>Ga0187783_10003555_pt1 | contig 11493 bp, 10 predicted proteins | sample 1015_SJ02_MP02_2_FD_132471 | JGI IMG/M metagenome (GOLD analysis project Ga0187783, IMG submission 132471) | Tropical peat soil microbial communities from peatlands in Department of Meta, Colombia - 1015_SJ02_MP02_20_MG | ecosystem: Environmental > Terrestrial > Soil > Wetlands > Peat | place... | reverse complement strand
GGTAAAGGAGAGGACCGAACAGCTTGAGAAAGCTGAGGAACGTTGGGCTAGCCGTTTCGAGCCGGCTGGCATTGCAGCGATTCTTCGCGTGCACGGATTTTGTGACATCGAAGATCTCAGTTTCCAGCAGATCACATCCAGGTTCGGCCGTGACGTTCAAGGGCTCGCGACAGGACAGGCCGGCATTCATGTCGTCCATGCGAAGCATTAGTTAAGCCGCCACATTGTCGGAATCATTTCAGGTCAGCCTGAGCGCAATTTGGCGCAAAATCCTAGGCTCCTATCGACAAGCGCGTCGGCGACGAGCCTCCGTGTTGGAGCAGGTTCTTTGGCGCCGAGGCGCTTGCGATAGTGGGATTTTGGACGGAGCCGCTGGCGTTGGCGGACGCGGTGGCCTATGGGGTTTGAAAGGGTGTTTTGTAGTTGCTTCGTTTCGGATGGAGCTGAACTGAGGCTGTAAGCGATCTATTGAGGAGAAGTTTTTCCGAAGTCGAAGAGGGCGATTGTCTTTGGCTGGGGTCAGTAGAGACACGAGGGCGCTGAGAGCGGAAGCTCCTGCTGTGGAGGTCGGGATGAGTCAAGGTGCGGCCTCGTTAGAGTTAATTGCCAGAGAGTAAGTGCAGAGAGCTTTTCTCCAACGATCATGGTGGTGGCACATTTAGGGCAGCGGAAGACGGTCGGCTTGGCGGTGGTAGCGACCGTGGTCGACGGGCGGAGTTGGGGATCATGCTGCAACAGCTGCTGACAAAGACGGAGAAGTTTGGCTCGGCGTCGATTGACCAGGAATCCGAACGAGCGGATGCGAACGAAGCCACGGGGGGCAGAACGTATAGTAAAAAGCGCCGCAGGAACTCTGGTGCGGCCAGCGACATCATTCTCTTCGTTTTAGCACCGTCACCCGTACCTGAACTTGCAGGAACTTGCTCTATCGGAGGCCCCAATGTACAGTGACTCTTAAGCAGTAGGTTGAAGGCTCGATTCCTTCGGGAAAGACCTACGAAGACGGTTCCACACCCCCAGGCGTCTTCCGTTTTTTCCTCTTTTCGGTCCCATCCACCCCGAATGGAGGCTTTGGCGGTATAGAGTCCTTGGTCGTTTGCAGGGACCCTCATAATGCGTTCTCCTTATCGGGATGGTAATACCACCGGCGGTACTGAACCTAGAGCAATCACTTTGCCGTTTCTCCGATGGCGTCCGTCAGTTCGTCCTGTGCTTGAGCGTATTCCAGTTGGGATTGCAGCAGGAGCGTCTGGGCCTCGAACTCTTGCGCCACAGCGGCGTCCGCCTGCGAGCGCAAATAAGTGCCCTGTTGTAGCTGCTGTGCGGCAACTCGGCGCGCCTCCTGCCGCGTGGCAAGCAGTTCCTGTGAAACCGCGACCATTTCCTGCGTGCGCTCCACCTTGTTGTAGGCAGTTTGCACTCGGACTTCGACTTCGTCGCTGATGCGGGCCAGATTTTCTTTGGCTTGTGCCAACTGTGCATCACGTTCCCGAAGTGTGGCCCGTTTTTTTCCTCCATTGAACAGGTCATATCCAAAGTGAACTCCAAAAGTGCCGAAGTTACGGGCGAGAAAGGGCATGTTCTCCGCGTAGTCGTAGTGCGCAAATGCTTCGAGGTCCGGGATATACTCGCGCTTGGCCGCGCGAACGCCAGCTGACGCTTTCTCCACCTCAGCCCGTGCTTCCGTGATTTCCGGTTGGGAGTCCAAAGCGAGTTTCACGCATTGCTCGCGCTCGCAGCTTTCGGTGGCCGCCGGAACATCAGGATCGAGAGCGATATCACTCTTGAGCGGCAATCCCACAATGTCGTTGAACTGCAGGCGCAGATCCGCGAGCTGCAGCTCTGTCGTCAGCAGATCCTGCTTGGCCTGCAGTAACTGGGCTTTACTGTCGATCAGATCTGCCTCGAGCGTGCTGCCGTACTTCACCTGTTGGACGCGCTCGCTTTGCAGGTCTTCGACCGCGCGAATGTTAGCTTGGATGGCCTGGTGCCTGGATTGCACCACTAGAATGTTGTAGTAGAGCTGACGGACTTTCAGGGCAACGTCATTTTCAACTCCGCGGGCCTTTTCACGGCTCGCGTTGAGGTCCGCGCGGGCTACGTCATTTCCTGCTTTGATCTTGAACAGTTCAGTGAGCGGTTGGCTCAGTCCCGTGGCACTGAAGATGACATTCTTTTCGCCCTGGTTGATGATGACCTGCAGGCCGGGAATGGCGCTTTTTCCTACGAAGCCCAGGCTGCCTGCGGGAATCGCGATGAACTGCGTATCGGTGAAGCGCGCAAACTCACTTTCATTCCGAAGTGTTGGCAAGTAGGCACTTCTAGCAACCTCTTTAGCATGCTGCTCTTCTTCGACATGCAGACCCGCGATACGCACCGCGTGATTGTGCTTCAGCGCCAGTTCCACGGCTTCATGGAGATTGATCGTGCGGGGAGCTGTTGATAAGGTCTGTTGTCCTTGTACCAACACTGCTCCCACCAACACGGCGGCCGCTATCGATGTGCACCGATGCTTCACGGTTTTTTCCTTTGCGTCGAAGTGGATCCCTGTTGTAGCAGGGGAATCTGCGCGAAATTCATTGGAGCTCTGCGAAGAACTGCGGTGAGGAGCAGCATCCCGGCGCACGCCCAAGCCACAAGATGGAACGCATCAATAAAGGTCAGACTGTAGGCTTGCAGGCGCAGCTTGCCTTCGATGATCTCCGCTGCGCGGCCGGTGGCAGCCATGAGCCCGCTCGATTTTGCGAACATCCCAGCGGTCAGCCGGTGCAAATTCCAATCCGTGACCCATGAACCAGATTGCACATGCAAGCCCAAAAGGTTCGAATGCAATTTTTCGTGGTCGGCAATGAAATGCCCCATGAATGCCACGCCGACCTGACCGCCTAGCAATCGGTCCGTGTGAAAGAATGCCGCAAAAGTGAGGGCGCGTTGCGGGGCAGACAATCCTCCCGAAAACGCCGCCTGCAGGACAAGCGATGCGACCAGCCCCACGAGGGCGAAGGATTCACCGACGCCCATGAGCAACTCCGATTGGAAGTAGTTCTCGGGAACCCACGCGCTAGTGAAGTTCGCATTTATGAGACAGGCAAAAGCTACAGCGGCGAATCCGATGGCCATCAGCAACCGTGAATCGAATCCCTTGGCCAAGAGGAGCGCGCCGACGAATGCTAGAAAAAGCTCAAAATTGGCGGTCCACAGAACTGATGGGCCGTATTGTTGTGCATCCAGCCCGCGCACTGACAATGATTGCGGGATGATGATGACGGTCGCGAGCAGCGCAAACCGGAACGCGAAAAGTGCCACGGACAGAAGAATGGTGTTCCAATCGCGCAAGTAGGGAAGATCCACGAGAAAGTTGGGGCTGCGGAAGTGACGCAGCAAAGAAGAGAGCAGGAGGAACACACCGCTCGCAAACAACGCCGTAAACGTGCTCGACCGCCACCAATCAAGCCGTTCTCCCTGATCAAGAGCAGCAAACAGCGAAGCAAACCCGGCGCTGAGATAAAAAAATCCCGTGAAGCTCGGCGCCTGCTTTTTGCTCTGTGGCCTCGGCGATGGAGGTATCCCGAAGAAAATGCAGGCCATCATCACGGGAGTAAGGAGGGCCGGAATCCAGAACATCCATTGCCAGGAAAGATTGTTTCGGCAAAATCCATAGATAGATGGTGCGAAATTGACCGCCCCTTCAATAAACGTTGCATAGAGGGCGATGACAAGGGCGAGGTAACGGAGGGGAATGTTCTTCAAAGCAAACGTCAGTGTCAGCGGATAAAACGTCCCCGACGTCAACCCGGCGATTGCAAGCAGGGTGATTAGTAAGCTGTAGCTATGAACGAGAGGAAGGTATGCCGCGATCAACGTAAACAGCGCGGCAGAATACAGCAAAACTCTGCGTGGGCCGAGTAAGCCTCCCAGATAAACTGAAAAAGGCCCGATGAACATCAACGCCACGTTGAAAGTGCTGGGAATCCATGCCCCATCATCCAATCCGATTCCGACACCTCCTTTGAGATCGGCCAGACCCAGGGTGAGCAATCGCCCGGCGAGAGTTACGATTGCTGCGCCGAGTATTACCCCCACAATTCCCAGCACTGGGCTATGCGAAAGATCAACCGGCAGCGAGGCAAGGCCCGAGGACGCGCCGGCAGCAGGCCGACTCGGGGAAACGGTAACGGACGTTGGGCTCATGGTCTCGACTACTTCCTGGTTCGTACCGTCACGACTGCAGATAGGCCCGGTCGCAACTGGAATGTAAAAAGCGAATCATCGAGCGCGATCTTGACTGGCACCCGTTGCACTACTTTGGTGAAATTGCCGGTGGCATTATCGGGAGGGAGCAACGCAAATTGTGAGCCGCTGGCGGGTGCGATCTCGAGGACTCTTCCCTTAAAAACCTGGCCGGGATAAGTATCAACTCGAATCTCCGCCGTATCGCCGACTTTAATGTTGGTCAACTGCGTTTCGCGGAAATTTGCTGCCACCCACCTGATGTTTTCCACGAATGTCATGACCTGTGTTCCTGGCGAAACGAGTTGTCCAGTTCGGACTTGCCGCTCACCGACGGTCCCGTCGGCAGGTGCAAGAATATGTGTGTAGCCTAGGTTCACTTGTGCCACATCGAGCGCGGCTTGCTTGGCATGAAGGTCAGCAACAAGCTGCATGTACTGCGATTCGAGTACAGCTTTGCTTCGCCGTTCCGCTTCCGCCGCCGCCTCGCTACTGCGCAGCGAAGTGCGGGCCTGCTCCAAGTCGGCGTCGCGGCTGGCGTACTGCGCGGAGAAGTTTTCTTCATCGGCAACTGCTTTTTCCACTACCTGTTGGGTGGTGGAATTCGTCTTGAGTAATGCCTCTTGGCGGTGACGCTCCGCACGCGCACGGGTTACCTCCGCCTGCACGGCCTCTTTTCCAGCCTGTGCCGCCGTAATCTGGGCTTTGGCTTCGTCGATTCCATCGACTGCGCGTTCAATCTTTGCGTCCTCAAGGTCACGCTGCCGGCGGTTGTTTTCGAGGGCGGCTTTCCCGGCCTCGACTCCGGCAGCAGCCTGCGCCACCTGGGCCTTGTAATCGTCATCGTCCAGTTGAACCAAGACTTCGCCCTTGTGAACCTGTTGGTAATCGTTGACGTTCACCTCGCGGACCAGGCCCGGAACCTTTGTGCTGAGCGGTGTGAGATCGCCGCGAACGTAGGCGTCATTGGTGACCTGCTCGACCCGGCCGCCCTCCCACCCGTTCCAGTTGCGAGTAATCGTCACAATGACGGCGATCGCCAGAAGGAGGACGATCAGCGGTGTTCCATACTCTTGCCAGGCTACTTTGAGACGTGAAGGCAGGTGTTCAACCGCCTTGGGTGCGTTTGCCGGTGAAGGTGTCGGCGCGGTTGCCGGTATTGGAGAAGTTGCCATCGTATTCAGGCGCTCCTCGCGCGCTTTTCTATTGCGGTCAATTTTGCGGATCGCTCGTGAGAGCGCATCACGCCATTCCGTGCCTTTGTCCCATTCACCAGCAGGGCCGACCACGTTCGGATCAGTGGCGCGACGGGATGAACCTTCTTCCTTTCTTAGCAGCTCACATATCCAGCTTCTGGCTTAATCGGAACTGCACATCGCAGCGAAACCTAAGATTCGAGCGTCGTGTTTACACAATTTTGACCGCTAAGGAGAGCACATTTTGAGCAGCACGGCAATCGGGGAAAAACTGTATACGGGCAAAGCCTTCAGACCGGACGAACGGGACCAAGGATGGCGAAACGTGTGCCAGCCCAAACCGATAATCCCCAGGGCTCGTCCGATAGGACGAAGGTGATCTTGTTGCAACGGGCTCGCGTGAAAAGGGCGCCGGTACCTAGTTTGGCGAGGCACCCGGACCCCACTTGCGGATAGCGCGTCATCAAGCAACGTAGGGCAGTTAGCAGTTGGATCTGTCCTATTATGTTCTACAAACGGATAGTACAAATCTGGTAAAAGGCATTCACTCACTTGACTACAAATCGCTATGCTTCTTCTTCGCTTGTTCACTCGCTTCCCCCTGGAACAAGGGTCCCAAAACTTCTATCATTTGACGTTCGTACGGAAGGAGGTTGTGATATGACGAGTCTTGTTCGGCATCGATCCGTAATCATTCTAACGAGCGTACCGGTTGCTGGAAGGGCGGTGTCGAGAGGAGAATCCATCTCTGCGGTTTTCGGGGAAACAGCCTGCGGTTCTTGTCACCCAACATTGTCTCCAGCGGGGGCGTCTGCGCTCCAACTACTCGCTCGTTTGGTTGAAAACCTAGCGACCTTAGAGATCCTTGTCTAGACGAACGAAACAAGCATCACCTGACCCGGAACTTGGTTCATCGGTTGGAATGTTAAGGCTTTGTAGTAACTCTGGAGCCCAAGGCCTATGAGCAGAACAAATTTCATGCCTCCCAGCCAGCGGCACCCTATTTTTCATGACACGTCTTCGAGCGCGACCTCGGCCAATACGTCACACTTCGCGGCGTCCAATCCCTCAATCGCCTGATCGATCCGGCTACGAAGGGGAAGAGCGCCGGGGCACGAAACTCAGCGAGGGAGAAAGGGACCGCAACATGACGGACAGCAACTGGAAGGTCAAGGCTGCGAGCGGCGGTCGCATGCGAATCGGTATTCGGCTCGCCACGATTGTTCTGCTCCAGCTGCCCCTGTTTTCGGTCTCCGGGCGGCCGGAGGCCGCCAGCGGCCAAAGCGCCGAACCGGACAAGTTCTATCGCGAATACATCGGGCTCACCGACGATGAGATCGCCTCGATCCGCAGCGGCAAGGCCATTGCCAAAATAATTGACTCGGGCACCCCAGACGAAGTCTTCGTCTTCGGGTCCGTCTACATTAATTCCACTCCGGAGAGCTACCTAAAGTTTGCTTCGGATATCGACCAGCTCCGCAAGCTACCCGGTTATCTCGAGATCCGTAGATTCAGCGATCCGCCGCGGCTCTCCGATCTCGAAGGCTTCACGCTTGATGACGACGACATCAAGCAACTGAAAAACTGCAAGCCGGGCAGCTGCGAGGTCCAGCTTCCAGCCGAGGCGATGGAGGAATTTCAGAAACAGGTGAAGTGGTCCGCACCCGATGCCGCGGACCAGGTAAACCGTCTCGCTCAGCAAATGGCCCTCGAAGCTCTTCAGCAGTACATCCACGGCGGAAACGAAGCCCTCGGCACCTATCGTGATAAGAAACATCCCACGGCTGTCGCCGAGACGTTCGCGTCCTTGCTCGGCCGGTCCAAGGCGCTGCCGGTGTATCTGCCGGAGCTGGATCGCTATCTGCTCGATTACCCTGTTGCGCCATCGGGCCAGATTCAGACTCAGTTTTATTGGGAAAAGATCAATTTCGGCTTGAAGCCCACGCTTCGCATCGTGCAAGCCATCCTTTTCCAGGGCATGGGTCCCAGGAAGCCTGCCTACGCGGTCGCCGTGAAGCAGTTCTATGCGAGCCATTACTTCGAAACCGCGCTGGACTTGACCGTCTGCGTCCGAGCCACAGACGCTCCGGGTCTGCATGGCTTCTATCTGATCACGATCAAAGGTTCCCAGCAGGCCGGTCTCACGGGATTGAAAGGAGGCATCGTGCGCAAGGTCGCCGTCGACAAAACCCGCTCTTCTCTTGAACGGGCCCTGTCATCAATCAAGCAGAAGCTGGAGAGTCAAACGCAGTAGTCTCAGGGGTCGCTTCGTCGGGAAGGCACATGGCATTCCGTGGTCGCCGCATAGTCAACGTGCTTCAGATCATTCTGCTCTTCGCCGTCGTGCTCGCGATCGTCTATGTCGCCCGCGCCGTGCTCGTGATCTTCACTTTCTCGATTCTCTTCGCATCTGATCGATCCGCTCGTCCGGTTTTTGTCGCCACTCGTTTATTTTTAGAAACCTCAGGGGTCCTCACGTGGCGGCGGCTTCCGAGTGTGATACGGAAGAGGAACTGCTGGACGTTCTACGCGAAATGTGTAAGGTCGAGCAACAACTGGTTGGCTGGTATCGGCTTAGCTCAAGCTGGCCTCGAGATCGGAGTTGCGAGGTGTTCTGCCAATGGTTCGACTACCGGCCTCACTCCATGCTGGTCGATCTCTGTGATGAACCTCTAATCCACGGCTGAGCTGACGATTTCGTTGCAAGCCGAATCTAGCCGCTCATCGTGACGATCTACTCTTGGCGAACGACAAGATGTGAAAGATTACATCCCACTCAAATTGATATTAGTGATTTGCAGGTGGTAAATTATCCGCCGGAGGAGGCTGGCCTAACGCCCGGATAATATGAGAAACCGGAGCAGAGGACTAGCTGGTTGCTCCAGTGATGGCGCTGCGCTGCGGAAGGAAGACGCGCCTTTCCAATTCCGGCGTCTGCGAGCGGCACTCGGAGCCGAAATCGTCGACCTCGATCTTTCGCGCCCTATCAACGATGAAACGTGCGCTGCCGTGCGCCGCGTCTTCGTTGAAAGTAATGGCTTGCTGGTGTTTCGCAATCAACGTATCACCCCGGAACAGCATATCGCGTTTAGCCAACGCTTCGGGCCGTTGATGATTCACGTGCTAGACAAATTCCTGCTGCCGGGACATCCGGAAATTCTTCGGGTTTCCAACGTCATTGAAAACGGCGAGCCGATCGGTCTCGGCGACGCAGGTCGCATCTGGCACTCCGACCTGTCCTACATGACGGAGCCGAGTTTGGGTTCGCTGCTTTATGCCCTGGAGATTCCCCAGGAAGGCGGCGACACTTCATTTGCCAATTTGTCGGCTGCCTACGATGCCCTGCCCGTAGAGATCAAGCAACGACTCGACGGCAAGTCGGCGGTTCATTCATACAGCCATAGCTACGCCAAATTCGGCGGATCGAGATGGCGTCCGAAACTCACGCAGAAGCAAAAGGACCGGGTAGCTGAGGTCGTGCATCCTGTGGTACGCACGCATCCGGAAACCGGGCGAAAAACGCTGTTTGTGAACGAAGGTTTCACTTCCCGCATGGTCGATGTTCCTGAGGCGGAAAGTCGTAAATTGCTCAAATTCCTTTTCGCTCATAGCATACAACCACAATTTGTCTATCGGCATCGCTGGCAGGATCACGACCTCCTTTTCTGGGATAACCGCTGCACGATTCACCTGGCCCATGGCTGTCCTCCGCAACTTCGACGCCACATGCACCGCACTACGGTGAAGGGCGATGCGCCCTATTAAGACCGGCGATGTCCTTGCATTTGCTGCGGCCGTTTGGGTGCTTTCACTGAGGGGCACATTCCGCCGGAACGCCATTCTGTCTGCCACCACACCCCTTTTCGTCTATGGAATGTCTTGTGCTGCTCTTCCCGTGCTGCGAAACAAACTCCCGGGACAACCAGCCTTCCACCTGCCGGGAGGTGTTGTCTTTGCTATTCTGGGATTTGCGTTTGCGATGATCCTAGTAAGCCGCATGGGTAAGGCCGAACTCGTCGCCTTGGCAACCACAATTGTTATCGCGTTCTTGAATTGGATTGCCATTCGTGTGCGCTCTAGCTCCTGATCGGGCGCAGAATCCACGAAATTCGCGGGTTTGACCTCACTCCGGCCCAATTCGCCGATATGCTCGGAATTCGTCAAAACACACGATCGAGCTACGCAAAGGGACGGACCGCGCCGACGTTGGAAATCAACGAGCGAAACCAGCGGTTGGGCTTCATCGCCGATTAAGAGATGATAGGCCGGGGGGCACGCTGCACTGCCGCGGCGGGCCGCAAGAAACTGGGCTGCCACGAGCGGCAAAGTGGCCGGGACGGCGGCTTAGCGCCGACGCAGGTAAAAACTCCGCGGTTGAGTTCTCTCCATCGGTTGCTCTCCCCGTCGCAAGAGATTTCGGGATGGGGCAGAGTATTTGATTAAATGTGTGGAATCATGGGAGGAAAGGCGTGCGTCAAGCAGCGAAGTTTTTCGTTCTGGCGGTGGGGGTGATGCTCATGGTCGCTGGTGCCGCGGGCCAGCAGTTTCAGCTTATGGAAGCATCCATTGACGAAATTCATCGCGGCTTCGAGAGCGGCAAGCTAACTTGCCACAGCCTAGTGCAGCAGTATCTGGACCGCGTCAAGGCGTACGACCAGCAGGGGCCAACCCTCAATGCCATGCTGTACGTGAACCCCAAGGTACTGGAGCAGGCTGATGCCATGGACCAGCTGTTCAAACGCGGCGCAAAGCTCGAGCCGCTACAGTGCGTTCCGGTGGTGCTGAAGGACAACTTCGACACCGCCGATATGCCGACCACCGGTGCATCGCTGGCGCTCAAGGGCATGCAGCCGTCGAAGGATGCCTTCACCGTGGCGCGACTCCGGCAAAACGGAGCTCTGATTCTCGGGAAAACGAACATGCACGAGCTGGCGCTCGCTGGGCTAACAGCGAGTTCGCTGGGAGGCCAGACAAGAAATCCCTACGAGCTGGCGCGGACTCCGGGCGGTTCTTCCGGCGGCACCGGGGTGGCCTTGGCGGCTAACTTCGCGATTGTGGGCACCGGTTCGGACACGATGAACTCGATTCGTTCGCCCGCCTCTGCCACTAGTCTGGTCGGCATCCGCCCCACGCGCGGGTTGATCAGCCGCAGCGGTGTTATCCCGGTCTCGTTTACGCAGGACGCCGCTGGGCCTCTGGCGCGAACCGTAGCCGATGTCGCAGTCATGCTCGATGTGATGGCCGGCTACGATCCCGATGATCCCGTGACGGCACTGGGCGTCGGCAGAATTCCTGCGACCTACACTGCCTCGCTCGCCCGCAATGGCCTGCGGGAAGTTCGCCTTGGGGTGCTGCGAACGCTGTTCGGAACCGGCCCCGATCACCAAGAAGTCAACCGTGTGATGGCCAATGCCCTCGAAGTGCTCAAGGGGCACGGCGCAATTCTGGTGGATATCGACGATGCGGCGTTGGACACCGGCAAGCTGAACTCGGACCTCGATGTGCAAAAGTACGAGTACAAGTTCGATCTCAACAACTATCTGAAAGCCCAGGCTGACCCTCCGGTACACTCGCTTGCCGAACTGATCGCGTCGGGCAAATACCATAGGGCTTCGCTGGAGACGTTCCTCGCTTCGGCGGAAAGCTACGAGAATGGGCTGAACGAGCCGGACTACAAGGACCGGCGCGTCAAAATCGATGACCTGCGGGTGCGGTTGGCGAACTTGATGGCAAAAAACGACGTGGCAGCGCTGGTTTACCCACACCAGAAGCGCCTGCCGGTGATGATCGGCGAGATCAATCAGGCTGAGCGCAACGGCATTCTGGCCTCACTCGCGGGATTCCCCGCCATCACGGTTCCGGCGGGGTTTTCCTCGCCGACGGAGAGCGCACCCATCGGGGTGCCGGTCGGAATCGAATTCCTCGGCCAGCCGTTCAGCGAGCCGCAGTTGTTGCAGATCGCCTACGGCTTTGAGCAGGCGACACACGCCCGCAAACCGCCGCAGTCTACGCCGCCGCTGAATGGTCGCTGAATTGAAGATGTAGATTTGAACGACTGTCGGCCGAT
>Ga0187783_10003554_pt1 | contig 11494 bp, 7 predicted proteins | sample 1015_SJ02_MP02_2_FD_132471 | JGI IMG/M metagenome (GOLD analysis project Ga0187783, IMG submission 132471) | Tropical peat soil microbial communities from peatlands in Department of Meta, Colombia - 1015_SJ02_MP02_20_MG | ecosystem: Environmental > Terrestrial > Soil > Wetlands > Peat | place... | reverse complement strand
TGCGCCGCGGAGAACATCCAGATTCACGGCGGGATCGGATTCACGTGGGAGCACCCCGCGCACCTCTACTTCAAGCGCGCCAAGAGCTCCGAGCTGTTCTTGGGCGACCCGGCGTACCACCGCGAGCTGCTGGCCCAACGCTTGGGCATCTAAGCGCTCGTGCTCACCCACGAGCAACTGCGCAGCGGCGAGTCGACGTTGGACCTGCGCATCTTCAGCTCCACCGCGCGCCCGGTTGCCGGCCACGTGCTCGTCATCGTCCACGGTCTGCCGCGTCAAGTCGGCATGGGCCGCCAGGCGGCGGGGCTGCTGCCCGAACTGGCCGAGCACGTGGCGCACGAGTCGGGCTGGCTGGTCGCGACCGGCACGCTCTCGGGCGTGGGCAACAGCACGGGGACCTTCTCGGCCTCGCAGTGGCGCAAGGACCTCGGCCAAGTACTCGACCGGGTTGCCGAGGGGGAGCGGCGAATCTCGCTGACCGGCTTTGGCTTCGGCGGCGCGCTCGCCCTGGCGATGGCGGCCAAGGACGACCGGGTACGCGGGGTGGCGACCTTCGCGGCGCCGGCGCATCTGCGCCCGTGGTGCGGATCGCCAGAGGAGATCCACCGCATCGTCCAGGTGGCTGGCGTGGTCGGCGACGAGCGCAGCCTGCTCGAGCCCGAAAAGCTGTTCAAGGACATCCTTTCGATCGATCCGCTGCGCGCCATCGCCAAGATCCCTCCGCGTCGCCTGCTGATCGGCCACGGACTCGACGACCTCGAGGTGCCGGCCTCTGACGCCCGCGACCTCGTCGCGGCCGCCGACGGGCGGGCCGAGCTGCGCCTCATCCAGGGCGCGGGCCACCAGTTGCGCGCCGATCCGCGAATGGTCGCGACGCTCCTAGGCTGGCTCGACCGTCACCGCTGAGAGCGCGTCGTCGAGGACGCGGCGCAGCTCCCGGCTCGCGCGCTCGGGCTCGGGCGACTCGGTGAGCGCGCGAACGACCACGAAGTGGCGTAGTCCCGCGGCGACGAGCGAGGCGATGTTGTTCGCGTTCACCCCGCCGGTGACAAAGACCGGACGCGAGCTGCGGGCTTGGCTCTCGACGGCGTAGCGGACCCCGGTGCCGGCGCGGCCCGCCTTGGTCGGCGTTGGTGCGATCGGTCCGGCGCTGAAGTACGTGGCGTCCTCCTTGAGCGCCCGGTCGAATTCGCCGCGCGAGTGCGTGGACAGACCGACGATGGCCCCGGCGCCGAGGACGTCGCGGCAGTGCGCGACGCTCGCGTCCTCTTGTCCGACGTGGACGCCGTCAGCGCGAGCGTCGAGCGCCAGTTCGGGCGAATCGTTGATGATGAAAGGAACGCCGAAGTCATGGCAGATTGGCGCCATCTGGCGGGCCTGGTCGAGCTGGGTGGAGCGTGGGAGCACTTTCTCGCGCAGCTGGACTACGTCGACGCCGCCGCGCAACACCGCGGGCAGGAAGACCGTCATGTCGTCGCGAACGCCAACGCACAGGTAGAGCCGGCGCGTCAGGACCTGGAACACACGAGCCACCCTAGAATCCCGTGGCGCCCGCGCCGCAACGGGGTGGGGCAGAATGGGGCCATGCAGATTCCGGCCAAGGCCGACTACGCGATTCGCGCGCTGCTGACCCTGGCGGCGAGCGACGTCTCGGTGAGCGCCGACCATTTGGCGCACGAGCAGAATCTGCCGGCCAAGTTCCTTGGGGCGATCCTGAGCGACCTGCGCCGCGGGGGCTTGGTCACGAGCCAGCGAGGGCCCGAAGGTGGCTTTCGACTGGCCAAGGACCCCGATGAGGTCATGATCGCCGACATTCTTCGCGTGGTCAGCGGGCCGATGGCCGGCGTGCGGGGGATGCGGCCAGAGACCCTCGTCTACGAGGGCGAGGCCAAGCACCTGCGCGACGTGTGGGTAGCGGTTCGGGGCACGCTGCGCGAGGTCCTCGAGCACGTGACGCTGGGTCAGGTGCTGCGCGGCGACCTCCCGCCAGCGGTGACGCGCTTTACCAACGACCCTGATGCCTGGGTCACTCGAATCATTCACACGTGAGGTCAGCCGAAACCGGGCGCGAAGCGCTCTCGCTCACTCGCCGACCTGACGCCGCTCGTTTCAACGGCGGGCTCGAATGAACCGCATCTACACCGACGGTGCCTGCCGCGGCAATCCCGGCCCCGGGGGCTGGGCCTGGGCCGGCGATGGCGACTACGCCAGCGGGGCTAACGCGCACACGACCAATCAGCGAATGGAGATACTGGCGGTGATCGAGGCGCTGCGCGCGCATCCCGAGGGTCCCGTCGAGATCGTGAGCGACTCGAACTACGTCGTCAAGTGCTTTCACGACTCGTGGTACCTAGGTTGGCGACGTCGCCACTGGAAGAACTCCAAGGGCCAGCCGGTCGCCAACCGCGACCTGTGGGAGGTGCTGTTGCCGCTGGCCCTTAGCGCCGGGCGGACGGTCACGTTCTCCTGGGTCAAGGGCCACTCCGGCGACCCGATGAACGACCTGGTCGACGCCCTGGCGACTCGCGCGGCCGATACCCAGCGAGGCGAGCACTCCTAGGTTCTTTACCGGTGAGCGGCCGGTAGCGTGGTCGCCATGCCGGCCCAGCCGTTCCTCGCACTGCCGCGCGACGCTGCGGGCTGGCCCGACTTCGTGCGCCGACGCGTCGACGACGGCCTCGGTCGAGCGCGGGCCCTCGTGGCGACGGTGACCGACGGCGAGACGAGGGGTGCCGACCAGGTGATCGCGCTCGTGAATGAAGTTGACGACGAGCTGGCGGGCGCGGGCGCCATCGCATCGCTCGCCGCCCAGGCCCATCCCGACCGAGAGGTGCGCACCCTCGCCGAGGAGGGCGAACTCCAGGTGCGCAGCTACGTCAACGAACTGAATCAGGACCGCGCGTTCTTTGATGTGCTCGCCCGGGCAGCGGACGAGTTGGGCGAGTTTGCCGACGAGGGTGGCGCACGCCTGCTGCGACTCAAGCTGCGCGACGCGCGCCGTGCCGGCGTCGACCGCGACGAGGCGACGCGGGAGCGCCTGCGCGAGCTGGTCGAGCGTGAGGTTGCGCTGGGCCAGGAGTTCGCCCGGGCCATCCGCGAGGACGTTCGCTCCATACGGATCACGCCGGACCGTCTTGCCGGGTTGCCGGAGGATTACGTCGCTGCGCATCCGGCCGACGAGGAGGGCCTCGTCACGGTCACGACTGACTATCCCGACAGCATTCCGTTCCTCAAGTTCGCCCTCGACGCAGGAAGTCGGCGCGCGCTGACGCGCGCCTTTCTCAATCGCGCGTGGCCCGCCAACGAAGCAACGCTTCGCGAGCTCTTGAGCGTGCGGGCCGAGCGAGCGAATCTTCTCGGCTACGACGGCTGGCCCGACTTCGACGCTGAGGTGAAGATGGTCGGCTCGGGCGCGGCTATCGCCGCCTTCATCGATCGGATCGAGAAACTGGCGCGGCCTGGAGGTGAGCGCGACCGCGACGCCCTCCTTGAGCGTCTCCGCCGGGACCGACCCGAGGCCGTGGGTATCGACCGCGCGGACGCCTCCTTCTACCTAGAGTCCCTCCGGCGCGAGGTCTACGACGTCGACGCCCAGGACGTGCGGCGCTACTTCCCCTTCGTCGCGGTGCGCGCGGGCCTACTCGCCGTCACCGGGCGGCTCTTCGGGCTTCGGTACGAGCCGGTTGACGCGCCCACCTGGCACGAGGACGTCGCCGTCTACGACGTCTACTTCGCGGAGCGCGATGATCGCGAGCCGATTGGCCGGATCTACCTCGACCTGTTCCCGCGCGAGGGCAAGTTCAAGCACGCCGCGCAGTTCGAACTGGTGCTGGGGCTTCGCCGCGAGGACGGGTCGACCCGGCCCGAGGGAGCGCTGCTGTGCAACTTCAGCGACGGCCTGATGGAGCACTCCGACGTCAAGACGCTCTTCCACGAGTTCGGCCACCTCGTCCATCACGTGGTGGCTGGGCGTCAGCCCTTCGCTCGATTCTCGGGTGTCGCGACGGAGTGGGACTTCGTCGAGGCGCCCTCGCAGATGCTCGAGGAGTGGGCTTGGGACGCCGACGTGTTGGCCACTTTTGCGCGCAACGGAGCCGGCGAGGCGATTCCCGCCGAGCTGGTCGGGCGGATGCGCGCGGCCCGGGACTTCGCCGAGGCTTCGGCGTCGTGCACCCAGATGTTCTACGCGGCGACCTCGTACTATCTCCACGCCACGCTGCCGGCGGAGCTCGCCGAGGCGGTCGACGACCTGCAGCGCCGCTACGACGTGTTCGACCCCGTCGCCGACACCCACTTCTACGCTTCGTTCGGTCACCTCGACGGCTACAGCTCGGCCTACTACACCTACATGTGGAGCCAGGTGATCGCCAAGGACCTCTTTTCGGCCTTCGACCCCGACGACCTCTTTGAGCCCACGGTCGCGCGCCGCTACCGCGACATCGTGCTTGCCGCTGGGGGCAGCCGCGACGCCGCCGACCTCGTCGAGGAGTTCCTCGGGCGTCCCTACAGCTTTGACGCATTCGGGCAGTGGCTCGAGGCTGCCTCTCACCGGAGTCAGCCGGCGTAGTCGAGGTCCCTCGAACATTAGGATTCGCGGAGGTTCGACGAGCGAAGGGGTTGTTCCGTGGCCAACGAGGTCCAGCAGTTCGACGTGGTCGTGATCGGTGGCGGGCCCGGCGGCTACGCGGCCGGGCTCTACGGAGCCGCCGCCGGACTGAACATCGCCATCGTCGAGCGCGACAAAGTCGGCGGGACGTGCCTGCACCGGGGCTGCGTGCCCGCCAAGGAGTTCCTCGAGACGGCCCACGTGTACCGCACCGTCGAGCACGCGCCGGACTTCGGCGTGAAGACCTCGGGAACTGTGGTCGACTTCTCGGTCAGCCAATCACGCAAGGTCGCGGTGGTTGACCGCCTCTACAAGGGGCTTGCGGGACTCCTCAAGGGCCGCAAGGTCACCATCCTTGAGGGCACGGGACGGCTGGACAAAGAGCTGACCGTCACCGTCGTAGACGGCGCCGACGCCGGGACGGTCGTCAGGGGGGCCAACGTCATCCTCGCCGCCGGCTCGGTGCCGCGCACCTTGCCGGGCTTTGATGTCGACGGCAAGATCGTCGTCACTTCGGACGAATTTCTCGACCTGACCGAGTTGCCCGCGCGGGCCACCGTGATTGGCGGTGGCGCCATCGGTTGCGAGTTCGCGTCCTTGCTCGCCGACCTCGGCGCGAAGGTGACGATCCTCGAGGCCCTGCCGTCGATTCTCGCCGGCTGTGACGCCGAAGTGGCGAGCGTCGTACAGCGCTCCTTCAAGAAGCGAGGGATTGATATCCGCGTCGGCGTCAACATCACTGGCCACAGCCCGAAGAAGGGCTCGACCACGATCGCGGTCGAGGGCGAGGACAGTGTCGAGGCGGACATGGTCGTGATGTCGGTCGGCCGGCGCCCGCGCAGCGAGGGCCTCCTGGGCGAGGGCACCGGCGTCGTCGTCGACGAGCGGGGGTTTGTCGTGGCCGACGGCTACCAGCGCACGGCCGCGTCCAACGTTTACGCGGTGGGCGACGTCGTCGCGGGCACACCCCAGCTGGCCCACGTGGGCTTCGCCGAGGCGATCGTCGCCATCAAGACGATCCTGGGCGAGCCGGCCGTGCCGGTGGACTACGACCGGGTTCCGTGGGCGATCTACTCGAACCCCGAGGTGGCCTTCTGCGGTCTGACCGAGGCCGCCGCCAAGGAGAAGGGATTCGACGTCGTCGTAAAGAAGGATCCCTTCGGGGGCAACTCCCGCGCGCAGATCATTGGCGACACCGAGGGCGTCGTGAAGATCGTCGCGGAGAAGCGGCCCGACGGTTCGGGGGGCCAGATCCTCGGGGTGCACATGGCCGGCCCGTGGGTGACCGAGCAGCTGGGAGCTGGCTACTACGCCGTGAACTGGGAGGCCACTGCCGAGGAGGCGGCGGCTCTGATCCAGCCGCACCCGTCACTCTCGGAGACGTTCGGCGAAACGCTGCTTGCTCTGGCCGGCCGCGGGCTGCACGTCTCTTGACGCCATGACCGACGTCACAATGCCGTCGTTGGGCGAGTCGGTGACCGAAGGAACTGTTACCAAGTGGTTCAAGAAGATCGGCGACACCGTCACCCGCGACGAGCCGCTGTTTGAGGTCTCAACCGACAAGGTCGACTCCGAGATGCCGTCACCGGCCTCGGGCGTCCTGACCGAGATCATCGCGGCCGAGGGCGACACGGTGCCGACCGGAGGCCGCGTCGCCGTGATCGAGGAGGCGGCGGTGGGCGTGGCGACCGCACCGGACTCGGGAACCGCAGGCGCTCCGCGCGAGCCCGCGTCGGCGCCGCAACCGTCAGCGTCAGAGGTTGCGACGGTGGGCGAGCCCGCGGCCGCGTCGAACGGCATCGTGCTCTCACCGGTCGTGCGGCGAATCCTGAGTGACGGCGGCGTCGAGCCGTCGTCGCTGCTGGGGACAGGCCCCGGCGGAACGATCACTCGCCGCGACGCCGAGCACGCCGTGGCGGCCGGTCCGTCCGACGAGCTCGTCGTGCCGCTGAGCCACGGTCTGCGCCGAATGGGTGAGCACATGGCCGTCTCGAGTCAGAGCACGCCGCACGGTTTCGTGGCCGTCGAAGTCGACGGCGCGGTGTTCGGCGAGCTGGAGCGCCTGGGCCGCACGACGCGCGACGGCGTGCCGATCACCGACGAGATGGTGGCGAGTCTGGCCGCGGTGCGCGCGCTCGGCGAGTTCGAGTTCCTCAACGCCACATTCTCAGGCGACGAGGTCGTGGTTCACCGCACCGTCAATCTGGGTATCGTGCGCTCGATCGACGACGGTGGCATGCTCGTGCCGGTCGTGCACGCCGCGGCCGGCCTGACGCTGCGCGCGCTCGCTCGTCGGATCCGCGAACTGGACGCGCGCGTCGCGTCGCGCCAACTCACGACGGATGACCTCATGGGCGGAACCTTCACCGTCACCGGCGCCCCCTCGCCCCACACGTGGTGGACCGCGCCGATCATCATCCAGCCCGAGGTAGCGATCCTCTCCCTTGGCGCGGTTCGCCAGGTGCCGATCGTCGGGCCCTCGTCGACGATCGAAATCGGCCGTCGCCTTGTCGTGGGGCTGGCCTTTGACCATCGGGTCTGTGAGTCAGTCGCCGCGGCGGGCTACCTTGAGCGCGTGGGCGAACTGCTGGCCGGGCTGGACCTGGAGAGTGAGCGTTAAATGCTGCGCCGGCGCCACCTAGGACGCGTCTCGTTCGTCGAGGCGAACGATTTTCAGCGAGCGCTGCTCGAATCGAGCGACGACTACGTGCTGCTCTTCGAGCATCCACCGACCTACACCCGCGGCGTGCGAACACTCGAGGAGCATTTCCTCGTACCGCCGTCGCAGCTCGACGCCGTGGTCGTCGACGCCGATCGGGGCGGCGACGTGACCTATCACGCACCGGGCCAGGTGGTCGCCTGGGCGATCGTGAGCGTCGACGACGATCCCGCGGCGGGCAAGGCCCACGTCGGTCGGCTCGAAGAGGCCGTGGTCGCGGCGGTGCGCCGCGCCGACGCCAAGGGGTGCCTGGGTGCGGTCGGCCGGCTCGACGGCTACCCCGGTGTCTGGGCCGACCTTGAGGGCACGCCGAAGAAGATCGCCGCGGTCGGCGTGCGCACCGAGCGCAACGCGCGCGGTCAGCGGCGCACGCTGCACGGCGTCGCGCTCAACGTCGAGATCGATCTGGCAGGCTTTGGCGCCATCGTGCCCTGCGGCATCGCGGACAAGCCGGTGGCGTCCCTGGCGTCGCTCGGTGTCAGCGCGACGACCCTCCAGGTGGAGGAGCTCCTCGGCGAGGAGCTCGAGCGCGTGCTCGGTGGCGAGGCTCGCGTCGCCAAGGTCGAGCGGGGCGAGGCGACGACGTCGAACGAGCGGCCGCTGCTGCGGCGGCTGCGGCGAGCCGGGGTCGACCCGGACGCGGGGCTCGCGCTCAGCACCCGCAAGCCGGCGTGGCTGCGCATCGAGGCGCACATGGGTCCCGAGTACCTCTCGCTGCGCAAGCTCACCGACGACCTGCGACTCGTGACCGTGTGCGAGGAGGCGGGCTGCCCGAACATCTTTGAGTGCTGGGCGGCCGGGACCGCGACCTTCATGGTGAACGGTGAGCGCTGCACGAGGGCGTGCGGCTTCTGCCTCGTCGACACCAGCAAGCCCCTGCCACTGGACCCGAGCGAACCCGGTCGGGTGGCCGAGGCCGTGGTGCGACTGGGCCTCGCGCACGCCGTCATCACGTGCGTCGCCCGTGACGACCTCGACGACGGCGGCGCGGGGGCGATCGCGGCCACCGTGCGCGCCATTCGCGAACGATCCCCGGGCACCGACGTCGAGGTGCTGACGAGCGATCTGCGCGGCGACGCCGCGGCGCTGCAGCTGATCGTCGACGAGCGGCCCGACGTCTTCAATCACAACGTCGAAACGGTCGCGCGGCTGCAGCGGGCCGTGCGGCCGAGCGCGGGGTACCTGCGCTCGCTGACGGTGCTGGCGCGCGGGGCGCGAGCCGGTCTGACGACGAAGTCCGGTCTCATGGTCGGCCTGGGCGAGACGGCCGACGAGGTCGAGGAGACCCTGGCCGATCTCGCCGCGGTGGGCGTGCAGATCGTCACGATCGGCCAATACTTGCGCCCCACCGAGCGCCACCTGCCCGTTGCGCGCTACTGGGCGCCCGAGGAGTTTGAGGACCTGGCCGAGCGCGGCCGCCGACTCGGCCTGCGTCACGTCCAGGCGTCGCCCCTGACGCGCTCGAGCTACCACGCGCGCGAGGCCCTCGGTGAGGCGCTACCCGTCGCGACGCCGGCCCGGCGAGGCTAGGACTCGCCCCGGGCCTAGGCGACGAAGTACTTGGCCTTGGGGTGGTGGCAGACGATGGCGTTGGTCGTCTGCTCGGGGTGGAGCTGGAAGCCCTCGGAGACCGACACGCCGATGCGCTCGGACTCGAGCAGCGTCGCCACCTTGGCGTTGTCGGTGAGGTCGGGACAGGCCGGGTAACCCCAGGAGTAGCGCCCCCCGCGATACTGCTGGCGGAACAGGCCGGTCAACGTTGGGCCGTCCTCGTCGGCGTAGCCGAGCTCCTCGCGGATCCGCTTGTGCCACAGCTCGGCCAGGGCTTCGGCCATCTCAACACCGAGTCCGTGGAGCATCAGGTAGTCGTTGTAGCGGTTCTCGGCGAAGAGCTGGCGCGTGCGTTCCGACACACGATCGCCCATGGTGACGAGCATCAGGCTGGCGTAGTCGTGCTCGGTGCTGTTGAGTGCTCGAAAGAAGTCGGCGATGCACAGGTGAGGCGGCTCGACTTGGCGCGGAAAGACGAAGCGGGTCAGCTCGCGGTCGCGCGAGTCATCGGCGAAGATGACCAGTTCGTTGCCGTCGCTCGCGGCGGGGTAGTGGCCCCAGACGACCTGCGGCACGAGCAGGTCGTCCTCCTTGGCGATGCTCAGCTGCTCGCGCAGCGTCGCCCCTACCCGCTCCTTGAAGGCAGCGTCGTTCTCGCCCGGTTCGGGCCGGAAGCCCCACTGGTTGCGAAAGAGTGCCGTCAGGTTCAAGTACTCGGCGATTCCGTCGATGGGCATGCCCTTGGCGACTCGGCTGCCGAGGAACGGCGGCACGAACAGTGGGTTGTCCGTTTCGACGTCGGGGCTGCGCCCGGTTGACCTCGCGGCCGGCTCGGCGTCGCGAAAGCGCCGCTGGACGCGCCTCGTCGAGATCTCTCGACCGAACGTGGGATCGTCTTGTCCGGTGCGGCGCAGCTCGCCGAGCCGGTCGAGCACGGCCAGTCCCTCGAACGCGTCCTTGCCGTAGAACAGGCGTCCGGCGTAAATTTCGCGCAGGTCGCGCTCGACGTAGGTGCGCGTGAGGGCCGCGCCGCCGAGCAGCACCGGCACCGAGGACATAGCGCGCTCGTTCATGATCTCGAGATTCTCGCGCATGATGAGCGTTGACTTGACGAGCAGGCCGCTCATCCCCAGCGCGTCAGCCCGATGCTCGTCGACGGCGCTCAGCATTTCGTTCACGCCGACCTTGATGCCCAGATTGATCACTTCGTAGCCGTTGTTGGTCAGGATGATGTCCACGAGGTTCTTGCCGATGTCGTGCACGTCGCCTTTCACCGTGGCGAGCACGACGCGGCCCCGGCCGCCCTGGTCACTCTTTTCCATCAGGGGCTCGAGGTAGGACACGGCGGACTTCATCGTCTCGGCGCTCTGCAAGACGAAGGGCAGCTGCATCTCGCCGCTCGCGAAGAGGTCGCCCACGACGCGCATCCCGTCGAGCAGCACCTCGTTGACGATGTCGAGGGGCCTGGCTCCTTCGGCCATCGCCTGGTCGAGGTCGCCTTCGAGGCCGACGCGTGCGCCGTCGATGATGCGACGCTTTAGTCGCTCGTTGAGGGGCAGGTCGTCGAGCGAGGGACCCTGGGCACTCGACGCCGTCGCGCCCTCGAAGAGGCGCAGCAGTTCGGCCAGCGGGTCGTAGTCGTCGCGACGCCGGTCGTAGATCAAGTCGAGGCAGACCTGTCGGGCCTCCTCGTCGATGCGGTGCAGCGGCAGGATCTTCGAAGCGTGCACGATGGCGGCGTCCAGTCCAGCCTCGGCGGCTTCGTGGAGAAAGACGCTGTTGAGCACCTGGCGCGCTGCGGGGTTCAGCCCGAAGGAGATGTTGGACAGGCCGAGGATGGTGCGCACGCCGGGCAGCTCGGCCTTGACGCGGCGGATGGCCTCGAGGGTCTCGACGCCGTCGCGGCGCGACTCGGCCATACCCGTCGAAAGTGGCAGCGCGAGCGTGTCGATGAACAGGTCGTTCACGTCGAGCCCGTAGCGGCCGACCGCGAGCTCGGCGATGGCACGGGCGGCCCGGACCTTCCAGTCGGCGGTGCGCGCCTGGCCCTCCTCGTCGATGCAGGTCGCCACGACGGCCGCGCCGAACTCGGCCGCCAGGGTCAAGAAGCGGTCGAGGCGGGTGCCCGGACCGTCCCCCTCTTCGAGGTTCACCGAGTTCAGCAGCGCCTTGCCGCCGAGCCACGAGAGCGCTTCGCGCGCCACCGGCGCCTCCGTGGTGTCGATCATGAGCGGGACCGATGACTGCGTGGCGAGGCGACTCACGAGCTCGTTCATGTCGCTGACCCCGTCGGCGCCCGTGTAGTCGACGCATACGTCGAGCACGTGCGCGCCCTCTTTGATCTGCTCGCGGCCGATCGCCACGCACGTGTCCCAGTCGCGCGCGAGCATGGCGTCACGGAACTTCTTCGAACCATTGGCATTCGTACGCTCGCCGACCAGCAGGACCGAACGGTCCTGCTGGTAGTTGACCGGCGAGTAGATGGAGGTGACGGCGTGCTCAACGACGGGTGCGCGCTTGGCCGCGCTGAGGGGCCGCACCGCCTCGAGCACTCGGCGCAGGTGCTCGGGCGTCGTGCCGCAGCAGCCGCCGACGATCTGCACCCCGTACTCGGTGAC
>Ga0187783_10003553_pt1 | contig 11494 bp, 7 predicted proteins | sample 1015_SJ02_MP02_2_FD_132471 | JGI IMG/M metagenome (GOLD analysis project Ga0187783, IMG submission 132471) | Tropical peat soil microbial communities from peatlands in Department of Meta, Colombia - 1015_SJ02_MP02_20_MG | ecosystem: Environmental > Terrestrial > Soil > Wetlands > Peat | place... | reverse complement strand
TTCCCTCATATTCCGGCGTCAGGTCGATTAGCAATGGATCGAATGGCTTCGGCGCATTCTTCGGCCCTTCATGATCTGCAGGCTCATGCCCCGTCAGATTTGGCTTTCCCTTCGACTTTCGCAGCACACTACAGTTAACAGTACTACTATAGTAAATTGCTATAGTACCGGTAGGAGAATTCCGGATCGGAGCGGCACGACGGGGCGCCCGCAGGTTCAACGGACGCACGCGCGATCCACAATCACGTCGACCCGACGAGCGGCGCAAAAACCCTTGCAAGCGAACTGCACAATTCGTATAATCTAAATGATGAGTTCACGAACGGCCAAGACGGAAAAGAACGATAGCATCGTCGTGTCTGCCTTGCGGGCGCGCACTAACTTTGGCAAGCTCCTACAACGAGTCGAGAACGAGCGTCGTTCACTGGTTATCGTGAAGCGTGGGTCGCCTCGTGCAGTCCTTCTTAGTATCCGTGACTATGTCAGGCTTGCGGCTCCAGAACCCGAGGTTCTGACCGTCATCGGCGAAGAATCGAAGGCCAAAAGGACGGACGCCCTCAATTCTCACCAGATCGACAACATTATTAGGGCTGCGCGTCACAATAAGTCGAAGCGCAGATGATTCCGCTCCGACTGGTCGTTGACACGAACATTGTCGTGTCCGCGGCACTCAAGCCCGAGGGGCTGCAACGCACTGTTCTTCTACTCGCGATCTCCACGCCGGCGCGGCTTTATGTCTCGACCGTCATTCTCACCGAATATCGGGAAGTGTTGTCGCGTCCAGAATTCCAAATTCGAAAGGGCCTCCGGCAGCAGCTCTTGGACCTGATTCGACAGCGAGCACACGTGGTAAAGCCAGTGCGGACAGTGCAAGTGGCGCAGGATCCGGGGGACAACATATTCATCGAATGCGCGGATGCTGCCCGCGCCGACTACCTGGTGACCGGGAACCTGCGGCATTTCCCAAGGTTCTGGAAGAATACTAAGATCGTGACCTCGCGCGAGTTCGTCAGCCTGGTGGCGCCGCATCTTGTGGGCTAAGATCAATTCCGTAGAGCGCCGGAAAGGCCTGCCACCGCTCCGTTGTCGATAGCGGAGTGCAACGAGCCGACGCCCTGCACGATTGGTACCACCCATTGCATCACGCCTCGCGCGATCAGCGCGGCGATTGGCTTCCACTTCTAACCAACAAAAAAGAGGCCGATCTTTCGATCGGCCTCTATTTGTCTCTCCGCCGCTTGTAGCTGGCACACGCGATAATTCTGCGCCCGCGGCTTGACCTAATCAGCTGGATTCGCAGTCGCTTTCCCGGAAAACGTGATGGTGATCAGGAATCCGTTCGTTCCCTTGTAGTCGAAATCCTGCCCCTGCCCGGAATACCTCTCGTCTTTCGTCTTCCACATGCGGAAGCCGTTGATTGATTGCGCCATCCAGTATTGGAGATTGGGGATCACGATTTCCTGCCTTGGGTCCGTCCCCGTCACGCGCTCAAGCACCACTTCGCCTTTTCCGTTGCTCATCAGTGCGTGCGCCTCGCCGGTTTTCTCGTCCACGTTCCAGGAAAACGCCACTGTATCGGTCGCCGCCCTCTCCCACTTAAAAGGATAGAGCTGCCCGAGAATATCCTGGAGAGCGGCCTTCTGCTCGGGTGTGTCGCTCGGGTCAAACGTCATCACCACCCACGAATCTTTCCCGGTGCTCCAATCGGCTTCCCGTCCTACCCCTGCAACACACTTGCCGTCTTGTCCCTTCCCGCGCGTCAGCTTAATTGAAAACACGGAACTGCTCGTGTATCGTGCCAAAAGGAATTCGGCGCGGGGCAGCAACTCCCATGGAATGTCCGCAGTGTGGCCTGAAGAACTCGGCGGGCGCTTCTGTGTGCGCATCTTGCAGCACTCCACTTCCGCTCAGCGACCAGACGCTCACAATCACGCCCACGTCCAAGTCTCCTCGTCCGCCTGATTCCGATCGAACCATGGATGTGCCGAGCGGATGGTCCACTCCCGCCGCCGTGAGCTCCGGCACAACCTCTTTCTCCCGCGGCCTTCAGCCCGGAGGTCTGCTGGGCGAACGCTACGAAATAAGCCAACTGCTTGGTGAAGGCGGAATGGGCGCCGTCTACAAGGCCCGCGACCGCGAGCTTGAGCGTTTCGTCGCGCTTAAAGTCATCCGCCCCGAATTCGCTCAGAACGCAGACACTCTCCAACGATTCAAGCAAGAATTAATACTGGCTCGCCAGGTCAGTCATCGGAACGTCATTCGCATTTTCGATTTGGGCGAAGCCGGCGGGATCAAGTTCATCACGATGGAGTACATCGATGGACGCGACCTCAAAAGCATTCTGCGCGAATCCGGCAAGCTCGAGCCCAAACGCGCCGCAGGGATCATCGAGCAGGTCTGCCGAGCCCTCGAAGTCGCACACATGGAGGGCGTGATTCACCGCGATCTCAAGCCACAGAACATTATGGTGGACGAGCACGGCAAAATCTCTGTAATGGATTTCGGCATCGCCCGCACAATGGAAATGGGTGGCGGGATGACCCAGACCGGCGCTCTCGTCGGCACGCCCGAGTACATGTCCCCCGAACAGGCCAAAGGCGAAAAGGTCGATGGCCGCACTGACCTCTTCTCACTGGGCATCATCTTTTACGAGCTGTTGACGGGAGATTCACCATATAAAGCCGAGACCGCCATGGCCTCGCTCTACAAGCGCACGAAGGAAATTCCTCCTCCGCCCATCGAAAAAGACCCGTCGATTCCTCGCCCGTTAAGCAACATCGTCGTTCGCTGCCTTCAAATTGACAAAAAGCAACGATACGCAAGCGCGACCGAAATTTTGCAAGACCTCGCAGTCTTTCAGGGGACGCGCGCCGGAACCGTCGCTCTCCCGGCCTCCATCTGGTTTTCGTCAGCAGCCATTGCTCCATATTGGAAATGGATCGCCGGCGCGACAGCTGTGGTGCTCCTTGCACTCGGCGGCGTGTGGTACCGCGTAAAGTCGGGATCCCGCGTCGAGAAACCCGCCGTGTCCGGTCCATCCATCTCCCTCGCCATTCTGCCTTTTGCCAATGGCTCCGGAGATGCATCGCTCGATTGGCTTGGCTCCAGCCTCGCAGACATGCTGAGCACAGACGTCGGCCAATCCCCACATGTGCGCGCCGTCTCTCCCGATCGCGTTCACCAGATCATGCACGATTTCCAGATTTCTCCCGATGCCTTTTCCGACGCCGCTACCGTTCGCCGTCTCGCCGACTTGAGCAACGCGGATACAATCGTCTGGGGCCGATATGCGAAATTTGGAGATCAGTTTCGAATCGACGCCACGCTCCGGGACATCAAGCGCGACCGCAACGTTTCCTTCAAAGTTGAGGCCGCGAACCAGCAAGACCTATTGCAAAAGGTCGATGCCCTTGCGCAAACCATTCGCGACAATCTTTCTCTGCAGCCCAACGTCGCCGATGAATTGAAAGCGCAATCGTTCAAGCCCTCGTCCAACTCCGTCGACGCCATTCGTTTCTACAGTGAAGGCACAGATCTTTTCCAGCAGGGCAAAAATCTCGAAGCGTTGAAGGATTTTCAGGCCGCCACGCAAGCAGACCCGAATTTCGCTTTGGCCTACGCCAAGCTCGGCCAGACCTTCGCGAATCTCGGCCATGACGCTGAAGCTGAGCAGGCCTCGCGCAAAGCCGTCGAGCTTTCAGAGCACCTCCCCGCGCGGGAAAAGTACCTGATCGCTGCCAGCGATGCGCGGATCGAGCGCGACTACTCGAAGGCAATCCAATATTACGAAAACCTCGCCGCCAGCTCGCCGGACGACCCGGAAATTCAATTTGTGCTTGGTAATCTAGATGAAGACACCGGAACCTTCGACAAAGCGCGTGAGCACTATTCGAAGGCCCTGGCCGCTGATCCCAACGACGTGAATGCTATTTTGGCGACGGGCCGCGTCGAGATAAAGAGTGACAATCCCCGGAGTGCTTTGGACCACTTCAACCGCGCTCTGGCACTCTCCATTCAGCTTGGAAATGACGAGACGAAAGCGATGGCTCTCCAGGGAGTCGGCCTGTCCTATCGACAACTCGACAAGCCGGATGAAGCGCTGCGCAACTTCCAACAGGCGCTTGAGACCAGGAGGCGACTCGGTGATAAACGCGGCGTAGCCGCAACCCTGAACACCATCGCGCAAATCCAGGAGCAGAGCGGAAAATCTGCCGATGCCTTGAAGGCCTATCAGGCGGCTCTAGAGATTCGCAAAGAAATCGGCGACGAGCGAGGGCTTGGGGATACGCTTCTGGACCTAGGCACTTTTTATAACGATCGAGGCCATTACGACCAAGCGCTGCAGTATTTCAAGCAGTCGCTGCAAGTTGAGAGGGAACTGGGTGACGAAAGCAATCAAGGGATGTGCCTCAACAATATCGGAACCTGTTATCTTTCTAAGGGAGATTACGAAAACGCTGTCACGTATCTTCAACAAGCCTTGGATTTACGCCAGAAGTCCCAAGTTCCCGAGGACACGGCGCTGACACTGCATAACCTAGCGGTGAGCTTCGAAGGTTTGGGACAGTACGATAAAGCTCTCAGCGACTATGAGCGCGCCCTCGATCTCTACCGAAACGCCGGAGACAAGCGCGGTGCCGCCATGGAGCTATACACCATGGGGGTGCTTTTCGGATACCAAGGCCGCTTCGGAGCTGCGATTCACTCGAAGCAGGAAGCAGTTGAGAGCTTTACGGAATTACAAGATCGCACTTACTGGATGACGGAGGTCCTGAGCGGCTATGGCTTGGCCCTGGCGGATGCCGGGCGGTTTGATGAGGCGCAAAAGCCTCTGGCCGACGCCCTCAATTTGGCACGGCAGCTCAAAATTGACGGCTCCATCGCCCAAGCGCTCGACTCCGAGGGGCGGTGCCTGTTCTACCGCGGCGATTTCCAGGGTGCGCGCAGCCTTTACGAACAGGCGTTGCTATCCGCAGCGCGCTCCAAGGAACAACAGAAAATCCTGCTCTCGAAGTTCCACGTCGATCAGATCATGCTGAAGCAAGGCAAAGCATCACAAGCGGCTGTTGCGCTGGGAAAGCTCGCTGACGGGGCGGACAGTCTCGGCATGAAATACCTAAGCGCAGAAGTATCAGCCTTCAAGGGCGAGGCGCTCGTCGAGTCGAAGAATTACGAACAGGCCCGAATGGAGCTGGAACGAGCCATCGCCGCAGCCGAGAAACTGGGATTGCTTGCCACGCTGGCCCAGGCACATTATTCACTCGCAACAGAATTGCGGCTGAGCCGCCAGAGCCCGGAAGCAGCCGGGCATTATCGCGAGGCTCTTCATTACCTAGAGGAAATCCGTAAAGACGCCGGAAGCGACGCCGTTCTGGAGCGTTCCGACTTGAAGCTCATCTACTCAGAATCGACGCGCTGGTCGAAAGCGAAGCCAAGCTAATGGGGCTCGAGTGAAACACCCCAGCTTCATCTCACAACGGTCAGCGAACTCGAACTGACATCGACCACGACCCCCGCCTCGATGGTCTTCGCGATAACGGTGTACGTGCCCGGGCACGCGCCGAAGGGAATGTAGAGGGGAAACGTGAACGTGAGCGTGCCGGTCCCCAAAGTAAAGGGCGGCGTGGCCAAAACCGGTGTCTGCGAAACTGAACAGCCTCTCCCAAACGGCCCGCTCAGGATGAAGTCCACGACCGTATTCTTTTCCACTGTCCCGCTGCAAGATGTCACCGTTGCCGTAACCTTCGTGAATGACCCTGCGGTTACCGTAGACGGGTTGAAAGCGAATGAGACGTCGTGGCAATTCACCACGCTGTAGGTCACTGTTTCGACGGCCGTCTGTCCCGAATTCACATCGGCTTCGGCGACGAAGGAGTACGTTCCGACCGCCGAGGTGTTGAGCGCGGCTCCGTCGCTTACCGTGCCGGCGCACTCAACGAACGTTCCGCTGCATGAATAATTGGCGTCCACAACGTCACCCAAGGAATAGACGGCGCCGTTCGCCGGGGTAACGATGTTTACGCTAGCCGCAGAGCCGGTCACGCCGTAGAAGGCCGCCCACCTCGAGAGCCCGTCTTTCGAATGCCCCGATTGAGTCTGATTGGGTTCCGAGTTGTACATGCAAGTTGCCAGGACATTCTCCCACGTCGTCGTTTCTTCCTTTCCGAGCGCCGGTCCCATGCTGCAAGCATCAAGTTGCGTGTCCCAAAATAATGTGGTTTGGTAATCCACGCTGCTGTTTTCGGAGCAGTCGTTACCATTCGCGTCGGTACACTGAACGGTGTATACGACGCCATCCCCTCCGGCGTAGCCGCCACCAGGCAGTGCTGCCACGGGTGCAATAAAGGTATTTGTATAATTCGACGACTCAGTTTGCCAGACCGATTGCGGCGTGTCCGTCGCAGTCACATCCACCGTGCAAGGAGCAGCGGAACACCATCCTGCTGGCACAGAGAACGATATGCTCGCGCCATTGTTGAAGAACGGAAAGCTGACGGTTTGGGCGCCTGAACCGATTGTCGCCTGCTCGTAAGGGGGAGCCGGACCTATCGCAATCCCGAAGGGATCATTCCCTGCGGAAATAGGTGTTTGCAATGTGCCGGTGGAAGTATAGATGACCGCTACGTCGTTGTTACCGCCAACGGCGGCGTAAGCCGTGGTCCCATCCGGCGTAATCGCGATTTGGTTGGGCGTGGCTCCGACGCTCTGGACAACGGCGGTCACCGTATTGTAGGTCTCAACATCGTTCGGGTTCGTATCAATCACCTGGACGGCACCTTGTCCGGTGTCGGTGACATACGCATACGCCACCGTTGGCGTGTTTGGTTCGAGGGGTGTCATGCCCACCCAAGCAGGAACGGGAGTGCATTCGTCGCAGGTTGGCGTGAGGGAAATCGTGGTGAAGGTCAAGTTGTAGTTCTCATCGCTCGGGTTGGTATCAATCACCTGGACGACATCCTGGCCGGTATCGGTCACGTACGCGTGCGTCCCGTTGGGCGTTATGCCGATGCCCAATGGACTCGGTGTGCAGCCATCACAGGTGTCCAGAAGAGAGATCGGCGAGAACGTGTTGGATGAGATCGTAATGACCTCGACATCTTCGAGTCCGGTATCAGCCACATACGCGCGCGTTCCATCGGGCGTTATGGCGATGCCTGCGGGTTTACTGGTCGTTTCACAGTCCGAACAAAGGAAAAGCGTATCGTAAATTGTGTTCGTCACCGTGGCGATCACCACGACCGCTCCCTGCCCGGGATCCGTCACATACACATATTGCCCGTTGGGTGTAATGGCCACGCCCTCAGGGGTGCTGTTGCAATCACACTCGCTGGACAGGTTAATTGTCGTGGAAATGGCATTCGTCGCTGTGTTGATCACCGCGACGTAGCCCTGATTCGGAACCGCGACGTAGACGTACTGCCCATTCGGCGTGACTGCCACGCCGGCGGGAGCATCGGTGCAATCCTCCACACATGTGGGTAGGTGAACAGTTGCAACTGGCGCGCCCGATGATGCGGAAAACACTGAGACGGTGCCATCGCCACTGTTGGTAACATATGCGAACGGGCCGTTTGTCTGGGCGAATGTGGTGCGGGCCGAAAGGAGGCTCGCAAATATCAGCAGGGCAGCAAGGGATCTCGGCATCGTGAGGAGTGAAGTGAGATGCGTCCGAGCGGCCCACTGATTCTCGTCTGCGCGATGGCCAATTCTTCTTTTGCGCATACCATGCACTCCTCTGCGGGCTGGACCAGCGCGCCGAAGCGAGCCTGAGCCCGACTGAAAGAGGTACTCACCGCCGCACCGCCGATAATCTGAATTGGACTAGCCGGTCTCTACGAGCTATCGAGTGGAAACGATGCGGGTATCGTGCTCTTTGAACCCAAGGCCTGTCAAGTGCAACTTGCTGCTTGTCTCGGTAGCACAGGATGTGCCTGTCCGACGCAACGAAAAAGCGGGCGCTTAAAGTGCCTGCGCCGCCATTGCCCCTTGCCACAGGGTGCGCATCATGTGCGAAATCTTGGCCCTGCCGCTTGGCCGGTTCTGATGTTACCGTCTCCCCCTGCTGTTTGATCACACCCTCCATTTAAGTGCTCAGTTGGCTGCGAGTTATATGCGGCCTGTAAGACGCACTCTATCCTTTATATTGGTCGGTAATTCAGGTTGAGGCCTGAGCCCGATAGATTCGATATGACAACCGTCACCCTTAGCTGTGATCGTCATCACAGCCATCCATCAGGGCGGCCAAGAAGATCAAGCAACGGCACAAAACAGATTTGATCTTGCATCATTCCTAATTGTCTGCTGTCGAGCTTTTGTGTAAGGCGTGCGTGCGACGTGCCGGCTGCGAGGATAAAGAGATGCATATGCTCTTGCGATTCTTGGGTGCCCCGTTGATTTTTCGCATTCAATGCCTAATGCGCGACCGGTGTCGGGCTGGGCGCAATTGAAAACGATGCCGGGACTGGACCTCGATTTTCGATCACCCTGTGAAGAGAACGAATTCTAGAGCTTGAGTCGCGAATGGCACTTTCCATCGAACTGAACGAGATCGCAGATTCTGTAACCAGAGCGAGAGTCGAGAATGCCATCCGAGATTGGTTGGCTCTCAGGCCGCGAGCAGAGGATTGGAAGGCTTGGATCCGCTGCTCGCTGTCATATTGCGAAGTGACTGTCGAGGGTCCGCTGCTGAGCCGCAAGCGAATGTTTTTCGACGGCGCAAGCGCGCTCGAGAACGAGATTCGCAGCTGGCTCGAATCCTATTCGCTTTATTAAATCCCAAGATTCGATTTGGCCGCGGTTACCCTGCACGTTGGTGACCCTTGAGGCCGCGGCGACTGGTTGCGGTGCTGCGGGCGCAGCGACTTTCGTTAGGCAACCATCTGCCAGCGTGAACGACTGCTCCTCGTTGACTGGCTGTTTGCTGAGGCCTAATATCAACGCCAAATGCAAGAAGCACAGCCACTGATTGGCCGCACCATCTCGCACTACCGCGTTACCGAAAAACTTGGCGGCGGTGGAATGGGCGTTGTGTATAAGGCGGAAGATACCCGTCTCGACCGGACTGTCGCCGTGAAGTTTCTTCCTGATGCCTTCGCCCACGACCCTCAAGCCCTCGAGCGGTTCCAACGCGAGGCCCGTGCCGCGTCGGCGTTGAATCACCCCAATATCTGCACGGTTCACGATATCGGCGAGCAGGAGGGTCTCCCGTTCATCGTGATGGAGTTGTTAGAAGGACACACGCTGAAGCATTTGATTTCTGCCAGGAGGTTGAGCATCGAGCGCGTACTTGAATTCGCCATCCAGATCGCCGATGCGCTCTCAGTCGCGCACGGACGAGGGATCATCCACCGCGACATAAAGCCGGCGAACATCTTTGTCACTCAGCGTGACCAAGCCAAGATCCTCGATTTCGGCTTGGCCAAACTGGCGCCTCGCAGCGAGCACCCTGGCCAAGCCTTGGGAGACTCTGCGCAAGCAACCGCGGCCACCGCTCCCGATTTGGTGACGAGCCCTGGCTCGGTTTTGGGAACGGTGGCGTATATGTCGCCCGAACAGGCGTTGGGCCAGGAACTCGACGCGCGCACGGATCTATTTTCCTTCGGCGCCCTTCTCTACGAAATGGCCACAGGTAGAATCGCTTTCGAGGGCAACACATCCGCGGCAATATTCGATCACATTCTCCATGGAACTCCACCGTCACCCTTGCAGTTGAATTCGAGTCTGCCGCTGGAGTTGGAACGTATCATTAGCAAGGCGCTTGAGAAGGACCGTGATCTCCGCTACCAAACAGCCGCGGAGACCAGAGCCGACCTGAAGCGATTGAAGCGCGACCGCGATTCCGCCGCGGGGCGCATGCACGATTCCAAGGGCACGTCGAGCGCGGCAGTGGTGCCCGCAGCGGCGCCGGTCGCCGAAAAATCAATTGCAGTGCTCTACTTTGAGAACCTCAGCGCCAGCGGGGATGACGAGTACTTTCGCGATGGAATGACGGAAGATATCATCACTGAACTCTCGAAGATAAAGGAGCTGCAGGTCTTCCCGCGGGCAGCCGTCTCGGCTTACCGGGACAAAGCGGTCACCGGGCCTCAGGTCGGCCGTGAACTCAATGCGGCCTGCGTGCTCAGTGGTAGCCTGCGCCGCGCTGGCAATCGCCTGCGCATCACGGCCCAGCTCGTTCAGACCCACACGGGGCATTCGATCTGGGCTGAGCGATATGATCGCGAACTTAAGGACGTCTTCGAAGTACAGGACGAGATCGCCCGCAGCATTAGCCAAGCCCTACGCATCAAGCTCTCTCCGCAGGAGGAAAGGGCGATTTCGCGGAAGCCCACGGAGAGCGCCCAGGCCTACGACTATTACTTGCGGGGGCGCCAATATTTTCATCAGTTCCGCCGCAAGGGAGTTGACTTTGCCCGGCAGATGTTCGCTCGGGCCATCGTGATTGACTCTGGGTATGCCCGCGCATACGCAGGAGTGGCGGATTGTTGTTCGTTTCTCTACATGTACTGGGACAGCAGCGAGGACAACCTTAACGAGGCGGATGCTGCGAGTCGTAAGGCTCTTGAGCTTGAGCCGGACTTGGCGGAGGCACATGCCTCACGCGGACTGGCCCTAACCATGAGCAAAAATTTCGTTGGTGCACGGACCGAGTTCGAAACGGCCATCGCACTCAATCCAAAACTGTACGAGCCTTATTATTTCTACGCCCGCACGTCGTTCCAGCAAGGAGATTTGGCGAAGGCCGCTCAGCTCTACGAGATGGCCTCGCGTGTGAATCCCGACGACTACCAGGCTCCGAGCCTGCTGGCTCCGATTTACAGATCTCTCGGCCGTGACGTCGAGGCTGACGCCACGCGCCGTCGAGCCCTGCAGTTGGCAGAAAAGCATGTCGAACTTCACCCAGACGATGCGCGTGCACTGTACCTTGGGGCTGGGATCTTGTGCCAATTGGGCGAGAAGGCGCGGGGTCTCGAGTGGGCCCAGCGCGCATTGACGATGGATCCGGAAGAGACCTCAATTCTCTATAACGTCGGCTGCGTTTACGCTCTCGCAGGCGAAAGTGAGCAGGCCATCGACTGCCTTGAAAGGGCTACGGATCGTGGGAACTGGTATAAGGCCTGGGCGCAGCAAGACTCCGACTGGAATTCCTTGCGCAATCATCCTCGCTTTCTCTCCCTTCTAAAATAGCCGCGACCGTTCTGGCGCTTCTCGCGCTCGCCGTCGGCTTCGGTCTCGGTTTCACGATATTTCCCAGGTCGGTGCGCTTGCCACTGGCCTTCGCGTCGCTGCGCCCAAAACCCGGACCCCCAGCGATGCGCGCCTGTTGCCCGGCGGACATACGGAGATATTACGCGACGGGAATCGACGGATCGTATCCGGCGCGTCGTGGAACCCGAGAAAATTGGCTCGACGGTTGAAACGGAATGACGCGCGTTCCGATCGTCCATCCCAGTGATGATTTGGAATTGTGAGTGGCAGCGCACGGTCTCTTCCC
>Ga0187783_10003552_pt1 | contig 11494 bp, 11 predicted proteins | sample 1015_SJ02_MP02_2_FD_132471 | JGI IMG/M metagenome (GOLD analysis project Ga0187783, IMG submission 132471) | Tropical peat soil microbial communities from peatlands in Department of Meta, Colombia - 1015_SJ02_MP02_20_MG | ecosystem: Environmental > Terrestrial > Soil > Wetlands > Peat | place... | reverse complement strand
GGGCTGCTCCGTAGACTGGCTGAGCCGCCCACAGGCAGTACGAGGAGATGCAGATGCGCATGTTCCGCCGCGCCCGGCGGCGGATCAGTGCTGTCGGATCCTGGCCGCTCTGGTCGCTGCCGCGTGGGCTGCGCGCCTACGTGCTCTCGGTCATCGCCCTTGGCTTGGCCGCCGTCGGCGTCGCCGCGTCGTTCACCACGGTCAACGGTCATGATCTGGCCTTGTTCGGCCTGCTGCTTGGCTGCACGGCACTTGCCGTCGAGTGGACGAGGAAGGCAGGAGAGCAGGGCAGGGTGATCCTGGACGTCCAGGGCGTCTGGGAACTGCCCGTGGCTATCCTGCTGCCTCCGCTGTATGCGCTGCTTATCCCGATGATCCGGCTCGCGCTGGTGGAACATCGGGTTCGGCGGGCTCCCGTCTTCTACCGCCGGGTATTCAGCGCTGCCGCGATCGGACTGTCGTACGGCGCCGCGTCGGTAACCTTCCACAGCGTGTCCCGTCTGGTGCCGTGGGCCTCGGGAGGGGAGCTCACCCACGCCACCGTGTGGACGTTGCTTGTGGTTGCCTGCGCCATCGTTCAGTGGGCTCTGAACAAGGCCATGGTCATGGCGGCCATCAAGGCCAACGATCCGGCCACCAACATCCGCACCCAGGTCTTCGGCCGCGAGCCGCTGTACAACGACGTGGCGGAGTTGAGCATCGGGGTGCTCGTTACCTACGGGGTGGCCGGCAATCCCCTCATCGCGATAGCCGCCCTGCCCGTCGTCACGCTCCTCCAGCGGTCGCTGCGGCACGTGCAGCTGCTCAGCGAGTCGCGGGCTGACTCAAAGACCGGCCTGCTGAACGCCGCGACCTGGGAGGAGGAAGCGGCGGCCGAGGTCATCCGCGCGGTGCGGACCAAGTCGCCGCTCGCCATCGCCATCCTCGACATCGACAAGTTCAAGGTCATCAACGACACCTACGGGCACATGGTCGGCGACCAGGTGCTCAAGGAGCTCACGAACACGCTCAACACCACGCTTCGCGAGTATGACCTGGCCGGCCGGTTCGGCGGTGAGGAGTTCGCGCTGCTGCTTCCGCACACGCGTGCGGTGGACGCGTTCCGCATCGCCGAGCGTCTGCGCGCCAACGTCGCCGGCCTGATCATCATCGCCCCCGGGGCAACCGGCGGGGAGCGGGTGCAGGTGACGGTCTCGATCGGCGTCGCGGCGCTGGACAGCGGCAGCAAGCGCGAGCTCTCCGAGCTGATGGCGGCGGCCGACGCGGCGCTGTACCGGGCCAAGGCAGGCGGCCGGGATCAGGTGCAGATGATCAGCACGACCAGGGGCCTGAGCGCGATCAGCGGCACGTCAGGCCGCGGCGGCCAGGACGCGCCGAGCTTGTTCCGTCGCGCGCGTTCCTGATCAGCCGTCGCCGTGCCTGGTTCGTGAAACTCGTGTACTTCAGGCCCACGTGGTGGTACGCACGGTGACTCCTTTCGCTTGCCGGTTACTCCGCGTCAGGTCGCGGAGCATAGCGGATCATACGGAACAACTGGTGTCGGATTGTGAAATATCCGGTATGCGGGTACTCACCGCCTCACGTTACGCCGTAGAGTGATGAAAGAGATACACTGTGTAGCAGATGTAGAACAGCGGTCAATTGCTTCGGTAGCAGGATTTTTGGCTTTCGGCACCCGATGTCATGACGATCCGGGACACTAAGTGTTACGCGTCGCTCCCTACCCAGGTTCAAGGTGCTCGTGGCTGCCAGACAGACACCCGATGGCTCGGTTCACGGGCGAAGCATCGGGGTCCGGGCGTGGCCGATCTGGGGCCTTCCGGACTGGCTGATCGCCTTCATCGTCGCCGTCGTGCTCGCCGACGCCGCCGCGGCCGGGTTGGCGGCCGGCGCGGCCCCCTTCCACGCCCATGATCTGTTGCTGTTCACCGGGCTGCTGACCTGCAGCGCCGCAACCGTCGAGGTGACCCGGCGGACGGGCGAGAACAACGGCATGGTCAAGGACGTCTACGCCACCTGGGAACTGCCCGCCGCCATCCTGCTGCCGCTGGTCTACGTCCCGGTGCTGCCCATCGTCCGCATGGCCCTGACCCAGTGGCGGGTCCACCGCGTCCCCGCCTACCGGCGGGTGTTCAGCGCGGCCGTGGTCGGGCTGAGCTATGTCGCCGCCGGCCTCACCTTCCGTGCCGTGATCCGGCTGGCGCCGGGCGCGGCCGCCCACCCGGCCGAACACGCCCTGGCCTGGATGCTGGTCGTCGCGGCCTGCGCGGCGGTGCAGTGGACCATCAACCAGATCCTGATCTGGACGGCCATCAAGGGCTCGAACCCCGGCGTGCGGGTTCGCGATGAGCAGTTCGCCCGCGAGCCGATGTACAACGACGTGACCGAACTGTGCGTCGCGGTGATCGTCACCTTCTGCGTGGCCAGCAGCGTCATCGCCCTGCTCTTCGCGTTCCCGTTCATTACCTTGCTGCAGCGGTCCCTGCGGCACGCCCGGCTGGTCCAGGACTCGCGGATCGACGCAAAGACCGGCCTGCTGAACGCAGCGACCTGGGAGGGACAGGCGGCGAGGGAGGTCGCCCGGGCCGTGCGGACCAGGACCGCCCTCGCCATCGCCCTGCTTGACCTCGACCGGTTCAAGGCGGTCAATGACACCCACGGCCATCTCGTGGGCGACCAGGTGCTCAAGGAGATCGCCCGCACGCTGACCAGCCTGCTGCGGGACTATGACCTGGCCGGCCGGTTCGGCGGTGAGGAGTTCTCGCTGCTGCTGCCGCAGACTCGCGCCGTTGACGCCTTCCGTATCGCCGAGCGGATCCGGTCCCACATCGCCGGGTTGTCGATTATCGTTCCTGGCGCCGTCGGCGGGGAGCGCGTGCAGGTAACCGTGTCGATCGGCATGGCCGCCCTTGACGGCGGGACCGAACGCACGTTGGCCCAGCTGATGGCGGCGGCCGACGCGGCGCTTTACCGGGCCAAGAACTGCGGCCGGGATCAGGTGCAGATGATCAGCTCGACCCGCGGCCTGAGCGCGGTCAGCGGCCTGAGCGCGGTCAGCAGCCTGAGCGTGGTCACCAGTCTGAGCGCGGTCAGCACCTCCGGCGGCATCGACGACGTGGCCCCGGTCGGCGAGGCTCCCGTCGAGCCGAGCGTCTTCCGCCGGGTCCTGACCTCCTGACCGGCTGCCGCGTCACTAGCCGGCGGTGGCCGACGGGGTAGGCACCGGCAGCACCGCCATGATCGCGGCGCTGGCGGTGTGGCACTGCGAGGCGTTGCCCGTGCTCAGCACCTCGGTGGTGGGGAAGCCCTGACAGGTCCAGCCGCTCACCGCGACCGGTGCGCCGCCCCCGTTGCCCCGAACCTGCCCGTCCCTGATCTTGGCCGCGTAGTCGTTCTCGACCCGCAGCGCCGCCGCGCAATTCACGGTGCCCTTGGTGACCTTGATGATGACCGGCACGTTCGCCGCGGTGCGGGTGGTCCCGCAACTGGCCCCAGGCCCGGCGCCCGCGGCCGCCGACGAGCAGCCAAGCAGGCCAGCGCCGCCGGCCAGCAGCAGCATGCCGCCGGCCACCCAGGCGAGCGCACGCACCGCGCCGGACGCGCGGGCCCGGCAGCCAGGCCGGGCAACCTGCTCCCGCTCCACCGTCTCACCCTATTCCGGACGCACCGCATTCCGGACACACCGCATTCCGGATGCACCGCGTTCCGGACGCACCGCGTTCCGGACGCACCGCGTTCCGGACCCACCGCCCCTCGGCCATCCGACCGTTGCCCCACTGCCAGTCGGCGGGCGCCCGCCGCCCGCGGCCCGCCGCCCCGATCCGCAGCCCACGGTCGGCTAGTTTGCATATTCATGCGCGATAGTGAATACTCTTTCAAAGGCGGAAGGGGTCGGCAGGCACATGGGAGCGAGAGTCGCGGTCGCGGGAGCCAGCGGCTACGCCGGCGGTGAGCTGCTCCGCCTGCTGGCCGGCCATCCGGATCTGGAGATCGGCCCGGTCGCCGCGCACGGCAGCGCCGGGACCAGCGTGACCGCAATGCACCCGCAGCTTTCCGGCCATCCCGGCCTGGCCGACCGCGTCTTCGCCCCGGCCGACCCCGCGCTGCTCGCCGACGCGGACCTGCTGTTCACCGCCCTCCCGCACGGGGAATCCGGACGGCTGGCCACCGCGCTCCCGGCTGAGCTCAAGATCATCGACCTGGCCGCCGACTTCCGGCTGTCCGACCCGGAGGCCTGGGCCCGGTACTACCCGACGCCCTATGCCGGCCACTGGACCTACGGCCTGCCGGAACTGCCCGGTGCCCGCGACGCCATCAGGGCTTCGGCCACGGTGGCCGCGCCCGGCTGCTACGCCACGGCGGCCATCGTCGCGCTGGCCCCGCTGCTGGCCGCCGGCCTGGTCGAGCCCTCCGACATCGTGATCGTCGCCGCCTCAGGCACGTCGGGCGCGGGCCGCTCACCCCGGCCCGACCTGCTGGCCACCGAGGTGATGGGGTCGATGTCGGCGTACCAGGTGGCCGGCACGCACCGGCACATCCCCGAGATAGAACAAGCCCTTTCTTCCGAACGGTCCGCGGTTCACGCGTCCGCCCCCGTGACGATCTCCTTCACCCCGGCGCTCGCCCCGATGCCGCGCGGCATCCTGGCCACCTGTACCGCGCGGCTGGCCCGGCCGCGGGCCGGTACCCCTCAGCTGCGGGACGCGCTGGCCGCGGCCTACGACGCGGAGCCGTTCGTGCACGTGCTGCCCGAGGGGCGCTGGCCTGCCACGGGCGCCACCCTGGGCTCCAACGCCGCCCAGCTGCAGGTCGCGGCCGACCAGCACGCCGGTCGAGCGATCGCCATCTGCGCCCTGGACAACCTTGGCAAGGGCGCGGCCGGCCAGGCCATCCAGGCCGCCAACCTCATGCTCGGCCTGCCGGAGACCGCAGGCCTGACCGCCCACGGAGTCGCCCCATGAGCGTCACCGCCCCACGCGGGTTCCGCGCCGCCGGCGTAGCGGCCGGGTTGAAGGAATCCGGCCAGCCCGACGTCGCCGTGGTCCTTAACGACGGGCCCTCCCGCGCCGCCGCGGCCGTCTTCACCTCCAACCGGGTCCAGGCCGCGCCGGTGATCTGGACCCGCCAGGTGGTCAGCGGCGGGCGGGTGAGGGCCGTTGTGCTCAACTCGGGCGGGGCCAACGCCTGCACCGGCGCCCCCGGCTTCCAGGACACGCACGCCACCGCCGAGCACCTGGCCGCGGCGATCAACGCCGCCGAAGGCTCGGCGGGGCTCGGGGGGGCTTTTGGGCCCGTCCCACCCGGAGCTGACGCCGCCGCCGGAGGCTCGGGGGGAGCTGACGCCGGCGCCGGCGAGATCGCCGTCTGCTCGACCGGCCTGATCGGCGAGCGCCTGCCGATGGACAAGCTGCTGCCCGGCGTCGACGCCGCGCTGGCCGCGGCGTCCCGGGCGGGCGGCCTGTTCGCCGCCGACGCCATCCGCACCACTGACACCGTGGTGAAGATCTCCTTCCGCCACGGCGCCGCGGCCTCAGGCGTGTACACCGTCGGCGGCATGGCCAAGGGCGCGGGGATGCTCGCCCCCGCCCTGGCCACCATGCTGTGCGTGCTGACCACCGACGCGGACCTGTCCGCGGCCCAACTGGACGCGGCCCTCCGCTCGGCGGTCGCCGAGACGTTCGACCGGCTGGACACCGACGGGTGCATGTCCACAAACGACACGGTGCTGCTGCTGGCCAGCGGCGCGACCGGGGTGCGACCCGACGCCGGCGAGTTCACCGTGACGCTGACCGAGGTGTGCGCGGACCTGGCCCGCCAGCTCCAGCGCGACGCCGAGGGCGCGCAGAAGATGATCGCCATCGAGGTCATCGGCGCGGCGAGCGAGCACGACGCGGTCACCGTGGGCCGCGCCGTGGCCCGCAGCAACCTGGTCAAGTGCGCCATCGGCGGCGAGGACCCGAACTGGGGCCGGATCCTGTCCGCGGTTGGCACCACCGACGCGGTCTTCGAGCCGGACCGGCTGAACGTCGCCGTCAACGGCGTGTGGGTCTGCCGCCACGGCGCCGCGGGCGAGGAGCGCGCCAAGGTGGACTTGAGCCCGAAGGACGTGACGGTCACCGTCGACCTGTCGGCCGGCCCGCGGTCCGCGGTCATCTTGACCACCGACCTGACCGCGGCCTACGTGCATGAGAACTCGGCCTACTCGACATGACCGTTTTGCCCGGACGGGTGGCGGACGCGTCAGCCAAGGCGGCGACCTTGATCGAGGCGCTGCCCTGGCTGAACAGGTTCCACGGCCAGACCGTGGTGATCAAGTATGGCGGCCATGCCATGACCGACGAGGCGCTGCGCCTGGCCTTCGCGCAGGACCTGGTCTTCCTGCGCTACGCCGGGCTGCGCCCGGTCGTGGTCCACGGCGGCGGCCCGCAGATCACCGAGCAGCTGGACCGGCTCGGCGTCGAGTCCGCGTTCACCGCCGGCCTCCGGGTGACCACGCCGGAGGCCATGGAAGTGGTCAGGATGGTCTTGTCCGGCAAGGTCAACAAGGACATCGTCGGCCTGATCAACCGGCACGGACCGTTCGCGGTGGGTATCTCGGGACAGGACGCGAGCACGTTGACCGCGATCCGCAAGGCGGCCATCGTCGACGGCGAGCCTGTTGACATCGGCCTGGTCGGCGAGATCGTCGCTACCAGCCCTGGAGTCATCGAGGCGCTGCTGGCCGACGGCCGCATTCCGGTCGTGTCCAGCGTCGCCGCGGGCGAGGACGGCCAGGTCTACAACGTGAACGCGGACACGGCGGCGGCCGCGCTCGCGGTGGCCCTGGGCGCGGCCAAGCTCGTCGTGCTCACCGACGTGGCCGGGCTGTACCGGGACTGGCCGACTTCCCAGGACGTCATCAGCCAGCTCACCGCCGGCCAGCTTGAGCGGCTGCTGCCCGGGCTGTCGGCCGGGATGATCCCCAAGATGGAGGCCTGCCTGAGCGCGGTGCGCGGCGGCGTCCCGCAGGCGCACGTCCTTGACGGCCGCCTCGGCCACGCCGTCCTGCTGGAGATCTTCACCGACGCCGGCATCGGCACGATGGTCCTGCCCGAAGGAGAGCAGCCGTGAGCGAAGCAGCAGCCCCCGGGCGAAGCGAGACAGAGGTACTGCAGAAGCGGTTCGCGGCGGCGCTGATGCCGAACTACGGCGTGCCGCCGGTGGCGATCGGCCGCGGCGCCGGGTGCCGGGTGTGGGACCTGGACGGGCGCGAGTACCTTGACCTGATCGCCGGCATCGCGACCAGCTCGCTCGGGCATGCCCATCCGGCCATCGTCGAGGCGGTCACCCGCCAGGTGGCCGAGGTCGCGCACACCTCCAACCTGTTCCTGCACGAGCGCGAGATCGAGCTGGCCGAGAGGCTGCTCGCCCTGATTGGTGCCGACGGCCGCGTTTTCTTCGCCAACTCGGGCACCGAGGCCAACGAGGCGGCGATCAAGCTCGTGCTGCGCTGCCAGGGGCCCAAGGGGCCAGAGGGTTCGGGGCGGCGGGTGATCGTGGCCGCCGAGCACGGCTTCCACGGCCGGACCATGGGCTCGCTGGCACTGACCGGCAAGGCGTCCATCCGCGAGCCGTTCGGCCCGTTCGGCCTGACCGTGCGGTTCGTCCCGTTCGGTGACGCCGCCGCGCTGCGCGAGGCGGTCGGGCCGGACTGCGCAGCCGTCTTCCTCGAGCCCGCCCTGGGGGAGGGCGGCGTGGTCCCGGCGCCCGGAGGCTACCTGAGCGCGGCGCGGGAGGCCTGCGATCAGGCCGGCGCGCTGCTGGTCGTCGATGAGATCCAGACCGGCATCGGCCGGACCGGAGCCTGGTTCGCCCACCAGGCCGAGGGCGTCAGGCCCGACGTGCTGACCCTGGCCAAGGGACTCGGCGGCGGGCTGCCGATCGGCGCCTGCGTCGGCCTCGGCGATTATGGCGCCGGCTTCGCCAAGGGCGACCACGGCTCGACCTTCGGCGGCAACCCGGTCGCCTGCGCCGCCGCCCTCGCCGTCCTCGACACCATCGCGCGTGACGGGCTGCTGGCCCAGGTCACGGCGGTGGGGGAGCGGCTGGCGGCGGGCCTGCAGGCAGTCAGGCACCCCCTGGTGGCGGGCGTACGCGGACGCGGCCTGTGGCTGGCCGTCGCGCTGACCGGCGCCCGGGCCGCGGACGTGGAGGCGGCCGCTCGGCGCGCCGGGTTCCTGGTCAACGCGGTCCAGCCGGACGCGATCAGGCTGGCGCCGCCGCTGATCCTTTCTCCCGCCGAGGCGGACGAGTTCCTCGCCGCCTGGCCCGCCATCCTCGACCAGGAGGCACCGTGATGCCCAGGCACTTCCTGCGCGACGACGATCTGACGCCGGCCGAGCAGGGCGCCGTGCTCGAACTGGCCGAGGAGATGCGCAAGGACAGGTTCGGGTACCGGACGCTGGCCGGGCCGCAGGCGGTGGCCGTGCTGTTCGACAAGCCGTCGCTGCGGACCAGGGTCTCGTTCGCGGTCGGCATCGCCGAACTCGGCGGCTACCCCCTGGTCATCGACAGCCAGGCCACCCACTTCGGCCGCGGCGAGACGATCGAGGACGCGGCCAGGGTGCTGTCCAGGCAGGTCGTCGTGATCGCCTGGCGGACGTTCGAGCAGCAGCGCCTCGAGGCCCTGGCCGCCGCCTCGACCGTCCCGGTGATCAACGCGCTCACCGACCAGTTCCACCCCTGCCAGGTCCTCGCCGACCTGCAGACCGTCCGCGCGCATTACGGCTCGCTGGCCGGCCTCACGCTCACCTTCCTGGGCGACGGCTCGAGCAACATGTCGCAGTCCTACCTGCTCGGCGGGGCGACCGCCGGCATGCGGGTGCGCATCGGCGCCCCGGAGTCCCTGCACCCGCAGGATTCGGTGCTGGCCGCGGCCCGGCGGATAGCCGGCCAGACCGGCGGCGGGGCCGAGGTCTACACCGACCCGGCCGCGGCGTGCGAGGGGGCCGACGTGATCGCCACCGACGTGTGGGCCTCCATGGGCCAGGAGGCCATACAGGCCGAACGGCGCGTGGTTCTCGAGCCGTACCGCCTGGACCAGGCCAAGCTGGCGCTGGGCAGCCCCGGCTGCCTGGTCCTGCACTGCCTGCCTGCGCACCGCGGCGAGGAGATCAGCGCCGACGTGCTCGACGGCCCGAACAGCGTGGTCTGGGACGAGGCGGAGAACCGGCTGCACGCGCAGAAGGCGCTGATCGCATGGCTGCTGGAGCGCACATGACCCCGTTGACCAAGACGGCAAGGCAGGCGCGCATCGCGGCCATTCTGGCCCGCGAGCAGGTCCGTTCCCAGGAGGAACTTGCCGACCTGCTTGAACGGTATGCCAGCGTGCACGTGACCCAGGCCACCTTGTCCCGCGACCTGGACGAGCTCGGCGTGGTACGGCTGCGCGCCGGAGGCGCGCTTGTCTACGCGCTGCCCGAGGAGCCGGGCGGGCCCGGCTCACAGCCCGGCGGCGCCGTACTTCCCCCGCACGCCCCCCCCGGCCAGGCCGAGCCCCCTCCCCCCACCCGGCTGGCGCGGTACCTCGGGGAGCTGCTGACCTCGGCCGAGGCGAGCGCGAACCTCGTGGTGGTCAGGACACCCGCGGGGGCGGCTCAGTTCCTGGCCTCTGTCATCGACCATGCCGCCCTGCTGCCGATCCTCGGCACCGTGGCCGGCGACGACACGGTCCTGGTCATCACGCGCGATCCGGCGGGCGGTAACGCCCTGGCCGCCGAGTTCCTCCGGCTGGCCGAACGCCGGCTTCCACATCAGCAAGCAAGTAACTCGACAAGGGATGAATCATGACAGCGGAGAAGGTGGTGCTCGCCTACTCGGGCGGCCTGGACACCTCGGTGGCGATCGGCTGGATCGCCGAGCGGACCGGCGCGGACGTGATCGCGGTCGCGGTCGACGTCGGCCAGGGCGGCGAGGACCTGGAGACGATCAGGAAGCGGGCGCTGGCCTGCGGCGCGGTGGAGGCCGAGGTAGTCGACGCGCGCGCCGAGTTCGCCGGGCAGTTCTGCGTCCCGGCGCTGCGGGCCAACGCGCTCTACATGAACAAGTACCCGCTGGTCTCCGCCCTGTCCCGGCCGCTGATCGTCACGCACCTGGCCCGCGTCGCGGCCGACAAGGGCGCCACCATGGTGGCGCACGGCTGCACAGGCAAGGGCAACGACCAGGTGCGTTTCGAGGTCGGGCTGGCCGCCCTGGCGCCTGGCCTCGAGGTGAACGCGCCGGTCCGGGACTCGGGCATGACCAGGGACAAGGCGATCGAGTTCGCCGCGGCCAAGGGGCTGCCGATCGACGTGACGGCCCGCTCGCCCTATTCGATCGACCAGAACCTGTGGGGACGCTCCTGCGAGACCGGGCACCTGGAAGACATCTGGGAGGCGCCGCACGATGACGTGTGGTCCTACACCGCCGACCCGGCCCGGCCGCGCGAGCCGGACGAGCTCGTGCTGACGTTCGCCGCCGGGGTGCCGGTCGCCATCGACGGACGGCTGATGGATCCCCTGGCGATCATCACCGAGCTGAACGAGCGGGCCGGGGCGCAGGGCATCGGCCGGATCGACATGGTGGAGGACCGGCTCGTCGGCATCAAGAGCAGGGAGATCTACGAGGCGCCCGCGGCGATCACGCTGATCACCGCGCACTCCGAGCTGGAGAGCGTGTGCGTCGAGCTCGACCTGGCCCGGTTCAAGCGGCAGGTGGAACAGCGCTGGACCGAGCTGGTGTACGACGGCCTGTGGTTCTCCCCGCTGCGGCGGGCGCTCGACGTCTTCATCGACGAGGCCTCGGCGCACGTGTCAGGGGACGTGCGGATGCGGCTGCACGCCGGCCGCGCGGTGGCTACCGGCCGGCGCAGTGACGCCTCCCTTTACGACTACGCCCTGGCCACCTACGACACCGGCGACACGTTCGACCAGTCCCTGTCCAAGGGCTTCGTGGAGCTCTGGGGCCTGCCCAGCAAGATCGCCGCCATCCGCGACCGCCGCCTCGCCGGCGCCTAAGCGCCCGCCAGCCCGCCGCCCCGCCAGCCGCCGCCCCGCCAGCCGCCGCCCCGCCGGCGCCTAAGCGCCCGCCGGCCCGCCGCCCGCCAGCCCGCCAGGCACCGCTCGCCCGCTGGTGCACCAGCCTCATTAGGGCTCGTTGGGGCGCGTGGCGCCCCGGCCCCGAAGAAGGGAGCCCTGTGCTAACTCTGCCCACGGCTGGCCTGCTGACCAATCCCGCCGTCTTGGAGGGGAATTCTATGATCGCGAAGACTTTTCATACTCCAGGGAGCAAACCCTTCACGATCACGAAAACGGAGGGTCTGCGGCACGCCAAGCCCGGTAGAAGCGACCGCGCCCAGTGTGTCAAGGCTGACCCGGCGCGCCGGCTGAGGTTCGAGGTCACGAGGGGCGTGTGACCGGCCCCGGCCAGCCGAACCGCCCGTATCCCCGGCCCGGCCAGCCGAACCGCACGTATCCCT
>Ga0187783_10003551_pt1 | contig 11497 bp, 11 predicted proteins | sample 1015_SJ02_MP02_2_FD_132471 | JGI IMG/M metagenome (GOLD analysis project Ga0187783, IMG submission 132471) | Tropical peat soil microbial communities from peatlands in Department of Meta, Colombia - 1015_SJ02_MP02_20_MG | ecosystem: Environmental > Terrestrial > Soil > Wetlands > Peat | place... | reverse complement strand
GCCTCGGGCCGCACCCATAGCTCGGCCACGCCCACCGGCAGGCCGGCGGAGTGCTCGATGCCGATGTCCTCGATGTTGATGCCTGCCTCGCCCGCGGCCAGGAACAGCCTGGCCAGCTCACCCGGCCGGTCCGGGATGATGACCTGGACGACGGCGAAGCCGCGCGCGGGACCGCCGCGCTTGCCGGGAATGCGGCCAGCCCCCGTGCTGCCCCGCTCCAGCAGGCCGGCCAGCTCCTTCTCCGCGACGCCTGCCGCCGTGGGGCCATCCGCGGCAGGGCCATCCGGCGCGGTGCCGCTCGCCGCCTGGTCCAGCGCCGCGGCGGCGTTCTGCAGCTCCGCGGCGACCTCCCGAAGCACCTGGGCCGCTGGTCCCGCGTTAGCAGTCAGGATCTGCCGCCACATGGCCGGGTCGCCGGCGGCGATCCTGGTGACATCCCGCAGCCCCTGACCGGCCAGCGCCAGCGCACCCCCGGCGGCATGCTCGAGCCGCGCCGCCATCGCCGCCGCCACGACGTGCGGGGCGTGCGACACCAGCGCCACCCACTGGTCGTGCTCGGCTGGCGAAACCCGCACCGGCTGGGCGCCGCAAGCCTCGGCCAGTCCCGTTACCAGCCAGAGCGCGTCCGCTCCGTTCTCGGGCAGCGGGCAGATCACCCATGGCCGGCCGAGGAAGAGATCCGCCCTGGCGGCGGCGGGCCCGGAGCGCTCGCGCCCGGACAGCGGGTGACCGGGCACGTAGCTGGACAGGTCGCAGCCGAGCTCGATGGCTCTGCGCACCGGCAGCTCCTTGACGCTGGCCACGTCGGTGTAACAGCGGGCGAGGCCGCGCTGCTGCGCTGCTGCCAGCTCTGCGGCCACGGCGGCAGGCGGCACCGCCAGGACGGCGATATCGGCCGGCCCGCCTTCAGGCCCGGCCGGCGGCAGCACGACGCCCGCGCCCATCTCGGCGGCCAGCCGGGCCGCCGCCGGGTCAGCGTCCGCGAGCCAGACGGCGCTGCCCCCGGCTCGCAGCGCCAGCGCCACGGAGGTGCCGATGAGGCCGGTGCCGATGACGACCGCACTGGCCGCGCGGGCATGGCTGGCAGGTCCCTGGGTCACTGGGCGATGTCCAGCCGCAGTGCGGCCGCGCCGCGCAGGTAGACGTGCTGCACCTGCGACCTCGGCTTGTCGGTCTCGATATGCATCATCAGCCGGACGACTCGGGGCATCGCGCCAGGTACGTCGATCTCGGCCGCACATAGCAGGGGCACTTCCTGGAACCCGAGCTGGCGCGCGGCCAGTGCCGGAAACTCGGCGCTGAGGTCGGCAGTGGCGGTGAAGACCACGCTGATGACATCGTCGGTGCTGAGCTCGTTGCGCGCCATCACCTCCTTTACCAGCTCCGCGGTGCCCGACAGGATCTCCTCCCTGTCGTCTCCGTCGACCTGGACTGCTCCGCGCACTGCCCGGACGGCCACTTGCCTCCCCTTCCCGTCTCTCCGGGCCCGCCGCCGCTGGCTACAGGCCCACCGCCGCGTACAGGTCCCCGACTTCCTTCACCGACAGGTGCCTGGTCGCGCCCGGTCGCAGCGAGCCCAGCGCGATCGGGCCCACGTGCGTGCGCACCAGCCTGGTCACCGGGTGCCCGGCCGCGGCGAGCATCCGCTTCACGATGTGCTTGCGGCCTTCGTGCAGGGTCACCTCCACCAGTGCCCTGGTGCCCAGCCGTTCTACCACGCGGAACCGGTCCGCGCTGGCGACGCCGTCATCGAGCTCGATCCCGCTCACGAGCTGCCGGCCGAGATCGCGCGGCACCGGGCCGGAGACCTCGGCCAGGTATGTCTTTGGCACGCCGAACCGCGGATGGGCGAGACGGTGAGCCAGCTCCCCGTCGTTCATCAGCAGCATCAGCCCCTCGGTGTCGTAGTCCAGGCGGCCGACGTGATAGAGCCGCTCAGCCACGTCACCGAGCAGATCCGCCATGGTGGGCCGGCCGCGGCTGTCCGACATCGTGGTGAGGACCCCGGCAGGCTTGTTGAGCGCCACGTACACCAGGTCCTCGCTCGCCGGGATCCGCCTGCCGTCGACGCGGATCACCTGGTGCTTCGGGTCGACCCTGGCCCCGAACCTGCGCACGACCTCGCCATCGACCTCGACACGCCCGGCGCCGATCAGCTCCTCGCAGTGCCTGCGGCTGCCGATGCCCGCGGCCGCCAGCACCTTCTGCAGCCGGATGCCGCCCGGCACGTCGGTGAGCGAGTCGCGCTGGCCCTCCGCCGCCCCCCAGTCGTCATCGTCGTCATCATCGGCAGCCGCGGTGCCCGGCAGGACCCGGCCCGGCGGCCCGGTCCGACGCGGGTCCCGGCGTGCCGGCCTGCCCCCTGCCCTACTGGCGGGGCCCATGGCCGGAGTCCAGCTCATCGTCCAGGTGATCGGGCAGGAACGGGGCAAGATCGGGCAGGTCGGACAGCCGGGCGAGGCCCAGCCGTTCCAGGAAGTAACTCGTGGTGCGGAACAGGATCGCGCCTGTCTCCGCGTCGCTGCCTGCCTCCTCGACCAGGCCGCGCAGCACCAGGGTGCGCATCACGCCGTCGCAGTTCACTCCCCGGACCGCCGAGACCCTGGCCCGGCTCACCGGCTGCCGGTAGGCGACGACCGCCAGCGTCTCCAGCGCCGCCTGGGTCAGCCGTACCTCCTGGCCGTCGCTGACGAACCGCTCGACGACCGGCGCGCACTCGGCCCTGGTGTACAGGCGCCAGCCGCCGGCGACCTCACGCAGGTCGAATCCGCGCAGCTCGGCTGTGTAGGAGTCGGCCAGCTCGCGCAGCAGCGCATCGACCTCCCCGGTCGGCCGCTCCAGGATCTGCGCCAGCAGGTTGCCGGGCACGGGCTCGTCGGCCACTAGCAGGATCGCCTCGAGGCAGGCGCGCATGCCCGGCCCGGCGGGTTGTGCCTCCTGCGGTCCGTCATGCATCGTCGTGCTCGTCTTCCTCTTCTGCACGCTGCTGAAGATCCCTGGGTTCATGCGCTGGCTGTGGCTCGACCGGTGGACGATCTGCCCAGGACACGTAGAGATCCCCGAGCGGGGCGACCTGGTCCAGGCTGACCCGGCCGTCCCGGTATAGCTCCAGGACCGCTAGGAACCGCGCTACAACCTCGTATGTGCCCGCGCAGTCGGCGATGAGCTGGCGGAAGGTCGCGCGGCGCAGCCTGCGCAGCCGTGCCAGCAGTATCTCAGCCTGCTCGCGCACCGACGTCCTCGGGACGTGCAGGTGCGCGGTGGAGACCGACGGTGGGCGGCGAGGCGCCAGCACCCTGGCCGCGATCGCGGCGAACTCCCCGGCACCGAGGCCGAGCAGTACCTCTGGCAGCAGCTCGGCGAACCTGGGCTCCATCGGCACCCGGCGCGGGAACCGCGTCGCCTCCTGCGTCATCCGAGCCGCTAGCACCGCCGACACATCCCGGTATGCACGATATTGGAGCAGCCGGGCGAACAGCAGGTCCCTGGCCTCTAGCAGGGCGAGGTCCTCCTCGTCGTCGACCTCGCCCGCCGGCAGCAGCCTGGCGGCCTTCAGGTCGAGCAGCGTGGCCGCCACCACCAGGAAATAGCTGGCCTGGTCCAGGTCCCAGCCACCGGCCAGCGCCCGTATGTAGGCGATGAACTCGTCGGTCACGCTGGACAGCGCGATCTCGGTGATGTCGAGCTTGTGCTTGGAGATCAGCGCCAGCAGCAGGTCGAACGGGCCCTCGAAGACGTCGAGGTGGACCTCGAAGCCGCCGCCGGGCGGCCCTGTCTCGCCAGCCGGCCCTGTCTCGCCAGCCGGCCCTGTCTCGCCGGACGGTGCGGCGTCGCCGGGCGGCACTACCTGGTCTGGGTCGTTAGTTGTCATGCTGGTCATCGCGGATCCGCTGGCCCACCCCGGACGCGGCCACGCCGCGCTCCCCGTCGCCGAGAGTACCTGAACCGGCTAGGCTCCTTCCCGCAGCCTGCGTGCCACCACACTGTTCTCCCCCGCCGAGTCGAGGTCCGCGAGCAGCACCGCCAGCGCCTCGCGGACGATCCGGCCGCGGTCGACCGATAGCCCGTACGAGCGCAGCGCCAGCCGGGCGCGCTCAAGTTCGATCAGCTCTGCACCGGACATGTAGACCGTGATCTTCTGGGGGTGGCTTTCCCTGCCGCTGGCCTGGCGCTCGGTCTCGGGTGCCGGGCTGCGCGAGGGCGGTCGCAGCAGCTCTGCGACTCCCGGCAGGCTTACCCGCCGCGAACGGGACCCGCGGGAACGCCCTGACGCCACCTTTCCAATACCTCCTTGGCCAGCTCCCGGTAGGAACTGGCACCGTTGCACGCTGGGTCGAACCTCGTGATGGGCTCACCGGCAACGGTAGCGTCAGGGAAGCGCACTGTCCGGCTGACCACCGTGTGGAATACCCGGTCGCCGAATCCCTCTACCACGCCGGCCAGGACTTCCCTGGTATGCAGCGTGCGGGAGTCGTACATGGTCGCCAGCAGGCCGTCGATGGTCAGCTTCGGGCTGAGCCTGGTGGACACCTTGTCGATCGTCTCCATCAGCAGCGCCACCCCGCGCAGCGCGAAGTACTCGCACATCAGCGGCACGATCACGCCGTCAGCGCAGGCCAGCGCGTTGACCGTCAGCAGCCCGAGGGACGGCTGGCAGTCGATCAGGATCACGTCGTAGTCGGGGATCACGGGCTGCAGCGCGCGGCCAAGCACGAACTCCCGCCCCACCTCGTGCACAAGCTGGACCTCGGCACCGGACAGGTCGATGTTGCTCGGCAGCAGGTCCATACCCTTGACCCGGGTCTTGATCACGACGTCGTGCGCGGTGACGCCGCGCTCCATCAGCAGGTTGTAGACGGTTGCATCAAGCTCGTGCGGCTGGATGCCAAGTCCCACCGACAGGGCGCCCTGCGGGTCGAAGTCCACCAGCAGCACCCGGCGGCCCTGCTCGGCAAGAGCAGCTCCCAGGTTGATGGTGGTGGTCGTCTTGCCGACGCCACCCTTCTGGTTGCAGACAGCCGCAATGCGCGCGGGGCCGTGCACGATCAGCGGCTCGGGATCAGGGAACACCGGCACTGGCCGCCCCGTGGGGCCTATCAGACCCGGCCTGGCCTCCAAGACTTGGGATGCTGCCACAGCTACCGCACCTCCCGGCGGCTGGCGCCGAACGCGCTCACTGGAACCTGGACTTTAGGGCCTGCCGTGCTGGCCGGCAAGCCGACGCACCGTTGGCCGCGAAATGAGCTACATGCCAGAGCTGACCGGAGAGCGGCAGTTATCCGGTGGCGCGGGGATGCGCCGACGCGTACACCTCGCGCAGCTTGTCCACGGTCACCATCGTGTACACCTGCGTGGTGGTGACCGACGCATGGCCGAGCAGTTCCTGCACCACCCGGACGTCGGCGCCGCCGTCGAGCAGGTGGGTGGCAAACGAATGGCGCAGCACATGCGGTGACACGTCGGCGATCCCGGCCCGCCCGGCGGCATTGCGCAGCGCGCCCCACGCGCCCTGCCTGGTCAGCCGGCCACCGCGCGCGTTCAGGAACAGCGCCGGGCTGGGCGCCAGCCGCCCGGCCGCCGCGGCCAGCGCGGGCCTGGCCCTGACCAGGTAGGACTCGATAGCCTCCCTGGCATACGTGCCGACCGGCACCATGCGCTGCTTACTGCCCTTGCCGCTCAGGCGCACGACCGCCGGCATGGCCGCCGACCTGGACTCACCCGACAGATCCAGGTCGTCCACGTCAAGCCCGACGGCCTCGGAGATCCGCGCGCCGGTGCCGTACAGCAGCTCGAGCAGCGCCCGGTCGCGCAGCGCGGCAGGCCCGGTGCCAACGGCGGCAAGCAGCCGCTCCACGTCCGGGATCGAGATGGCCCTGGGAAGCCGGCGCGGCGGCGCGGGCGGCCTGACCATCCTGGCCGGGTCCTGGCCTGCCAGGCCCTCGGCCAGCGCGAACGCGTGCAGGCCGCGCACCGCCACCACGGCGCGCCCGGCCGAGCTGGCAGCCAGCGGCGGATGCTCGCTGTCACCCTCGCGCAGCGACACCAGGAAGTCCGCTACGTCCTGCGTGCTGACCTGGTCGAGGTCAGCTCGGCCGCGGGCAGCAAGCGCGGAGGCGTACCGGTGCAGGTCGCGCCGGTACGCCTCCAGAGTGTGCGGGGCGCGGCCCCGCTCCACCGTCAGGTGGTCGAGGTAGGTGTCGATAGCCCGGCCGGGCGCTGTCAGCTGAGCACCTCGGCCAGCTGCGCGACGGGCAGGTCGTGCGCCTCGCCCACGGGCTCGCAGGTGACCTGGCCCTCATGCGTGTTCAGCCCGAGCGCGAACGACGCGTCCCGGCGCAGCGCCTCGCGCCAGCCGCGGTTGGCTATCTCGAGGACGTACGGCAGCGTCACGTTCGTGAGGGCATAGGTCGAGGTGTGCGGCACCGCGCCCGGCATGTTCGCCACGCAGTAGAAGATCGAGTTGTGCACCGGGTAGGTCGGCTCAGCATGCGTGGTCGGGCGAGACGACTCGAAGCACCCGCCCTGGTCGATGGAGATGTCGACCAGCACTGAGCCTGGCTTCATCCGCGCCACCAGGTCGTCGGTGACCAGCGTCGGCGCCTTCGCGCCCGGCACCAGTACGGCGCCGATGACCAGGTCAGCATCGACGACGGCGCGCTCGATCTCGTAGAGGTTGGACGCCACGGTCTGGCAGTGACCCTGGTAGATCGCGTCCGCCTGGCGCAGCCTGGCAATGTTCTTGTCCACCAGCAGCACCTCGGACTGCATGCCGAGCGCGATTGCCGCGGCGTTCATGCCCGACACGCCCGCGCCGAGCACGACCACCTTGGCGGCGTAGACGCCGGAGACGCCGCCCATCAGGACGCCCCGGCCGCCGGCATCGCGCTGCAGGTGATGCGCGCCGACCTGGGGGGCCATCCGGCCTGCCACCTCCGACATCGGGGCGAGCAGCGGCAGCGACCCGTCCGGCAGCTGGACGGTCTCGTAGGCGATGGCCGTGATACCCGAGTCCAGCAGGGCGTCGGTGCAGGGGCGACTTGCGGCAAGGTGGAGGTAGGTGAAGAGCACCTGGTCTTTGCGCATCCGGTGGTACTCCTCGGCCACCGGTTCCTTGACCTTGAGGATCAGCTCGCCGGTCCGCCACACGTCGTCGGCCGTCGGGAGTATCTGCGCTCCCGCCGCGACGAACTCGGTGTCGGGGATGGATGAGCCGATGCCCGCATCCTGCTCGATGAAGACCTCGTGGTTGCTGCGAACCAGCTCGTTGACCCCCGCCGGCGTGATGGCCACGCGGTACTCGTTGTTCTTTACTTCCTTCGGAACGCCGACCTTCATTGGCCCGTTTTCCTTCCTCGCCTGCCGAACTGCCCGGCCTGCTGCCGGAGCCTGTCACCGTCTGGTCCCGCCGCGCGCCTTAGAGCGACTCCGGGTCGTCCGCGGGCCGCAGGCCGCCGAATCCCTCGGCTTGTGCCGCATATGCGGACAAGATACCCAAAATAGCTACACCGTTATGAAGATCACCGCAGAAGGCACTGCGTACGGCCTCCTCCAGCGGCAACCAGGCCACCGTAAGATACGCCTCTTCGTGCTCAGGTACATACCCGCGCTCATTTTCACTGACAAAAGTGAGGTCGCGGGCCAGGAAGATGCGTATCCGCTCGGTGCTGATGCCCGGCGAGGAGAAGTAATCGGCCAGGACCAGCCAGTCCTCGGCGCGACAGCCTGCCTCCTCCAGCAGTTCCCGCCTGGCCGTCGCGACCAGGGACTCTCCCTCGACATCGCGCAGGCCTGCGGGGATCTCCCATAGCAGCGCTCCGGCCGGATGCCGGTACTGCCGGATCAGCAGCACCTGCCCTGCCTCGTCCAGGGCGACGACGGCGACCGCGCCTGGATGCTCCACGACATCGCGCTGCGCGAGCGCGCCGTCGGGCATGCGCACGGTGTCTGTGCGCAATGTCACTATCCTGGCCGTCGCGAGCACGCTCGACTCGGTGACGGGCCAGCGCTGCCGCTCATCCCGGACGTCGGCCACCGCGGAGCCGCTCAGGCGCTCGCGGCAGGCCGGCCGGCCGCCGAGACGCTGTCCCCGGCCGCCCCGCGGCTGCGTGCCACCGCGGCCGCAACCAGGCCGCTGAACAGCGGATGCGGCCGGGTCGGCCTGGACAGCAATTCGGGGTGCGCCTGGGTGGCCACGAAGTAGGGATGCACGTCGCCTGGCAGCTCGATGAACTCGACCAGGCGGCCGTCTGGGGACAGGCCAGAAAACTGCAGGCCGACCTTCTCCAGGTCAGCGCGGTAGGCGTTGTTCACCTCGTAGCGGTGCCGGTGCCGCTCCTGCACGACCGGTTCGCCGTACAGCCCGCGGACCGTGCTGCCGTCGGCCAGGGCCGCGGGGTACAGCCCGAGCCGCATGGTCCCGCCCATGTCCCGTTCGCCCGCGACGACGTCCTGCTGGCCGGCCATCGTCGCGATCACCGGGTATGGAGTGTCGGGGTCGAACTCGGCGCTGTTGGCGTTCTCCAGGCCAGCCAGGTGCCTGGCGACCTCGATCGTCATGCACTGCAGGCCGAGGCAGAGCCCGAGAATGGGGATGCCGTTCTCCCTGGCGTACCGGACCGCGCCGATCTTGCCCTCGATGCCACGGACGCCGAAGCCGCCGGGGATCAGCACGCCGTCGACGTCGCCGAGCTGCCTGGCTGCGCCTTCGGGAGTCTGGCAGTCGTCGCTTGCGATCCAGCGGATGTTGACCCGGACGTCGTGTCCGAAGCCGCCCGCGCGCAGCGCCTCGGCCGGGGACAGGTAGGCGTCCGGAAGGTCCACGTACTTGCCGACGAGCGCGATCGTGACGCTGCGCGAGGGCCGGTGGACCCTGCGGAGGAGCTCGTCCCAGTCGCTCCAGTCCACGTCACGGAACGGCAGCCCCAGCCTGCGCACCACGTAGGCATCCAGGCCCTCGGAGTGCAGGACCTTGGGGATGTCGTAGATGGAGGGCGCATCGGGCGCCGAGACCACCGCCTCCTCGTCCACGTCGCACATGAGGCTGATCTTGCGCTTGAGCCCGTCGCTGATCGGCCGGTCCGACCGGCACACGATCGCGTCGGGCTGGATGCCGATGCTGCGCAGTGCCGCGACGGAGTGCTGGGTCGGCTTGGTCTTCAGCTCTCCGGACGGCCCGATGTAGGGCAGCAGCGAGACGTGCAGGAAGAAGCAGCGGTCGCGGCCGATCTCATGCCTGATCTGCCGGATCGCCTCCAGGAACGGCTGCGACTCGATGTCACCGACAGTGCCGCCGACCTCGGTGATGACCACGTCGATCTGCGGCCCGGCCATCTCCCGGATGCGCGTCTTGATCTCGTTGGTGATGTGCGGGATCACCTGGACGGTGTCGCCGAGGTAGTCGCCGCGCCGCTCCTTGGCGATCACCCGCGAGTAGATCTGGCCCGTAGTGACGTTAGCGGAGCCAGGCAGCCTGGTGTCCAGGAACCGCTCGTAGTGGCCGACATCCAGGTCGGTTTCGGTTCCGTCGTCGGTGACGAACACCTCGCCGTGCTGAAACGGATTCATGGTGCCGGGATCGACGTTCAGGTAGGGGTCGAGCTTCTGCATGCTGACCCGCAGGCCCCGCAGCTTCAGCAGCCTGCCGATGCTGGAGGCGGTGAGCCCCTTGCCGAGGCTGGACGCGACGCCGCCCGTTACGAACAGATGGCGGGTCGCTACGGGCTTGGACGTGTGCAGTGGTATCGCCAAAACAGGCTCCCGTGGTCAGATTCGGCGGGATTTCCCGCTCGCCCACGGGGTCTCAGGATATCAGGCGACAGGCCTGCTAGCTGAGCAGACACGGCGGCGGTGAAACCCGCTAGGAGTGCCCTGGCGCTTCATGGCCCCCTAATGCGGCCCGGCGCAGCGCCGCGTCCTGGTGCTCGGGCCGACGGGCAGGCTCAGCCCCGTGCTCTTCGCCTGCTTCGCCGAATCTCGCCAGGGCTACGGCGCATACCACCGCCAGGCCGAAGCCGAGGGCCGCTAGGCCGGTGAGGCCGCGCCTGGTCGTGTCACCCAGGAACAAGACCCCAACCACCGCTGGCGGCAGCGTCTCGGCCAGGATGACCCCGGCTGTGGCGGTTGTCACGCTGCCCCCGTCAAGGGCCGCCGCATACAGCATGAACGAGACAATCCCGGCAGCTGCCAACGTATAGGTGGCCGGGCTCCTGACCAGCTGCTGCGGTGCGAAGCCCGGCAGGATCCGCGCCGAGACCGCCAGCACGGAATAGCCAAGGCCGGCGATGGCGCCGAGCAGCGGCGTCCGCGCCGGGTTCGGCAGCCGCGCCGCCGCGACGCCGGCGACCGCCACGGCGGCCACGGCGATGATCAGGCCAAGCCGGAACGCCCAGCCCACCCGAGCCGCGCCCTCCGCCCCGGCCGAGGAGCCGAGCAGCCCGACGCCGATCACGACGCCTGCCACTGCCAGCCACTCCCGGCCCGTAAGCCTGGCCTTCATCAGCCACGCCGCGAACACTGCAGTCACCGCGAGGTTCGCCGCGATGATCGCCTGGACCGCGAACAGCGGCAGCCGCCGGAGTGCGATCAGCTGCGCGATGAAGCCGACGATGTCGATCCCGATGCTGGCCAGGAACAAGCCCTGCCGCAGCATGCGGACGACCAGGCCCGGATCAACGCCCTGCGCCGCATCGGGGTCGGCAGCGGACCGCCGGCTCGCCGACCGGACGGCGATCGCCTGCATGACCGACGCAATCCCGTAGCAGAAAGCCGACACCAGCGCGGCCAGCAGGCTCAGGAGCATGACTCGACCCTACGCCCGGCCATACCTGAAGGTTTGCTCGACGCCAGCCAATGACATGCCGCCCCCGCTATGCGGTAAATAACGGATTCGCACTGTATTACCGGCAGATCAGTGGCTGGCCGGCACGGATTCCGTCGCGGCTTTCCGGCGTCAGCGGACGGGGCCACGTCCTAAACCCCGGCGGCCTGCATGCCGCGCAGCTCATGCTTCAGCTCCCTGATCTCGTCCCTGATCCGGGCGGCGACCTCGAACTGCAGCTCGGCCGCCGCTGTGTGCATCTGCTCGGTCAGCTCGCCGATGAGCGCCGCCAGGTCGGCACGGGCCGGACCGCCGCCTGCCGCATCCCGGCCTGACGCCTCCCTGGCCGCCCGGGCCCGCGAGGACGTGCCGGGCACCGGCGCCTTGCCGCGGCTCTGCTGGCGCCCGGAGCCGCCAAGGAGCTTCTCGGTGTCGGCATCCTCGCGGGCCAGCTGGTCCAGGATGTCGGCGATCCGCTTGCGCAGCGGCTGCGGGTCAACACCGTGCTCCCGGTTGTAGGCGACCTGCCGGTCCCGGCGCCTGTTCGTCTCGTCGATGGCGCGCTGCATCGACGGAGTCACCCTGTCGGCGTACATGTGCACCTGTCCTGAGACGTTCCGCGCGGCCCGGCCGATCGTCTGGATCAGCGACGTGCCGGAGCGCAGGAAGCCCTCCTTGTCG
>Ga0187783_10003550_pt1 | contig 11497 bp, 12 predicted proteins | sample 1015_SJ02_MP02_2_FD_132471 | JGI IMG/M metagenome (GOLD analysis project Ga0187783, IMG submission 132471) | Tropical peat soil microbial communities from peatlands in Department of Meta, Colombia - 1015_SJ02_MP02_20_MG | ecosystem: Environmental > Terrestrial > Soil > Wetlands > Peat | place... | reverse complement strand
GATCGCCACCATGGCCTGCTTGCCGGCTGGATTGTTGGCCGGGACGATCCACAGACTGGGGATCAACACGCCGCCACGGAATGTCCACTTGATGCGACCCTTCGACGCCTGATTCGTGGCATTGGCTCGGGTATGTGCCAGGAAACCCATCACCACCTCACCGTCACGCAGCAAGGTCTGGCTCTGGGAACCGGCCTCCCAGAATATGACCTGATCCTTGATCGAGGCGATCTTACGCAGCGCACGATCGACATCGAGCGGATAGAGTTTATCCATTGGTACGCCGTCGGCCTGCAGCACCAGCTCAAGCATCGGCTCAGGATCTTTACGAATTGAACGCTTGCCCGGATATTTCTTCAGATCGAAAAAGTCGGCGAGCGTCGGCACCCCGCTGATGACCGAAGAGTCCCACGCCAGCACATGGGCGAACAGGTAGTTGCAGACACCGTATTCGAAGGCGAACTCGGGAATAACCTTGTTCTTGTCGACGATCGAATAGTCGATCGCGCTGAGCAGTCCAAGCGGCCCAAGTTCAAGGGTCTGCGGACCAAGATCGCAGATGTCCCAAATGACATGCTTCGCCTCGACCATTGCGCGGATCTTGCCGTTGCTGGGGCCACTCCCATCGGTCAGCATATGGCCGCCGGTCACCTTGTCGTAGTGCGCGCCGAACGTTGCAGCCAAAGCCTTGTCCGAATCTCCGCCGGAATTCGCCATCACGACGTCCGGTACCGCCGCGCGGGCAAACTCACCGCCCAGGACCGCGGGTGACAGCCCGAGGGCGCTGAGGGCAACGAGCACGTCGCGGCGGCTCAGCAGTCCCCGACGATGCTTTTCGCAAAGCAGATCGGCACAATCCCGAGCGAAAGACTGGCGCTGCGTCATTGGATCACCCCTCAGGGATAAGTCCCGCAAGCTCTTACCCTTGCCGCCACTCCCGTTGGGAAAGATACGGGCCGCCGGAAGCATAGGTGGTGCAAACTGCTGCGACAAGTAAGTTCAATCACAGCAACCCTGAAACCATTCACAGCACCGATGCGGCCGATTGGGTTGCGTTCGTCAAGGCGCAAATTATACTCTGTCGCTGTCCGTTGCTCTGTTTGGAAAGGCAGATGTATGCTGCGTCACGCCGCAATGTTCCGGTTCAAGGAGGATGCGACCGAGGAACAGAAGGTCGCCGCCCGAGATGCGCTGGCCGGATTAAGGGACAAAGTGCCTACCGTGCGCGCGTTGACAGTAGGGTTCGATATCCGGCGCAACCCCAGAAACTGGGACATGCTACTCGTGGTCGACTTCGATGACAGGGCCGGAGCCGAAGCCTACTTCGCGCACCCCATTATGAATGCGGCGTCGGATCTCGTTGCCTCGGTGACGCAGAAGGACATCACCGCCCGCGTCCAGATCCTCTATTGACGCGCAGGAAAAGAGATCGGCGAGCACCGAGTTGTTAGGCTCGGACGCAAGCGCGCGCGGGTCCCCGTGACCTGCGCGTGTGCGTCCTGTGGTCACAGGTCGCGGCGACGTATTACCAGGTCGAGAACGAGCAGTAGGCATGCAATGAACAACAACACCGTGGCGACGGCCGCCATGGTTGGATCGAGCGTGTCGTTGATGCCGTTCCAGATGCGGCGAGGCAGGGTAAAAATAGCTCTGCCGCCGATGAAAAGCACCAGCAGCAGTTCGTCCCAGCTGTGGATGAAGGCAAAGATGGCGCCCGAAGCGATCGCTGGCCGGATTATTGGCAGCAGCACGAGTGTGATTGATTGAAAGATGCTGGCGCCAAGGCTGCGCGCCGCCTGATCGAGCCGCATATCGAAGTCGGCCAACGCGGCGGACACGAGAATTGCGACATAAGGAATTCCAGTCACCGCGTGGGCTATGATCACGCCTGTGTAGGTACCGAGTAGGTGCATCTCGGCGTATGTTCGATAAATGCCGAGGGCATAGACCACTTGCGGGATGATCATCGGCAGGAGCATGAGTGCGCGCATGCCGTCGCTGACTCGCCCGCCGAGGCGCCAGCAACCGATCGCGGCTAGGGTCCCCGTCAGGGCGGCTATCACCATGGCACAGACGGCGACGAAGAAGCTCTGGCCGAAGCTCGATAGCCAGTCGGGACTAGTAAAGAAATTTATAAAGTATTGTAGCGACAGTCCTGCCGCCGGCAACGATAGGTAGGGGCGATCCGTCAGGGAGATCGGGACGATCACTGTGATCGGCAGCAGCAGAAAGCAGACGACGAGCCAAGCGCTGAGGCGACTGAGGCGCAGCCCCGTGTCGTCGCTTTCGACGGTGGCGATCGTAGTCATTTTGCACCGAAGACTTGTCGCAGATCGGCGGCGCGCGACAGCAGTACCAGCAGCACCAATACGGTTGCCACCATTGTCGTGGCAAGCATGGTGCCGGTGCCCCAATCGAGAACATTCATGATCTGGCTGCTGATATATTCGGTTACCATGATGACTTTGCCACCGCCGAGCAGCACCGGGGTCGCGTAGAATCCGAGCGAGAAGATAAAGACGAGAACGCCCGCGGCGATCACGCCGGGCAGGCTGAGCGGTAGGAAAATGCGGCGGAACGCCTGCACGGGACTCGCTCCAAGTCCGCGCGCTGCGGTGGTGAAGGATGGATCGATCAGCCGCATGTTGGCGACGAGAGGGAGGATCCCGTAAGGGAGCATATAGTGAACCATTCCTATGGTGACGCCGAGTTCGTTCCAGATCAGCGCCAGCGGCTGATGGATGATGCCGAGCTGGAGCAACGTGGAGTTGACCACGCCCTGACGTCGCAGCAACGCGACCCACGCGATCGAGCGCACCAGAACAGAGATCCAAAGGGGCAGGATTACTCCGAGCATCAGGAGCCTGCGAGTGATCCGCCCGCAATGCGTGATGGCGTAGGCAACGACGTAGGCCAGGAGAACGGTTATCGTGGTGGTGAGTGTGCAAATCGCCGCTGTTGTGGTCAAAACGTGGCGGACTGGGGGGCTCGCCAATTCGGCGTAGTTGCCGAGCCCCGGGTGCGGCTCGACCACGCTGATCCATAGCACGCGTACGACAGGGAGTATGTAAAAGGTCAGCAGCAACAATGCTGCCGGTGCAAGCAGCAGGTGATAACCGAGCCGACCGGCCAACAGACTCCGCCGTCCGCTTGGGGCAAGAGGGCGCGGAGGCGCAGGGCTAGCCCCGGCGGGGCCGGCGTCTTTGCCGAGAGGCGCATCGAAGGGCAGAGTCTGCGCCATGTCATGTAGCGATGCAGCGAGCGAGGGGTCGCCGGCGTGGATTGTCGAGCGTCCTTATGTGGAGAGCATACTCAAGATTTGCTTTGAGCAGTCGCATAGCGGTCGCCGCTAAGGTACCAGGCTGCATCGATGTTAGCCTGCACCGCGACATTAGGCGCTCCCGGGTCGCCGGCGATGGAATCGGGGGGAATGCGCCGACGCTTCGCGATTGGCGGGGCCGTCGACGACTGGCACCACCCCAGCAGCGCCGATCTGCAGCATGCCATTGCGGAAGATCGAGCCCATGCGCCCCTTGGTGTTGCGCTGACGAGCTGCCCCACCCGCGTGTTCCACAAAACCCGATGACCGCGTCGCCATTTCGCAGTCGGTCCTCTGTGATCTGTCCCCAAAAAGCAGCGCTGACGACGCTTCGGTATTAGCGGGGAGATTGCCAGCGCGCGCAAAGCCTGACCTGAGCATCCGGTGGCGATGGTCTCCATGGCTTTCTGTCGGCATGCCGGTTTATCGTCGATGAGCGCCATCTCGATGGCTTCGGCCATCGCGCCCATTCGCGCCGCGCCGGTGCCGCTGCCGCAGAGCCTAGCGCGATCCCCCGATGCAGCATGCGACATCTGCGCCTCCCCTGAGCGACGCACAGCATGGCAAGGCTGGCAGGGTCTTGCAATCGTATTTCCAAGCTCGGGCAGCAAGCGTTCGATAGGCATACAGGGGAAACGCGGGCGCTCTACGGCCTCGATCGACTGCCGATCACACTTGCCTACGATGACGCGTCCCTGCCAGGCATCGCCCTCGGGGTCCGTCGGCTGCGCCCGATTTCGAGCCGATCCGGACGGAATGAACGTTTGCGAATCAAGTTTTTTCAACGCACGCAGGTCAACGGCGAGTTGGCCGCAGCCACGGCATCCACGGGCGAAAGCGTCGTTGCTTTCTCCACTATTTCACACGGCGCCGCCTTTTCGGCGAACTGGGCGCCGCTGCGACCGCGCGTCAGGAGATCCGTGGCACCTCAGGCGGCGAGCTAGCCGCGCCGCTCGCGCCCATGATCGCCATGCTGGACACGTCGGGAGAAGTCGTGGATATCATGCAATTGGCAGCCTGCCGAAAGATTTGGGTCTGCACACCGGGAAGAGACTTATCGTGGTGAGTTCGCGCACCCCGCGGTCAGTTCAGCTGCCGTCGCCATCCGGAACGCCTGAGGTTGGCGGCCCCACCACGCACGAAGCTCTCGCCTTCGTACGCAGATTAAAGGGGCCCGATATCGTCGAGGGGGAAGTCGCCCCACAATACGACGCGACAACCAATACAGCACAAGCTTACGCGCAATTTCTGTTCGAAATCCTGAGCCCGATCGTATTCAGCCCTTTCCTCGTTCGAGCGGCCCGGGACCGGGATGCCAACGCAATGCAGCGGCTCATTGACCGCGAACGAGGTATCGCCCGGATGACCGGGGACGGCAGGGAAGCGAGGACCTTGGCGCACTCCGCATGTTGACCCCGCCCCCCTTGATTGACAGCGGACGCTCGGGACTGCCCAGCTCTCTCACCATCGACAGGCTGAGCAAACGCTACGGCGCGGTGTTGGCGCTCGACGAGGTTTCAATCGAGATCGAGCGTGGACGCTTCGTCACGTTGCTCGGTCCATCGGGCTCCGGGAAGACCACCTTGCTGATGGCGATCGCGGGCTTCGTGGCCCCCAGCAGCGGCGCCATTAGTCTCGACGGGCGGCCGATCAATCACCTGCCACCGGAGCGGCGCGATTTTGGCATGGTGTTCCAAGGATATGCGCTGTTTCCCCATCTCACCGTCGCCGAAAATGTAGCGTTCCCACTGCGGGTCCGCCGACAGCCCCGAACCGAGATCGAGGCGTCCGTGCGGCGGGCGCTCGAGACGGTGCAGCTCGCTTCCCTCGCCGACCGACTACCGCGACAGCTCTCGGGCGGGCAGCAGCAACGGGCCGCGTTGGCGAGGGCGTTGGTGTTCCAGCCGAAACTCGTGCTCCTCGACGAGCCATTGAGCGCGCTCGATAAGAATCTGCGCGCCGATCTCCAGGTCGAACTCAAAGGGCTCCACGAGCGGCTCGGGCTGACTTTTGTCTATGTCACCCACGACCAGCAAGAGGCGCTTTCAATGTCCGACGAGATCGCTATTCTGCGCGACGGGCGCCTTATCCAGAAAGGGACTCCCGCGCAGCTGTACGAAAGACCCGCTTCCCGCTTCGTTGCTGGCTTCCTTGGTCGAAGCAACTTCGTCAGCGGCACCGTGGAACAGGTCTCGGCCCACTCCTTCACCTATCGCTGCGGTACCTTCGCCCTACATCAATCGGGGTCGGAAACCCCGCCATACGCCGGCACGCCAGTGCTGGTCACGGTCCGACCCGAGAAGATACGCATCCTCGCTGGTCTGCAGGACGACAGCGCATGCAACAAGGTGGTCGGCCGTGTAACGGCGTTTAGCTACCTTGGCGGACTGTATCATCTCCTTGTCGACGTCGAGCACATCGGACGGCTGACGGTCGATGCCCCGACATCGCGGCACGTCCCGGTTGTCGGGGAGGCAATTGCACTCGGCTGGGACGAGGACGCATCCGTTCTGGTTTCGGATGAATGAACCCAGTGTCGGCCGTCGCGATCCCAAGCAAAACGCGTCCCGCGGGAAGCGGCACTGGGCGCGCAATCGATTGCCGTACGAGGTCCCGGGTGGTGGAGTGAAGACGGTATTCCGGAGTACACAATTTGGCGGTAAGGGCGTGTAGCAATGGCCGGCCCACCGCTTCGCGCGAGGTGGCATCCGAAGTTCGAGCTTCGTCGCTTCGAGGAGACCGTGAGACGGGAATGCTACGGGGGATTGGCGGAGCGGGTCTGCCGCCAACGCGCCACGACCTGTTCGATGTCCAGCGTGCCGAGGCGCGTCGGCGGCCCTCCACCACGGTCGCGTTGACCTTGGCGATCTCGACGTTGAGCGCGGCGATCCGAGGTTCGAGCCCGGACCGCGCCACAGGAGGCGGCCTCAATGAGACGCACGTGGACCATCATCGGAGTGGCCGATGTCGCTCACAGCTTAGCGTGGTACCAGACGCTGCTTGGCCTGGCGAAATCGGCTCCTGCCCACGACGATTTCGGTCAAATCCTCGATGTGGATGGCACGGTTCTTCTCTGCCTTCATCAGTGGGGGACCCATGGGCATCCCCCGCTAACCCGACCCGACGCCCTACCGGTCAACGGCCTGTTGCTGTTCTTCCGGGTTGATGATTTCGACGAAGCGCTCCCAAGGGCGCGCGCGTTGATCTCCTGCCTCGAGGAGGAGCCGCACCGGAACCCGAGGACGGGAACGATGGAGTTCGCCCTTCGCGATCCGGATGGCTACTACGTGATGGTCAGTGCCCTCTCGACCTGACGTGCCGGGCCAGTAGCAGGATGCTCTGCGTATTGGGCACGCGGCCTTTTGGCCCAACACGAATGCGGCGTTACTCCGATATTCCTATCACCATCACCCTCGAGGACGCCGAGAGGCTGGTCGCATTCCTGAAAGATTGGGGTGAGGCGATGTAGCACCTCAAGACGGGTCGATCGCCAAGGCTGCTGGCGTCAGAATCGCCGTCAGCTGAGCCACAAAGGGTCTCAGCCGCAGAGCCGGTAGAGTAAAAGGCCGGCGTCGAAGGGAATCGATCGTGATCCGAGTTTGATCACGCGCTCGACCGCCAACTGCATCGCCGCGTGATCCTACTCAGGCGTCCTTGCCGAGGTCGCTGGTCCACGTTCGCTGCATCCCGGCTCCAGCCGGCGAGACTCGGCGTTGCCTTTTATCCACCTTGCCTTGCCAGCCCCGACCCGCATCGTTCTATCCACTCTTCTTAAACGCGCTTTCTATCTGATTTTTCTGGTTCTTTGATGACGTAGCAAGCACTGTACCCGATGCCTTGACGGGCTTACGCGCAAAGCGTCCTCGGCCTATGCTATTCTGTGGCCATGGGAAGGAATCTCAGAACGCTTACCGAACGCGTTAGCGAGGCGGCCGAAGGCACGCTCGCGGCCCAGCACTACGTGAGTCTCATCGATGTGCTCCTCGGAATCAGATGGCTTGATCCAGGGGCCGTGAAAGGCTGGCGGCAGGGTCGGATCGACTGCCTAGAGAGTGGCCTCCAGACTAGCCCGTCGCGGATCGCCGAGGCCATAGAGCTGTTCCGGTCCTGGGCGGAGCGCAAGGGGTTGCTGCCGCGAGAGACGCATTACGTCGCGCGCACACCGCAGCGACACACTCTGCGCTTCAGCCGCGCCGGTAATCCGACCCTCGAAAAGCTGTATCGAACCCATTGGCTATCGCCTGAGCTTTCCGAGCGCAAGCGAGAACGCTTGGTCGAGAAGGCAAGCCGGATACCCGAGCTGGTCGTAGTCCAGCCGCTGCATGCCGATTGGACCTGCCATCGCTGCAGCGGCAGCGGCAGTCTCCTGGTGATGGAAAATCCCGGCCCAACGTGCCTGCGCTGCGCTGGCCTCGACGACCTGGTGTTCTTGCCTGCCGGGGATGCTTCTGTTACACGCCGCGTCAAGGCGACAAGCGCGCGGCGTGCCGTCGTCGTGCGCTTTAGCAAGAGCCGTCGCCGCTACGAACGACGGGGTCTCTTGGTCGAGCCGCACGCTCTTAGCGAGGGACAGCGCAGGCTCGACGGCAAAAGACGCAATTGTTGACCCCTTGCAACCAACAATCGCCCTGACAAAAAGCCGCGACGCCCGCGGCGTCTTGTTCATCGACGCGGCCATGGCGTCGAACTCGGCCGGCGCGCGTGCGCTCAGCATTCCGCCGTGCCGACACGTATTGAGCACAACGTGGTCCCCAAGGCGGGCACGCGACCGCACCTCTTAGACCTTGCGCTGTGCATACTCGTCCGAACAGGGCCCAGCACGGCGCCTTCTGCCGCGGAGCAAGCACGGACGCTGTAGGACCACCCCCCTTACGACCGCCATTGGGATCAGGCCTGCTTGCGCCTTCCGGCCGTCATGGACGGAAATCCGCTCGTCGCGGCGATGTTGCCTTTGCCCCAGTCGACTCAGTGCACGCTTTGCCCCTGAGTTCCCGAAGGAAGCACCCCAATCGGACGTGCGGAGCTACCGCATCGGCCTCTCCGACTGGCCTCACCGCGAGGCCACAGCAGGGCACCGAAAAGACGTTTATCAAACGCATCGGGAGTAGGGCAGAGCATTGCCCGCTCACCGGCGTTAACCCAATTTTCGAGAGAGCCACAGGTTGTGGCACCAACGACGCCCTGATGCGCACAGTGCACGTTAGTCTGAGGCCCGTGGGCTTAGCGGGTGCCCATCTTTGGTTTTGTGCATTTATCGTCGGCTGCGCAACCGACGCGCTTCGGCTCCGATTTGATCGCGCTATACTGAGGTCGTGGCATGTTGGAAGCCGTTCTTATAGTTTTCGTCCTGATCGCGGCGGTCCTAATGGGCATAGGCGTGATCGCAGATTTCTTGTCTTCGTACGTCGGCACTATAGTCAACACGTACGCGCTCGGAACATTTGTTGTGCTTGTACTCTTCGGAATGGCGCTTGAAGCTTCTCACTACCAGGTGAGCACAAAGGCAATCCCGCTCCTCGCAACGCGTTCTCCCTAGGCTATGCGCATCAGCCGATCCGCACAGGTCATCCGCAGATGTCGCGTCGCATGTCCGCCGACAGACGGCACGTGCGATGCATCAGGCAGGTCTTACCGCCGATCGAACCAGGGTGGGGTTAGGGTCTTCGTTTTTTGATGGGCGGAGATCACAATTGGTGCTTCGTGACCTTGGTGAACGGCTCACTCAAACTTCCTCACTAGTCGACGAACTTGTTGACCTCAGCAATATGACGCTGGTTGTCGCAGAAACCGCCGTTTGAGGACGAGCGCCCGCGCGCCGAGCGCTAGCGCTGCAATGGGCCCGACGCTCGCCGTCGATTGTGGAGGAGAATATCGTCGCGCCGCAGCCGGCTGCGCGCACTGAGGAAATCAATGGCGGCCCGGCATTACGAAGGCTGATGCGTGGATCGCGCGCTGCCCAGCGCACGCCGGGCGTCACCCTAGATGCTGAACCAAGCGAGCGGGCACTCGCTCTTAACCACTTTCTGAAGAACCCCGCATGTGTGGCGCCGATGGCGCCAATGGCTGGGCCCTCGCACGGTAGTCTGGTTGTGTGTGCGGGCCAAACGAGGAGCTCCGGCTCGGAGCAACGGGCTAGGCCGACGCATCTACTTGACCAGCAACGTGAAAGTCTTGGTGACCTCAGTCGCCGGCGCGCCTCGCGACGGTGCGACATCGCTCACCACTGCCATCGAGCGGGAGCTTGCAAGCAGGGGTGTTGCAGTGTCTGACCGGGTTGTCATCGGGGCCTACCGCGTGCATGCGATTGTCGCCTTGGGGCAGGCGAGCGGTGGCCAGCAGTCCGTTCATATCGAATGGACCGTGACGGATCCTTCCGGGAAGAAGCTCGGCAATGTTGAACAGTACGACGAGGCCCCGGAGGGCTTGCTCAATCAAGTTTGGGGGACAGTAGCGCAGCAGGCCGCGCGAGGCATTGTCATGCTGATACCGCGGTAGGCGGCAGGACAAAGGGCGAAGCTGCATCGCACCCCACAGCCTAGGCCCTGCGCCGGGGCAGTATCCTACCGTTGGCGCGTGCCCACGTTTGGGGTCTGCGTCTGCTGCGATCGTGGCAGAACATCTATTGTAGCGAGGTGCGTCATGGAGTCTCGCCGCACCAAACAGCGCCCGCCACCAGCCCCTCAGAACCGTGCGTGACACTCACGCGTGGCCATCGTTCGGCCGCAATGATTCGACATAATCTTTGTCGAAAGGTGCCGATCATGAACATTCGTGATCTCTCTTCGCGCACCGGCACGCCGGAGCGTCAGATCCGGTACATGATCGCCGAGGGTTTCGTTCCGCCGCCGCGCGGCGGGCGAGCACACGCGGACTATGGAGATGACCATGTAGCCGCTATTCGCCGCTACACCGCTCTAAGGCAGACGGGGCTTCCGCCCCAAGCTATCAGAGTTCTCCTCGCGAGTGGGACGACGGCTCCTTTCCCGGTGGCCCCGGGCATCAGCCTCCATGTCGAGCCCCACCTCGTGGGCGTACGCATGGACGTCGACGCCCTCGTGGAACGGATCAGACATGTGTTGAGCGATGTGTTCATGGAGCCGTCCGATGCCAAGCATCAGCATGCAGCCCGCAAGCGATCCGGTTAGCCAAGCGATTGCCCGCTCCACCCTCGTAGCCGGGACACGGCCGGTACCTCTCGTCTCAACTGCTTATGACATCGATATCCGCGGCGGCCTTGCCGAGGTGGCGGTGGTCAGGACCTTCCGCAACGATGAAGAGGAGAGCATCGAAGCGACGCTGACATTTCCCCTTCCTGTGCATGCCGTCCTCTATAGCCTTGAAGCTCGCATCGCAGGGAGGACGATCAGGGCCGTGGCGCGCGCCAAGGCAGCCGCACGCCAAACCTATGAGAATGCCATCGAAACTGGGGAGACCACCGTCCTGCACGAGGAGCTGCTCAAAGGCGTGCACATACTGGCGGTGGGGCATATAGCGCCGGGGAGCGAAATTGCCGTCACCGCGCGTTTTGCCGTCGCTCTCGCTCGGATCGACGGCCGCGTCCTATTGTACATTCCCACCACGGTTGGCGACATTTACGGCCGCTCCGGATTGCCTGACAGTGATGAGCTATGCCATGGCGGCGGCGCGCTGACTGCGGATCTCAAGGTCGCAGCGGACGCCGGTGAGGTCCTGCTGCTCGGTGGCCAACTTACCGATGGCAAAGCCGGTATTTCCCTCCATGCGCCCATTCACATCGAAGTTAAGGGCTGGCGTGCGCGGCCGCTGCAAGGCCGCGCCGCCGACGGGCGGGGCGTCACCCTCACCATCGAACCAGCCCCAGCCGGAGATAGCCTCCTCAACGCTGCGATACTGATCGACCACTCGGGATCCATGAGTGAGTTGTGCACGGCCAACACGGGGCTCTCCAAGCATGCTGCGGCCTTGCTAGGCCTGAGCGAGGCCGCTGACGACTTACGCGACGGCGACCACCTGCACCTGTGGGAGTTCAACGACCAAGTCCACGACCTGGGACAGGCTGACGGCAAACAGTGGCGTGCCCACATCCGCAAGCTGAGCGGGCCCTCCGGCGGCACCGAGATCGGTCGTGCGCTCGACGCAGTCGTGGCATCAGGGGCACGCGACATTGTCCTGGTCACCGATGGCAAGAGCCACGCCCTG
>Ga0187783_10003549_pt1 | contig 11497 bp, 7 predicted proteins | sample 1015_SJ02_MP02_2_FD_132471 | JGI IMG/M metagenome (GOLD analysis project Ga0187783, IMG submission 132471) | Tropical peat soil microbial communities from peatlands in Department of Meta, Colombia - 1015_SJ02_MP02_20_MG | ecosystem: Environmental > Terrestrial > Soil > Wetlands > Peat | place... | reverse complement strand
CGCCGACTCATGCGGAAACGCCTTCTTCGCCAAATCCTCATCCACAACTACAACATTGTGCCCCGCGCTGCCCGGGTTTTTGCTCCGCAGCACGGCGTCCGGAAGCGGCGTATCGTCGGCATCCGCGAACGTGCGCCCGGCCAGCAACGGTATGTGCAGCGTCTCGAAAAATCCCGGCAGCACAGACTGAAAATCCACGGCATGAAATTTGCTCGCGTCGGCGGCCGCATCCAGATTGCCCCATCGTATCGGAGTGAAACCTCCGGTCAGGGGAAACAGCGCCGAGCCGGTCACATTCTGAATTCCGGGAATGGCCTGTAACTGCTCCTGGACCTGTTCGACCGCGGCCGCTCGAGACGCCGAAGTCTGCCCGCCGAAATTCCCCAAGATTTGAAAGGTCAGCAGTCCGTGCGGATCGAAGCCCGGATTGATCTGCTCCAAGTCTCGAAAACTTCGGAACATCAATCCCGATCCCACCAGCAGCACAAAACATAACGCCACCTCTACCACCACCACCAATTTTCGCAGCAACCCTCCGCCTCGCAGCCCTTCGCTGCGGGTGCTCGTGCCGCCCAGCACGCCCACAACGTTGGGCTTCGAAGCGCGCCATGCCGAGAACAATCCAAAAATCGCCGCCGCGCCCAGCGCCGCAATCACCGTAAACACGAGCACCGGCGCATCGATTTGAATCGTATCCGTCCGTGGCAGATTCGCCGGCGCAATCACCAGCAATTCGCGGATTCCCGCCCAGGCCAGCCCCAAGCCCCCAACGGCTCCCAGCGCCGCCAGCAGAACCGCCTCCGCCAACATCTGTCGCGCCAGATGCCAGCGTGTCGCGCCAATGGCCGCACGCACCGCCAATTCCCTTTCCCGCAAAGACGCGCGCACCAGCAGCAGGTTCGCCACGTTGCTGCACGCGATCAGCAGCAGAAAAATCACTGCGCCCATCAGTGCCAGAATCGTCGGCTCCACTTCCGCCACCAGATGCTTCCGCATCGGTTCCAACCGTATCGAGTATCCAGCGGTGCGCTCGATCAGAAAATTCCTGCGCGCCTCCGCCGCCACGTTATCCGCCGCGGCTTGTGCCTGGGCGAGCGAGACGCCCGGCTTCAGCCTGCCGACCGCCTGAATCGAAACGGAATTTCGATTGGCATTGTTGTAATCAAGCCGGTTGGCCAGCCACACTTGCGGGTCGGCATCCACATTCGCTTCCGGCGGGAAATGCAACTGGAACCCCGGTGCCAGCACGCCCACAATCACCGGATTGAGTCCTTGCGCTTGTGAATGGATGATGCGGCCGATGACCGACAGATTTCCGCCATAGCGCCTCTGAAAATATTCGTAGCTCAAAATCGCCATCACCGGCAGTCGCGCGGGCGGAGTCGCTGCTTGCGCTGTGCCCGGCTGCGGCGGAGGAGGCTGTGGCAATCCGTCCTGCGGCGTGAAATCGCGCCCGTACATGATCTTCGCGCCCATCAAATCGAAGAAATTCGTTGTAACGAAGGCGATGCGCACCTGCTCCGGCGTTCCGTCATCCTGCGGCAGAACGAATTTGAACGTGAACACGCCCGCCATGCCCTGGAACACATTCTTCGTTCCGTCGCGCATGTCGATGAAGTCTTCGTTGGAAAAGGAAAAATCGCGAATGTGCCGCACCGTGAAATCGCATATCGCCACGACGAGTTGATGGGGATTCTTGTACGGCAGCGGCTTCAGCAGCACCGCATTGGTCACACCGAAAATCGCTGTGCTCGCGCCCACCCCCAGCGCAATCGTAATCACGGCCGTTAGCGTGAACAGGGGGCTCTTCCGCAGCGTTCTCCCAGCGATCTTCCAGTCCTTCATCGAGACGACTCCTCTCGCGTCCTCGCCTTCAACGCCGCTGCGGCTCTGCTCTGCCTACTTAGCTCATCCCGGAACGACTTACGACCCGAACGGAAGGAGCCAACCTTGTTCGCAATTGAATCTATGCCAGAAGACTCGCTCGCGCGACCTGTACGTCACACACATATATATATATCAGGATGCCTAATTTCAGCCCCTTTACGTCTCAATGACCACCCGGCCCTCGTTGTGCACGCCCGAGCGGCGGTTACTGGAGACCTACGGAATGCGGAACACGGCGCGTGGTTTTCCAGGCGCGTTCTCCCAAATCTCTTCAACCTCTGACAGAGGCACTGTCTTTGTCGCGATCTGCAGTTTGGCAGGTGGGATGGCTTCAAAGACATTCCGAATGGAGTCGAGTAGCTTCGGGAATGGAATGCTCTTGAGGCCGCTGCCCATCAACTGAATGGCGGACGAACGGAGCGCAGCACCCGGAAGTTCGATATTTTCTTCGCGGCTTGCTCCGCCGACATGCACGAAGCGGACGGGCTTGGCATCCTCTACCGCCTTCGCAATCGCCACGATGATTGTTTTTGCGCTCTCGCCCCACAGGTAATCAATCACGACATCGATGCCCTGAGCAAACTCCGCGACGAGCACTTGCTCATAATGCTTGGCTCCAAGCGGATAACAAGCGCCCAGCGTGAACGGAATCACGGCGTCTGCTCCTAGAGAGCGTAGTTCCTGAAGGTCACTTTCGTTGCGGCCCGTAGCGATGACTTTGCCTGCGCCGAAATACTTTGCAAGCTGCACGGCGAGCCTGCCCGCAGTTCCCGTCGCGCCATTGATGAGGGCCGTTTCCCCAGGCTGCACGTGCGCACGCTCGATCAGGGCGGCCCAAGCCGACATGCCGGGGTTAGCGATAGCGGCCGCAGTGACGTCATCGAGGCCGTCCGGTACCGCAACGCACTGCTTCGAGCGAACCAGGGATTTTTCGGCGATCGCTCCGTAAGGCGCTTCCGGCAGGACGAAGTAAACGCGCCGTCCGTCCGCAGTGCGCCCAACACCGTCGGCGCCTGCCACGGATGGAAACTGGCGATCAGAACTGTAATGCGAGCCCGAGGATCGGGACTTGCTGAATTGACTCAGCGCGGAAGCGCTGACGGTGATGAGTTCCTTTCCTTCGCAACCTGTGGGTTCGCGGAACTCTCCACAAATGGGTGTCTTGCCCGCTTCTGTGATGATTGCTGCCTTCATGATCGCTCCTTTATGTCCGGCAGTCGATCCAGGCTTCCGTGAGAGGTTGGCTCACTCCGCTGGATCGGGTGGCTTGAACTGCATTCACAATGGGGCTTTACGAGTTGTGTCTATCAGTCCTCGAAATCAATTCCAGCGCCATCAACAGGATGTATGGGTTCGCCTGCATACGACGTAGCAGGTGTCGCGCCTATGGAGGCGATATACCCGTCAGGACGGATCAGGATTCGTGTTCTGTCTCGCATTACGAGCTCGGTGGCGTGGGTGCCTCGCATCTGTTCGAAAAGCCTGGTGCCGTTAGCAAGCCCGACATCCGGCATGCGGTCTCCGGCGTTCAGCCGTCCAAGGGGTTTACCCGAGGATAATGCACTGGTGCGGTAATGGAGTCTGAGTTGGTTTGTCGCATCCCCCCGCTTGAGCGAGCGCGTGCGGTAGATCTTCTCGCTCAGCCCTAGCACCGCGGCCGCAACAGGAAGGCGCTCCGCCTCGTAGGTGTCCAGCAGTGACTCAGGACCGCCGCGCAGAACGTGCGCAAGCTTCCAGCCCAGGTTGTAAGCGTCCTGAATTCCGGTGTTCAGTCCTTGACCGCCCGTAGGTGGGTGTATATGTGCCGCATCACCGGCAAGGAAAACGCGGCCGATTCTCAAGTGATCCACCATACGAACCGCAGGCCGGTACATCGAAGACCATGCGATCCGCGAGACACGGCGCCCTGCAACTCTTTGGATTACCGACTCAATGCCTTCCGCGGGTTCTCTGGGCGACATCATTTGAAAAAGCGAAGCGTCCGGCAGCGGACAAAGACCGATAGAACCTCCCCTTGCGAAGGGCCACACGTGCCAATGTGTGTGCTCCAATCCTTCAACCTCAACATCGGCAACAAACGCGGCCTCTGTAGCGAGCGTTTCTCCGCGCAGCGCGAATCCGACTGCCTTCCTGACCGCGCTGTGGCCGCCATCGCAGCCAATAAGGTATTCCGCGGTCACCACCTCTCCGGTGGAGAGGTGGACGCGTATGCCGCGGTCGCCTGCTTCCACCCGTTCGAATGCCGTGCCGAACTCAACCTGTCCGCCTAGCTGGGCTAGACGCTCTCGCAAAATCTCCTCCGTGCGATATTGCGGGACCAGCCAGAGGTTCGGATAGGGCACACCCTCTGTCGCTTGCTTGCGTCCTCCCATCGGTCCGAGCCGCAGCGATAGTGGGCCTATATGCACGCGGAATCGCGGATACGCCATGCCAGCTTGGAGGATCGCTCCGATGACGTCGAGGTCTTCGAACACCTCCAGCGTGCGCGGTTGAATCCCCTTTCCACGCGAGCCGCGGAATGGACCTTCCGCTGCGTCAATCAGACGAAAAGCGATGGAGCGGCGGGCTAGTTCGATTCCGAGTGTCAAGCCGGTCGGTCCGGCGCCAACGATGATTACCTGTGTTTCGTACATTGTACGAACAGTTTAATGGTACAGTGTACGAATGTCAAGACCAGCCCAACTCAGCCGAGATAAGATCGCTGCGGCGGCCCTGGCAATTGCCGACGCGGAAGGCTTCCCCGCAGTTTCCATGCGGCGGATCGCCCAGGAAATGGGTGTCGGTACGATGAGCCTCTACTACTACGTTAAGACCAAGGCCGACCTGGTCGCCGCAATGGACGACGCGCTCATGGGTGAGGTGCTCGCTCCGTCCCTGCCTGGGAACTGGCGCGAGGCGCTGACCGTGATTGCAGTGCGGACTCGTGATGCCTTTTTGCGGCACCCCTGGGCGCTCTCCTCCATGTTGTCGGCTACACCCGGCGTCAACGCCATGCGCCACATGGAGCAATGTCTGCAGGTTCTCGCCAAGACAACGATGACTACCAGAGAAAAATTTGTGTTCCTTGCCACGATTGATGATTTCGTTTTCGGATATGCCCTTCGCGAAGCGGCGCTCGAACCTAAAGTCGATATGAACTTCGTCAAGGCACAGCTCGCTACGGGAGCCTTTCCGCGGCTAAAGGAGGCTTTGGGCAAAGGACGTCCGCCCGCCATGCCGGACCGTTTTCAGATGGGCTTGCGGGCACTTCTGGACTTGGCGAGTGGGCGCGACAGGGGTGTTTCGCGACCCCAATAGAGGCTCTTGGAGAGTTTCGGGCTCATTTCCGGGTTGGGTCGACCAACCGGAACTAAACCATTTCATTCGTCACACGGCCAACTGACGGCGGTTCTTCCGCTTTTCGCTATCCGCGATAGAGACCCATAGAACTCGCGCGGCCCCAACCGCGCGCCTCGCATTTTAGTCTTTCGTGTCATAGCCCACTCCAACCGCCGCATACGCCGTCGGACCGCATATACCAGCCGTACTATTGGCGGCGTCGGTCACGCCCGTCAAACTGAATCAACGTCTCGGAGGCGCTGCCGTGATGCGACGAACAACTTTGGCTCTGGCGACGGGAATGCTGGCAATGGGACTGGCAAGCGGCGCCGCTGCGCAAAGCGTGCCATCTTCGGGGACGACCGTTGACACTTTCCAGCCACCAAACGATTCTTCACGGGCGGCGCAGCCGATGTCGCTGGGGGACCTGGCGCGGCTGACCAGGGCCCAGAAGCAGGGCGAGCCCAAGGCCATGAAAGTCATCGACGACGAGAACATGCCTCGGAACGGAGGAGGAATTAGCGTCGTCGGGTCGGGCGTGGTTGAATCGGAAACCCGACTTTCAGGGTCAGGCGACAGCGTAGGCGGAGGGTCCTCCCGCACGGCACGGATGACACTGCTTGACTTCTGGGCATCTTGGTGCGGGCCTTGCCGCGAATCTGTTCCAGACTTGAAAGCACTTCAGAGAACCTACGGAAGCGATCAACTGGAAGTAATCAGCGTCGATGAAGACAAAAACGAGAATGCTGGGCGTAGCTACGCGTCCGAGCATGGTATGAACTGGGCGGTGCAGTACGACTCGAGTGGCGCGACTGCGCGGCGGCATAATGTGAGTGCGTTTCCGACTTTCATCCTGGTGGACAGCAACGGCCGCGAGGTACAGCGATTAGTAGGCGAGGACCCCAGCCAGCCGCTCGCTGGCCGTATCGGGCCCTATCTCGAACGCACCGCCAAAGCGAGCCTCTAAGCGAACCGGATTTCAAGCCTCGAGCGTCAACCAACAACCAATTCGCAGCCACGCGGTGCTGCCGGGTACTGAAGTACCGTTGTCGGCCGCATTTCGGGCGCACACTGTGGATTACGCACCTGCGTGCCCGGGTCTTCAGGAAACTTGTGCGCTTCGTATGGCGGGATCGCCCGCGCGAGGCAGTTAACCTCATGGAAACGCAAGGGCCTAGACGAGATAGCGATTCGCCCATTTCTTGTTAATCTCGCGGTGAAAGGGTCTCCGAACAAATGGGTGTTACGGGCGTTGATGCTCGTTTGACATGAGCGGAAGTGTTCTATTAGCGAGTTCGCTGCTGCTCGCGATTTTCTTCGGGTCAATCTACCGGGAGAAGCGCCAGGCGTATCTGTGGGTGTGGTCGCTGGCCTGGCTGCTGATTTCCGTCTCATTCTTCCTGCCGCTGGTCGCGCGCATACCGAACACGCCGTCTCCCTCGTTGGCCGAGCCGGGGAGCGCTGCGCTTGTCATCATCGCGATGCGCGATTGGTTCTTGCTGGTCGCAGCCATCACGTTCGTCAGTGCAGCGCGCCTGTATGCGAGCCAGACGCCTTGGACAACGAGACTCACCTTAATCGGCGCCGGTTCGGCGGTTTGGGCCTTCGGGTACGCTCGAGGCTCGGTGATTCTTCCGCTGACGATCGCAGCCGGAGTAATGCTTCTCCTTGCGGCGCGTACATTTCTGCACGGGGGGCAAAAGCAGGGCTCGCGATCTGATTTTCTTCTAGCGACTGCGTTCGCGGCGTGGGGAGTCCTGGTTCTCCTCGCTGCGATTCAGCCTGCCACGCCGTCGCTCACCGGAATTCATCTGCACGCGTTTGTCATCGTGCCGCAATTCTTCGCCGGCGTCGTGATGGTGATGGGCGTTTACGAGGAGCAGCGGCGGCGCGTCGAGCGCAATATGCTGGCGCTATCGAGTCTGAACCTTGCCACATCGAGTTTTTCCGGCGGCGAAATTCCCAAGATGCTGTCGCAGGCGCTCGATCGAGTGCTGAACGTCGCGCGAATTCCCGCGGGCGCGCTCTGCCTGCATTACGGCGAAAAGGAAGGTCCCGCGTCCATTGTCGCCACCGGAATGTCCGAGAAATTCACCGCGGCGCTTCAGGATGGCGATCGACTCGATCTCTTCATCGTCGAAATGGTATCGCGGCTGGGCGGATTGATGGTGTTGCACGATTTGGACCGTAACGCGAACTGGGAGGCGCTCGAGCGCGAGGCGGGTTTCCGGAAGATTCGCCAGGAGCTCCTCGCGCAGGAGATGACCACCGTCGTCGGAATCAGCCTGCAATCGAAGGAACGCGTGTTCGGCGCGCTGCTTCTCAGCACACCAGACCGGCGTAGCTTCAGCGCCGCCGAATTGCGCTTGCTTCTCGCGCTGGGACACCAAATCGGCATGGCGGTCGAGAATAGCTACCTCGTTCGGCAGACTTCGCGGCGCAGCGAGGAATTGCACATCCTGAATGAAATCGGGCGCGTTCTCAGCTCGACGCTCGAGACCGACGCGCTGTTCGAGAGAATTTACTCGGAAATGAGCCGCCTGCTCGACGTCAGCAGCTTTTACATCGCCTTCTACGAGCCCGGCGATGTCATGGTGCGATTTCAGCTGGAGATTGACGACAACGATCGCATGCCGAAGGGCGAACGTCCCGCAGGCAACCACCTCACGGAGTATATCGTTACGAATCGCCAGCCGATTCTGATCCGCGAAGACGTGAGAGATCAGCTACACCGCCTCGGCATTGAACCCATTCACAATCTTGGCTGCTTTTGCGGCGTTCCACTCATCCTGCACGATCGAGCCATCGGCGTGATGGCAGTCCACAGCGCGCGAGAGCGTGTCTTCGACGAAGGCCATCTCGAAATGCTGCGCGTGCTGGCGAGCCAGGCCTCCATTGCCATTGAAAACGCGCGCCTGTTTGAAGAAGAGCAACGGAAGGCGCGTCAGCTTTCGCTTCTGAACGCGATCTCAAGCCATGCCATCTCGACGCTCAATCCCGACGAGATGCTTTCCAAGATTGCCGCGGAAATGGAAAAGGGGCTGGCTTACGATCACATCGGAATCGCCGTTCTTGACTATTCCGCGAAAGAAGCCGTCGTTCAGGCTGAATCAGGCACACGGCGCGACGCGCTCGGACGGCGCGTCCCAATTGGCGAGGGGCTGATTGGCCACGTCGCGCGCAGCGGCCAGGCAGAGATTGTGCGCGAAGTCCGCCAGGGAACGCATTCCGCGCTCTTGCCAGGGACGCTCTGCGCGGCGGCGCTGCCGGTTCTCTATGCCGACCAGATGCTCGCCGTGCTCTACGTCGAATCCGCTACGCACTGCGATTTCGCGAAGGAAGAGATGCAGCTTCTCCGCACGCTGGCCGACCTCTTTGCCGGCGCGCTGCACAACGCCCTCGCGTTCCAGAAAGCGCAGGAGCAGGCGATTACCGACGGCCTCACAGGCGTCAAGACGCACCGCTTCCTGATGGAAGCGCTATCGGCGGAATGGAAGCGCTCGACGCGCGCGAGCCGCCAATTTGCACTGGTGCTGATGGACCTTGACCGCTTCAAATTCGTGAATGATTTTTACGGCCACCTCGAAGGCGACGTCGTCCTCCAGCGCGTCGGGCACATCCTCGAGCAGAATTGCCGCCGGTCCGACGTCGTCGCGCGCTATGGCGGCGATGAATTCGTGATACTCATGCCGGAAACCAGCGTCGAACAGGCGCGGCAGCTTGCCTCAAAATTGCGCAGCTGGGTTGCCTCGGATCCTCTCCTTCGCGACAAAAACATCACCGGCAGCTTCGGCATCGCGGGATTTCCGGTCCACGGCTCGACTCCGCAGGAATTGATTCAGGTCGCGGACTCTTCGATGTACCTCTCGAAGCACCAGGGCGGCAACGCGGTCTCGACGCCGGAGCCGTTCGATCCGGGCAAAACGAAACGCTGGAAGCAGGACGTTCTCGAGGCATACCTTGGCGTGACGCTGAAGCGCCAATTCTCTACCGGCCCCGAAGCGTTCGACGAAATCCGCCGCCGCATCGAGCAATTCACGCGCTCCCTAGCCGAAGAGGGCGGCAACGAGTCCATCCATCTGCTGCCGCCATCCGTCGTTGAGACGGTGACGTCACTCGCTCAAGCCGTAGACGCCAAGGATCAATATACACACGGCCATTCGCAAAAAGTTTCCGAGTACGCCGCACTGCTCGCCGACGCGCTGCAACTGGATCCCTCCGACGTCGAGGAAATCCGGCTCGCGGCCCTGCTGCACGACGTCGGCAAAGTTGGCATCCCCGAAGCCATCATCAACAAGTCGGGCCCGCTCGATGCGGCTGAATGGGAGACGATGAAATCCCACACCGAGCTTGGCGCGCGCCTTCTCGAGCCGCTCCGCGCCATGGCGCGAATTCAACTGATGGTCCGGCACCATCACGAATATTTTGACGGCTCGGGCTACCCGAATCGCCTCACGGGCGAGCAAATCCCGCTCGGAGCGCGCATCATTGCGATCGCCGACGCGTTCGACACCATCACTTCCGAGCGGGCCTACAAAAAGCCGCGCACGCCCGACGCCGCCCTCGCCGAAATCGAGCGCTGCGCCTCGAGCCAGTTCGATCCGAGTTTTGTCGCGATCTTCGTTGAAATCATTCGGCGGCCGTCTCGCCCCGAGCCCGAGCTCAACCTGAGCGATGAGCGGCCGCGAACCGCCGCGCGCTGAATCGCTTCTCCTTGCGCCTCCGTTGCGCCCTTCCGTGTATAGTCTGAATCGTACAAGGAGAACGCATGCAGACGGCCACCGTTGTGTGGGTACAGGGCGAACAATTTCTGGCGACAATGCCTTCCGGGCACGCGATTCCTTTGGATGCGGACCGCCAGAGCAACACGGCGCCGGGTCCAATGGAGCTGTTGCTCGCGGCGCTTGGCGCCTGCACGGCGACAGACGTCGTGTCGATCCTGGCCAAGAAGCGGCAAAAGCTGCAGGGACTGGAAATCGTCGTGACCGGCGAGCGCGCGAGCGAGCCGCCCGCCGTTTGGACGAAACTCGATCTCGTCTACCGCCTGTATGGAACGCTCGACGAAAAAGCAGTGCGCGACACCATTGAGCTGAGTGAAACAAAGTATTGCTCGGTCGCGGCGATGCTGCGCAAGACTGCGCCCATCACCTTCCGCTACGAAATTTTGCCGCCGAAGGAATAGACACCGATTCGATTTCACTGGGCGGCGGACTCACGGAAGTGCCGATTTTGTTGCGGCAAACGAACGCGATTTCGTACAATCTCCGCCTGCATTTTCACGGGGTGTGAATGAGCAAGCGCATCGCAGCGAAAATCACGGGTGTTGGGGGATACGTTCCGCCGAAGGTCGTGACGAATTTCGATCTCGAAAAGCGCGTGGATACGAGCGATGAATGGATTCGCACGCGAACCGGAATTCTCGAGCGCCATTATGCCGATCCGGGTGTAGCCTCATCCCACCTCGGCACCGAAGCCGCAAGAAAACTTCTTCAGGACAACGACGTAAACCCCGAAGAAATCGAGCTGATTATTCTCGCGTCGGTAACGCCGGACATGCTTTTTCCCGCTACCGCATGCCTGATTCAGGACCGCCTCGGCGCAAAAAATGCCTGGGGCTTCGATCTTTCGGCGGCGTGCTCGGGGTTCGCTTACGCGCTCACGGTTGGCGCTCAATTCGTCGGCGCAGGCACGCACAAGAAAGTTCTCGTCATCGGCAGCGACGTGATGACTTCGATTCTCGATTTTCAGGATCGCGCCACGTGCGTTCTGTTCGGCGACGGCGCCGGGGCGGTATTGCTCGAGCCTTCCGACGGCGACAGCAACTGCATCCTCGACTTCGCGCACGATATTGACGGCTCAGGCGGCTGCAATCTGTACATGCCGGGCGGCGGCTCGCTGCATCCCGCCACGTGCGAGACCGTCGAAAAGCGCATGCACTACGTCCACCAGGAAGGCCAGCACGTCTTCAAGTACGCGGTGCGCCGCATGTGCGATCTCTCGGCGCAGCTACTCGAGCGCAACGGGTTCACGAGCGACGATCTCGCGCTGGTCGTTCCTCACCAGGCCAATTTGCGCATCATTCGCGCGATGCAGGATCGCCTCGGCGTGCCGGATTCGAAGGTGATGGTCAACATCGACCGCTACGGAAACACCACGGCGGGCACGATTCCCCTCGGGCTTATGGATGCGCTCGAACAGAACCGGTTGCGCAAGGGCGATCTCGTGCTGCTGGTCGCCGTCGGCGCAGGCTACACCTCAGGCGCCGTTCTTCTCCGCTGGGCGTACTGATTTT
>Ga0187783_10003548_pt1 | contig 11499 bp, 6 predicted proteins | sample 1015_SJ02_MP02_2_FD_132471 | JGI IMG/M metagenome (GOLD analysis project Ga0187783, IMG submission 132471) | Tropical peat soil microbial communities from peatlands in Department of Meta, Colombia - 1015_SJ02_MP02_20_MG | ecosystem: Environmental > Terrestrial > Soil > Wetlands > Peat | place... | reverse complement strand
ATCAGTGAACGAATGTCTGACTACATCACCGGCCACGCTCATAGGACGGTCGCCGCGAAATACGGTGCGCCCACGGTCGAGGACATGGCAGCGGCGCTGGAGAAGTTTCCGAGATACGACATCGGCTCACCGAGAGCTGGCGACCTCATGCCGCCAGACACCTTTGGCTCCTAACCCCTATTGCGTCGCCAAGCAAACAACTTTGGATGCTAACCTGTTGAAAAAACTCATCTGCGTACATCCCACTGCGGAGGATCATTAAGGGTTTAGAGAATAGATTTGTCGAGCGGTACTGAAACAGAGTAGAATTTACAATTATTGGGAATTCTTGAGAGGGAAGAGTTTTCATGCCTACTTCCGTCTCACTCACCGTAAATGGCCAGGCCACGACAGTAGACGTCGACGACCCTGGGCAGCCTTTGCTCTACGTCTTACGCAATGACCTCGAATTGCGTGGACCGCGTTTCGGTTGCGGGCTCGGACAGTGCGGCGCTTGTGCGGTGCTATTGGACGGGGATGTGGTGTTTTCGTGCAAGACGCCGCTCTCCAAAGCAGCACAAAGCAAAATCATTACGTCTGAAGGCCTGGGTACACTGGAGAAGCCGTCGTCAGTTCAGCAAGCTTTCATCGATGAGCAAGCCGCACAATGTGGCTTTTGCATCAATGGTATGATCATCCAGGCAACTGCGCTTCTTGCCAAAACGAAGAATCCAAGCGTCGCGGAAATCAAGAAGGCTCTTACTGACAATCTCTGTCGGTGCGGGACACATCTCCGCATTATCCGAGCGGTGCAACGCGCCGCCCGAAACATCTGAGGAGATTGGCGGAGATGTACGAGCCAACGCGCCGCGACTTCCTAAAGACCACTGGCGGCCTCATCGTAACCTTCACGCTCGCTGACAACGTTCTCCCCGCCGTAGCGCAGGGGGCGGCTCAAACAAAGATCGTCGCGCCGGACGAAGTCGATGCGTTCCTCTCAATCAATACCGAAGGGCAAGTCACAGTTTATTCCGGCAAGGTTGATCTCGGTACTGGAATCCGAACTGCGCTGACTCAGATCGCGGCGGAAGAGCTCGATTTACCGTTTGACCGGGTTACCGTTACCCAGGGAGATACGGCGCTGACTCCGGACCAAGGAGCAACCTGGGGCAGCTTCTCCATCCAACGAGGCGGTATGCAGGTCCGGCGTGCTGCGGCGACGGCGCGAAAAGCGCTTTTGGATGCGGCAGCCCAGCGCTTCGGAGTGCCCGCAGCGACACTCATAGCCGAGAACGGAACCATCAAAGGCAAGGACCGCGTCATCCCATACGCCGAGCTCATTGGCGGCAAGACATTTTCGCTGAAACTCGACAAAGACGCGCCGCTGAAAGACCCGAGGGCCTACGCTATTGTCGGCAGGCCTCTCCCGCGAGTTGATATCCCCGCGAAGATCACGGCGCGCTTCACGTACATACAGGATTTCCGCCTCGAAGGCATGCTCCACGGTCGGGTTATCCGACCACTGGCGCTAGGTGCCGATCTCGAGAGCATGGACACTTCTTCCCTGACCAAGATTGCCGGTGTGGTCAAGGTGGTCCGTGAGAAAAACTTTCTCGGCATCGTTGCGACGACCGAATGGGACGCCATTCAGGCGGCGCGCGCGCTGAAGACGACCTGGTCGAATTGGGCGGGGCTACCTGAGCAGGCACACCTTTGGGACTACGTCCGCGCCTCCAAGGTGAGTAACGACGTAGTCAGCTCCAACGTCGGTAGCAGCACCTCGGCACTGGATAATTCGCCAAAGCGCCTCGCTGCGACCTACGATTTTCCCATCCAGACTCATGGCTCCCTTGGGCCGTCCTGCGCGGTCGTCGAAATCAAGGATGAAAAGGTCACTTGTTGGAGCGCCTCACAAGCACCGAATCGCCTCAAGAGACAGCTTGCGGCAATGCTGGAGTTGCCGCCGGACGATGTGCACTGCATCTACGTGGAAGGGTCCGGCTGTTACGGCCGTAATGGTCATGAGGACGCCGCGAGTGACGCCGCACTGCTGTCGCGCGCAGTCGATGGTCGGCCAGTGCGTGTCCAGTGGATGCGTGCGGACGAGCATGGCTGGGACCCAAAATGCCCTCCGATCCTCGTGGACTTGCGCGCCGGACTCGATGATACGGGTAATGTTCTGGCCTGGGAGTCGGAGTTCTTCGTGCCCAAGGATGGAGTCGCACCGGTGCCCCTCCTGGCGGCTATGCTTGCTGGGCTCCCGCCGGCAGCAGCGACAACGGAGCCGTACGGCGAATTTGGAGTCCCGTTGAATCCCTCGGTTGCCAACGCTTACGTAGCGAACACCGCGATCCCTTACACTTTCCCAAACGCTAAAACAGTATCTCATCTCCTCGATGAAACACCGTTCCGTTCGTCTTGGCTGCGCTCACCTGGCCGGATGCAGCACACGTTCGCCAATGAATGCTTCATGGATGAGTTAGCGGCATCTGCCCGTGCGGACCCGCTTGAGTTTCGCTTGAAGTATCTCAGCGACATGCGTGGCATCGAGCTCTTGCGACGGCTGGCCACGATTACCAAGTGGGAGCAACGGCCGTCGCCGCGCATGAGTACCAACGACGACATCGTGACAGGACGAGGAATTTCTTACGTCAAATACGAGCTGATGCGGACCTACGTCGGCGCGGTCGCCGAAGTCGAGGTCAACCGCAAGACCGGCGAGATAGGTGTCCAGCGGTTCTACGTCGTCCACGATTGCGGACAGATTATCAATCCCGATGGTCTCATGAACCAGATCGAAGGCAACGTGATTCAGAGCATTAGCCGGACTTTGAAGGAAGAAATACAGTTCGATCGCTCGGCGGTGACTAGCCTTCACTGGGCGACCTATCCCATCCTCACCTTCGCCGAAGTGCCCGACGTGGCAATCGAACTTATCGACCGGCCAACGGAACCACCGTGGGGCGCAGGCGAGCCAGCATCAGCAGTTGTACCCTCAGCGATCGCCAACGGGGTCTTCAACGCTCTTGGCGTGCGATTGCGCTCCGTCCCCTTCACGCCGGCGAAGGTAAGGGCTGCGATACACGCGGCCTAATCGATCAATCGTAAAAGCGGAGGCGACCATCCAAGCGTCGGAGACCGCTAAACATTATCGTGGCCAAGCTGCAAGCCGGCTTTTATCACCAGCAGATTCCAATCGCTCACCTTGAATCTTTTTGTTAGGATTTGCACTGTCAAGATAGGCTCGCTGTGGAAAACGCCATGGTTCGGCCAGGCGATTTGTGGTTACACAAGGCACGGGTGATTTTTTGCATCCTCGCCGTCACGATCATATTGCCGACCTCACTACTTGTTGCGACTCCGGTAGATGACGACGCGGCGACCGCGCAAAACTTGGCGGCGATGCTGCGCGCCAGCTGGACCGTGATCTCCAAAGAACAGAATCGGATTAACGATCCAGAACTCGGCGACAAGAACCTCAGTGGCAAGGTCGTCCTCGAGCAAGCCCGCAAAATCTTCCAGGCGGCGACAGGTATTGACCCGGACACGATCGATCCAGCCTCTCGATCCGGTCGACTGCTCCGCAACCAGATGGACGCGATCGTCGAAGTGATGGATGCGAATCAGACAACGATTAATGCAAAGGGAACGGGGTTCAAGGGATTCATTCCGGCCTTATTCGCACGCCTCGTCAACGAAGCCTTTGTCCGGCGTGCAAATGGTGAAGCTGAGATGAAGCTTACCGCACCAGCCGATCGGGTCCGCAACCGCAAGGCGCGCCCAGATGCGTGGGAGGAAGAGGTTATCGAGACGAAGCTACTTTCCCCCGACTGGCACCGCGGCCAGCCCTATTCGGCTGCCGTTGAATTCAAGGGTCGCTCGGCCTTCAGGGTTATGGTGCCCGAGTACTATGACTCGTCCTGCTTGTCGTGCCATGGTTCACCGAAAGGCGAGTTAGATATCACGGGCTATCCCAAGGAAGGCGCTAAAGAGAATGAACTTGGTGGTATTATCAGCATCCTCCTTTACCATTGAGCCGGGTGAGTTTCGCCGCAAAGGGCAAAATGCTTAAGCGGTTGACCATCCGTGCCAGGCTTATCCTTCTGTCGGGCGCGCTGCTCGGCGTCCTCGTCGGCACGAACCTCTATCTCACACGTATTCTCGCCAATAATTCCCAAGCGGCCGCACGGACCAGCGATCTCGTCGACCTCATTGCGGTGGCCAACGATGCGCGCATTGCTTTCGGGGAGGTGCGCTATTGGACCGCTGACCTGGCCGTTAGTCTTCTGACGGCTTCGGAGCGCAACGCGGCCGCAGCCCGTGACCGGATGAACCAGCGCCTCGACAGACTCGCCGTGCAGAATCCCCAACTCGTCGCCGACGTCCGAACCGAGTTCGCCCAGTTCGAGAAATCTGCCGCCGACGCAGTTGACGCATACACCAACGATCGCCGCATTGTCGGCAATTCGCTGCTTGCGCAAGCACGCCAACACAGCGTTGTGGTCGACCAGTTGCTTGCCTCACTCGTCACCAAATTAGAGGACGAAGCGAGAGTGGCGCGCGATCGCGTTGTCTCGGACGCTGCAGAGGCTGCAAGAGTATCTCTCCTCACCGTCCTTGCCGCAGTCCTTGCCGGAGCACTCTTAACTTTCTTCATTGTCCGGTCGATTGCGAAACCACTGAGTCGCCTCATTGGGACTATCGATCGCCTTGGCGCCGGAGATCTTGACGTTACAATCCCGAAGCCGGGATCGGACGAGATCGGCGCAATGGCTCGGACGCTCGCCCTATTCCGTGACAGTATGAGAGAGCGAAACCGGCTGACTGCCGAGCGCGAGCGTGAGCGGCAAACGCTTTCTGCAGCGATCGCGACCATCTCGGACGGATTCGTTCTCTATGACAACGATGACCGAATCGTAGTGTGTAACGATCGCGTCCGCGAAATCTATCCTGATATCGCTGATATGTTTCGGCCGGGAATGAGCTTCCGTGAAATGCTGGACATCGTTGTTGCGCGCCACTTGATGCCCAAAGAATGGATTGCGGACCGACTGCGACAGCACGCGGAGCCCCATAGCGTCGTCGAATACCGCTACCAAGGCGATCGTTGGGTTCGGATCAGCGAGCGCAAGACACAGGACGGTGGCACGGTCGCGGTCTACACTGACATCACCGAGCTAAAGCACCGTCAAATTGAACTGGAGCAGGCGCGTGAGCAAGCCGAACAGGCCAGCAGAACAAAGAGCCAATTTCTCGCCAGCATGAGCCATGAGCTACGCACACCGCTCAACGCCATCATCGGCTACAGCGAGATTCTTCAGGAAGACGTGACCGATCTTGGGCGGGATAATCTTGTTTCCGATCTCAAGAAAATCGAGGACGCGGGCCGGCATCTACTGAGGCTTATCAACGATATTCTCGATCTGTCAAAAGTCGAGGCTGGTCGGATGGACGTCTTTATCGAAGACGTAGAAATTGTCCCACTGCTCGAAGAGGTACGTGCAATCATAGTTCCGCTCGCGGATAACAACAGTAATGTCACCGAGTTTCGCATGGCGGAAAACCTCGGCATTATGCGTACTGACCGCACTAAGCTCAAACAGAGCCTGCTCAACATCTTGAGCAATGCCAGTAAATTCACGGAGAATGGGCGACTGACGCTGGTGGCGGATCGCTTCGAAAGCTCCCGACCAACGGTACGATTTGCTATCTCAGATACCGGCATCGGCATGACTGAGGAGCAGCTTGGCCGATTGTTCGAGGCTTTCAGCCAAGCGGACGCCTCAACGACCAAGAAGTACGGCGGCACCGGCCTTGGGCTGGCCATCACGCGTCATTTCTGCCAACTGCTCGGTGGTGACGTCACCGTCAGTAGCCGGCTCGGCGAAGGTTCGACCTTCACGATTACCTTGCCAGATCGCGCTAGCGTGCCGACGCGAGTCACGATTACTGATGTTCCGCATCTGTCGGATGAGTTGGATGATGCCCCAACCGTGCTAGTCGTCGACGATGATCCCGCGGCACGCGATCTCTTGACGGCTAATTTGAAAAGCACGGGATATCGGCTTGTCCAAGCCGCCAACGGGGAGGAGGCCCTGAGCCTCGCGCGTACGATACGCCCGGATGCGATCACGCTGGACGTCCTGATGCCGAAGCAAGACGGTTGGGAGGTGCTGAGCGCTCTCAAAGCGGATGCCGATCTGCGCGATATTCCAGTGATCATCGTCACCGTACTCTCCGACCGTGGCATCGGCTTATCGCTGGGCGCGGTCGATGTGCTGACCAAACCCGTCGACCGCGTGCACCTGATGGCGCTGATTCACAGTCTGCTCCGACGCGACGGACCGGTCCTGGTCGTTGAGGATGATGCCGGGGCGCGTGAGATGATCCGACAGACGATCGAAAAGATGGGCCTATCGGTGGTCGAGGCGGTCGACGGCCGCCGGGCTCTGGCATGGCTTGGCGACCATCCGGTGCCAGCCATGATCCTACTCGATTTGATAATGCCGGAGATGGACGGGTTTGAGGTTCTCGATGGCCTAGCCGCGCACGCACAATGGCGTGAAATTCCGGTGATTGTCATCACAGCCAAGCAGCTCACGGCGGCCGAGCGTGGGCGCCTGCTGCGGCAGGCGCAAAAGGTGATCGCCAAGGGTACTGCGTCGCGGTTGGATATTGCGGCAGCCATCAGTGCAGCGGTCCGGCGGCGACCCGCGCGCGCGGTTGCAGGCGCGAACGGTTGAAACTGCAGGACGGGCGGCGATGGTGCTCCGATGACGAAGGTTTTGGTGGTCGAGGACAACGAAATGAACCGCGATATGCTGTCTCGACGTCTCATTCGTCGCGGCTTTCAGGTGATCTTTGCGGTGGACGGACAGCAGGGGGTGGCTCTCGCGCGCAGCGAACGGCCTGATATCATTCTGATGGACATGAGCCTGCCGGGCATAGATGGGTGGGAGGCAACCCGGCGAGTCAAATCAGACGACGCGACACGCCGCGTGCCCGTAATTGGACTAACGGCACACGCCATGGCAGGCGACAGGGAAAAGGCCATCGAGGCTGGATGCGATGATTACGACACCAAGCCGGTAGAACTTGAGCGTCTCATTGGGAAGATGGAGCGGCTTCTTGGCACCGGGAAGGTCTAGCGGCTCCGAGTCGCCCATGAGGAGCCGTTGGAGGCGGTGTTGTCGACGACTGTATCGGACGAGCGTCTGAGCCGCACTTTGACGGCATTCTTGCGCCAGGAAGTGCAGGCGCCAGCTGTTGCGGTCACTGAGTTTCTCCACATCATCATCGAGGATGCCCGCAGGCTGCAGTTGAACGCGCTGCTGCCCGATCTCAATAGGATGCGTAGTGCCAGCGAGCAGTTGAATGCGTTTGTCACGAGTATCATCCAGGATTCGTCGTCAGATCGCCAAATTGACGAAACGCTCGAAGCGTTCCATCGCCGCCTCCGTCACGACTTGCGCACGCCACTCAACGCGATCAAAGGCTATAGCGAGCTGTTGATTGAGGAGATGGAGCCACGCGGCGGCCATCCGCTGTGCGCGGATTTGGTGAGATTAAAAGATTCCGCCGATCAACTTCTAACCCAGATCGATGCGATGGCTGCGTTGGCGCGACACGAGGAGGTTGGATTAAACGATGGTGCGGGCCGTGCTACGCAGCTTGAGATGGTTGCAGACGTGTTGCGGTCGATAAAGCCGTTGCAAGGGGGCGATGCGTCGCTGGAAGCAAGGCCATCGAGCTCTATCCTCGTCATCGATGATAACGCCTCCAATCGCGACCTGCTGGCTCGCCGGCTAGCGCGTGAAGGCCACAAGGTCGTGACTGCCGCAAACGGTGCGGCTGCCTTGGAGCTTGTTATGCGGCAGGATTTCGACATCATTCTGCTCGATCTCATCATGCCAGAAATGAGTGGCTTCGAGGTCCTCCGCCGTCTCAAGGCTGTGGGACGGACCAGCTACATTCCGGTTATCGTGATTTCTGCGCTCGACGAACTCGACAGTGTGGTGCGATGCATCGAGGCCGGCGCCGAGGACTATTTGACTAAGCCGTTTAATCCGGTCCTGCTGCGAGCGCGCGTGGGCGCTTCGTTGGAGAAAAAATGGCTTCGTGATCGGGAGAAGAAATTCATCGCAGATCTGGAGCGAGAAAAGCGTCGCTCCGAGGTCTTGCTCCTGAACATCTTGCCACAAAAAATCGTCGATCGCATACGCAATGGTGAGAAGGTTATTGCCGATCGAATTTTGGAAGCGACAATTCTGTTTTGCGATCTTGTGGGGTTCACTACACTCAGCCAGGAACTGCCGGCGGATCGTCTGATCGATTTTTTGAGCGATATATTTTCCACCTTTGACCGCCTCGCCGCGGAGCACGAAGTGGAAAAGATCAAAACCATCGGTGATGCATATATGGTGGTTGCCGGAATTCCCGAAGTGCAATCCGATCATGCAGTCCGCATTGCCACGCTCAGTCTGCGGATGATTCAGGCGGTGGATGCCATCGCAAAAGCGATTGATTTGAAACTTCGAGCACGTATTGGGATACATACCGGCCCGGTCGTTGCTGGCGTCATCGGCACGCATAAGTTCGCCTACGACGTATGGGGTGACACGGTAAATACTGCAAGCCGCATGGAGTCGCACTCACTGCCCGGCCGAGTTCAAGTCTCCGCTGCAACCCGCCTTGCGCTTGGTGATCGCTTCAATTTTGAACGACGAGGAATCATCGAGGTCAAGGGCAAGGGAATGATGGAAACCTTTTTCTTGAGCGATCAATAGGCAGTCAAAGTCTAAGACGTGTGTGAACGGTGTACCATATTGGACCCGTGAGTGATCAATGCTTTTGGAAAAGACAGTGCTGCGAATAGTCCAACCGTGCTCGGAAACTTTAACGGCTTTTTGAAAGCCTCGATAATCGAAAAGCCGCCGGGGTGGTCGCCCGATAAGGGACCCAATTTTCTTGGGCGTGCGCACAGCCGCGCCACCGGCGCACCCTACGCCCGTACAAAGTGCAGCCACCATTACTCACAGAACCTTTCGATTGCCGCAGACGCGTAGCTCACAACCGGTGAGTCAAAATGACTCAGCGATGGTCATCAGCTTTTCCTTGGCGGACTGTTTGAAGAAAGTGCATTGTTCCAACAGTCATTGGAGCTGGGAGGGCCAAACACATGACCAAGGCGCACCTCACGCTGGTCACGCCGAGCATCGTAAATCGAACAGTTGTGCCGCAACGGCGTCCCAACGCGGACCTACGGACACGGGAGCACCTCACTGAGGCCGAGGTGCAGCGCCTCATGGACGCTGCTAGGAAGAATCGCTGGGGGCATCGGGACGCGACGATGGTTCTGATCGCCTACCGGCACGGCTTTCGCCCCGCTGAACTAATTGACCTTCGCTGGGAGCAGATCGAGTTTGCCTCAGCTGCGCTACACGTCCGCAGGGTGAAGCGGGGCACGCCGAGCACCCATCCAATCCTCGGGGACGAGCTGCGCGCCCTGCGGCGGCTCCAACGTGAACAGGAACCTGAGTCGCCTTTCGTGTTCACCTCGGAACGTGGAACGCCATTCGCAACCGCTGGCTTTGCCCGCATGGTCGAGCGCGCAGGCGCCGAGGCGAGGCTTGGTTTCAAAGCGCATCCTCACATGCTCAGGCATGCCTGCGGCTACACGCTAGCGAACAAGGGGCACGACACACGAGCGCTGCAAGCTTACCTCGGCCATCGCAACATTCAGCACATCGTTAATTGGGATTTTATCCCGCAGAACGCCATCAATCAGCTCACCCTCGTTCCCAGCAATCCGGTCTATGGGCTCAACGCCATCGGCGGCGCGCTCGCATTTCAGATGAAAAACGGCTTCACCTATCGTGGCGTCGAAGGCGAAGTTAATGGTGGCTCTTATGGACGCGCTGTGGCGTCCGTTCAGGCCGGCGGCGAAAACGGAAACCTGTCTGGTTATTTTACAGCTGATGCCATCAACGACGCCGGCTGGCGCGATGAGTCCCCGTCAACGTTGCGGCGCGTATACGCTGATCTTGGCGCTCGCGGGGACCAGACTGAATTTCACCTTACCTTCACCGGTGCTGACAATATCTTCAATGGCACCGCCGCGACGCCAGTCCAGATGCTGGATCAGAGTTGGTCGAGCATCTACACCAACCCACAATCCACGCATAATCAGCTCGGGTTCCTGACTGCGAGCGCAACCTGGCGACCGAGCGACACCTGGACGTATCAGGCGATCACCTACCTTCGTCACTTCTCTCAGTCCCACGTCGATGGCAATGGTACCAACGCGCAGAACACGGGATGCCCTGACCCGGCCGTTTTGTGCTTTCCCAATCTTGACGGTACCTTGTCTAATCTCACGACGACCACCGGACAGACGGTCCCGACCTCCGGGCCACTTGGTCCTCCAAATTTCTTGGGCGAAATCGACCGCACTTGGACGACGACCAACAGCTTCGGCGGCTCGGTGCAGGCGGCCTCTTCGGAACAAGTATTTGGTCACGACAATAACTTTGTGATCGGCACGAGCGTCGACCGCGGACTGGTGCAGTTCGCGACCACGAGCGAATTGTCAACAGTCAATGCCGACCAATTCCCAACACTCGAAGGCTTCGGGATTTTCATCGACCAGCCCTCGGGCGACGTTGCGCCAGTCGGATTGGCAGCCCACACGCTCTATACGGGTATCTGTACGACCGACACGCTCGACCTCACCAAGCAACTGTCGCTTACGTTTGGAGCCCGTTACAACCTCGCCAATGTCAGCCTATCGGACGAGCTCGGCAATGATTCCGGGCTCAATAGCAACAGCACCTACGCTCACTTCAATCCCATGATCGGCGCGACCTACAAGATCATGCCGAACCTCACGCTATACGGCGATTATACGGTAACGAACCGCGCACCGACGCCATTGGAAATAGCCTGTTCCGATCCGATCCGGCCCTGCCTGATCGACAATGCCCTTGTTGGTGATCCGCCTCTGAAACAGGTGGTGACGGACACCTACGAGGGCGGATTGCGTGGGCAATTCGACATCGCCAGCGGACATGGGAATTGGAGCGTTGGCTACTACCACGCGCTCAGCACCAACGACATCCTCTCCGTCGCGAGCCCGATCATTGGACATGAATTTTTTCAGAACGCCGGCGATACGGAGCGCAGGGGGATCGAAGCCGATTTCAACTACAAGCTGGATGGCTGGAATGTCTATGCCAACTACACCACCGTCGATGCCATCTTCTTGAATGACTTGGTTCTGCCCTCGACGGTGAACGCGAGCGGCCTCCAGAACGTGGTTCCTGGCGATCACCTGACCGGCATTCCTGACTACCGTTTCAAGCTCGGCGGCGAGTATCAGATCACCAAACCGTGGCTGTTCGGCGCAGATCTCAATGTTATCGGTAGCCAGTGGCTTGTCGGCGACGAGTCAAACCAGCTCCCCAAAGTGCCGCCGTATTGGGTGGTGAACTTGCACTCGTCCTATAAGATTTCGGATAACTT
>Ga0187783_10003547_pt1 | contig 11500 bp, 11 predicted proteins | sample 1015_SJ02_MP02_2_FD_132471 | JGI IMG/M metagenome (GOLD analysis project Ga0187783, IMG submission 132471) | Tropical peat soil microbial communities from peatlands in Department of Meta, Colombia - 1015_SJ02_MP02_20_MG | ecosystem: Environmental > Terrestrial > Soil > Wetlands > Peat | place... | reverse complement strand
CCTAGGTTCTGAAACACTCAGAAGAGGTGGAAATCAACGTGGACCTCCATTCGTATGGCCACGGGCGCACCGTCGAGATACGTAGGTTCATACTTCCACTGGATAACGGCTTTCAAAGCGGCAGGAATTAACAGACCTGGACCTGACACCGCGTGAGCCTCTGCCACATTGCCTTGCTCATCGAGGATCGCGTCAATCACAACGACCCCCTCGACACGGGACGTGCGCGCAACCAACGGATAGCTCGGTTGGACGATCTGGATCTGACGAGGCGGCTTTACGTCACCGCCAATGCGGTAGACGGTCTTCTTGGCTGCCGGCGCTGGAGCGGTAGGACCGTGTGGCACCCCGCCCAGGATGCCGCCCAGGACTCCCCCGGCCTCGCCTCCCGGAATCCCACCAATCACGCCTTCTGGCTCAATGTCCGGCGCGGACGCGTCCTTGATGGTCTCAATTCGTCTGGGAATCAGAGTGGGGGCCAGCAAGGCCGACTGCACGGGGCGCATCACACGCTTGAGGGATTGGGCTATGGCTGCCGGAGACGGCGGTGGAGCGGCAGCCGGCGGCTTTGGCACAGTGAGATGCGTCAGCTGAAAAGCGCGCAGGTCGATACCCTCGGTGAAGGCGAGAGGCACCACGACAACAGCACCAACGATCAGAATGTGCAGTAGAAGAGAAACAATCCAGTCGATTGAATTTCTCTGTGGGTGATCTGTGGGCGTGTCGAGCAGGCCACGCAGAAATACCGCCTGGGCGTCGGCGAAAGCGACCTGCCTGATGGGCTGCTCGGAGGGCGAAATCCCGCCCCAATACCGCGCGGCAAGACTGTGCCTTTTGTATTCACTGGCCGGCTGGGTGGGCTTCGGCGGCTCGGCGGCATCCCTCGGCACTTCCTGCTCCGCGATCCGCGTGAGGGTTCTGCGATGTGGTGTCTCAGTTTCGGCAACAAGAGCGTTCATGGTATCCGCCTTTTCTACGCCTCTCTCCTTTTAGCCGGTTGGGGGAAAGAAAACAGCGACACACATCACCGCTCTTGGTGACGCAGATCACGTCGATTTTTTGCCTTAAAAAATTGCCCGTTGACGCACTCGCGCTTTCCGCACATAATGATTTTTACGCCGATTCCCATGGAGGAAATCGAGCACCTTGCGGACCCGCCCGCAATACATCTTTGTTACGGGCGGTGTGGTTTCCTCACTCGGTAAAGGCGTTGCGGCTGCCTCGATCGGCTGCTTGCTGGAAAGCCGGGGTCTGCGAATCACCCTCCAGAAGTGCGATCCCTATTTGAATATTGATCCGGGGACGATGTCGCCCTATCAGCACGGGGAGGTGTTCGTCACCGATGACGGCGCGGAAACCGACCTTGATCTCGGCCATTACGAGCGATTTGCCTCGGTCCATCTCACGCGAGACCATAACTGGACGACCGGCCGGATCTACGAAGCCATCATTACCAAGGAGCGCCGCGGCGACTATTTGGGCAAAACCGTCCAAGTGATCCCTCATGTGACCGACGAGATCAAATCCGCGTTTCGCAAAGTGGCGGATGATGTTGATATCGTCATCGTAGAGATCGGCGGGACGGTCGGCGACATCGAATCGCTGCCGTTTTTGGAAGCGATACGCCAGATGCGTCTGGAACTGGGCCCGGAGAACGTTGTGTTCGCGCATCTTACCTTGGTGCCATTTATTTCCACCGCCGGGGAGCTCAAGACCAAGCCGACCCAGCACAGTGTGAAGGAATTGCTGAGTATTGGAATCCAGCCGGACCTCTTGATCTGTCGCAGCGATCGTCCCTTGGGCGGAGATTTGAAGACGAAAATTGCGCTTTTCTGCAACGTTGCGCCCTCTCGCGTCATTTCCGCCCCTGACGTGAGCAACATTTACGAAGTCCCGATGTCGCTCGCTGCCGAGGGGCTGGACGAGCAACTGCTGAATCTCCTACATCTCGAAGCGCCACCACGCGATTTAAGCCGCTGGCTTGCGATGCTGGAAACCCTTGAACATCCCCAGGGTGAGGTTCGCATCGGTGTGGTCGGCAAGTACGTGCAACTGGAGGATGCCTACAAGAGTCTTCGCGAAGCTCTTGTCCATGGCGGCCTCGCCAATCGCCAGCGCGTTGTCATCGAATGGATCGAGGCGGAGGACGTCGGCTCGCCGGCCGAAGCCGAAAGCCTGTTGCGCCACGTGGACGGCATTCTGGTTCCGGGCGGCTTTGGACGGCGCGGCATTCAGGGGATGGTTCATGCGATCACCTACGCCCGCGAGAAAAGGGTTCCCTTTTTCGGCATCTGCTTAGGAATGCAGTGCGCCACCATTGAATACGCCCGGCAGGTGACGAAGCTCGATCGGGCCGATAGCACCGAATTCGATCCGTCTACACCCAATCGGGTCATATACAAACTGCGGGAGCTGCTCGGCGTGGATGAGATGGGCGGCACCATGCGGCTGGGTGCTTGGCCGTGCAAACTCGAGCCCGGCTCGTTCGCAGCGAAGGCGTACGGCATCCTCGAGATCTCCGAGCGTCATCGTAACCGCTACGAGTTCAATTGCGAGTATGAGCGCACGTTGGTAAACGCCGGCTTTCGCATCACCGGCCGTACGCCGGACGGCGTTTACGTCGAAATCATCGAGGTACCTGACCATCCCTGGTTCGTCGGTTGCCAGTTCCATCCGGAGTTCAAGTCAAAGCCGCTGAGCCCGCATCCACTCTTCACGGCGTTCATCTCTGCCAGCCTGGAGAACCGGCAAAAACGCTTGGACCGCGTCTCGGCTGTCCATGGGCGCGAAATCACCGCCCACGCCGCCGATACGGCCGCGCAGCCTCCTCGCGCCTCCGCCGCCCCTTCGTAATCCGCCTTGCCTCAATTTCGCTTGACAATCGTGAGGGCGAACTCCATTTTGGGTGATCCATGAACCTTCTTCCCGCGTCGTTGGTTGGTTCGTATCCTCAGCCGGACTGGCTTATCGATCGTCAAAAGCTCTCACATCAAATGCCGCCGCGCATTCGCGCCGAGGAGCTGTGGCGCATTGCGCCCGCTTGGCTCGAACAGGCCCAGGACGACGCCACGATCGCGGCGATCCACCAGCAAGAGCGCGCCGGCGTTGACATCCTCACCGACGGCGAGATACGTCGCGAAAGCTATTCCAATCGCTTTGCCACGGCTCTCGATGGACTTGATCTCGATCATCCTGGGAAGGTCACTAGCCGCACGGGTCGTTCGATCTTGGTGCCGCGGGTCGTGGGGAAAATTCATCGCAAGCATCCGGTTGAAGTGCGCGATCTGAAATTCCTGCGAGCCCATACCGATCGGGCCGTGAAGATCACCCTTCCCGGACCGTTCACCATGTCCCAACAGGCACAGAACGATCACTACCCAACCGAAGAGGAGATGGCCCTGGATTACGCGGCCGCCGTCAATGAGGAGATCAAAGATCTTTTTGCCGCCGGCGCCGACGTCGTCCAAATCGATGAGCCCTGGATGGAAGCGCATCCGGAAAAAGCGCGCCGCTTCGGGCTTGCCGCGATCCGGCGGGCCCTCGATGGCGTGATCGGCACGACCGCTCTGCACATCTGTTTCGGATACGCGGCGCTGGTCCCCGGTCGACCCGCGGCGTATTCGTTTCTGCAGGAACTGGACGATTCTCCCGTCGACCAGATCTCGATTGAAACCGCGCAATCTTCACTCGATTGTGCGGTTCTGGCGAAGCTATCCCACAAGACCATCATTCTTGGGGTGCTTGATCTTTCGAAACAAGAAATCGAGACGGCCGAGACGGTCGCTGCTCGAATTCGCCGCGCCCTGCCGTTCGTCAGTCCGGAGCGTCTGGTCGTTGCGCCGGACTGCGGCATGAAGTACCTGCCTTCTGACGTTGCATTCGGAAAGATGAAATCTCTGGTCGCGGGCGCGAAGATCGTGCGTGGCGAATGGGCAGCCCGCGCTGTTGCTCGCTAAGCGCGGTTCTCCGCAACCCCGTGCGTAATCTGCGACGGGTCCGCGCCGACGCGCCCCGACATCTGATCTTTTGCGGTCGCAAGGCGGAAGTCGTAGCGGATGCTCGGCAAGCTCGGCAGCGGTGAGGACCGGTCGCCCTTGTTCACCGCGATGATGAGGGACTCGTCGACACCAAACACCGTATCCGAATCGATATGCGGGTCGCCCCCGACGTAGAGCGCCGTTACGAGCTCGCGGTAGCCAGGCGCTCCGATCACAAAATGAATGTGCGCAGGTCGATAGCCGTGCCGCTTCTGCGCCCGGATCATGTCACCGACAGGCCCATCCATGGGGATCATGTAACCGAGTGGGCAGAGTCCGCGGAAGTGATACCGCCCTTCGGAGTCGGTACGAAAACATCCGCGCAAATCCATGACGGAGGGGTCGTGCTTCTGCAAATCGTAATTGCCGGTTTCGTCCGGTTCCCAAACTTGAATCAGTGCATCCGAAATCCCACGCCCGGCCGAATCAATCACACGCCCGTAGAACACCACTTCGGTCCCTTCGCTCTGGGAGATGATGGAGTCGCCCAGGCTCATCATAGGCGCATCCTGCCGGTAAAACGGGCCGAGCAAGCTCGACTTTGTAACGGTCTCCGAAGCGCGCTTGTCATGCAAGGCGTTGACCAACGCGCTCAGACCCAGCGTGTCGGAAAGCAAGATGAACTCCTGCCGGTGCGCCGTGCACTTCTGTCCGACCGCCGTAAGAAAGCGAATCCCTTCCAACCACTCCGCAGGTGTCAGATCGATCTCCCGTGCGAAGGAGTGAAGATGCCGCACCAGCGACTCCATGATCTGCCGCATCCGAGGATTTGACGTTGAGGCCATCTGCTCGATCGCCGCATCTGTAATCGTATGTTCGTTGATGGCTCTCATGGCCTCTTCCTTTCGCCGCTTTGCCTCGTTGCGGGCTAAAATTCCGGCCATCATAGTCCTTTTGGACGTCGCTGCGCCAGTCACAGCTCCGTGCGGACCTTCGAGCGCACCGCGGCCGTGGAACTTGTCATGGGTCTAAGCTAGAATGAGTTTTTTGGGGGGAGGCACTTTGGGTTTCAGTGCAAGTACACGCCAGTTTGGCGATGTCACAGTTGTGGATGTGCGTGGCCGTTTCACGCTGATTGAAGGTGAAGCGATTCACGAGATGCTTCTGGATCTCATACAGGACGGTCGGAAAAAACTCCTCCTCAACCTCCGCGACGTCATCTACCTCGACAGCTCTGGCGTGGGCCAGCTTGTGCGTGCTCTGTCGACCGCACAAAGATTCTCCGCGCAGCTCAAGGCGGTCGACCTCAGTCCCAGGGTTGCGGAAGTCCTGCGACTCGTGAACCTACACACGATCTTCGCTGACTTTCCAGACGAGCAGACTGCGCTTCGAAGCTTCTTCAGCTAGTCCGATCTTGGCGAACTTCAAGAAAACGTCGATGTTCAGGCGGCGGCGGTAAGGTATTGCCACGCGTTTCCGGTGAATTTCAGTTGGAACACTCCGCCCTCATCGGCGTGGAGGAAGTACTCGCCCTTGGGGATCCGGTGAGCGTGCGCCGAACGCACCGAGCAGCGTTGCCAGCGGGCCGGACCAATACCTCGACCATGCTTCCGCGGTTCCTCAACCAGGTGAATGCCGTAGGTAACCCGGTACTCCAGCCCCGTGGGCCGGATCGGGACTAACCGTCCACTTCCTTTTCTCTTCTGTGCCATGCCTATATGATGCCATCAAGTGTGCAAAAGTTACTCGATTCAATAGCCGTGAGTTTCCATACCAATTTGGTCTTCCTGTATTCAATTGAAAATAGGACGTTTGATGGTATCTCAGTTCGGTAAAGGCAATTTTGCCCACCCAAACAGCTCCTGATAGAGCGCACCGACAAGCTCGGGCCTGTCCTCTCCCGCCAGTGCTGAATCGACCGAGAACCCTTGACTCCTCAAGTAGTAGGAGAGCAGGCGGTAAGACGGCCGAAAGTCCCTCACCTCCTCGGGATCGATCACGATTTGTCGGCCCGGCACGGCCGGTGTTAAATCATCCCGCAGGTAAATGGCGTCAAATCCGAAAATGCGCCATTTCCCGCCGCGCCGCTCGGCGCGATAAAGAAACCGCGAATGGGTGGAAAGTGTGGCCTCCACGCCCTTCAGCTTCACCGGCAAATCGATGATCGCGGCCAGGCTTGCCAGGCTGCGATCACCTGCGAGCCGTACCAGAATTGGTGCGAGCCTGTGCTTGGCGGGAATCCCTCGCTTGGCCATGTCCATCGACCCTGTGACAAAGTCCGGGCCGGTTCCCCGGAACCAGCTTACCCGCACGATGGAATCGGGCCAGAAGCACTCCCGCATGGTTTCCCAACGCTGCAGGTCGCGGCTCTCGCGCTCGCGGAGGATTAGTTGCGTAATCGTCATGATGTCTACACCTTCGCGAATTTCTCTGGGCAGGTGCTGGCTCGTCTTCCTCATGGTGTGGCTTCCTCCAAGGGTGGGCTTCCGCTCGTGCGCGGCTCTAGGATAGGAGCTGTAAGCGGCGGTCCGCAACCCTGACCGGTCCCCGCCAAGCGCCTTGGAGGGGAGTGCTCTGTCGAGCCGCTGAAGTCGAATTCCACGTTGAAAACCAGCACGAAGCCGCATACGCTGTTGGATCATCACGGACTTAGGTGCATGATGACCCCATCTTGTAGCTTCGAGGCTGGAAAGATCCGGGTCGGCGGAGCAGAGCCGCTTTTTCTGATCGCCGGCCCGTGCGTCATTGAAAGTGAAGCGCACGCCACGATGATCGCCGAACGAACCCGGGAAATCGCTCGGTCTGTGGGCGTGCCCTTAATTTTCAAGGCCTCCTACGACAAGGCCAACCGCTCTTCGATCTCCTCCTATCGCGGGCCGGGCCTCGAAAAGGGTCTGCGCATTCTGGCCGGCATCAAAAGGCGAACCGGCCTTCCCATTCTCACCGACGTGCACGAAGTCTCCCAGGTCCCGGCGGCCGCGGAGGTCTGCGATGTTCTGCAAATACCCGCGTTTTTGTCGCGGCAGACGGATCTGCTGATGGCGGCGGGTCGCTCGCGCCGAGTCGTGAATATCAAAAAGGGCCAGTTTCTCTCACCGTTGGAGATCGTTAACGTCGTCGAAAAGGTTGCGGCTACGGGGAACGAGAAAATCATCCTGACCGAGCGAGGAACTTCGTTTGGCTATCAGAATCTTGTCGTGGACATGCGCTCGTTTCCCATCATGCGCAAGCTCGGCTATCCGATTGTTTTCGATCTGACGCATGCCGTGCAGTTGCCCGCTGGGGAAGGGAAATCGAGCGGTGGCCAGCCAGAATTCATCGAGCCGCTGGCGCGCGCCGGAGCAGCGATCGGTCTTGACGGCATCTTTCTGGAGGTGCACGACAATCCCGCCAAAGCGCTTTCCGATGGCAGCAACGCGCTACCACTCCCTAAGCTCCGAGGGCTGCTTGAGAAAGTCGTCCGGCTGGCGTCGCTGGCGCGGGAATTTGACGCGCCGGGCGCCCATCTTGTAGAACCAGCTGCCACAGCCAGCGGGCCGCGCAAAGTGGAGCGGAGGAGTTGGCGATCGCGATGAGTTCGGCGAGCACGTCGAAAAACAGCGCCACGGCCATCGCGCAGCGAGTCTTACGGATCGAGGCGGACGCCATCGCCGGGTTGGTCGAGCGCCTCGATGCGCGTTTTGAAAGGGCTGTCGATCTCCTGTACCACTGCTCGGGCCGAGTCGTTGTTAGCGGCGTCGGCAAGTCAGGCTTGATCGGTCGAAAAATCGCCGCCACACTTGCCAGCACGGGGACGCCGTCTCTTTTCTTGCACGCCGCCGACGCGCTGCACGGTGACCTGGGAGTCATGGCGGCAGGCGATGTCCTACTGGCGATCTCCGCCAGCGGCGAAACGGAGGAAATAATCGAACTCATCGAGCCTGCCCGGCGCATCGGCGTGCACATGGTGGCGATGACGTCGAATGCGCGCTCAACCCTTGCCACGGCCAGCGATGTGGTGATCGACATCGCTGTGAAGCAGGAAGCCTGCTCGCTGAATCTTGCGCCGACTGCGTCGACAGCTGCGGCTCTTGCCATGGGGGATGCACTGGCGATTGCTGTACAAGATCGCCGCGGATTCAAGGAGGAAGATTTCGCTGCGCTCCATCCCCGCGGCCGGCTGGGTAAGAAACTGCGTCGGCTTGAGTCGCTGATGCGCAGCGGAGACGCACTGCCCCACGTTCTGCCCGGTGCGAGGATGCCTGACGTGATCTTCGAAATGAGCCGCAAAGGTCTCGGCATGACGGCCGTGACCGAACCGGACGGGAAGCTTCTCGGCATCATCACCGACGGTGACCTCCGTCGCGTCATGCAGCGGCACAAGGACAACGTGCTGGATCTCCAGGCACTCGATTGCATGAGCAACAATCCGGTGACCATGTTGGGTAGGGAGTTGGCCGCTTCGGCGTTGCGTCTGATGGAAGAGAGAAAGATCACCTCCGTGCTCGTCGTGGACACGGCGGGCTGTCTTCGAGGGGTCGTCCACCTGCACGACTTATGGACGCTCCAGCTGTTTTAACGATGCTGTTTTTCATGCGCCTGCCCTGACGCCGGAGAGGAGCGAGCAGAGATCCCGCCAAGTGCGATGGCCGCCATTCGCGATATCCGATTTCCACCGAAGGTCCTACGTCGCGCCAAATCCATTCGCCTCCTGTTGATGGATGTCGACGGCACGATGACGCCGGGTTATGTCTGCCTGCAATCGTTTCCCGACGGCAGCGTCTGTGAGATGAAGATGTTTAACGCTCACGATGGGGCCGGTATCAAGCTTGCCAGCATCATGGGGATCCGCACCGGCCTGATCACAGGGCGTGAATCGCCTGCAACAGCGCGCCGCGCTCGCGAGGCCTCGATGGAGTTCGTAGTGCAAGGCCAGGCGAAGAAGCTCGATGCGTACAAGGCCATCCTGATTCGCGCCGGCGTGAGCGATCACGAGGTTGCTTACGTCGGAGATGATTTGCCCGATATCCCGATTTTGGAGCGCGCCGGCCTTGCCGTCGCCGTCGCAGACGCTAGGGTCGAGACCAGACGCGCGGCCCACTACACGACGGTGGCGCGAGGCGGCGAGGGCGCGATCCGTGAAGTGGTCGAGCTAATCCTGAAAGCCCAAGGGAAGTGGAACAAGGCCATCCCTCAAGCCATTGCCTGATGGTCTGTGGTACCACGACTAAATCTGTCCTTTCGGTCAATATTTCCACAAGCGTTTTGGGAATAGTTTCACAGTGTGGACGAAAGGGCATGGTCGCTCTCCCTTACAACCGCCTGCTTGTCCTGACCTTTCAGAAGATGGCTGCCACCCTGCTGGCCCTGGGAGCTTCCGCCGCCGTTTTCACCACTGCCGTTCACTCACAGAGCCTGGCGGACCCGAGCAGGTCTGCCCGCAACCTCCTCGAGAAGCAAACGCTCGACCTGATCAACCATGATCGTCTCGCTTCGGAGTACCTGCGTGAAACCAAAGGACGCGCGCGCCCGCTCCTGTGGGACGATCGACTGGCCGCCGTCGCCCGAGCGCACTCCGAGGAAATGGCGCGAAACGGATACTTCGGTCACCGGGACTCTACCGGTGCTTCACCGGCTGATAGAATCTCTTCGGCAGGCATTCGATGGACGCAGGTCGGTGAAAACATCGCATCCTGTCAGAGTATTGCACAAGCTGAGTCAACGTTCATGGATGAACCGAAATTTGAACGAAATCACCGCTGGAACATTTTGAACCCGGACTACACGCGCGTGGGGGTCGGAATCGCAAGGGGCTCCGACGGGGTGCTGTACATCACCGAAGACTTCGCGCAGCTTCGTTGACCCTCGCTTCTGGTTGACTTCGTTCCTTGCCGGGCACAGACTGATTGCGGAGTGGTCAACAAGCCAGCGCCTCGATGAGGTTTTCCGCCAGACTGTGGCTGTCTCTCGCCGACGTAGCGCTTTTCCCCGTGTTCATTCTCTGGTTCATCTGGCGCTTGCAATTTACGGCTTTGTGGACCTGGGTCTTCTTCGTTTTCTGGCTGGTGGCGAGCTTTCTGTTGCATCGCGATACCCCCAAGACGTTGGGATGGCGCGTCGATAATCTTCTCCAGGCAACCAAGCAAGCCGGGGTCGTCTTCGGCCTCATGGCAGGTGGCCTCATCGTGGTGGGTTTGTTGCTGGGCGCCTACCGACACCCGCCAGTGGCCCAAGTCTCCTGGCGTAGGCTCGAGAACTACTTCGCCTTTTGTATGCTGCAGCAGGTCGCCCTCAACTCCTTGCTGCAGAACCGCATGATCTCGCTGGTACGCAACCAGTGGGCGGCTTCGACCGTCACCGGACTGATCTTTGCGGCGTGCCATTGGCCGAATCCGGTGCTGGTACCACTGACGCTGCTCGGGGGCGCGGCGATGGCTTGGATGTTCGGGCGCGTGCGCAACATCATCCCGCTGGTCTTCGGGCAGGTTCTTCTGGGGATGTTGGTCTCCTGGGCTTTTCCCATGGCCTGGCATCACCACTTGCGCGTCGGGCCGGGATACTATTCACGACCCGGTTGACCGACACACGGGAAACCACGCTGTCGCGTTCCTCCTTGCATCATTTCTGGCAATCGATGACAAGGAGGGTGATGTCGTCGGACTGATTTGCTCCCATGGCACGCTCCGACCAGCCTGACAACGCCGCTAGCAAGGCTTCGGCGAATTGATTGGCCGAGAGATCATGATGGGACTCGACAATCTGCTGGAGACGTTGTTTTCCGAACTCGTTTTCCGATGCGTCCTTGGCTTCAAAGACCCCGTCGGTAACGAGAACAATCCTGTCTCCTTTCTCTAGCGAAAAACTGAGTGTCGAGTAGGTCGGCTTAGGAAACGGGCCTAGCATGAAGCCGTTTTCGAGATACTCGGTAGCAAGACCGCTTCGGGCGTGCCAAAGCAGCAAGGGCGGATGTGCGGCTCCCGCATACTGCACGGTACGCTTTTCCGCGTCCACGAACAGATAGGCCGCTGTTACAAAGTGCCACGCGAACTTGCCGTAAAGCGCTTGGTTTAAACCTGACAGCACCTGGGCAGGATCGGAGGCATGAGAAGATTGCGCAGCCAGTGCCGTGTGAAGCATCGAAGCGATGAGTGCCGAAGGCAGGCCGTGCCCGGATACATCGGCGATCAAGATGCCAATGTGCGTTTCATCGACCAAAATGAAGTCGTAAAAGTCTCCAGCGACAGAACTCATGGGGATGTAACGAGCCACGATGTCCAAACCCTGCACTTCCGGAGCGTTCCGAGGAAGGATCGACAGCTGAATCTGCCGGGCCATTTCTAGCTCGTTGTTAATGGCCACCAACTGCCGCGCCACCGTCTCGTGCGCATCGCGCAGCATCAAGTGTGTCCGGACCCTGGCTGTTACGATCGGGGGGGAAAAGGGCTTGTGAATGTAATCGACAGCGCCGACCTCAAAGCCGCGGGTTTCGTCGGCAACCTCGGTTTTCCCCGTTAGGAAAATCACGGGGATGTCGCACGTCTTTG
>Ga0187783_10003546_pt1 | contig 11501 bp, 8 predicted proteins | sample 1015_SJ02_MP02_2_FD_132471 | JGI IMG/M metagenome (GOLD analysis project Ga0187783, IMG submission 132471) | Tropical peat soil microbial communities from peatlands in Department of Meta, Colombia - 1015_SJ02_MP02_20_MG | ecosystem: Environmental > Terrestrial > Soil > Wetlands > Peat | place... | reverse complement strand
GAAACCAGGCTAGAAGCGCTCCGCGACCAGATCCGCTACCACGAGCACCGGTACTTTGTGCTCGACGATCCAAAGATCAGCGATGCCGAATTTGATCAGCTCATGACCGAGCTGAAGCGCCTGGAAGCGGAACATCCTAAGTTGGTTACGCCCGACTCGCCCACGCAGCGGGTCGGAGGCAAGCCGCGCGAAGGTTTCGTCAAGCTTCCCCATTCCTCGCCCATGCTCTCGCTCGACAATACCTACAACGTTGATGAACTTCGCAATTGGGGCCGGCGGGTGCATGAGCTGAGCGGCCGTAAGGACGTTGATTACGTCTGCGAACTGAAACTCGACGGTATGTCGTTGGCCCTGGGCTATCGGCAGGGCAGACTGGAACGGGGCGTGACTCGCGGAGACGGCTCCATCGGCGAGGATGTCACGGCGAACGTTCGCACCGTGCGCTCGATCCCTCTCGCGATCGCCCAAGAAAAGCTGCGAGCGGCGGGCGTCCCACCGGATTTCGAGGTGCGGGGCGAGATGCTGATGCCGCTCGAGGCCTTCAGGAAGATGAACGAAGAGCGGCAGCAGAAGGGATTGTCGCAGTTTGCCAACCCCCGCAACGCCACCGCTGGAACCGTTCGCCAGCTCGAGCCGTCGATCACCGCCGAAAGGCGGCTTGATTATTTTGCCTACGCTCTCCTTGAAGAAGGGCGGACGTATTTCCCCGAGCATTGGCAAACGCTGAAGGCGCTCGAGACGCTGGGCTTCAAGGTCAACCCATCCCGCGTACTGGTACACAACTTTGCAGATGCCTGGAAGTTTATCGAACAGGAAGAAGGCAAGCGGGAACGGCTGCCCTATGAGATCGATGGCATCGTGATCAAGGTAAATCGCACGGCTTTGCAGGACGAACTTGGGCAGACCGGCAAGGCTCCACGCTGGGCCATTGCCTACAAGTACGCGGCGCGCTCGGGAATCACCCAAATTGAAGACATTCTGGTCCAGGTCGGCCGCACCGGAAAGCTGACGCCCGTGGCCGCACTCAACCCCGTGCCTATCGGCGGCACCACGGTGAGCCGCGCCACCCTGCACAACATGGACGAAATCGAGCGCTTGGGGGTGAGGATCGGCGATTGGGTCGAGGTGGAGCGCGGCGGCGACGTGATCCCCAAGGTGATCCGCGTGGTCGAAGACAAGAACCATCCCCGCGGCCAGCGATGGTTTCATATGCCGGAACGGTGTCCCGAATGCGCTACCCAGGTCGTCCGCACCGAGGGTGAGGTCGATTATCGCTGCGTGAACGCCAACTGCCCGGCCAAACTACGGGAAACCATCCTGCATTTTGCTTCGCGCGGGGTGATGAACATCGATGGCATGGGCGACGCCCTGGTGAATCAGCTGACCGCGCGCGGACTGGTGCGAAATGTGGCTGATATTTACAAGCTCACGAAAGCCGACTTGTTTTCGCTCGAGCGCATGGGCGACAAGTCCGCGCAAAACGTGCTCGATGAGATCGCCGCTTCGAAAAAACTTCCTCTCGAACGCGTCATCTATGGCCTCGGGATCCGTTTTGTCGGCGAGCGCACCGCGCAATTTCTGGCCGAGCACTTTGGATCGATGGATGCGCTGATCGATGCCAGTGAGGAAGAGCTCGAACAGGTCGATGAGGTCGGACCAAGAATTGCCTCGAGCCTTGCGGAGTTTTTCGCGGAGCCCAAAAACCGCGAGCTGGTGAAACGCCTCGAAGAAGCGGGTCTAACCTTGTCCGGCAAGAAAAAAGAGCGCGGCACCAGGCTCGCCGGCAAGACTTTTGTTCTGACTGGAACGCTCGCTCGCCACTCGCGGCAAGACGCCAAGAAGCTCATCGAGGATTTAGGCGGGCGGGTTGCCGGTTCGGTGAGCAAGAAAACCGATTACGTGATCGCCGGCAGCGACGCCGGTGCGAAGCTGGATAAGGCGCGCGAATTGGGTGTGCCTGTTCTTGGGGAGGAAGAAATGGAACGACTCCTCGGAAGATAATCTCACTACCGACTGAGTGCTCGCGACGCGCATAAGAGTTCACATTTTGTTTACATTTTCGTGACAACCACCCTAACGCCACGCACTACGATCGCCAAAGTTGATCCCGCCGATGATTCGGCAGCGCGCAGAAAGAGAAGGAGTTATCTCCTTCGCCCCTGCGGCCGAAAGGGGTCTTAGGTTTGGGCACGTTGGAAGCATCGGGGGACCCATAACGGGGTGCAGAAAATGTGCCCTTTGATCGCGGCGTCCATCTTGGGTGATCTTTTCGCCCTTCAAGCTCTCACTCAAGGGGACGCCGCCGATTCGAACGCCCCTTTGACCCGCTGATAGGTCATCTCCAGAGTTTCCGGTAAGGTCCTAGATTCCGCGATCACGGTCATGAAGTTCGAATCCCCCACCCATCGCGGCAACACATGCATGTGGATGTGACCGACAACCCCCGCCCCGGCGGCTCTCCCAATATTCATACCCAGGTTTACTCCGTCAGGACTGTAGAGTTGGCGCAGAATGCGCTCCATCGTCTGGCAAAGGTCCATCATCTCGTGTGCGGTCTGGATCGGTAGCTTGTCGAGTTGATCAAGGTGAGCGTAGGGGACAACCATGACGTGGCCGGGGGTGTAAGGATAGGTGTTGAGCACCACGAAACAGTGTTTTCCGCGATGGACGATGTTGGCTTCCTGATCCGGGAGCTTGGGAAGGTCGTCGAAGATGCAACCCGACACGTTTGTGGCCGTGGTCACATAGGCGTAACGCCAGGGTGTCCAAAGATAATCCATGGCTCCGCAGAGTAGCAGATCAGGGCCAAATTGCGGAACCCGCGCGGTGTCGTCGTTCGAGTGTCGGGTTTTTTCGTCGCCGAACTATCAGCCGCGCCGGCCGAGCACCCGTAGAAGGGGGAGGCCTTCTGGCGAGTGTAAGCGTCGCCGCCCGAGCTGGAGTCATGAAGCTCGGATCTCTGCTTTTTCGCCCGACTAGCTGTCACCTTTGCCAGTTCCCAATGCTTCCATCGAGCGACCATTCTTAATCGTTTTCTGAGTCCGGGTCGGAATCGAGGGGCGCGGTCCGAACCGGATCCGATCGATCGAATCCGTCCGTCGTACCAGAACTAAGTCAGCCGTAGAACGAGGTGCCGATGAGAATTGCGCTAGCCGTTCTCAATTTCAACCGTCTGCTTCCTGGGACTTGGCGTAAGGACTGGGCATGGAGCCTGCCTCTGATCGTACTGACCATGGTCATCCATGTCTTATGCCTCGGACTGATCCATCATAGAGTCAGCCGCGTTTCGAATGACATTACGGGTCACCGCCATCCTACCGCCAGGTTCGTGGTGGTCATGGGTGCCACGACCCTGTTCGCCACTTTCCTGCATGGGCTGGAGGCGGTTATTTGGGCTATCGCCTACCGGCTTCTCGACGCTCTGCCCGACTTCGGGTCTGCGATCCTCTATTCGCTGGGTGCGATGACAACCTATGGGCACGAGAATATATCCCTTGAAGTCCATTGGCAGCTCATGGGAGCGCTCGAGTCGTTGAACGGATGGTTGCTGTTCGGGCTGACCACCGCCTTCCTGTTCGGAATGGTCGAGAAGGTGTGGCTGACAGACAGCCGTGGTGCCCAAATCGGTGCTCCTCGGACTCGCAGTCAGCTTTCTGTGACCGGAACCTGATACTCAAGAATTGAACATCTCGAGTCATGCAAGGTAAAGCCTGGATAGGCCGTCGGGGGGACGGCCTTCTCTTCATTCGGATACGTGGAATGTCTCCCGGGCGAAAGTCACGGTGCTTCTTCCTTAGACCCGGGGGAGAGTCACAATCCAGTAGGCGCTGATCACGAGCAGCAGGAACGCCACGGCGATCACTGCCACTCGCGACCCCAGGATTTCGAAACGTTGACTGAGCGCCGTCAAGAACAGCACCGTCGCCAGGAAAACCGTTACTTTCACGTAGCTATCCCCGGTCTCGCGCGTGCTCACGCCTTTCGCAAAATAACTCCTGGCTTCTTGGGCAAGTTTTCTAGCCTGCTCGGCGTTTGCGTTGTGATACTCCGCCATGAAGACAGGACCCGGCGGCGCCGACGGGTTGTTAAATGGGTCCAGCTTCTGCCAGGCCTCGAACGCGTCGCCATATTCTGGCCGGAATCGGCGCTGATAGATGGCGGCGAGTTTGTCATTGCCGGCTGTACGGGCGGCGACCCAGCCGTTGAACGTCACGATGTCGTAAAGGCGGTCCTGCCCGGCTAGCGTGCTCTTCGCTTCGGCCGCATCGTTCGCGAGCGACGCCAGCGTGTACTGTTGGGACGAAACGGCATCCCATTTGGCGGCCTGGTAGCCGCTCCAGGCTGTGGCCACGGCGACGATTGAGAGTACGACCGACTCAGCGACACCAGCGCGGTGCTTCCATCGATCGGAGGTCGCTTCGTGATGGTGTCCCTCTTCCTGGACTTTGTGCGCGAATTCGATATTCGACGTTATCTCAGGCATGGTTACGCTTCCTTATGGCGGGAAATTGAGAAGAGAAGAAAGACGTCCGGTACGGCCTTTCGCTGGCGTTTTCGATCCGAATTGTCAGCCAGGACGCAGTCGGGGCAAAACCACGATTCGGTGGTCCACTCCGGTTGTCGAAACTGGGTCGCGTCTTTGTCGCATTTTGCGAAACCATCCGGAAAACAGCATGGCAAGAACCGTGAGCCGAGAGAACTGAAAGAAATACCAGCTGGTCGATAAAGAAATAGGAAATGATTGCGTCGCCGCGTCCCTTGTGGGCACTGAAATGGGTCGGGAATTGGCACTTTACCCCGTTTACAGGCATCACAAGCACGATTTGGCGTGCCTTTCTCGAAGATTTCAGGGCCTATCGTGTGCTTCCACGCGAAGGTCACTGTTCATCTCATTTTCATTTTTGCAGTTGCGTTTGACACTGTTCGGAAGCGATTGCTATAGTCGAGAAGTTCCCTTTTAGGACGCGGGTTTGCTGTTAGAAACGTCCGACCGCTGGGATTCGTTGGCCCGTTCGCCAGGACGGACTCCACATAACCGAAAGAACCACGCCAGCTGTCCGCTAAGACGCTTCCCGCATCCTCGCAGTGCGAGTACATCAGAGACGCCATGACTTTGCTCGACGATAACCGGACGCACACTTTCGATTCCGCAACTTCAACCATCACTGAACACCCTTCCAGCTCACCTGAGAGCACGAGCGCGGAAGCTCATCCCCAGGATCAGCCTCAGCTTCTCGATTCCCAGGAGGAGAAATCGGCGGGCGCACCAGCCAGTGACGATTTCGCCTCGGCGCTCGAGAGCTTCACCACGGAAGGCGAGGAAACCGAGGGCGACGATCACGTTATCAAGGGGCAGGTACTGAAACTTACCCCCACGCACGTGATGGTCGATATCGGGGCCAAGTCTGAAGGAATGTTGCCCATCGCCGAGATCCTGGACCACGAGGGGAAGCCGCGATTCCAGCCGGGTGACGAGATCGACGTCATGCGGGAAAAGGGTGAGACCGAAGAAGGGTATGTCAACCTTTCCCACCTCAAGGCGCAGCGCCTGCGCGCCTGGGACGCGATCGAATGGTCGTATAACCACCAGGAACCAATCCTTGCCATCGCGGTGGAGCGGATCAAGGGCGGCCTTACGGTGGACATCATGGGGGTCAGGGCGTTCCTGCCGGGTTCGCAGGCCGACATGCGCCCTACGCGCAATCTCGATGCACTGAAAGGCCAGGCCCTCAGAGTAGCAATCATTAAGCTGAACAAAAAGCGCGGCAATGTGGTGGTCTCGCGCAAGCAGGTCCTCGAAGGAGAACAGACGGAGAAGCGGTCCAAGACCCTCGAACACCTCTCCGAAGGGGCGGCCCTCACCGGGGTGGTAAAGAACCTTACGGACTATGGCGCCTTTGTGGATCTGGGGGGAATCGACGGCCTGCTCCATGTTACGGATATGTCGTGGGGGCGGCTGACCCATCCGCGAGACCTGGTGAATGTGGGCGACCAAATCCAAGTCAAGGTTTTGAAGTTCGATAAGGACAAGCAGCGTGTCTCGCTGGGATTCAAGCAGCTCACTCCCGATCCCTGGCTGGATGCCGAACATCGGTATCCGGTGGGGGCGCACGTGCAGGGTCGCGTTATCAGCGTCACCGATTACGGTGCGTTTGTGGAACTCGAACAGGGCATCGAAGGATTGGTGCATGTCAGCGAGATGACCTGGTCGAAGCGCATGAAGCATCCCTCAAAGCTGGTCAACGTAGGCGACCAGGTAGAATGCGCGGTCCTGAACGTGAACCCGCAAGAGCGGCGCATATCGCTCGGCATGCGGCAACTCTCGCCCAATCCCTGGGATGCTTTGCAGGATAAATATCCGGTAGGCGCCACGGTCGAAGGGCGGGTGCGAAACCTGGCGGATTTCGGTGCTTTTCTTGAGATTGAGGATGGCATTGACGGGCTCGTGCACGTCAGCAACTTGAGTTGGACCAAGCGCGTCAAGCATCCTTCCGAGGTTTTGAAAAAAGGCGACCGCGTGAGAGCTGTCGTGCTTGCCATTGAGCCGGACAAACGCCGGCTCTCACTGGGCGTGAAGCAGCTTCAGCCCGATGTCTGGGAGACTTTTTTCGAGCAACGCCATATCGGCGATGTATTGCGGGGCAAGGTCTTGCGCATCGCCAGCTTCGGTGCGTTTGTCGAAATTGCCGACGGCGTCGAGGGCTTGTGCCACAACTCCGAAGTGGTGGATTCGAAAGGCCAGCCGATCGCACTCGAACCCGGCCAGGAACACGATTTCAAAATTATCAAGATGAACCCGGAGGAGAAAAAGGTCGGCCTGAGCATCAAGGCCGTAGGCGAGGAGGCTTCCCGCTCGGAGGTCGAAGCCTACAAGCATCCGGCCTCGAGCACGGGTAGCTCAACCATCGGAGATCTGATTACCTGGAAGCGTGCCGGAAGCGAGAACGGCTGAGGGTTAGCGCCGGTTTTTTAGTTCGCGTGTTTTCGAGTGCGGCCTCAGTCGGGCCGAGGCACTCAAGCTAAGGAGCTGTGCCTGCGAGATCTGCTGGCAGCCGCGAGGTCGGAGACATTCTACCCAAAACCATCGATGCTGCATCTATTACGTCTTGTGCGGCTGGCGTTTTGGCGCGCGCTGGAGCATGACCAGTTTGCGGTCGCCAAGGCTTCTGCCTACTCCTTGATTTTGACGTTTTTCCCCGCTCTCCTGGTGGTCGGGTCTCTGCTCGCTACTTCCCCGAGCTACGAAGTCTATCTCCGCGAAATCTCTTATGCTGTCGGCCGGATCCTTCCCGCGGCTAGCGCCTCGGCACTGGCATTTTTGAAGGGGACCTCTCTGCAACGTCCGCTGGGCGTGCTGATTACCGCTTCCTTGATCACTCTGTGGACAGGCTCCGGGGTGATTGTTTCCTGGATGGAGGGTTTTCGTAATGCCTACCACCTGCCCAAGATCTGGGGACTAGCCAAGGAACGCATGATCGCCTTTTCCCTGGTCATCCTGGCCGGCGTTCCTCTGAGCTTTGCCACCATTCTGGTAGCCTTTGGCAGCGGAATCGAGGCGCGAATTTTGTATCAATCGGATCGCGAATACGGCCCGGTCATTCTCCTGCTTTGGGCGATGATTCGCTGGTTCATTGCTACCCTGACGAGCATTGCGGTGATTGCTTTGATCTATCACAATGCGGTGCCGCGAACCCAACCCTGGCACAGCACGCTGCCGGGAGCGGCCCTGGCAACGGGACTTTGGTTCCTGACCACGGCCTTATTCGGCTGGTACTTGCAAAATTACGCAGACTACAGTCTTATTTACGGTTCCCTGGGCACGGCCATCGCGTTGCTCGTGTGGATGTATATGATTTCCCTGGTCGTCCTTGTCGGGGCAGAATTCAACGCCATGCTGTTCCCGCGTGCCACCTTGGGGAAGGAGCTGAAAGAAATGCCGACTTCGAAGGTGGGGACCACCACGAATCGTGAAAAGGCATCGGTCGTCAGCCACAATTGAACCAGCGATCTTCGGGTTTTTTCTCCAGACCATTGAATTCACACTTCAAAGCCAGCGACCAGCGCCGAACGAAGCGAACCTCCCATGCCCGGCGGGCCAAGATCATCTGTACGGTGGGGCCGGCATCGAGCTCAGAAGCCATGCTCAAGGAGCTGATGCGTGTGGGCATGGATGTTGCCCGCCTGAACTTTTCTCATGGTACCCATGAGGACCACGGAAAGGTCATTGAGCGGCTGCGCCGCATCTCCGCCGAAGAGAATCGCACACTCTGCATCCTCGAGGACCTGCAAGGGCCCAAGATCCGTACTGGGCCGCTCGACCAGCACACCCCGGTCATGCTCGAGGCCGGCTCGCGGGTTTCGCTTACCCCGCGCCCGGTCGAAGGCACACCCGAGCTGATCTCCACGACCTTTCGCGGCTTGGCGCGAGAGGTCTCTCCCGGTGACCGCATCCTGCTCTCGGATGGTCGCATCGAGTTGCGGGTTTCCCGCATCGATCGTCAGGATGTGGAGTGCGAGGTCGTCAACGGCGGGCAACTCGAGGAGCATCAGGGCATCAATCTTCCCGGCATTGCCCTTTCGATTCCCGCGCTCACCGAAAAAGACCGGGCCGACCTCGAGTTCGGGCTGATCCACGGGGTCGACATGGTGGCCGTGTCTTTTGTCCGCTCAGCGGCCGATGTTCAGAGTGTTCGCAAGATCATCGCCAGCCACGGCAGCGATGTGCCCATCATTGCCAAGCTGGAAAAGCCACAAGCTCTCGAACAATTGGAAGAGATTTTCGAAGCGAGCGATGGGGTAATGGTGGCTCGCGGGGACCTTGGTGTGGAAATGCCCCCCGAAAAAGTGCCCATTATTCAGAAAAAGGTGATCCAGCGCTCAGCCGAATGGCGAAAGCCGGTCATCATCGCCACCCAGATGCTGGAATCGATGGTGGAGAATCCCCGCCCGACGCGGGCTGAGGCGAGTGACGTGGCCAATGCGATCCTGGACGGTAGTGATGCAGTCATGCTGTCGGCCGAGACCGCCAGTGGACGCTATCCTCGGGAGGCGGTCACGATGATGGCGAAAATCGTGGTCGAAGCCGAGAAGACCCTGCGGGAACTGCCGCGCCGTCGGGCCACGAACCACCGGCTGAGCATTGCCGAGACGATTTGCGAGTCGGTCGCCCATGCCGCAGAAGACCTGCGCATGGGAGCCATCGCGGTGTTTACCGAGACCGGGAATACGGCGCGCATGATTTCGAAATACCGGCCCAAAGCCGAGATTTATGCTTTCAGTGACTTGGCGGTGTGTAATCGCATGAACCTGTTTTGGGGTGTGCATCCCGTCGAGCGCGAGCCCGCCCACAGCGCCGAGGAGATGCTCTCGACTGCCACCCACGAGCTACTACGGCGAGGGCGAATTCAGGTGGGGGACGTGCTCGGCGTGGTGGCCGGTACACAGATGGCCTCAGGTTCGACGAATTTCCTGCGGCTTCACGTGGTCACACCCAAAGAAGCGCAACAATCGAGAAGCAAGAAATCGAACGTGCGTCGCACCCGAAAGCGTCGGGCAACCCGCACCCGCTGATCGGCTTCCTCTAAAGGCCACAGTGGTCAGCAATCCTTCCTTCCTGCCTCATTGACGGCTCGGACGAAGGCCTCCTGCTGAATCGAACGCTTGAGCCCAGGCATCGAAGAAAGGGTCGCTCGGGGAAGTAGGACCATGGAATACTCGAAGAAACTCGAAGAAGAAATGTCGGTGTGGCCCGACGTCTCGGTTCATCCCCACCGTTTTGGGGGCAGGGAGTTCCGCTTTGGGAACGCGGAAGTCGGGCACGTACATACGGGTGGCATGGTTGACATCCCATTCCCGCGCCCGGTTCGCGACGCGCTTTTGGACCAGGGCCTGGCCGAGGAGCACCACTGGGTCCCCAACTCCGGGTGGGTCAGTTTTCGCATTCGCAGCGACAAGGACCTCCAGCACGCCCTGTGGCTCATGCGTTTGTCGCTCTTGCGTTACCTTCTGAAGACCGCCGCCGACCCGCGCAGGCTGCTCGATGGGGAAAGTGAAGCTCTGCGCTTGAGTCCTCGTTTCAAATCATTGCTCGAGCCGTTCCTCAAAACCACAAAACCAACCTCGACTGATCCGGTTCCGGCCTAAGCGTCAACGCAAGGGCTCGAATCGGTATCCAATCTGAAGTCTGAATTACCCAAGGAGATCCGCGAATGGAAAACATGAAAGCCGTACGAATCCACAACTACGGCGGGCCGGAGGTCCTCCGGTTCGAAGATGCGCCACGCCCAACCCCTGGTTCCGGTGAACTGCTGATAAGAGTCCACGCTGCGGCAGTGAATCCGGTGGACTCGAAAATACGCGCAGGCTACTTCCAGGACATCTTTCAGTACGCATTGCCTCTCATTCCGGGCTGGGACGTGTCCGGTGTCGTCGAAGCAACCGGCCCTGGCGTCAGCAAGTTTAAGCAAGGCGACGAAGTCTACGCCCGCCCGGATCTCGCCCGCAACGGCGCTTACGCGGAATACGCCGTGGTCAAGGAAACAGAAACAGCCCTCAAGCCGAGCTCGATTGACCATGTGCACGCCGCAGCCATTCCGATCGTTGCCTCGACCGCGTGGCAGGCACTGTTCGACCGAGGGGCGCTCGGCAAGGGCCAAAGGGTTCTGATTCACGGAGCGGCCGGAGGCGTGGGCAGCTTTGCTGTGCAACTGGCGAAGTGGAAGGGAGCGCACGTGATTGGGACGGCATCGACGCGGAACCAGGCGTTTCTCCGGGAATTGGGTGTTGACGAACCGATCGATTACGAGAAAACGCGATTTGACGATGTGGTCAAGGACGTCGACGTTGTGTTTGACACGATCGGCGGAGAAACCCGGTCGCGCTCCTGGAAGGTGCTGAAGAAGGGCGGGATTCTGGTTTCAATTGTTGGTCCACCGCCCTCGGAGGAGGAGGCTGCCAAGCATGGTGTGCGGTTCGCCTTCTTCTCTGCCCAGCCGGATGCATCCCTGTTGGTGGCGATTGCCAAGCTCGTCGACTCGGGGCAAATCAAACCGTTGGTAGAAACCGTGCTGCCGCTCGCGGAAGCCAGGCAGGCCCACGAACTCACTCAGTCAGGGCACACCCGGGGCAAGATCGTCTTGAAGGTCGCCTAGAGCAGCGCTATCGGTTAACAAGAGGAGGTCTTTGCGTGAACTGAGATTTGGCAAGGGGCCTTGGGTGTGGGTGCCCCATTGCGACCAAGCACTTGCTATGATCCCGTGCCGGTGTGGCGACACTTGGGTCGATCGATGCGCCCCATCGCAGAATTCATTTCTGCCGTGGCCTGCGCCTAGTTTGCGGCAGCGTCCGGCTATATCAGTTTCGTCGAGCACCCAGCCAGAGGTTTCGGCCCAGCTACCGCCGGGCTACCATCGTGCAGGCGGGCTTAGCGGCCCTGAGTTTCGTGTCGTCGATAGCCGCCTGGCTTGCCTGGGCGACGCTCGGGTGGGTTGTTGCCGGCGTCG
>Ga0187783_10003545_pt1 | contig 11501 bp, 6 predicted proteins | sample 1015_SJ02_MP02_2_FD_132471 | JGI IMG/M metagenome (GOLD analysis project Ga0187783, IMG submission 132471) | Tropical peat soil microbial communities from peatlands in Department of Meta, Colombia - 1015_SJ02_MP02_20_MG | ecosystem: Environmental > Terrestrial > Soil > Wetlands > Peat | place... | reverse complement strand
TCGGCGACCGGCGAGGGGTTGGCCGCAACGTACTTCTCCAGCATCCCCATCGCCTTGGGCGTGTTGCCGGCCTTGGCGTAGAGATCGGCCGACTGCATCAGCGCCTCGCGCTGCACTGCGCGATCCTCGGTGGGACTGGCAGCGATGCGCTCGAACTCGGCCGCCGCCTCCCCGGCGCGGTTGGCACCCGCGTACGCCACGGCGAGCTTGGCGGTCACGTCCCGCTGCAGCGGATTCTGCGGGTACTCACGGCGAAATTCCTCGAGCACCGGGATGGCGCGGTCCCACTGTTTGAGCACGACGAGCTGCGTGGCAGCGTCGTACTGCGCGTTGGCGCGGATCTTCGCGTCCGGGGCGACGCGTCCGACGCGCAGGTAATCCTCCACCGCACCGGCTGCATCCCCGGCCTTCTGCTTCGCCTCCCCCTGCTTGTAGACGCTCGCCGCGAGGCTTTCGCTGAGATCGTTGCGCGCCTTGTCGTCAGCGCCGGCCAGCGCGCGCGCCTGCACGAAAGCCGGCTCCGCCTTGGCGTACTCGCCCTGGTCGTAATAAGACCGCGCGATGATCGTCCAGGCGATGCGCTGCTTGGCGGGATCGACGGGGGGCTGGCGCGCCAGTATCGACTGCGCGACGCTGACGGCGCGCGTGCGGTCGCCGGCGGCGAAGATCTCCTCCGCGGCGCGTGTCAGCACGCCGGCGCTGTCGGGATGCTCGGGGAAAGTCTGGGCGAACTTGACTCCCGAGTCGGTGGCGCGCTTGTGCCAGGCGTCCTTCGCCGCTCCCGTGAGACCTTCCTCGCCCTTCTGGTAGCACACCAGCGCGGCGTAGGCGGCGGTCGCGGACTTCTCGTTCCGCGGGTAACCGTACGCGGTCGTCTCGTACTCGGCGGCCGCCTCGGCATAGTGGTGGCTCTCGAACAAGGTCTCGGCCAGCAGGTAGTTGGTTTGTGCCGAGTCTGCATCCTGGGGGAAGGATTTGAGGTAATCGCGGTACCAGCGCGAAGCCTCCTCGTAGTCGGCGACCTGCTTGGTCTTCTGCGCGCGCGCGTGAAAGTAGGTCGCGACGTCCTTGAGGTTGGTCTTGAGCTCCTCCACCACGCGCGGGTTGTCGGCGCGGCTGCGTGTCTTCCAGTACGGGGAGCCGAAATTGTAGCGCTCGACGAACTCGTGCTTGCCATCGAGCACCAGGTCACTGAAGCCGCCCTTGCTGTAAGCGTCGATGGCCGCCATGTCGAGGTCGGGCGCATGGTCACTGTAGGGGTCGCGCGCGACGTAGGCGCGGTACACGCTGGCCGCGTCCTGGTAGCGCTGCTTGTCGACGTACAGATCGCCGAGCCGCGAATACAGCAGCCAGCTGTAGGGCCGCTCGCCGTGCTGGCGGGTGTACTGCTCGAGGGACGCGGCGCCCTCGTTGTAGGAAAATGCGATACTCATGACGCGCAGCGTGTCTTCGACCAGCTCGCGATCGGCGCGCTTGAGGCTCTCGAGCCGCACCGCCTTCGCGGGCGTGGTACCGAGCTCACGGTCGAGCACGGCGCCGAAGGACGGCAGGCTCTCGAGCGTCAGCGACTGCTTGAACAGCGACCAGCCGTTTTTGTAGAGGCTCTGCTGGTAGAAGGCGGAGCTCGGACCGCGCTTGATCACCGCCGCATAGGCGTGCTCGGCCTCCGGATAGCGCTTGGCCGAGAACAGCAGCTCGCCGCGGCGGAACTGCACTTCATCGATCTGCGGACTCTGCGGATAGTGCTGCACGATGCTATCGAGGGTGGCGAGGGCGGCATCGCCCTGCCCGGTGGTCTCGTAGGCACGCGCGAGTTGGTAGAGCACCTGGTCATTGCGCGGATAGTCGGGATAGGCCTTGAGCAGCGTCGTGTAGAGCTTGATGGCCTCGGCGCCCTGCAGGTCGACGCTGCTCACTTCCCGCTCGAGGCGCTCCATCTCGCCGGCGTCGAGGTTGAGATCGCCGAGCCGGCGCAACGCTTCGGCGCGCAGCTTCGGATCGGTGTTCTGCAACTCGAGGAAGTGCCTGTAGTTCTCCATGGCGCGCGTCGTGCCCCCGCTCGCCGGGGTATCCGGGTGCACTTCGACCTTGCGCTTGGCGAGATCGCCGATGGTATTTGCTGAGCCTGAGCTGCTCGGCGGGGCATTGCCCGATGCGCTCTGCGCCAACGCTGCGCGTGGCAGCCCCGCGCACAGGAGCAGCGCGGCAGCGCCGGTGCCCCACGCGGCGCGCGCCCACCGCCTGCTCATCGCGGCGGCTCCGGCGAGGTCGGCGGCGCCCCGTCCTGCGGCTGTGCGGCCGGCGGTTCGGTCTCGGGCGCGGCGCCTTCGGCGCCCTTCTGCACCGGGGCCGGAGGCTTACCGTGCGCCGCCTGCGCGCTCGCCGCGCGATCGTACATGGTGGCGAGCGCAAAGCGCGCCTGCACCTGGTAGGCGGCGAGACGCTCCTTCTGCTGCTCGAGCTCATGCACGGCGAGGCGTGCCAAGTAGGCGCTCTGCTGCTCCTCGGCCGCCGCCAGGCGCACCTGCAGCGCGTCGATCCTTTGGCGGAGCGAGGTCACGCGGTCGGCGAACTCCCCGGTGTTCACCGGCATATTCTTGCGGGCGCGCTCGACGCGGATCCAGCGGCTCTGTGCCTCGCTCAGCGCGAGGCCGAGGTCCTTCAGTCCGCGGTGCTCCTGCCACAGCCGCGCGCCATAGGCATCGTTCAGGCGGAAATAGAGCACACCCTTCACCAGGGCGAGCCGCGCGCGCGCCTCCGCCGTCTCGGGCGTAGCGGGCGCGCCGGCGAGGGCGGCCTCCAGGCGCTGGATGCGCGCCCACTGGTCGCGCTCGGTATCGGTGCCGAGCGCGGCCACGTCGTGCTGCGACTCGATGGTGCGCAGCTCGTTCTCGAGGTCACCGTGGCGCTGCTGCAGCTGCTGCAGCGCGCCCGATGCCAGCAGCGCGTCGGTGCGCGGCAGCTGCTCGGCATAAGCACGCTCGCGTGTCTCGATCATGTCGCGGAAGGCGCCCATGCTGTCACCCCAGCGATCGAGCGTGCTACTCATGTAGACCATGTCGCGGTAGTTCTTCACCCCTTCCTGGAAGTCGTGCCCGGCCAGAACCGTGTACAGGTAGGGAGACTCGGGCGCCTGGGGCAGGTGCTTGACCTCGTGGAACCAGCCGTGCGGCGCGAGCGGGCTGGCATCGGGGGTCACCTCCCGGGTGAGGACCTCGCTCAGCATGTCGCCGTGCTCGATACGGGCGATCGCCTGATCGAGCCGCGCGTTCTCGGCGTCGAAGGAACTCAGAGCGCTCTCGTAGTACTCGGCCGCCTGGGCGTTGGCGTTGAGCTTGCCGAAGGCGTACGGCACGGCGAGGTAGGATTCCTGCACCGCCGAATCGAGCACGTCGCGGCTGCGCAGCTCCATCCACGGCGTAAGGGCGCTCCGATAGTCCCCGAGCGCCGCATCCGCCCAGCCGGTGCCGAGCAGCGCCTTGTTGGAATAGGGGCCATTCAGCCGCACGCGCTCGAGGGGCGCACGTGCCTTGGCCGGCTGGTTGGCCTGCAGTTCGGCGAAGCCGAGGGCGAGGTTGGCGCGGTCGCGCAGCGCTGCGAACTCCGGGGTTGCCCCGCTCATGGTGCCAACCGCAGTGAGAAAGGGCTCGGCATCGTTCAGGCGGTTGGCGCGCACCAGCGCCACGCCGAGATTGAAGCGCGCGTACGCCGCCCACACCGAACCGCCGCGCCACCCCGAGAGCAGCTGGATCGCCTCGTCGAAATGGCCTTCGTGCATCAGCACGTTGCCGAACAACAGCTCCTTCTGCGCCTCGAGATCGGGCGACATGCGCCCGTTTATCTTGCGCAGCGCCGCGTCCGCCTTGTCGAGATAGCCACGCGCGTACCAGACCTGCGCGAGGTAGAACCAGGCCTTGTTGCGCACGCCGGTCGGCACGTCGTCGGTGAGCAGGCTGGCGAAGATCTCGCCCGCCTCGTTGTGCACGCCGAGCGAGAGATACAGCCCCCCGGCGAGCAGCCGCGCATCATCGCCGTCGTGCGGCATGCGCTTCCAGTGGTCGTAGGCGAGCAGCCGCGTCAGCGCCTCGAAATCGTGTGCTTCATCGTTCTGGAAGTACAGGAACAGCACATCGCCGTAATGCAGGTCGTGGATGCGCGTCTCCGGCAGCTTCTCCGGGTCGTGGCGTCGCGCCTCGGCACCGCGCGCGGCGAGCAGCGCGAGAGCGGCGGCGAGAAACAGCGCGCGAATGGACGACCGACGCGTCACGGCTCAGTCCCAGTCCTTGATCTCGAATTCGGGCTGCAGCTTCCTCTGCCGGTCGTTGATCTTGAGCTCGAGGTACTTCGCGCCAACACCCTTTTCAAAGCGGAGCGAGGCGCCGCGCTTGTAGGCGCGCTCGCTCGGCCCCTTGCCGTTGAAGAACGCGACCAGCTCGTGCTGCCCCACTTTGAGATTGCCGATGTAGAGCCGCTGCACCCCGCCCTTCAGCAGCGCGTCGACCTCGCGCGGCGTGTACAGGTAGTTGATCACCTCTTTCTGGTCGATCTTCAACTGCACCGAGTCGAGCGCGAAAAAGTCACCGACGTCCACGGAGAGGAAGACCGCCACCTGCGTGTTTGCCGGGAACAGCAGCTCCTCCTCGAGGATGAAGAGGTCGCGGTTGAGATCGACCACATCCTTCTTCAGGCCCTGGATCTGCTGATCGAGGCCACGCGTGTCCGGCGCGCCCTCGGCGGGGCTCGCCGGTGTGGGCATCGCGGACTGCACCGCGGCCCCGGCTGCCTCGGTCGCCTTCTTGAACTGCTCGAGGTTCTGCTGGTTGAGGGTGGGGGGCGGCTGCGCCGCGGGCTGTGCGCCGGCCGCTGCCGCGGCCTGGCTGGCGTCGGCGCCCGCCGGCGGAGCGGCCAGCGCGGGGCGGCCGGCCGCCAGAACGAGCGCAGCGGTGAAGCCGACCGCAAACCGCGCGGCGTGTAGTACACGCCCGGGCCGTGCGGCCGGGGCGAGAGTGAGAGCCATCTCAGGCATGGTGGTTTCCGATCATTCGTTCAGCAGCGCGCGCAGCTGTTGCAGATACACTCCATCGCTCGCCGTGCTGTAGTCGCGCAGCGCGTGGCGCACGGTTCCGCCGCGATCGATGAGCACGGTCATCGGCAGATTGTCGACCTGGTAGCTGCGGCTCACCTCTTTGGCCGGATCGAGCAACAGCACGAAGCTCACCGTGAGCGAACGCGCATACTCGAGCGACTGTCTCGGGTCGTCATCGACCCCGATGCCGTAGACCTCAAGTCCCGCCGAGCGATACGTGGCGAGACTGCGGTTGAGCGCCGTCAGCTGTGCGCGACAGGGGTTGCAGCGACTGCTCCAGAAGCTTAAGACTACGACCTCGCCGCGGTGTTCTGACAACCGCACGTTGCCGCCGGCCACTGCATGCAGCGCAAAGTCCGGTCCCATGCGCCCGATGAGCGGGTAGGACGGCTGCGCCGGTGACGCGAGCCCGGCAGCGAGGGCCAGCACTGCCACGCCCAGGCGTAGCGCCACGCCCGTGCGCGCACCGGCCGGCCACGAGCGGGCCAGGCAGCGCCCCGCCACCTCACGCCACGCCGGGCCGTTCGGCCGTTGCCATGTCAATAAAGGTCCTTCGCCACGGAGTGCGGTCTGCCTCCGCGTCAAGCGCGCAAAATTGCACAGCGCACTTAACACTGTCAACGAAGCGAGCGGCGAAATGAGGCGTGCCGCGTGGTCGCGCCGCGAGTCGCCGGAACGCCGTCGTCAGCAGGCGACAGCGCCGGCCCGCCGGCGGCCGCGCGCTGCGCGGCACGCCTTGACGTGCGTCACACGATCGGCGCGAACGCCGTGAGGGCGTCCATCTGGGCCGCGGTACCGAGCACGGTCGACGGATACTGGTTGGGCGGAAACACGGTCGAATACTGGTTGGTTGTGCCCATCAGGCCCATGTAGTTGAGAATCACCACCTGCACCAGCGTACTCACTGCGTTGCCGACGATGCTCGAGCTGGAAACCACGTTGCCGGCGGCGGTGAAGTAACCGATCTGCTGCCCGGCGGTGCCGTTGAGCAGTGTCGGACGTCCCTTGGGGCTGTAGACCAGGAAGAACGTCGAGGCGACCGAGGCGTTGTCGCCCTGCCAGCCGAGCTTGCCGCGCCCGGCGGTGCTGTTGTCCGGCATCAGGTTGGAGTTGAGCGAGCCGTCGCTGATCACGTAGACCATCACCGGCTTGCCCTTGCGCTGGGCGTACTCGAGGACCGCACCGATCATCTGGCCGGCCTGGAAGTTTCGCGTCTCGCCGGTCGCGCGCGTGCCATCGTGATAGTCGAAGCCCCCCATGGCGATGGTGCCCGCGCCCGCGTAGCCGTCGATTACCAGCTTCATGACCGTGGCGGTGGCCGCGGCGTCCGAATTGCTGTTGATCGTGGCAGCCGTGAAGATGGGCGTCGCGCCGCCCACGATGAGCGGATCCTGGGTGGGATCGAGCGCCGCCGGGCTGCCGAACGCCGCCGCGGTGTAGGCGGACTTTGCGTACTGGCAGCGCACCTGGTTCTTGAGCGCTGTGTCGTCGACCGCCTGGTTCGGGTCGGCGGAAGTGTACAGATTCACGCCCGGAGTGCTGCCGCTCGGCGCGCTTAGTGCCCCGCCGATACTCGTTTCATTACCCGATACGAACGAAGCGTTGCCGCCGCTGATGCGCGTCTGCGACTCGACCACGGCGATCGACAGCGGATCGGAGCTCGCCCCACCGGTGCTCACCAGCCCGGTGGCGTCCGAGGGCTGGCTGATGGTGGTCGGCTGCAGCGCCGGATTGATGAGGGCGGCCGGTGCCATCGAGTTGCCGCCCGACACGGATGAGACATTGCCGATCAGATCCAACAGCAGGCCGTTGGCGCCCGCCATGGCGATGCCGTACATGGGGTTGTGCGGGTTTGTCTGGGTGTCGTTCTGCGACTCGGCGCAGAACACCGCACCACTCGTGCCCGCGGCGGTCGCCGGGGTGGTGGCGACGCTCAGGATGCCACGCTTGATGGCACCGTCAGCCTGCCACAGCAGTCCGAGCGACGGGTCGATGTTGGCGTTATTCGCGCCCGGCACCATGCTGCCCGGCACGCCGAGCAGCTCGTAGCCGGCGGTCGAGAGGAAGTTGGCCTGACCGCCCTGCTGGCCGACCAGTACCTCCGAGCCCACCAGGTTCGCGCCCCCTGCCAGGTCGAAGCAGATGAACGGGATTCCGGACGCCGCGGTCGGCACGTTGCACTGCCCGGGACCGAGCATCGCGTTGATGTCGGCGGCGAGGCCGGGTACCTGCGCGCCGGCGCGACTCGCCTTGAGCAGCGCACCGAGCCAGGCGGGCCCAAGCACCACGCCGCTGCTCGAGAGCATGCCGGCGGCGAGGAAGTCACGGCGGGTCACCGGCCGCTTGTGGTTGTTGTACAGCAGCGGCTCGCCAGGCTTGTGCGCTCGCGGGGGCTTCTTTTGGATGAAGAACATATGAGTGTCTCCGAAGTCCTTAAGCGTTACTGCAGCATCACCGCCGCGCTGCCGAGGGTCGCGGCGCAGGCAGCCTGCGTCGCCGTCGACACGGTGGCGTTGCTGTATCCGGATAGCGTCGGCACCAGCTGCAGGAGCGAGTCGACCTCGTTGGTCACCGCCGTGGCGGTCTGCGGCGTGACGTTGCTGCCGACGGCGTTGCTGACCAGCGCGTTCTCGACGATCTGGCGATTGCTGGCCGAGCTGAAGAAGCTCGATGCCAGCGTGCCACCGTTGACAGCCGCATCGAGTCCGGTGCCGAAGAAGGCGTCGCGGTAGCTCTGGTTTGCGAGCAGCTGTCCGCAGTAGGTATTCGCCAGCTGCCCCATCGCCGTCTGGTTCGGCGCCACGAACGCCGAGATCAGCGGTGCCGCCGCCATCGACTGCTGCACGCTCAGGTACAGGGTCGAGACCGTGCTGTTGGTGATCGGCACGCCGGTGACCCGCGCCAGCGAATTGTTGACGCGCTCGAAGGTGGCGATGCCGAAGTCCGGCTGCGGCGTGTTGTTCGGCGCCGGCGGCGACGGCGAGACCGCCGGGTCGACATACGGATAGGCGTGCGAGCCGAGCTGGTCGAACGACAGGAAGAACAGGTCCTGGCTGGGACCTAAGGTCACCGGCACTACCGTGCCGAGGCTCGAGAGCAGCTGGCCGTTCGCGGCCGTGTAGTTTGAGCCACCGAGGGTGGTCGCGACGGTGGTGAACGCCTGCCCGGCAGGCACCAGCGCGCCGTTCACGCCGATGCGGATGCCGCTCAGCTCGAGGCCGCCCGGCACGGTCGCCGTCGCATCGAGGCTGATGAACTTCGGCTGCGCGAACAGATAGCTGTAGTTGTCGTACTGGCTCGCGGTGAAGAGGACGTATGACTGCGCCATACCGGTGAGCGAGCTCACGCCGAACAGCAGGTAGTACTTCTGGCCGACGCCGGCGGCGAAGTTCTGCTGGATCTGCGCCTGGGTGAGCGCGCGGTTGTGGATGGCGACGAACTTGATGACACCCTGGAACTGGCGCTGGCCGGTGACCTCGTTGCCGAGCACCAGCGCGAAGGTGCTGTCCCAGTTGGCGAGCGAGCCGCCGCCGGCAGTGTCCTTGTCGCCGGTCCACACGCCGTTGACGTAGATCTTCTGGCCGTTGACCGGGTCGTAGGTGAGCACCACGTGCTGCAGGGCCGCCTGCGCCGCACCGGCCGCGGTGGTGGTCGTGAGCGCCGGCATGCCGTTGGTGTCGGTGACACTGCTGCGCGTCATGCCCTGGTACTGCATGGCGGCCTGCGCAAGCGTCATGTTGCGCGTGGTGTTGCTGCCGGAGTAGCTGACGACGTACGCATTGGTCTGCGTGACGTTCGCCGGTGCGACCCAGGTCTCGATCGAGTACTCGCCCGAGCCCTGGATCATGGAGGCGAACTTGGCACTGGCACTGGTCGAGGCCTGCGCCTTGCCGCCGGTGCCGACCTGGATGCCCCAGCCGCCGACCCAGGTGACGTTACCCGAGAGCTCGAGGTCGGCCTCCGGCGTCACGCCGCTCGTGTCGTAGGCGGTGCTGCCCTGACCGGTCTCGAACATGTACATGGCGATTACGTTGGCGTCGTAGCGGCTGCCGCCGGCGGCGATCGTGCCCTGAGTGAGCGTGACCGCGTTCGACACCACGAGATTCGGATTGATCGGCGTCACCGGGATGCCGTTGGCGAACGCGGTGAGCTGCGCCAGCATCTGCGCGGCGCTGCCCGGGCAATCAGGCGCGCCGCCCGAGCTCGGTGTCGCCCAGCAGTGATGCATGTCATCGGCCAGGCGCTCGTAGAAACGCGACAGGTTGGGCGTCTCGAGATTGATCTTCGGCTGCGCCGCGACGTACGCCGTCTGCAGATCGGCGGGATTGGGGTCGGCGAAGTAGGGCTGCTGCGGGGTGAGCGAACTCGGGTTGTGGCACCCCTGGCAGAACTGTACGACCAGCGGGTAGATCGAATTGGCATAACTCGGGTTACCGGCGGTTGCACTCGCCGGGAACAGCTTGCCGCCGCCCGCCGTCTGCACCGGCGGGGCCTGCAGCTGGATGCTGCTGGTCGAGGACGACCCCGAGCCGATCCAGTTCTGGATCCACACCAGCATGGTGGCCGCACAGGCCGAAGGGTCGGCGACCCAGCAGTTGTGGCCGCCGCCGACCTTCTGCACCAGCATCGACTGCGAAGGATTGGTGAGATTCACCAGCGGTAGCGCCGCCTGGTAGGCGAGGTTCACGTCGTCCGAGCGCGCGAACATCGGCGACTGGCCACCGGCGTGGTGACAGCCGCCGCAGCGGTCCGAGGGGATGATGTTCACCCAGAGGTTCAGCTGGAACGCCAGCACGTCGGCGTTCTGCGCCGCCGGGCCGGTGTAGCTGCTCACCGCGCTGACCGCAGCCGGCTGGTTGACCGTGACGCCGGGGCCGCCGCCGCCGCTGCACGCCGCGAGCGCGGCGAGCAGCACCAGCGTGGCGCCGTGCCGCAGTGCGCGCGCAGCGCGCGGCAGCAGGCTGGCCGACACAGGAGAGGTCTCGAGGAGGTAGCGGTTCATTGCGGCGCTCCCTTACTGGCCCGGGCAGGCGGCAGCGACCTGCTGAAACACCTGCCTGAGCTTGTAACCGCCGGACTGGAAGCTGGAAGTGATGTTGGCGACCGTGGTCATGTCGGTGCTGCTCACCGGCGCACGGAAGCAGACGGCCTGGAACGCCTTGGTCACCTGGCAGGCGGCGAAGGCCTGAGCCGACTCCAGTTCCGTACCGAGCGATTTGGCGCCAGCGCCGCTGCCGGGGAGCGAGGTGCTCCAGCCGAGCGAGGCATTGATGCCGGTGCGCCAGCGGTTCGACCAGCTGTCGTCGGGGGTGACGAAGCCGTACGGGAAGTTGGTGGCGTTGATCAGGTACTTCGGCTGAACCTGTCCGGCCGTGTACTGCATGGTGCCGGTGTTCATCACCGCGCCCAGGGTGCCGTTGAAGTTGTAGTAGGCGAACGCCTGCGCCATCGGATCCATGCCACTGTGGCAGCCGACGCAGGTGTTGAGATACACGCGGCTGTCACCGCCCGGTGAGCGCGCCACGTCCTGACGGATGCGATCCGTCGGACGCGTAGTGTCCTCGAGCGTCGGCATGTCGTTGCAGAAGTGATTGATCATCGTGAAGCGGAACATCGCGCGGTTGGTGCCGTTGATGAAGAATGCGGCCTCCGCGGCGTAGGTGGTGATCAAGCCCGCCGTGGCGCCGGTCGGCGTACCGTAGGTTCCCGACTGCGTGGTCTGCGTGAGAGCCGTGCTCAGGTCGACGCCGTTGGCTTCGGCCGTCGCGTAGTGGGCGTTGCTCGCGTTCGACGGCGCCGGCAGGCCCGACGCATTCACCGTGTAGAGGATGTCGGCCGACAGCGCGGTGTTGAATGGCACGTTATCGCGCACCATGCCGATCACCGTGGCGGCGTAATCGTTGAGCGGCGCGAACACCGTCTGGTCGCGGTTAGTCCAGGGGATGACCCAGTTCTTCAGCGTCACGTTGTAGAAGGTCGGCGCGGTGGCGGGAGCCGTGGCGATGGCCGCCGCGCTCACCAGGTTGGGGTCGCCCGGCTGGCAGCTGCCGCCGCAACCCGTGTTGATGATGTTGGCCATCTGCGCCAGCACCGCCGGTGAGGGCGGTACGCCGGCGAGGCGCTCGTAGATGCGCTTGGCCTGCTCGTTGGGACCGGCGTAGGCCGGCAGGGCGAGCTGCGTCAGCAGCACGATCGAACCCGCCAGCGCGAGATGTCGCGCGCGGCCCGCGTGGACCTGTGCCGTGTTGTTTCTGACATTCATGGCGCTCGTCGCCTCCCGAAAAAAGCCCGAATGCGCGAGGCGACTATACGGTCGCCCCATCCCGCCCCGAATGTCTCAACCAAGTGACGTCGCCAGCCGCCGACAGTTTGAGTTGTTGTTGTGTCGCGCTGCTCAATGCGCGACAAACTGCGA
>Ga0187783_10003544_pt1 | contig 11501 bp, 10 predicted proteins | sample 1015_SJ02_MP02_2_FD_132471 | JGI IMG/M metagenome (GOLD analysis project Ga0187783, IMG submission 132471) | Tropical peat soil microbial communities from peatlands in Department of Meta, Colombia - 1015_SJ02_MP02_20_MG | ecosystem: Environmental > Terrestrial > Soil > Wetlands > Peat | place... | reverse complement strand
CGTGGTGGAGTGGATGAACGTGTCCGGCGGGATCGACGCGCCGCCGATCTGGATGATGACGCACACCCACCTGGTCCGGCGCCGGCATGCGTGGGTGGGCGTCACGGCGCAGCAGGCCGGCCTCGACGGCGGCGGCCTTGTCGACAACGGGATGCACCTGAAGAAATTGTTCCCCGACCGCTACGCGATCATGTCGCACCCCGGCGATGCCTGGTCGTACGACATATTCAGCCAGGCCGGGAGCGCGGTGCGCGACGGCCAGGTCCTCGGGCCGCTGGTGCCACGCCGGCTGCTGGCCGCCGGGCACTCGCAGTCCGCCGCGTTCCTCACCACCTACCTCAACGCGGTCGACGCACAGGCCGAGGTCTTCGACGGCTTCGCGGTGCACGGGCGCCTGGCGAACGGCGCTGCGCTGGACAGCGGCCGTTTCCAGCCGCCGCCAGGCGGCGCCGGTGCTCGCGCCGTCGCCGAGCAGATCCGGGCGGACCTGCGAGTGCCGGTGATCATCGTGCAGACCGAGACCGACCAGGCGCTGCTTGGCGCCGGCCAGATCGCCCAGGCTGACAGCGATCTGCTGCGGAGCTGGGAGATCGCCGGGGCGGCCCACGGCGACACCTACCTGCTGATCGCCAGCGGCCAGGACGACGGCTCGATACCCGCCGCCCGGCTCGCGGAGCTGACCCGGCCCACCTGCGACCTGCCGTTCATGGGAACGACGGAGCTGCCGGTCAACAGCGGCTTGCAGCACCATTACGTCGCGTGCGCTGCGCTGGAACACCTGGACGCGTGGGCGGGCGGCGGTGCCGCTCCCCCGGTCTCGCCGCGCCTGCACCTGACCGAGGACGGCACGGACTTCCACCGCGACAAGACCGGGATCGCCACCGGCGGCATCCGCACGCCCTGGGTGGACGTCCCCGCCGCGGTGCTGTCCGGAGTGGGCCAGACCGGGACGAACCTGTTCGCGTTCCTGTTCGGAGTCACGCTGCCGCTCAGCCCGGAGCAGACCGGCGAACTCTACCCGGCCGGGCGCGCCGACTACCTGGCCAGGTTCGCGGCGGCGCTCGACGAGACCATCACAGCCGGCTTCCTGCTGCCCGACGACAGGGCCGAGGCCCTGGCGGTCGCCTCGGCAGCATGGCAGCCAAGCGACGCCTAGGGGCGGCGCACCACCCGCGGCTGCTGCTGCGGCGTGCCGACCAGCTGATCGCAAAGCCAGCCGAGTAGCGGCCGCATCCGCTCGCAAGCGCGGTACACCGGCCCGACCTCATGCACGGCATCGGAGTCAAGCCCGCTGGTGGCGATGAGCGAGCGGTGCCTGAGCAGGCCGGACCTGGGATGGTCGGCCTGGTAGCCGCGCGGAACTCGCTTCATCACGGCGCCGCGGACCTTGTACCCGTCCGCGGTAAGTGACGAAACCAGGGCTTCCAGCGCGCGCCCGCTTTCGTCCGCCGCGACGGCCGCACGGAACGATGCAACCTGCTCTGCATCCGGGTTCTGCCAGGCGGCGCTGATGCGGAGGCCGTCGAGGTTGAAGCGGAACAGGAAATTAATATTGCGGGCCACCCGTGTCACGGCGCACTGGTTCTGCCACCACCACGCCGTACTCGCGTACCGCCACACGGAAAAGTCCTCATACCAGGGGTCAGCGTCGGCAAGGTCGTTGAGCAGGTCGATCATCGGCTTACGCACGTGCTCTTCGCGGCTGCGCCGCACCCGCTCGCGCGTATCGCGTGACGGCTCGCCACTCAGCTCCAGCAGCACCGCGTAGGCCTGCTCCGGCCACCCGTGGAAGCGCATCGCCACGCCGGCATGCTATCCAGTGCTGATGCGCCTCTGACAGGTTGCGAGCCGGCGGCGGGCTCAGACCGGCAGCGCGGCGCCGTTGACGAGCCTGGACTCCGGCTGCGTCAGGAACAGGAAAGCCCTGGCTATGTCCTCCACCTTCGGCCACGCGTCGTGGTCGGCCTTCGGCATCGCCTCCCGGTTGGCCGGGGTGTCGATGATGCTCGGCACCACGCAGTTCACCGTCACGTCGGTGCCGCGCACCTCGCCGGCGGCCATCGCGACCAGGTGCAGCACGCCCGCCTTGCTGACCGAGTAGGCGAAGCCGGTGCCGGCGGTGACGACGGCCGCCCGGCTGGCGGTGTGCACGATGCGGCCCTCCCCGGCTGCCTGCATGATCCGCAGCGCGTGCTTTGTGATGAGCGCCGCGGTCACCAGGTTCAGCTCAAGCTGGCCGACCAGCTCGGCGTGGTCAAGCTCCGCGAACGGCCTGGCCGGGGCGAAGCCGCCGATGGTGTTCAGCACTGCCCACGGAGTCTGGACCGCGTCCAGCAGCGCGCCGACAGCGTCATCGTCGAGCACGTCGACGGCCTCGTAGTGCACGCCCGCCAGCCTGCGGCTGGCCGGCGGCATGACCTTGTCCGCGCCGGTAACCACCGCCCCGGCACCCGCCATCGCGGAGGCCACGCCTGACCCGAGCGCGCCGCCGGCCCCAAACACCACTACCGGCCGGCCCGCGATACTGCTGCTTTGCATGCTGCGCTCCCCCGTCACCAGCTGGCGGACACGGGTACCAGCCTAGATCGCTGGCCGCCGCGCTACGCCGGCCAGGTATGCACTGGCTGGTTGGTGTGCATGTGCTCGATGTAGCGCTGAGTCATCTGCGCGAGCGCGGTCTCCCGCCTGGCCCCGTTGCCGGCCAGCCGCTGCGCCGCGGCTATCTGCCAGGTCGCCCCGTTCCGGCCCGTAAGGCAGCGCTGCTCGATGATGCCAAGCAGCCGGTCGGCGTGAGCCGGGGCGACGCCCCAGCGCGTCAGGCCGTCCCTGGCCAGCGGCAGCAGGCGGCGCAGCACCAGCTCCGGCGCGGGCGCCTCGCCAAGGCCCGGCCAGTACAGCTGCGCGGACAGGCCGTGCTGGGCGGCTGCGTGCAGGTTCTCGGCCGCGGTGCCGAACGACATCTGCGTCCATACCGGGCGTTCGGACTCGGCAAGCACCCGCACCAGCCCGTAGTAGAAGGCGGCGTTGGCCATGACATCGGCGACCGAGGGGCCGGCCGGCAGCACCCTGTTCTCCACCCGCACGTGCGGCTTGGCGTCCACGACCGCGTAGACCGGCCGGTTCCACCGGTAGATGGTGCCGTTATGCAGGGTCATCTCGGCCAGCTCCGGGCAGCCGCCCGCGTCCAGCACCTCGGCCGGCTCCTCGGGCTCGCAGATCGGCAGCAGCGCCGGGAAGTACTGGATGTTTTCCTCGAAGAGGTCAAACACCGAGGTGATCCAGCGCTCGCCGAACCACACCCGCGGCCGCACGCCCTGCCGCTTGAGCTCAGCGGGACGGGTATCGGTGGCCTGCTCGAACAGCGTGATCCGCGTCTCGTGCCACAGCTGCCTTCCGAACAGGAACGGGGAGTTGGCGGCCAGCGCGACCTGCACGCCGGCGATGGCCTGGGAGGCATTCCAGTAGGCGGCGAAGGTGTCCGGGCTGACCTGCACGTGCAGCTGGACGCTGGTGCACGCCGCCTCCGGCGTGATGCTGTCGGCGTGGGTGAGCAGCTTCTCGGCGCCTTCGATCTCGATCCGCATGTCCTCGCCGCGGGCGGCGAAGATCTGCTCGTTGAGCACGCGGTAACGCTCGTTGGCTGACATGGCCTCGGCGTCCACGTCGGCCTTGCGCAGCGTGGGCAGGATGCCGATCATCACCAGCCGGCTGCTCAGCCCGCGCGCCTTAGCGTCGCCGGCGTTCAGGCTGCCCCTGATCTCCTGCTCGAGGGCGGCAGCGGCATCGCCGTCCAGCCGGCGCGGCGGCACGTTGATCTCCAGGTTGAACTGCCCGACCTCGGTCGCCCACGCGGGGTCGGCGATGGCGGCCAGCACGTCGGTGTTGCGCATGCACGGCGCTCCGTGCTCGTCCACCAGGTTCAGCTCGATCTCCTGCCCGACGAGAGCCGGCTCGGCCTCGAACAGCCGCTCGCGCAGCATGCGGGCGAACACGTCAAGCGACCGGGCGAGCTTGGCCCGGTAGGTGCGCCGGTCCTCGCCGCTGATCTTGATGGCCTGGATGTCCCGGCCCATGCTCCCCGCCCCTCAGGCCGCCGCGACGCGGCCGGTCTCGTCGGCTACCCACATGGACAGCAGGCCACGCAGGTGCGCGATGAACTGGTCATGCTCGTGCTCCGGGTAGACCGAGCGGACGGTGTCGACCAGCAGCTTGTCGAAATCCGGGCCGGACACCCACTCCAGGACCAGCTCATCCAGGTGCGGCAGGCTGGACGCGCACACCTCGTGGTAGCGCTCGGTGTCGAAGTAGGCATCGGCAAGCTCGCGGTAGGCGCTGAGCTTCTCGGCGTAGCCGGCGCCGGGATCGTCGGCGATCGCGAAGTACCGGGCGGCGTCCAGGTCCAGTGCCGGCGTGCGGCCGGTTATCTGGGCGAACACGCACCACTTCACCAGCGTCTTGATGGCCCAGGGGAAGTAGTAGTGCAGGCTGGTCAGCGCCACGTCCGGGCAGGCGTTGGCATAGTCGATGGGACACACGTCGCCGCCGGAGATCAGTGTCTCGCAGGAGTTGAATTCCCACCGGAAGAACGCGTTGACCAGCCTGCTGATCGTCACGACCTCAGTGCCCTGGTCCGCGGTCAGGAAGCTGTGGTCTACCGCGTACCGCAGGTGCATGGGCTGGTCGGGCTGGAAGCGCATGACCATGGTCTCGGCGCCGATCGACAGGGACCTGGCGAACACGTCGTAGCCGTCGACGGCCTTCTGCAGGTGCATGAGCATCTCACCGCTGGCGTCGTAGGCGGCATGCAGTTCGGCCGGGTTGCCGATCCTGGACACGCCGCGCCAGGCGCCGCCGTCGTACGGCTTCATGAACAGCGGATAGCCAAGCTGGCTGGCGATCGCGTCCAGGTCGAAGGGCTTGTTGTACCTGGCGGCGGTGTAGGCGTACCTGGCGTTGTCGACCGGGTTCTTGTACGGGACGAGCACGGTCTCTGGCACCTTGAGGCCGAGCCGCATCATCGCGCAGTAGGCCGCGTGCTTCTCCATCGACTGGAACGTGAACGGGCTGTTGAGCAGGTACACGCTGTCCATCAGCGCGACCTTCTTCAGCCATTCGCGCGGCACGTAGTACCAGTAGGCGAGCCGGTCGATGACCAGGCTGTAGCGCGGCTTGTAGCGCAGCCAGAACGGCTCGATGGTGATCCGCTCGCACCCGAACTCGTGCCTGGTGCCGTCCGGGCCGGTCACCGGGCCGAGACGGCCCAGGATCTGCTCGAAGGCGGTCGGCCAGTCCTCCTCGGTCCCGAGCAGTAGCCCTATCAGGTGCCTTTGTGTTGTCATGCGGGCGTCCCTGCCTATCTGGTTACTGCCTCATGCTGCCCGTTTCGCGCCACGCTGACAATAAGGGCGCAGCCGCCGCATTTGTCAGCCGTGCGTGGCCTCGGTGCTGGCGTGTATGGGTTGCCAGGCACCGCAGGTTGCAGGCTCGTTATCAGCCGGCGGCGCCGGTCAGGCGCTGGCAGTGATCAGGCGGTAGCCCAGGTCAAGCTGGGTCAGTTCCAGCAGCGCTGCGTGCTCGCGCTGCCAGCGCCCGGACTCCAGGTCGGCTGCCAGCCGGGCCAGGCCGGCCGCGACCATGCCGTGGCCGGTCTTGGTGAACACCGACATCCCGGCTTGCACGGCCGGGTCCAGGTAGGCGCGCGGCCGCCGCCAGAAGGCGCCGGCAAACCCGTCGGCGCAGTCGTGCGGGACCGGCACCGGCGTGATGGCGGCATCGGCCAGCAGCGACAGCAGCCTGTCGACCGGCACCGCCAGCGCCGCGTCCGCCGCTCGCGCCGCAGGCAGGTACTCCGACAGCAGCCAGAATCTCTCGCCGAACACGTCGGCGTCCCAGGTCAGCAGGACCAGGCGATGCCTGGCGATCCTGCGCATCTCGGCGATCCCCGCCGCCAGGTCAGTCCAGTGATGCACGGTCAGCACCGCCAGTGCCGCGTCAGCGCAGTCATCGCGCAGCGGCACGTGCTCGGCGACCGCCCTGATCGCGGGCGCCGCTCCGGCAGGCCGCTGCCCGATCATGGTCTGGCTGGGCTCGATGGCAGCGATAGTCTCGGCCGGCTCATACGAGCCGGTTCCGGCGCCCAGGTTGACCACCGAGCCGCACCCCGCCAGCGCCTGCCCGATCTGCGCTGCGATCCTCGGGTCGGCCCTGCGCGTCGCGGCGTAGGTCCGGCCCAGGGTGTCGTACAGCGCCATGGGCCTGATCCTTGCACGACGGCTGGGCGGGACCCGGCCGGTTCTTGCCCGGTCCTATCCGCCGGGAGCGCGGCGCGGCAGCCTGCGCAGCCAGACGGACCTGGCGATGCCGTTAAGCGCGACCCCGCCGAGCGGCAGCTCGAACGCCAGGCCCGGCCACGGGCGGGACCAGCCGCTGACGAACCCGAGCACCGAGACGATCGCCAGGACCGGCAGGCCAACGCCGATCGCGGTCCACAGCCATACGTGCCCGTAGGTGAACGGCTGGAAGGACAGCCAGCGGCGCCGCAGGTCGCGCTCAGCCGGCAAGCTCGCATGGGTCATAGACGAATTATACTATTTTATAAGTATTAGTTAGCTTTCTTCCTCCGCCGTGGCGTCCTGGCCTGCATGGGCTGACCGCCGTACTGCCTCTGCGCGAGTTAGCTCGAAAAGCTCAAGCGTGAGTCCGTAATACTTGTCGGTCTGGCCAAGGTGGCGCATGCCCAGGCGCCGGCACACCTCCCGCGACCTGACGTTGTCCGGATCGACCAGTGCCAGCACGCTGTCCAGCACTCGCCTGGGCGGCCGGCTCGCCAGCGGGGGCCCGACCTCCTCGGGGCCTACCCTGTCCAGGCCGAATGCCAGCCCGATGGCGCCGCGACCGGCCTCCGTGGCATACCCGGCACCCCAGTAGTCAGGATTCAGGTGCCAGCCGATCTCCACTGCTGAATGACCGGCCGGCAGCGGTGACAGCAGCACGGCGCCTGCGACCTGGCCGCTGCCCCGAAGTTCGACGGCCCACAGTCCATAGTCAGGCTGCTGCTGGCCATGGGCGATCCGCCTGTCGAGTACCTCTTGCATCTGCGCCAGCGACGCCACCGGCCGCCGTGGCTGCGGACCAAGCCAGCGGGTGACCTCGTCCCGGCCGTAGATCGCGAAGGCCGCCTCCAGATCGGCACCGGTCCAGTCCCTGGCGGTAAGCCTTGCCGTCGTGAAATGCTCCATCACTGCATTCTCCCGGCCGGAAAGCCAGGGCTAGGCGGGCACTAGCTTCCCTGCGGTCCTGACTGCGGCCACTGTGGCCACGGTCCGGGGCTGCCAGGGCCGCCAGGTCCGCCAGGACCGCCAGGACCGAAAGGTCCGCCAGGGCCGCCAGGCCGGAAGGGCGGCCTCGGGTGGCGCCGGCTGATCACGACGAGTGTCGCGATGATTGCCAGGACCAGGATGACGGTGGCCGCTATGGGCCAGATGGGCACACTCAGTCCGGACGTCGGGCTGGCGTTCAGCCCGCGTGGCCGCGGGCCGAACTCGGCTCTGAGTTGCGCGTAGGTCGCACCGCCGACCTGCTCGGACTGAGTGGCGCAGACCGGCCCGGAGCAGCCGCCCGCAACCTTCACGATGACGACGGCACCGAATCGGGACGCGTAGTTGTCCCACACGACGTGCTCGGCCGTCGTCGCGTCTTCCTGCTCGTCGCCGGTCGGCCCGCTGCTGTAGGACACCTGGACGACCCCGTTGGCAGGCATGCCCGTCCCCGTCGTCCAGTTCACGCTGGCGTTATGGAAGCCGGCCTTTCCGAGCGCGGTGCTTGTGCTGAGGGCGGCCGCAACGGCCGCGCAGCCGGCCAGTACCGCGGCTAGAGCGAACGTCGCGAGACAGCCGACGGCCACGCGATGCCAATGCCGCGCGGACCGCCACCCGGCCCCCGGGCTCGTGGCGTGGCTGGCACGCGAGCTAAGCCTTGCCGAAGGAGTTTGCGCCATATCCGGATATTGACAGATACCGACGAGCGGCGTCACCCCCTGCCTTGCGGGCATCTCCCTCGCCGGCCGCGCTGCCGGAGATTGGACACTTCGGCAATGTCGGGCGCTGACCCGGCTACGCTCGGACGGCGTGGCTTGGCTGGCTGAAGATGTACTTGGCTGGGCCTCGGCGACGCTCGGCGCTGAGGTGACGGTCCTGCGCGGCTTGCGTGACGGCGACTCGCCGTGGCTGCTGCGAGCCGGGAACCGTGAGGTGATCCTGCGGGTCGTGCGCGCCCAGCGGGTGGCGGAGACCGCGACCGAGGTCGCCGCGATGACCCACGCGGCAAGGGTGGCCCGTGCCACCCTGCCGGTTCCGGACCTGCTCGGCTACGACCTCGCGGATCGGACCGCATACGGCCTGGTGCTCGCGGCCCGCATGCCAGGAACAAGCGTGATCCCGTCTGTGCCTGACCCGGAAGGGCTGCGCGAACTGGGCGCGGCCGCGGCCCGGATCAGCTCGATCCAGCTCACCGCGACACCGGCGCTCCCGGTGCGGAGCCGGCCGATCGAGGCCGAGGACTTCGCCGGCATGCGCCGCGACCAGGGTGCCTCGGATCTGCTCCGCGCCGCCGATGCCGCGGTGACCGCCGCACAGCCGGATGATGACCGCCTCGGTCTGGTGCACGGCGACCTGTGGTACGGCAACACGCTGTGGCAGGACGGCAGGCTGACCGCGGTACTCGACTGGGACTGCGCGGGCGTCGGGCCAGCCGGCATCGACCTCGGCTCGCTGCGCTGCGACGCGGCCTGGTGTCACGGCCTTGATGCAGCCGAGCACATCCTGCGCGGCTGGGAAGCCGAGGCCGGCAGGCCGGCCAGCGATGTCCCCTACTGGGACGCGGTTGCGGCGCTCGCGTCTCCGCCGGACATGGGCTGGTTCCCGATCTCGATGGCTGCTCAGGGCCGCCCTGACCTGACGCGCGACGTCATGCTCGAGCGGCGCGACGCTTTCCTAGGCGCCGCGCTAACCCGGCTTGCAGCGGCCGGCTGAAAGCGAGGCCGGCCGCATCGCCTGCCGGTCATAGCCGGGCGCGTGGTGCTGCCGGGACCGCCAGCCGCCGCCACGGCCGTATGCGGCGCGGACAACCTCAGGCCGGACGATAGCCAGCGCTGGTCAGCATCCGGCGCAGGTCCACGACCATCTGCTCATCCACGTCCTTACCGCCGGGCGGTGCGAGGAATTCCTGCTCGGAGCCGATCTTGACCGCGACCTTGCCGTCGTGACGCACGGTCGCTGTCCCGATGGCTTCCAGGAGTGACAGCACCGCCCGCCATTCGATGTTGTGGCTGGTCGGGTGCTCGAAGATCTGCCGCAGAGTATCCCGATGGCGGCTGTCAAGGTGTTCTGGTCCGGGCGCGGTCACATCCGGACCCTATCTCGCGCCCGGCAGGCCCGAGCGCGCTCCCTAGCTGTCGAGTGTCTTCAGTTCCCGGCGCATCACCTTGCCGGTGGACGTCTTGGGCAGGTCGGGCACGAACCGGACCGAACGCGGGAGCTTGTAGGCAGCCAGATGCGGGCGGCAGTGATCGGTGATCTCGGCCTCGGTTGCCGTCGCGCCGGGACGGAGCACGACATAGGCGCGGGCTAGTTCGCCGAGGGTCTGATCCGGTACCGAGCCGACGGCGACCATGGCCACTGCGGGATGGGCGGCGACCACGCGCTCGATCTCTGCGGGATAGACGTTGAACCCGCCGGTTATGATTAGGTCCTTCCTGCGGTCGACGATGAAGTAGTGGCCCTCATCGTCACGGGTCGCGATGTCACCGGTGTGCATCCAGCCGTCTGGCTCGATGGCTTCCCTCGTCGCAGCGTCGTTTCCGTAATAGCCGAGCATGACCAGAGGGCCGCGGATCATCAGTTCGCCCGCCTCGCCATCGGGCACCGTTACCTTCGCGTCGTCAAGACCGGCGATCCGGGCCTCTGCTCCCGGCAGTGCAAAGCCGATCGAGCCGTGCACGTTGGGCATGTAGCTGCAGTTACTGGTGCCCGCCCCGCCCAGTTCGGTCATCCCCCACAGTTCCAGCAGCGGCGCCCCGGAGCGGCACTCCCACTCGGCCATTTTCGCCACCGGCATGGTCTGGCCGCCGACCGCGCAGATCCGCAGCGAGGACAGGTCGGCAGCGGGCAGCGAAGGATCGGCAAGCATCATCGCGTACATGGTCGGCACCCCGTCGAACACCGTCACCTGCCTGCGGGCGATCTCAGCCAGGGCGGTCGCGGCGTCGAAGCGTTCCATCAGCACCAGCGTGCCGCCGACCATGAAGGTGCCGTTCATCACGACGTTGCCGTAGACATGCGGCAGCGGCAGCGCATTGAGCATCACATCGCGCTCGGTCCGCGTCTGGACGGCGAACACCGCCGCGGTGTTGAGGAAGACCGCACGATGCGACTGCATGGCGCCCTTAGGGTGGCCCGTGGTACCGGAGGTGTAGCCGATCGTCGACAAGTCCGCCGGGGCTGGCCTGAGCTCCCGCGGCGCAGCCGCGGGGCTCTGCAGCAGATCGCCGAACCATGCCGAGCCGCCGCCCACCGGGTCGAAGCTGATCACCCGGCGCACAGTGGGCAGGCCCTGGGTCAGGCTCAGTATCGCCTCGGCCTTCTCCCCCGCGGTGAAGATCGCGGCAGCGCCGCAGTCGTTGAGGACGAACGCGACCTCCTCCGGCGTCAGCATCACGTTGATCGGGTTGACCACCGCCCCGGCCCGCAGCGCCGCGTGATATGCGACCACCCACTCCCACCTGTTCGGCGAGTACACGGAAACGCGGTCGCCCGGCCGCACGCCAAGCTCGCGCAGGCCGCCGGCCACCCGGCCGCACATGTCATCCAGTTCCTGGTATGCCAGCGCCCGCGCGCCAGTGACCAGTGCAGTCTTTGACCCGAATCGCTCCGCTGCACGCGCCACGATCATGCCGAGGTCGGCACTGATGGGCTGCGTTTCCTGCGCGCCGACCGGGTCGAGGATCGCATCAGTCATGGTCCCCCCTACAAGCTAAGCAGCCCAGACCCGTTCCAATCTGGCTGATGCACCGGGACACGGCCATCTAGCAACCCGGCTGCCCGGCTTGTCAACAGGCCATTCACCTTGCGGGCCAGGTTCATGACGACTTGCGGGCCTTCCATACCTCTTCGCACGGCCATTGCCGCGACCACTCGAGGGTCACGAACGGGTACCTGGTGGTGGCGCCCGGCTCGGGCCGGAGCTCGATAAGGTCCTCCAGCTGCAGCCCGCAGCCGCGCAGCAGGCGGATCATGTCGCCGTGGCCGAGGTGGAATTCCACCGACTCGTCACCAGGCCAGTCGAACCGGTGCATGCCGAAGTAGGGCCGCAGCAGCCGCTCGGTGGCCGGCTGGTCGTCGGTTTCCGGGACAGTGAGCATGAGCAGCACCGAATTGACCAGGAAGATCAACTGGCCGCCAGGGCGCAGCAGCCTGGCCGCCTCGGGGATCCACGCGTAGGGATCG
>Ga0187783_10003543_pt1 | contig 11504 bp, 7 predicted proteins | sample 1015_SJ02_MP02_2_FD_132471 | JGI IMG/M metagenome (GOLD analysis project Ga0187783, IMG submission 132471) | Tropical peat soil microbial communities from peatlands in Department of Meta, Colombia - 1015_SJ02_MP02_20_MG | ecosystem: Environmental > Terrestrial > Soil > Wetlands > Peat | place... | reverse complement strand
GCGATCTCATCGTCGCTGCTTCTGCTCCGGCGGCAGTTGCGACCCGCATCAAGGCGTGGATGGTGTGGATGGACGAACGCGCGCTCGATGTGAACCGCCGTTATCTCGTCAAGCACGCCGGCCGGGTGGTTCCTGCGTATGTGACTTCGGTTGTTTCGCGCACGAATGTGGCGACGCTGGAGCAAGAACCGGCTGTTGCGCTCGACATAAACGGCATCGGCACAGTCACGCTGAGTTTTCTCCGTCCCATTGCATTCGACCCGTACATCGCGAACCGCGCCACGGGCGCGTTCATCCTGATCGATCCGGTGACGAACAGCACGGCCGCGGCGGGAATGATCTCGGCGGCTCTGACTGCGGAGTCACCGGCGCAGCATGCAGAAGAAGACGATTGGGGCGCGGTGACGGCCGGCGAGCGGCAGGCGAGGTGGGGCCATCGCGGGGGCGTGCTGGAGCTGACCGGGCCGGTGGAGATGATCGACGCTGTCGAGCGTTCGCTGTTTTCAGTGGGCGCGGTGACCGGCCGCATTGATGCCGAGAGCGAGGAGTTTCTCCTGCACCCGCAATTGCTCGACGTAGTCACCGGCCAACAAACCCGCTCCGGGCTGCTTACGCTCCTGGTACGCGAACGGGAGGGCGGAACGCTCGTCGCGCGAGTGGGAGATCGGGAAATCACAGTCGACCCTGCCGAGACGATGAGCGCTGTAAGTTCTGTTCGCGGGCTTCTTGAGTCGGCGGGAATCCTTATTTCGACAGAGGGAGCGAACCTGTAATGAGCGCAGCCGCGATTGAAGCCGAAGTGAGCGCGAAACTCGATGCCGTTCGCGAGGCGCTGGCGCGAGAGATTACGGGCCGCGGCGATGTGTGCCTTACGTGCAGCTTTCAGGCTGAAGATGTGTTATTGACCAAGCTGGCGATCGAGCGGGATGCAAAGCTTCCCATTCTTTTTCTCGACACCGGCTATCACTTCGCTGAAACCTATGCCTATCGCGACCGCATTGCGCGCGAATGGAATCTGAATCTCAAGAACCTGCTTCCCGAGCAGACGGTGGCGCAGCAGGAGGCCGCATTCGGCCTGCTTTATCAAACCGCGCCCGACCAGTGCTGCAAGCTGCGCAAGGTTGAGCCGCTCTTCAAAGAGGTGGCGAAGTATCGCGTCTGGATTACGGGCCTGAGGCGCGAGCAGGCCAAGAGCCGCGCAGCGCTCGAGGAGCGAGCGATGTTTACGCTGCCTGCCGGCGAGCAGGTGCTGAAGCTGGCGCCGCTGACTTTCTGGACCGCGCGAGACGTTTGGTACGCCTGTCAGCAGCTTTCCATTCCGTTGCTCGAGCTCTATGAGCGCGGCTATTCGTCGATTGGCTGCGAGCCTTGTACTTCGTTGCCGCTTGACCCGGGCGATCCGCGTTCGGGACGGTGGGCGGGCCGCAAAGTGGAATGTGGAATTCATATAGAAGCAGCGACTCAGCCAGGTAGCAAGTCAGCGGGTTAGCAAGTCAGCGAGTTAGCGAGCCAGGGAATAGGAATGCAATACGTTATCGGATTTTTCATCGCGCTGTTTATCGCGCTCACGGGCGTGGGCGCCGGCACCGTCACCGTGCCGGTCCTGGTGTTGTTTCTCGGCGTGCCTGCGGCCGAGGCGGTCGGTATCGGCCTGATGTTCGCGACAGCCGTGAAGCTGATTCTGATTCCCGCGCAGATTGCCCGCAAAACGATTGCGTGGCGCGCCTTGGGTTACATGCTGCTGGGCGGCGTGCCCGGGGTGATCATCGGGTCGCTGTTTCTCAAGCATCTTGTCAATGCGGGATCACAGAATTTGCTAAACGCCATTCTCGGCGGGATTCTTGTGACCACGGCGACGTGGCAACTTCTGTTTTCATTTCGTCCCATGAGACAGCAGGGTCGCCCGCCGGATCGCTCTTTGCTGCTTCCGTGGCTGATGTTCCCGGTAGGCGCGGAGGTGGGATTCTCGTCGGCGGGCGCGGGAGCGCTGGGCAGCGCGGCGCTGCTCGGGCTTACGCTGCTGGCTCCGGCACAAGTGGTCGGCACCGACATCGCGTTCGGCTTTGTGGTGTCGCTGATCGGGAGCGGCGCTCACTTGTTTTCGTTCGGCACACATTCAGCTCTTCTGCTGCACTTGATTGCCGGCGGAGCTGTTGGCGCGGTCAGCGGAGCGATCCTCAGCACGCATATTCCGCGCAAACCTTTGCGGATTGCACTCTGGATCTGGCTGCTCATCCTGGGCGGGCAATTCCTGGTGAACAGTTATCACGCGCGCGCCGCGCAGCATAAATCAAGCGCCGTTCAGCGCACGCTCGGGGAGCTCGCCGAAATCTGGAAGAAGTGATCTGCCGGCGCGGTGGGGATTGGACGCCGTTATTTTTCGATTGGCCCGGAACGCGGGCCTGGGCCAAGCAAAGCGCGGCCGGGAAACACGCTGGGAACAATGGCGCCTTGATCGACGACGATCGTTCCTCCCACGACCAAGTAATGCACGCCGGTGCTCGGCTCCATGGGTTTGTCGAAGGTGGCGCGGTCGCTGATGGTATTGGGATCGAAGACGACAATGTCGGCGTCGGCGCCCTCCTTCAATCTGCCTTTCCGGCGCGCCGCGGGAGTTGAACGCTCGAGCATCTCAGCCGGCATCAGGCTCATCTTTCTCAGCGCATCCATCAGCGAGATGGTTCCCTTTTCGCGGACGTACTGAGCAAGCACACGCGAGTAGGTTCCTGCATTGCGGGGATGGCCTTCGAGGCCGTCGCTCGCGATCATGACGAGAGGGTTCGGGATGACCTTGTCGACCATCTCCTGGGTATTGCTGAAAACAATTACCAAATGTTGAGTGCTGGAGTTGTGCAGCTCATCGAACCGCGCCTTGGTGAGCCGCTCGCCGGTTTCGGGAAGCATGAGGTTGCCGTAGCTGATGCCCATTTTTTCCTGCCAGCCCGGATTGAACAGCGCCGAATTGATCTCCGTCATTCCTGCGATGTAGGGGTATGCCTCCGTGGTCACATCGAGGCCGCGGGCACGCGCGCCGGCAATCATGTTGAGGCACTCGAGGGAATCGGCCGCGCAGGTGCTGTTGACGTGCACGATGTGCAGCGAAGCGCCGGTAATGGCGGCTGCGGCGATGACTTCGCTGACAGATTCGATGGAAGAGCCGGGGTCGGTGCGGCCGTTGCTGCGGACGTGAGTGTAAACCGGCACCCTGCGGTCAGCGGCGAGGCGAAAGATTTCGATCACTTCTGACCGTGTCGCTCCGGGTGTGTACTGGATGCCCATGCCGACAGCGAGGCCTCCGGCGTCGAGCTGCTGCTCCAGGCGCTGCTTGATTTTTTCCATCTGCTCAGGAGTTGCGGGCTGATCGGTCGCGGGCCCGCTCTGGGGCAGGATGGCGCCGGCGGGAAGCGGGGCGCCGAAAGCAAGCGATCGCGCCGCTACGTGGCTGGCTGCGGTTCCGTAGTGAATGAGAGAGTGACCTTGCTTGGCCTGCAGGAACTCGGCGACATCCCGCGCGCCGATTTCGAGTTCCAAAGCGGTGGTGACACCGTCGAGCGCTTTCACGCGCTGGCTGGCGAGGTCCTGACCGTGCTGGTGCAGATCGATAAACCCGGGAGCGACGACCAGTCCGGCGGCATGAACAACGCGGGGAGCGGAGAGCGTCTCGGAGGTGATGTGGACGATCTTTCCATCGCGAATACCCACGTTGCGCACGGCATCCAGGCCGGTTTCGGGATCCATCACGCGGCCGCCCTCGATCACGAGATCGAGCTGCTGCGCGGGCACGGCGGCAGACGCAAGGAGAATGAGCGGGAAGATCAGACGATGTATGTTTTTGTGGGGCATGGTTCTCGCGTTCATCGTACAGCATTCGAGAAAGAGTTCTGTGATTGGCGGGTTGCATCCCGCTCGCTCGTCGCAAAAAATGCGATGAACGGAGCACAGCCTCCACTCTCCCGGTCGGCGTCTTCGTGGTCTCCCACTCATCCACGATGAAACTGTGGATGAATTGGGCACGGAGGCGCAATCGGGTAAAAACATCCCTCAGGGGCTAAAGCCCACATTCATTTTCAGGCTTGTGGCAGTCGGGGCTGAAGCCCCGACCTACCAGTCGTGCCCCTTTCAAAACAGATTCGGGCTGAGCCACTATTTGCGCTCGCGGGTCAGCCGGTTACATCGAGAGTGACGGTTGCGTCGCCGAGGCCGGGAGATTGTGCGCGGACCTCGACGGTTCCGGTCTTGCCGTTGGGACGGACGACCGCGAGGCAGACGCCATGGAAAGTGTTGCGTCGCGGCTGCCGAAAGCTGGCGACCTCTTTGGGATTCGCGCTGCCGACGGCGGCAATTTCGCCCGCGCCGCTCACGGAAAACGAGACGGGAACCACGGCATCGGGCACCGGATTGCTGTCGGCGTCGACTACGCTGACCATGACGTAACTGAGATCGTCGCGGCTGGCCTTGAGGTGGGGACGGTCCGGAGCTAGAACGAGCTTGTGAGGTTTTCCCGCGGTGGTGAAGGTGATGGAGCCGAGCTCCTGATCTTTCTGATAGGCAATGGCCTTCAGCTCGCCGGGCAAGTAAGGAACCGCGAACTCGGCCTTGAGAGCGTCCTTTTCTGAGAGTTGTTTCGAGCCGGCTTCGTTGCCATTCACGAAGAGACGCACCTTTTCGGCGCGCGTGTAAACGCGAACGGTGAGCGGCGTACCTTCGAGTCCAGGCCAGGTCCAGCTACGAAGTTCGTCGCTCCATCCCCACATGCTGATCTGCTCGGTCCAGCCTTTGGGAACCGGACGCTCGACGGCCATCTCGATTTTGCTGCGCCGCCAGACGACGTCACGGAAATACGATTGAGGCTTTTTGTTGCCGATGAGATCGATGTCGCCGCAATAGGAGTTGAACCACGGGTAAGGCTCGGCGAATGTGTCCTGCTGCTGGCCGTTGCGAATGCTGGCGTGCCCGATGCCGGATTCTCCGAGATAATCGATGGCGGTCCAGACAAAGTCGCCGATGACCCAACCGTCACGCTCTATGTGCTGCCAGTTTTCGAACGCCTGCGCGGGAAAAGACTCTGTGCCGACCATGATGCGGTCGGGATATTTGGCGTGGTCGTTCTCGTAGTCCTGCACCTCGTAGTTGTAGCCGCCGACATCGAGATAGGTGAAAGCAGGCTGCATGTCCTGCCAGGTCTGGTGGGCATGATCCCAGGGACCGCAGATGGCGGCGGTGACTTTGCGAGTGGGATCGAGCTTGTGCACGGCTGCGGCGAGCGCTGTGCCGATTTCGAGGCCGCGCGGCTCGGCGCGCTCGTTGATCTCGTTGCCGATGCTCCAGAGGACCACGCAGGGATGATTGCGATCGCGAAGAATCATGCTTTCAAGATCGCGCTGCCACCAATCTTTGAAGTAAAGGTGGTAGTCGTCAGGGTTTTTGTTGCCGGATTCCCAGCAATCGAAGGCCTCGTCGATGACCAGCATGCCGAGGCGGTCGCATGCCGAGAGAAAGTCGCGGGAGGGAGGATTGTGGCTGGTGCGAATGGCGTTGTAACCGCTGGCCTTGAGGGTTTCGACCCGGCGTTCTTCTGCGCGCGGAATGCACGCCGAGCCGAGCAGCCCATTGTCGTGGTGGACGCAGCCGCCGTGCAGCTTGAATGGCTGGCCGTTGATGCGCAGACCCTGAGCAGCGTCAATCTCGATTTTGCGCACGCCGATGGAGAGGGCGGTGGCGTCGACGGCTTTGCCGTCGGCTTCGATGACGATCTCGGCACGATACAAATACGGATCGATGGGAGACCAAAGATGCGGGCTCTTGAGATGCAGCGCGCAGGTTGCCGTTGTGATTGCGGCGGCGGGAATTAGAACGGGCTGTTGCGACTCGGCTGCCGGCGCGCCGGTTGAATCGACCAGGCGAGCGCGCACGAGCGCGTGCCGCGGAGCCGAGGCGCCGCATTCCACTGTGATTGCGACATTGACGAGCGCCGAATCTGCGGAGACTTCGGGCACGGTGACGTAAATGCCGTGGGCGGGAATGCGCAGATCGCCGGACACCGTGAGCCAGACTTTGCGGAAGATGCCTGAGCCGGAGTACCAACGGCTGTTGCGTCCCGAGTTGTTGACGCGAAGGGCGACTTTGTTTTCTCCGTCGATGAGGTGCGGCGTGAGGTCGAAGGCGAATTCGGTATAACCGTACGGATGACTGCCGAGATGGACTCCGTTGAGCCACACATCGCAGTTCATGTAGACGCCTTCGAAGCGCAGTTCCGCTTTGCCGCCCGGAGGCACTGCGGGCCTGGCAAATTTTTTCCGATACCAGCCGATGCCGCCGACGGTCCATCCTGTCGCGCCCTGGCCTTCGCTGGCGTAGAGGTCGAATGGCCCGGTCCGGAAGGGATACGATCCCGAGGTCCAAATGGCGTCTGTGTTTTCGGCCGCACCGGGAAAAAGGTCTTCGATGCTCCAATCGTGGGGGACATCGAGTATGCGCCAGCCGGGACCGCTGAAGCCGGGCGATTCGGCACCGGGAGCGTCACCGCGATGGAACCACCACTCGTCGTTGAAGGGCTGCGGCTGACTCGAGCCTGCGAATGCATCGGCCGGCCAGGGCGTTGTCTTATTCGCGTGCTGAGCTGCGACGCCCGCCGGCGCTATGGCCGCGATGGCTGTTCCCACAATGCCTTGCAGCGCCTCGCGGCGCGTGAACCTATCTTGATTCTCCATTCGATCTTTTCTCCGGTCTGCTGGTTGCCTCCGAGCCACCTGTGGAGCCCGCATAAAAACAGATTCAATACTCAGGCACAAAAAGGGATGGTTTCTCCCGGACGGAGTTTACCAGAGAGGCTGACGTGCGAGCGCGATTGGTGGTGGGTCAGTTTGAAAAGATGCATCCCTCAGGGGCTAAAGCCCCGAGGGACTTGAGCAGGCTTGGCGTACGGGCTAAAGCCCGTACCCTTCGAACTGACTCACGAACGCGCGGTTCCGGCTGCCGTCTCGAAGAAAGGTGGGCGGCGAGCGGGTCGCTGTTCAGGAGAGATAAACCTTCAGCGCGACTGCGTACTCCGGAATTCCTGAAATTGTGGTGGGCAGTTTCACCTTCAGACCATCCGCGGCCTGGTTCCAAGCCGGAGACTGCGTGGAACCCAGCACTTCGACCTTGGCGATCTTGCCTGGAGAATTGGAGCTGGAAAGACCGAGGCCTGCGATGGTGATTTCGCTGGAGGGGAGTCCAAGAATGAAGGCGTAGACGATGCGGTTGTTCTTCGACTGCGTGAATCGCACGTCCTGGGGTCCGAGCTTGGCTATGCTTTCGCCCTGAAACTTGCCGGCTGTGACCGAGTTGGGACCTTCGCCATAGACCTTCCAAGGGCGAGTCTCGTGGATGGCTTCGGAATTTACGGTCATCCACTCTGTAATTTTGTCGATCACTGCGATTTCCTTGCTGTCGATGGTTCCGTCGGGCCTTCCCGGGATATTCAGCACAAAGGTCCCGTTCTTGCTAACGGTGTCGATGAGCCAGTGAATGACATCGCGGGGATGGAGATAGCCGCCGAATTCTCCAGGTTTTTCGTAGAGCGAGCGATTGTAATGCCATTCTCCGATGCAGGTTTCGGATTGCCAGGGATAGGGCATGATCTTGCTGGTCAGGCCGCGCTCGTAGTCCGCGACGACGGCTTTAGCGAGGTTGTCGGGCACATCTTTGACGGTGGCGACGCCCTCGACTTTTCCACGCTTCATGAGGCTGTTGTTGTAGAACCAGGCGCCGATGTTCATTCCGCCCCAGCCGAGCGGGAAGAGAGAATTATCGAAGTAGATGAGATCGGGATCGTGCTGGTCAATGAAGTCGCGCGTACGGTCGTAAAAGTTCTTCACGTAGGAAGGATCGGGCAGCGCGTCGTCGGGGTGCTTCGGAGCATAGAGCCTCTGCGGATCGACGCCCTGCCACCATAGCCCTTTGCCGCCGGCCGCGGTCAACGCGCCGTCGTAGGGAACGCCCGCCAGCGGCCCCTGCTGATCGGCGCCATGCGAGGGCTGGAACCACCACCAGTTTCTGCCCTGATGAAATGTCGCGCCAAAGCGGAGCCCGCGATCCCGCGCGGCCCTGGCCCACTCGCGTGCCACGTCGCGGTGCGGACCCATGCTTCTTGAGTTCCAGGGCTGGTGTTTTGAATCCCAGCAATCGAAACCATCGTGGTGATTGGCGAGTGCGAGGAAGAATCGCGCTCCGGCTTTTTTGTAGCGGTCGATGAGCGCTTCCGGCTCCCAGTTCAAGAGTGTCCACTGCGCGCAGAGATCCTTGTAACCGAAACGTGACTGCGGGGCATAGTGATCGAGGTGATACTTATAATCCGGCGATCCTTCGATGTACATCGAGCGGGCATACCAGTCGCCTGCCTCCGGGACGCATTGCGGGCTCCAGTGCGCCCACATGCCGAACTTCGCGTCCTGATACCATTCGGGAGCTTCGTACTGCAGGAGCGACTCCCAGGCAGGAGCAAACGGCCCTGAGCCCGCAAGGCCGGAGACGGGAGCCTGAATGGGAACGCCGTCCCATGAATCTGCGACACCGGGCAGCTTCGGCGGGCTTCCCCACTCCGTTGCTTTCCAAGTTGCCGGATCGAGTTTCCTGGGTACAATCTGATCGCCTGAAACCGCCGAGAAGGTTCGTTCGGATTCAGGAAGCGCGCAGAAGCGCGCGTAATCGAGACTCTGGGGACCGGCTTGCTCAGACGGCAAGCGCCCGGCCCAGGTTTTTGCGGCTGATGTTGCTGCAGCGGCTCCTAGAATTTTGCAGAACTCGCGACGAACCATTCGAATTGTTGACCCTTCCACGGCAATACCGTTGCCGTTGATTGCTTGCATATCAGCGCAGTGCCCGGGCGATTTCAAATGCTTCGGCAGGAGAGTTGCTCCGGAATCGGCGGCGCGCGCGACCGCACTCACAATAAGCGGGCAAGCCGAATTCGTCAACAGTGGAGTTATTCTTGAGTGAGAATTCAACCAGCGTAGACCCGACCGGCGAAAGGAGGGGCGATGTCTGTGCGGAGCAAGTGGAGGGCTGCCGGCGATGCAATTGATCCTTTACTCGTCCCCCGGCGCCGGTTGTATACGGGCGCGATGATGCCGGGCATCGGGCTGGGAACTTTCGGTTCCGATCATGTCTCTCATCAGGCTGTGGCTGACGCGGTGAAAGACGCGGCTGCGGTAGGATATCGCCATTTTGATTGCGCGTCGGTGTATGGGAACGAAGCATTCGTCGGACGCGCATTTCGCGAGCTGATGGAGTCGGGACTCAACCGGGAGCAATTCTGGGTCACGTCGAAGGTGTGGAACGACATGCACGGCGAAGGCGATGTGATCGCATCATGCGAAAAGTCTCTAGCCGATCTTCAGCTCAAGTATCTGGACATGTATCTCGTCCACTGGCCGTTTCCGAATCATCACCCGCCGGGCTGCGACGTGAGCTCGCGCAGCGGCGCTGCGCAACCCTACATCCACGAGAATTACATGCGAACGTGGAGAGAAATGGAGAGGCTCGCCGATCGAGGGCTGGCGAGGCATATCGGAACCTCAAACATGACGATTCCGAAACTGCGGCTGCTGTTGCGCGATGCGCGAATCAAACCGGCGATCAATGAAATGGAGATGCATCCGCACTTCCAGCAGACAGAATTCTTCCATTTTCTTCTTGACCATGAGATACAACCGGTCGCGTTTTCTCCTATCGGCTCGCCGGGACGGCCTGAGCGCGATCGAACGCCGGAAGACACTACGCCGACTGAGGATCCCGTCATCGTCGCGATCGCGCGAAAACACGGAGTGCATCCGGCAGAGATCTGCATCAAGTGGGCGGTGCAGCGCGGACAGACACCGATCCCGTTTTCGGTGAAACGGATGAACTATCTCGGCAATCTTCGGGCCGCTGTATCGGACCCGTTGACGGATGAGGAGATGAACGAGATCGGAAGGATCGACCGGAATTGCCGGCTGATCAAGGGGCAGGTGTTTCTGTGGAGAGAGAATCAGCCGTGGGAAGATTTGTGGGATGTAAACGGAGAAATCACTCCGAGGTGAATCGCGCCGGGCGCAGCGAATCGCCGCGAGAGCGGGCCAGCCGGAGCGCCGGAGATTGCCGATGAGAACGATGAAAGCGGCTTATTTGCCGGGGAACAGCACAGTTGAGATGCGCGAGGTTCCCGTTCCGGCGCCGGGACATGGGGAAGTGCTTCTTCGCGTCGAGGCGTCGACCATTTGCGGTTCCGATATTCGGGCCATCTATCACGAGCACTTGGGAAAGGGACCGGAAGGCTACCAGGGCGTGATTGCCGGGCACGAGCCCGCGGGGCAGATCGCGGAAACGGGGCCGGGATGCCGGCGCTTTCAAGATGGAGATCGTGTGATCGTGTACCACATCTCCGGCTGCGGCATCTGCAACGATTGCCGGCGCGGCTATATGATCTCGTGCACGAGCCCGGCGTACCGCCGAGCCTATGGATGGCAAAGGGATGGCGGCATGGCGGAATACATGCTTGCCGAGGAGAAGGACCTGATCCTGCTGCCGGATGAGCTGACGTTTGCCGACGGAGCGCAGGTGGCGTGCGGGTTTGGGACGGTCTACGAAGGACTGCAAAAAATTGGAATCAGCGGCGATGATGCAGTGCTGATTACCGGGCTCGGTCCGGTCGGCCTGGCAGCGGGCGCACTGTCGCGCAAGCTGGGAGCCGAGAAGATTATCGGCATCGATGCTGCGCCGGAGCGGCTGGAACTGGCTAAGAAGCTGGGGCTGTGCGACGTGGTTTTTCCTGCGGGTGAGCACAATGTTTCTGAGGTGCTGGCCGCGACAGGCGGCAAAGGCGTGGAGAAAGCGGTGGAATGCTCGGCGAATGCGCAGGCGCGCGCCGTGGCGATTAGGGCCACGCGAAAATGGGGCAAGATCGTGATGATCGGCGAAGGTGGAACGGTGACTTTCAATCCGTCGCCGGACATCATCCACGACCAGAAAACGATCTATGGCTCGTGGGTAACTTCGACGTGGCTGATGGAGGAGCTGGTGGAGCGGCTGGTGCGGTGGGAGCTGCATCCGGAAGCAATCATTACGCATCGATTCACGCTGGAGGACGCCGGCGAGGCTTATGCGTTGATGGCTTCGGGACGTTGCGGGAAGGTCGCGGTGTGTCCGGCGATGAAGAAGGTTTAGGCAATTCCCAGACGCAGCAGCAAGAACAACGGTGGTGTTTCCCACATCTCAAAATCGAGATGTGGGGCACCCAGCGGAGTTAGCGGGGTTCGCGGAGTTAGCCCACCCTGGCGACAAAAACAGAAACGTCGCGAGGGTGGGGCACCCATGATCTTGCTTGAGAATCGCGGCGGTTACGGCTCGTGCATGACGACCGGAACCGAGGGGCGCAGGTCGACCGGCCTGGTGGTGATGGCGATCTTGGCGGGCGTGAGATCGGGGCCATCCCAGCCATCCTTCACTGCTTCGACATTGATCGTGCCGGGGCGCTTCGTACTCTG
>Ga0187783_10003542_pt1 | contig 11505 bp, 12 predicted proteins | sample 1015_SJ02_MP02_2_FD_132471 | JGI IMG/M metagenome (GOLD analysis project Ga0187783, IMG submission 132471) | Tropical peat soil microbial communities from peatlands in Department of Meta, Colombia - 1015_SJ02_MP02_20_MG | ecosystem: Environmental > Terrestrial > Soil > Wetlands > Peat | place... | reverse complement strand
TCCTTGGTGCGGATCGGCACCTATGTCGAGTCATTCCTTGACGAGTGCGAAACCTGGCCGAACGGCAAGTACCAAGATCAAGTCGACGCGGCAGCCGGCGCCTTCAACAGGCTGATCAAACCATACGGTTATGACCAGACGTTTTCTGGTTTCCAGCCGTGGTGATGCATTCAAAGAGTTCGCTCAAACGAGTAGCAAATGCGTACCCAACGACCCGGTACCTTCCGCAAAGGCCACAAAAAACTCGGCGGACGTCAGAAAGGCACGCCGAACCGATATAATAGCAACCTTATAGACAGCCTTCTGCAAGCGGCTGAGCAGGTCGGATCGGATGGCAAAGGAAAGAATGGCATTGACGGTTATTTCCGGAAGCTCGCCGGTAAGAACGTGGGTTATTTTGTCAGCCTGCTCCGCCCAGCGGTTCACAAACAAATGCCAGCGACCGAGCCTGAAAGGGAGATCGTCGTCTACGCGACCGAGCAAGACTTCCGACAAGCGCTCCTCGACCTTGGTGTGCACCCCACCCTGTTGCCGCCGCCGCGAGACTTAGACGAAAAGCCACCCGTGAACGGCAAGCTCGCTCCGCCAAAGCCACCGCCCGGATGGGAATGGATATTGCGCAAAAAAAGTGGTTCCGTCGAACTCACCGAACAACAAGCGGACGACGCGAATGAAGAAGGTGAAGCTTCCCCCGAACCAGTCGATCCGGATGACGAACCCAAGGGCACGCCAATGAACCCGGTTCCGGGCTGGAAGTGGAAGTACCATCACGAATCTCGCGCATACTACCCAGTGCGCTATAATGTAGAAACAATGCTCGATATAAATCCCGACCGCCACAAACCCACTATTTGACCACTAACTTAGTGGTGAGGCCTGAGGCGTACCCAGAATGGCTTTAGGGGAGTTCATCGACGAGAACGTCAACGGGACCGGGCGATACTCTGGGAAAAGCGGCAGCAAAAAAAGCCCAGCGTGATTCAAGCGCGCCGAGGAACGCTATTCAACCGTCCCCTCGACAAGCGACCTCGTATCAATTCGGGAGCGGCGAGAACGGCAGGACGTAGCACCGGACATTACTGCAAGCCGAGACAAACGCTTATGGACCGCGGCATTCTGAAAAGACCGGTGCATTGAGGGCATCAGTTCGTTCCAGACATTGCGCCATATCGGTGATCGGACCCTCAACGCTAAAATCATAAGCCAAGCCTTTCAGCATCAGGGCGTAGCGGCCCGCCGGAAAGGAAAATTTCGGATTCTCCGGACGGATCAGAATCATTTCTGGATTGCCGTTAACTGGCGCGATCTTCATGGCATAGGAATTGCTGCGCACCGCCCACGCGCCGTCAACCTCGCTGGTCCGCGGCTTTCCCGCAGCGTCGAAGCTCAAGGAGCGTTTCACGCGCGCCACAATCCTGACCGTCGCCTGGTCAGGCGCGTTGGCGGCGAGATCACGGCGAAAGGCCACAAATTCCACTTGGCCATCCGGCAGCATCACCGCCGGCGGCGTGGAGATCATCGCGGATATCGAGATTCTCTGATCGGGTACTTTGATCGAAAGCATTTGCAGGTCGATCAGTTTTCTATGGCTGATGGCATACACGCCGTAAGTGCTGGGCATCGCCACGTCGCCCATCAGAGGACCCAGACTGAGCCTCGCCGGCGACTGCATCGCCTTGTCGCTCAGCGTCGCAGTCGGCTGATTGGCGGCGGCATCCTCACGAGCAACAGGCTGTCCGCCGCCACTGTTGCCAAGAAACCGGGACATCAAACCGCGCACATCGCCCCCCCGATCCTGTATCACGCTGAATAGCGCAACGCCCAGTACCACGGCGACCACCAGCTGAACCGTCGACCAAAAAGCAGCGCGGACCGGGTTGGCGGGTTGTACTTGAACCACCCGGGCTTCTTCGGCTGCGACCGAAGGCATACGGGTGTGGTCCACCGGGTGCCGCACCAGCTCGAAAACGGGAGGAAGGATTTCGTCTTGACCATCGCCGGTGAAACTTGAATCGGCGGAACTCGGGCGGACGGTGATTGCCGTGTGGGCCGACGTTGCCGCTGCGGTCGCTTCCGGGGAATAAGCCAGAAGCTTGGTATCGTCGCCGATGTCCGCTTCGATCTGGTCGATAGCGCTTTCGAGCGCCGCCATTTGTTGTTTCACGTCCTCCAAGCGAAGACCCTTCCTTCGAAACAGATCGCTCTTGAGCTCGCTGCGCGCGAATTTGTAAATCATCTGCCGCAATTGTGTCCGGTCCTGCCCAACGGCTGAGATCGTCCGCGCCAGAACGGAATAGTAGTCTTCGGCCATGACTAAGCTTCTACCAGCGAGTCCAAGGCGAGGGCCTAAAGGTTCGGGAGGCATACCACTGCCGCCCACATTACCAAAATCAACCACAACAGCATAATCGCGTCGTTTCGCTCGAGCACCGAGACCTCGGCGGAGACGGGGTGTCAGCAGCATAGGTTGTATGGATCAAGTCGGCCGGGGGTGTTCTCTGAGCGTATGGACCAAACTTAAAGCCCCGGTTCCTGTGCCGGGGCTTTTTCATTTGGACGCGGACCGTCGGCATTGTTGGCGGCGAAGTCAATCGGTCGTTGAGGCGCTGACCAAAGAGTAGTTGAGCTCAGCTCAGCGTGGTCGCAAATGGATTTTGTCGAGGGTTATTTCCTGGAACCGAAGATCTGGCGAGAGTCACGCACACCAAACCAATGGCGATATCGGCTTGGCGGTGCTGACCAAGCATCGAGTATGGCGATTATTCTGAGCGCCCAGCGCCTATCAAGCGACGCTGTAGCTGCGAGATTACCACGTAAATTTGTAATTGAAGCCTGCGCGGACAAGGTTCTCTTTCAATGAGGCTGACGCGGATTGTAGAACTCCGCAGGTGCCGTCCATTGGACAAGAAACTGTCCCCAAATCCACGAAGAGGTATTCGACCTTGGCCGTCAAGTAGTGCGTAAAAGCATACTCAATTCCGCCGCCAGCGGTCCACCCAAGCTCCACTGGGAGTCTACGGAAACCTCCGGGCGGATTTAGGCCTATTTCAAAGTCTCCGATAGCTGCTCCCGCTGTGCCAAAAACGAGGATGCGGTCAAACGCATACCCCAAGCGGAACCTTCCAGTGCTCAGCCAATCGCTTTTAGTTTCACAGGCCGTCCCCGCAGGCAGCGCCCCCAGAGATGTGCAGGCGGCAACAGAGCTGCTCCCGACCACCCCAGACCAGTCGGCGTCGACCTCAAAGCCGAACAGGAAGCCGCCGCCATTCGCATAATTTATGCCGAGGGTGCCACCCACAAGGCCGCCATTGGCACCAAAGTTGCCGGTAGAAACATCGGCATTTGTCCAAACACTCGTACCGAAGGCGTAGCCACCGTTGACGCCGACATACAAGCCGCCCCAATCGACCGGTCGAGTGAAATAATTAGCCGGCACATTTGCAGGAGGCGCCGGCGGCACCTCAATGTCCGCGGCCAGAGCGTGGACCCCACCCGTCAGGGACAATGCAGCGGCGACGATAGTCGCGCGCAACGACATGGGCGTCGTTTTTTGCCAACGCTCGGTACTCATCGCTTATCCCCTGAGAAAAGCAAGTTGGCGAGATTCAGAATAGTACAAACCTCCGCTCCCCACTGTGACAATTCAGCAACAGCGAGGGGAAATCGGCCAGATTTCCACGCGGTGTCGGGCGCTGTCGAATTGTCCGCCATGTCCACGTCCGGCCGCACTGCCAAGGCGCGCGTTGGGTTCCCGAACATCCAGACCGGCCCTGTGGCGACCATACGGCGGCATGTCAGTTTCGCGGTGCTGGCATGCCGCGTTCGGTCCGCGATGATCCAAAGCCGGGCGAGCGACCTGCCATGCCCACGGATTTCATTGAGCACATCGATCGCAAAAGGACCAGTACACCGAAATTTCAGACGCCCGAACTGCCGCGCGCCGGTCGTACGCGTCCAAACGAATACGGTTGTGGTCGACGAGCAGCTTAGCTGTCGCCCCAGTGGCGGCCCAGGAGGGCCGCTTTACCTTCTGGTCGATCATCGCGGCGCGGCTCCGGAGCTGCGCCGTCCTATTCGAACCGTTACGCTATTGTCATGGCGCTATAGCACGCTATTAGCGCATCAAATCCCTTCGCTCCCTTTAGGTGGATTGCCCGGCGCCCGTCCCGCTCTGCAGCGGGCATCATCGTGAAGTCCACCGTTCCGGCGATGAACCCGGCTGGTGGCAGAAGCTCGGCATCGATCCGACGGCTGTGGCTAGAGCGCTATGGCTCGAGACGCATCCCCTGTCGGCAGTTCGAATCAACAGCGCGATTGAGGACCGTCATTGACCTTGCGGCCAAGAGCCCGACTTTAGGCAAAGCGCAGGTGGTGGCCCCGCCAATTTACCGAAAGCAAACCTCACTGGGGCAGAATCGTTGTCGAGCTTTCGAACATTCGTCTCGTCCATTGCGGCTGCCCGGCTCTGGGAGGCTGGTTCATGACAAAATTTGAAGACTTGCCGGCGAATACCCAAGCTTTGATCCTGGCTAAGCTTGCGAGTGAGCTGCATATGCAAAAATCTCTTTCCATTCATCATCTTGCCAGACAGCGGCGAACAGACGTGATGAGTGTATGGCGCGGCATTTGCCGCAAGGCAAATCAGCGTGTTTGCACAATTCCCGTGAACTCAATGTACTCGCCATAACCTACCATAGAGGCCCAGTGTAGGATTTGGCGGGCGTCTGGCGCACCTTTTGTCGTTATCGCCACTGCGACGTTTAGATGCAACTTACGAATCAGGTTCATGCTGACGGATAGAGACGGCCTGCCGCAAAGGCCCTCGTGTATGAGTTCTTTGAGCCTCGGCACGCTGACCATGCCGGGGCTCTTTTTATTCTGATGCTGTCGCAGCCAAGCCCGAAGTTACCGAAATATCACGCCTATTGTCGTCGGCGACGCCAGCGCACCTTGCAGGTCACGGGGACTTGGTTCGGCCTGGCGAGCTGAAAGAGCGGTGGAATTCCCAGCGTCGTTTCCACGATGAGACACGCGCCGGTCGCCGAAAGATTGCGGATCGTGCAGGGAATCTCAGCGGCGCAAAAAAGAATCTTCGCCGACTGCAATACTTCTGCCCGTGGTGCTATTCGTCGTTCGGTCATGATTCTCTCAGGATTCTACATCGGCGCTGGCCAAGTGACCAATGATTCCCGCCGCTCCTTAAATCGTTCGGGCCGACACAACCAATGCGGCGAGTACAATCGTATGAGTGGTTTGTTAAAGGTGGCCTTACCGATTTGATCCGAATTCGTTAGGAAGTGAACTGCCTAATGTCTGAAATCTCCTTTCGGACGGCCTCAAACCCTGGAAAGCAGCGGGAATCCTACCCAACCCGAACTTGCGCGAGGAAACTCTCGACTTCTGCGCGCAACCCATTGGCCCGTGCCGCATACCCCGAACCGGCGCTGAGGACGGCATTCGCAAGCTCGCCGGCTTTTGCCGCGGAGTGTGAGACGTGAGCTAGGTTTGCCGAGACTTCGCGTGACCTTTCCGCTGCGGCATTGGCACTGCGAGCGATTTCCTTGCTCGCGGCATCCTGCTCCCGAACAGCGCCGGCAATGCCGGTCGAATTGTGGTCGAGCTGGGTAATTGTTCCTGCGATCGCCTTCATGGCTTCAACCACCTCTGCGGTGGTCCCTTCGATGCTGGCGATATGCTCAGTAATCTTTGCGGTCGCTTTTTCGGTTTGTGCGGCGAGGCTTTTGACTTCCTGCGCCACGACCGCGAAACCGCGGCCGGCGTCACCGGCACGCGCCGCCTCGATGGTCGCATTAAGTGCGAGAAGATTGGTTTGCGAAGCGACGTCGCGGATAAGATTGCTGACGGTGCTGATCTCACCGACCGACGCAGCCAATTGCTCTACCGCGGCAATGACAGATACCGCCTCGCGCGAGGCGTGTCGCGCCATATCCGCCGAAGTGCGAGCTTGACTTGTGATATGTTCCACCGATAGGGCGATTTCCTCAGAAGCCAAGGCAACATTGCCGACGTTCGCTGCTGCTTCTTCGGACGCGATAACTGAAGCAGCCGTCTGTGCCTTATTATCGCTTGTTGCTTGCGCCATGATCTGCGCGCACTCGTCCATCGATTTTGCAGCTGCATCGAGAGCCTGAACAACATCGTTTACGGCGGCTTCGAACTGTTGCGTCGCGACCTCAAGCAGTTGCCGCCGACCCTCAGACTCTCGCCCGCGCTCAGCCTCCTGCTGCCGCGCGCTTGTTATGTCCGAAATAGCTTGTCGGAACACAAGCAGCGCTCGCGCCATCCCAGCTATTTCATCTTGGCCGTCAACAGGAACAGCGACGCTCAGCTCACCTTCGGCAATACGTTGCATGGCGCCGCTCAATCGGGTCAAGCGGCCAACGATGCCACGTCCTACATAAAGCCAAGCAATGAGTCCCGCCCCGATCAACGCGGCCACGCTGAGCACGATTTGAAGAATGCGGCCTACATCCGTCTGTGAAATGCCGCGCGCGGATAGTGCTTCCGCAGAGGAACTCTGCTGCTGGACCAAGGCCTCAACAGCATCCTTGAGCCTCGTTGCCTCGGAACCCGCCGCAGTCAGAGCCAGCCGCGCGTCACGATCGAGATTGAGTTCCTCGAGGCGACGGGCGACTATTCCATCGCCGCCGGCAAGCGAGGCGAGGCGCTCACAGGACGGAGCAATCTTGTCACGTTGGTCGGCGCTCGGTAGTGCCCGTAGGTTGTCTTCAATGTGCCGCTTCGCGGTAGCGATTAGGTCCCGGATCGGAGGCAACTTGGCCGGGTCATCGATCAGCGATGATTCGATCAAAAGTCCGACGAGAAGATTGGCGTTCGCCTCGATCTCGTAGAGGCGCCGCAGCGACTCCGTCGCTTGGCTGGTGGTCGTCCTGTCTCCAGGCGGCGGTCTTCGGGTCATGAGATCAAAATTGGCATCGTCAATCACTGGGGTAATCGCTTCGAGCAAGCCCTCATGGAATTTGCGCACCGACAATCCCAGGGTGCGTCTTTGGGCGGACAGCGTCAAACGTTTTGACACCAACTCCTCGAGCGTGGCCAGCCGTTCATTCATCGCGACGAGCGCCTGCCCGATGACCTCGCTTTGGCTTTGGCTGACACCGAGTGCCCGGAGGTGATCAAGCCTGGTGCCTAGCAGATTCGATTGCGTGCGGATGTCGTGTGCGATCTGTTGCCTGTGGCCATCGTCTTCAACTGCCATCAGGCGTGGCACGGACGCGACAAGAATGCTTGCCTCTTCGGAAAGCCGAAGCGATTCGATGGTTGCCGGCATGCTCCGCGATACAATTGCAGTCAGAATAGCGCTGATATCCGAGGATACGTAAAGGGCGAATAGGGAGGCGAGCACCGTGAGGCCCGCTGCAAAGCCGAAGGCAACATAGAGGCGCGCGCGGATCGTTCTCAGCCACGTTGGTAATTCGAGCCGGCGGCGGAAACCGGTCGGGCTCGAGTGGTTATTGGGTTTGCTCACGACGAACTATTGCCCCAGCGCTCCGACCAGTCGCGAAATTGGCTTGAAAGATCCGTCTGCCTGAAGAACTGTAAAATAAACTGCGTCCGATCCTTGGTTTCTAGTCGGTCCATAGCTAAGGGTTATACCGCCGAGCTCAATTGGCGCCGCCGCAATTGCATCGAGAAACCCCTCGCGAGTCGGTTCGCCGTTGATCCGATTTAACGCTTCGACCGCAAGTCGACCAATAAGATAACCCTCCAAGGAGACGAAGCCGGACCTGGCATTCGGATCAAGAGAGGTCATCGCACGTTGATACGATGCGATGACCGGAAGCGATGAATCCCATGGAAACGGGACTACCTGACTTACGATTACGCCAGTGCCTTGATCGCCGAGTTCCTTTGCCAGCGATTCCGATCCGACGAAGGAAATCACAATGAATACAGCGCCAAGTTTCACCTGATGGGCAAGCTTGATGAATTCCGCGACTGGCTTATAGGGCCCGACCATCACGACCGCTTCCGGCTGACCTTTCGCGATGTCGAGCAACGCTGTTTTCACGGCCGTTGTGTTTCGGCGAAACGAACCTGATGCGACGAGCGACATGTTCCGCTTGGACATGGCTCGCTGCACTCCTTCAAGACCGGCGAGACCAAATGCATCGTCTTGGTAAAGGATCGCGATTTTGGATAGTCCGAGATCCTTGGTGAGATGTTCGATCCACGCCTCGGTCTCCTCGAAATAGGAGGCGCGAAGATTGACGACGTATCTGTTGTAGGGATTGCGAAGAAAATCGGCGCCGGTGAACGGTCCGATGAAGGGAACCTGTTGTGCGGTCGCGATAGGCTGCGCGGCCTTCGAAGTCGGCGTTCCTACCGCCCCGATCATAGCAAAAACCTTTTCCTCATCGAGCAATTTCTTCGTTGCCTCAACCGTTCGTTCAGGCTCGTACCCGTCGTCCAGAGATTTGAGCAAAAGCGAATTGCCAGACGCATGGACGGAGCGGTTGGCTTCTTCGAAGGCCGCAAGAATGCCCTGCCGTACACCTCGGCCTAAATCGCGGGCGGGTCCCTCGAGCGCGGCAACCTGGCCAAACACGATACTGCGCTCGGCATTGCCGTTCTCTGCGAAGGTAGGATTGCAAAAGAGGCTCAAGAGGAGCGCGAACGTCAGTCGGCACCGTCTGCATAACATTGGCGTCGCCCTCGCTTCAGAAGGCAGGTCTGCGCGTGTTTTTTCATTATTTGAGCACTTTGGGTTAATTGAGTATTAACCTTGTGTTAAAGGCTCAAAAACGGGCCGTCTTTGCGGTGCGGTGGTTGGTCGATAGTCGTTCTGGCGCTGGTTTAGAGAAACCTGACACCGACATAGCGCGTGTCCGTCCATACGACTTCGCAATTGCGTCCGACGCTGCCGTCTTTGTAGAGCACCAAGGAAAAGGTCTGTGGTAATTCGGTCATGGGCCGGGCAATGGTGAGGCGTGCACCGCCATCCGACATGTCCCAGACCACACATGGCACCGGCGCCTCGTGCGGGCCGAAAATGACTTCCGCGGCGCGACGCATCGGATGGCGCGGGTTTTTTCGCTTTTCCCGCGGCCGCCGAATTAGGTTTTTTGGAGGCTGCCCAAGCATCGCTGCCTCTTCCGAAGAAGTCACGCGATTATACTCGGCAAACGCTAATAAAGCTCGAAAGAACGATTTGGGGTGGAGCGACTGTGTCGATCGGCCGCCGCCCACGGCCGCCCCTTTCCCAAGGGAAGCCGGCTTGGCAAACCTTGGCGATTAACCGGATATTCAACCTGCCGAAGCACGCTGTCTGGTCCCGAAACGGCTCCGCTTGGGAGTTGAGCGCTCGGGAGCACAACCATGGCCGTCGATCCGTCCATACCGGTGCTCGTTGTCGACGACAACGCCACGACGATCCATATCATCCGCAAGCTCCTGTTGCAGCTCGGGTTCGTCAATGTCGACGATGCTGGCGACGGCGCCGCAGCACTGGGCAAAATGCGCGTCAAGCACTACGGCCTGGTGATTTCCGATTGGAACATGGAGCCGATGACCGGCTACGAGCTCCTTAACGCGGTCCGAAGCGATCTGCGCCTGTCGCGAACGCCGTTCATCATGGTCACGGCCGAGTCGAAGGTCGAAAACGTCGTAGCGGCGAACAAAGCGCACGTGAGCAATTATATCCTCAAGCCGTTCGACGCGAAGATGCTGAAGGCCAAGATCGACGCGGTGTTCACAGCGTGACGGAACGTCCGCCGTTGCGCGGTGCCGTCAGCGCTTCTATGAATGAGTAGGTGGCTCGATCAGCGCCCGAAGAACGATCTGCTGATCGAGTCGAGCCGGTGAATGGTGCCGAGGGGGATCGGCTTGCCGTGCTCGTCGAACGGGATCTGATTGTCGCATGGTTTGCGTCCGTCAATGTAGCGTCCGCTGGCGTTGTCAAATTTCATCTGTTCGCATTGGTCTGGATTGGTCTCCAGGATGATCTTGCCGGTAAGGGCCTCCCGTGAATCAGAGGCCGACGAGGATTGCTCCGCGATCCGCCGGGGCGGAGATGACCCGATGTAGCTGCTCGCGCCCAGATAAACGATTGCGGCGCAAACGGCGACGGCTAGGGTCAATGCGTACCAGCGTCGTGAACGCGTCATTGAGCGCGGATGCGCCTTCTTTGCCGTTGGGCTAGCTAAGGCATTACGTGATTGCCGCGTGCTCATGCGTGCAGCCTCAGCCCTCGCGATCCGAGGAGTTACGACGGGAATATGTCGGGTCCAGAGCCTGAAACCGCGATCTTGCTGGAAGATCGGTTTATTTTACGTGAATCTCGCGCCTCAGGCCCTCGGGGGAGGGCCCGACGGTAGAGGTCGTTTCCTCGATCGCGCTGTTGATTCGAGCTGCAGATAGGGGATGCGTCTCGAGCCATAGCGCTCGCGCCACAGCCGCGGGATCAACGCCTAGATCCTGCCACCAGCGGGCCTCTTCGCCCGAACGGTGGACTTCACGATGGTGCCCGCGGCAGAGAGGAACCGTGAACTCGTCGCTCACCTTGCGCCCCAGCGCTCGGCTTTGGGCAAAGCGCAGGTGGTGGGCGTCGGCGGGTTGCCGGCCGCAGACCAGGCAGGGACGCTTTGCCACAAACCGGACATGGTCCCGGTCCCGAACTCGTCGGGGCTCTGGCAAGGCCAGCAGGCTCTTGTTGACTGCTCTCGGCGGGTGCCGGGCACTCCGCCTTCCGGCCTCCCGAGCATTCTGGCCTAGCAGCCCCCCAGGCGGGGCCTCCTGAGCCAGGGGCGCGTCTGCGGCAACGGTCGCAAGGGTGACGAGCCTAGCCCGGAAAGCCTCTTCTACGCGCTCCGCATCAGCCTTAGTCAGCACGTTCTTTTCGGCGAGGCATCGGTGCGCCCAGATGGCCATCTCGTCGCCGCTGCCGAGAGCGCTGAGTTCAGCGAGGAGCCGATCGCGAAGTGCGGCCGATGCCTCAGGTCCGAGAATCGATTGGGCGGGCTTGGCATCGCTGCCGCGTCCCGGCGCGTTGCTGTGCCTGCTGTTGAGCCGCCCATTGCCGGTTCGCCTTGGCTTCTCCGGGCCCGAGGTTCGATTCGTCGGCGTGGCGAGATCAGGTGCGTCGAAGTCATCCTCCCCGGCAATGCCAACGAGGGTGAAGAGCGCATAGCGCCGGGCATAGGTGAGTGCCGCTCCCATCCGATGCGGCGTCGCAGTGTCGGTGATGGCGCAGACTGGCCAGTCCGAGGCGATCCATTCCCCAGAGGAGTGCGCCAGCACCGTCGTGAGGTTGATAATCCCGGCGGTCTGGTCGACCGCCGTAGTTTGGACCGTGGCGATCTCATGCTGCCCCAAGGTCTTGCGCACGATCTCGAGCCCGCTCGACAGCGGCGCATAGCGGAAGGTCTGCTCGGTCCCGCTACCCCCTTCCGGACGGATGGTGGCGGCCAGGGACTTCTCCGGATTGACGAGCTCCAACTGCGCCTTGGCAAGAGCTGCTGCGAG
>Ga0187783_10003541_pt1 | contig 11506 bp, 11 predicted proteins | sample 1015_SJ02_MP02_2_FD_132471 | JGI IMG/M metagenome (GOLD analysis project Ga0187783, IMG submission 132471) | Tropical peat soil microbial communities from peatlands in Department of Meta, Colombia - 1015_SJ02_MP02_20_MG | ecosystem: Environmental > Terrestrial > Soil > Wetlands > Peat | place... | reverse complement strand
GTATCCGGCGCGTCGTGGAACCCGAGAAAATTGGCTCGACGGTTGAAACGGAATGACGCGCGTTCCGATCGTCCATCCCAGTGATGATTTGGAATTGTGAGTGGCAGCGCACGGTCTCTTCCCCGCGGTGACTTGCGGCGTAGCCGTTGATGATTGCAGGCTGGCGGCGCAGGTGTATATTCTCTCTGGTTTCCGATGAGATGGATTTCCGGCCCTCAGATGGGCGAGGAGGTTCAAGATGGGATTTCTCGCATGGATCGTGGTCGGGCTGATAGCGGGTTGGCTCGCAGGTCAGGTTATGAAGGGAGGTGGCTACGGCGTGATCGTAGACATCATCCTGGGCATCCTCGGAGGCGTCCTCGGCGGCTGGATTTTTGGGGCGTTAGGGATCTGGCACGGTGGAGGAATGATTGGCTCGATCATTGTGGCTTTTGTTGGCGCGGTGATCTTGGTTGGGATTACGCGCCTGCTAAAACGAGCCTAGGAGACAAATCAGTTTTTGAAATCTTGCACCAACCGCTGAGCTGCGGTCGTTCCTGTAACGTAACTGTACATCCAATTGGAATTACTTCCGATTTGCCGATCAACCGCCGGAATGGCAGCAAACGCGAGGTTTAACGGCGGTGGCAAACTGCCACTGCGAACGCTCGAGGAGGCAGCCCGTGAAAGCGCCACTCCTTTATCGAATCTCTTCTGTTCTTTTGCTGCTTTTTGCGGCGGGTCACACAGTTGGGTTTCGCAAGACTGATCCAAAATGGGGAGTGGATTCTCTGCTCGGCTTAATGCGATCAGTTCACTTCGATGCGCAAGGCTTTAGTCGGACTTGTTGAGACTTCTACGTCGGGTTTGGTCTTTTTGTCTCCGCGTTTCTTGTATTCGCAGCAGTATTGGCTTGGCAACTGGGCGGCCTTGCGCCAGAAACCTTGGCGCTCATGCGCGGCCCTGCGTGGGCACTTGTCATTTGCTTTGCCGCGGTGACAATTTTGAGTTGCAGATACTTCTTCGTTGCGCCGATCGTCTTTGCAATCTTGATTACGGTCTGATTGACGACCGCAGCGTGGCGCTCGTCTTCTGTGGGCTGACCTAATCCGGTTCACTTCAACTTTCCGTATTCAGCCCTTGCGGCCACAAGGACGGGAGTATTGGGATCGGCGACTTTCCAGGGAGTGAAGAAATCGTTGTAAGTCGTAAGAGCCCAGTTCCAGGCGATCTCAGTTCTGCCATCCACGGTGAATTGCGGATTCCATCGATTCGCAATTGCTGCTCTCGGTCTAGTTGGTGGCTCTTTATTTGGCGTGCACTTTGGGACTGCGCTTCTGGGCCTTCACTTTGCGACCGTTGACAATATCGGCCTCCGTCCAGAGCCACAGAGTACGAGGACCACCATAGGGGACACCATCCGAAGGGCGAATCTTTCCGAGCGCCAGCCATCGGTTAAGCGTTCTGAATGACACGCCCATTTGTCGAGCGGCAGCAGCAGTCGTATAGGTTTTCGTCATCGATCTCCTTTCTGCCTGAGAGCGCGACGGACGTCCACAAACTCGATGCTATGCTGAGCACGACGAGCGTCGCGCTGTCAAGAAAAATCTGTTCTCGCTCCGGTTGGATTCCCACGGGCGGATCTCCGCAGTCACATAGCGAGGAGGCCTCGTATGGGAGGATGTAGCCCGCTTGGTCACAGCTGAATTGCTCATTGCATGCCTCTCTTCCAAGGAGGTGGTAGCCTTGCCCGAGGGGGTCAACGTTCTTGGAGTGTAATTTCTCCGACGTACACGTACCCATCCAGGTCTGCAGTCGAGCGCTGTGATTTTCACCGAGGTAACGCAACCATGACCGGAGAACTTGCGGCAAAGAAGGTCGGTGGAATACTAGCTGTGGCGCTGTTCGCCTGCGCCTACACTTTGGGCCAACCCAAAAATACTCCCGTAGACCCGGGCGTGCGCGGGGGACCGGCGGGCGCAGGCGGCCCGCTGCCAGGCCTGACTGCCGATGAAACGACATTCTTCCAGGATGGCCAGGCCAGGTTCGCCGAAATCGAGGTAGTGCAGGGAGGCTCGAACAACGGTCTTGGGCCGCGCTTCAACTCGAACCAGTGCTTCTCGTGCCACTCACAGCCGAATATGGGCGGATCAAGCCCGGCGCAGAACCCTTTGCCGGCCGTAGCGAAGTTGAATGGTGCAAGGAACTACTTGCCCTGGTTCATTGCGTCGAACGGCCCGGTCCGGGAAGTGCGCTTCAAGACAAGCAACGGACTCCCGGACGGCAACGTGCATAATCTCTTCGTGATCACGGGGCGGAGCGACGCTCCCGGCTGCGCCATCGCGCAACCTGATTTCCTGCCGGCGGGAAATCCGGTCACCGGTCAAGGTGGGAACCCCAACATTATTTTTAGAATCCCAACCCCCGTCTTTGGCGCAGGACTGATTGAGGCGATTTCCGACTCTGTTATCCTTGCCAACGAGCAGGCTAATGCGTCTGAGAAAGCTGCGCTGGGTATTTCCGGGCACCCGAATGCGATCCTCAGCGGGAATGTGAACCGCAGCGCCAACGATGGGACCATCACTCGCTTCGGGTGGAAGGCACAGAACAAGTCCCTGCTGATGTTCGCAGCGGAAGCCTACAACGTGGAGATGGGGATCTCGAATCAACTCTTCCCTCAGGAACGCGACGAGACTCCCGCGTGTCTCTATACTGCGTCGCCGAATGACACGCTCAACTTCACGACGCCCGCAACCGCTGCCACTTCCAACCCAGCTGTGATTTCTGACATCGAGGCGTTTGCCAACTTCATGCGCATGCTGGCTCCGCCCACGCCCGCTCCCGACACGCCCTCCATCGCGAACGGACGAACCGCCTTCATAAACGTGGGCTGTGCCCACTGTCATACGCCTTCATTGACCACCGGAAGAATGATCGCCAGCGGTTCCTCAACGCTTCCTAGTGCTGCGCTGTCAAACAAAACGGCAAATCTCTGGTCCGACCTTCTCGTCCACCACATGGGCGAAGGCCTCACCGACGGCATTACGCAGGGCGGTGCCGGACCCGATGAGTTCCGGACCGCTCCTCTCTGGGGTCTCGGGCAACGCATCTTTTTCCTCCATGACGGGCGCACGTCCGATCTCGTAGAGGCCATCAGGGCACACCGGAGTAAAGGAAGCGAAGCTGACAAGGTCATCGAACACTTCAATAAACTGAAGGCTCGGGAGCAGCAGGAAATCATCGATTTCCTTCGTGCGCTTTAGCACTGCCAGGTTTTAGAGGGATGAATTGGATCTGGAAACCCGGTTCAGCAGCCGAGCACAGGGCAGTTCGCGCCCAGAAGGATCCTTTCGGCGTCCTGCTTCGCCAACCTAAACGTCTGGGCGAAATTTTGGGTGTTAGTATCGCGTCCTTTTGAGGCTCCCCAATTTCTGGACCATCCGAGACTAGGAAAAGTTGGTTTATGGAAGATCTGGGAGATCGACAGACCCGTCTGCTCCATTGCCGGTGGTCTGGCAAACCTGCGCTCCCCTAATATGCAGGGGCTGGATCAGGGCTTTTTGCGGTGATCTTCAAACCAGTTGAGGGTGTAGACGACCTTGGCGACTTGGTGGCTGGGGTGACGGCTGAGGCCATGGGGCTCGCCCGGAAAACGGACGAGAGCGGACTCGACCTTAAGAAGCTTGAGGGCCGCGTAGTACTGCTCGGCCTCCGATATCGGCGTGCGGAAGTCTTCCTCGCCGGTCATGAGCAGCGTCGGTGTACTCACATTTTTGACCAGAGAAATTACCGAGCGCCGCATATATTCATCAGAGTAATCCCAAGGATTGCCCGAGAACCAGTATCGCGTCCCAAAAGAAGGCAGATCGGAGGTCAGAACCCAGCTATACCAGTTAATGACGGGATAGAGGCTGGCTGCCGCACGGAAACGACCAGTGTGATCGATCATCCAGCAGGTGAGCACGCCGCCGCCCGAACCTCCGGTTACAAAGAGGTTTTCCTTGTCGATATAACCCCGGGCGAGAATCGCGTCGACACCCGAGTTGAGGTCCTCGAAATCGTTGCCCGGGTAGGCGTGATGAATGAGATTGGCGAACTCCTCGCCGTAACTGGTGCTGCCCCGCGGGTTGGTATAGAGAATGACGTAACCATTTGCCGCCCAGATTTGGGCATTGAGGTCGAACCGATCGCCGTAGTTGGAGAAAGGACCTCCGTGAATCTGCAAAATGAGCGGATATTTCTTCGACGAATCGAAATCGGGAGGCTTGATGATCCAACCTTCGATTCTTCGTTTATCAAACGAGGAGTCGTACCAAATCTCATCGACAGCGCCAAGTTTCTTGCCCGTGAAAAGTTCGCGATTGAGCGAAGTGAGGACCTTGACTTCGGGATTGGCAAGCGACGCGGCGCCGACATCACCAGGATCGGAGGGGTCGTCGTATTGAATGGCAAAAGCACCGTTCTTGGCGACGCTGTAGTCGCCGCCCGCATTGAGGTGCGCAGCCAGAACTCTGGGCGAACCGCCGAGCGGCAAGTAGGCGAGCTTGGTGTCGCCCTGCTCTGCATACGTAAAGAAGATGCCTTTGCCATCGCCGGCCCAGCGTGGATCGGAAACGTCGCGATCGAGGCTGGAGGTGACCGGGCGAGAATTGCTGCCGTCCCGGTTAGCGACGTATAGATAGGTAGTCTGATGCCCCTGATAACGGTCATCGAAACCCGTATAAGCAATGAGTTTGCCGTCTGGGGCGATATCCGCGGACTCGTTGGGACCATTGCGATGCGTGAGCTGCGTGAGCTGGCCGTCGGCCACCCGGAGTTCGAAGAGTTCCGTGTGCAGCGGTTCGTATTCGTAGTTGGCCGTGCCGTTCATTGAAAAGATGAGCGACTTTCCATCCGGCGCCCACGCCAAGTAAGGGCCGCCAAAGCCGTGCGGGCCATGCGGGAAGTTGCCGGAGGTGAGCTGACGCGGCGCTCCGCCATCGGCGGCAACGACAAAAATCTGCGAGTAGCCCGGCTTCAGATATCCAGGCCCATTAAAGCGGTAGATAAGATCCTCATACACTTTCGGAGTCTCCGCCCACTTCGCACCCTCGGGTGGGGCGGGAAGCGTTGCGAGCTTCGGAGGCGTAGCAGAGACGAGCGAGCTAAATGCGAGCTGCTGGCCATCGGGAGACCAGGAAATGCCATCAGGACCATATTCAAGGTCCGTGAGCTTGGCGGTCTGGCCGGAATCCATCCACCGGACGTAAAGCTGAGCCTTGCCATCGCGGTCAGAAACAAACGCAAGGCGAGTGCCGTCGGGCGACCAGCGCGGCGACGAGTCGTTGTAAGGGCCGGTAGTCAGAGGACGGTGCTCCGTGCCATCGAAATTGATGATCCAGAGATTCGAGACACGGCGATCGGAGGTAATATCCGCGGACTGGCGGACATAAACGATGCGCTTGCCGTCGGGTGAGATTTTCGGATCGGAAGCAACCTGAACGCGGAAAATATCCAACGGCTCCAGCCGGCCGAGATTTTCCTGAGCGGTTGTGGTGAGAGGCCAAAGCAGAAGAACCACGGCTACCCTAGTGAGAGGACGGACTCTCCGAGACACGCGCATCTCCTTTCGCGGACGCATGGTATCACGCAATGTAACGAAGAAAGTCGTCATCGTACCCACCAACTTGGAGCACAAAACCGGGACGAATCGAGCGGTTCCTCAGTGCCAACCATTGGCTCCTCAGGATTTTCGGAGCTGTGCGTCGCACGCACGGGCTGTTTGCTGAAAGCGGTGGCACCTTGACGTCAGATGCCAGCAAGCGTTCGGCCGAGGCAAAGAACGCTCGATCCCAAAGTAGCGGGATGTAGAGTGCGATATTCGTCGAAGGCGGCCAGGAAGCGGTGTACGTCTTCGCGGAGCAGGTAATACGGCGTAGAGAGTCGCAGCTTGGAGGGGTCGCCGCCGCGGATGCGAATCTTTTTTGTCTTCCAGAGCCAGTCTTCGAGATCCATGCGCGAATAGGGCGGGACATTAACTGTGGCGATCGCGCAGCGCAACGCGGGATCGGCCGAGGTCCAGGCCACGGCGCCGCGGCGAAGCATTTCCGCGAGAACGTAATCGGCCATTTCGCGGTGGCGCTTCTCGATGCGGTCCATGCCAATCTGATTGGCGAGATCGATCGCCGCGCGAAGACCGCAAAGCGACGGAACATTCGAGCTGCCGATACGCTGGAAGCGCTCGGCGCGGATTTTCGGATCGTCCCAGCCCGACGTGGTGATGGTGTTCCACAGGCGATCGATCATTTCATCGCGAACGAACAGGAAGCCCGTACCTTTCGGCGCCTGAAGCCATTTGTGGGGACTCGAGGAATAGAAATCGCAGCCGATCTCGCGAACGTTCAGGCGCATCATGCCGGTGACGTGCGCGCCATCCACAGCGGAAATGAGCCCCTTCTCGCGTGCTAAAGCGCAGAGCTCTTTTGCGGGGAGAACGACACCGGTGGCGGTAGTAATGTGGCTGAAAAATAGGACGCGGGTGCGCGGGGTGATGGCGTCGCGGAAAAGGCTGAGGACGTCGGCGGAATTCGCAACGGGCAGAGGCAGCGCGACTTTCTTCAGAGCGATGCCGTAGCGCTTGGCGCGAAGCTTCCAGGGCTCCTCGCCGCCGGGATGCTCCTGATCGGTCATGACCACTTCGTCACCCGGCTTAAGGTCGAGGCCGTTGGCAATGTAGTTGTTCGCTTCGGTGGCGTTGCGGACTAGCGCGATTTCATCGCGGCTACAACCGACGAACGTGGCGAGGGGATCGCGAAATTCATTCCAGGCAGCGTAACCCCAGATGGGATAATCCTCGGGATCGCTTTGCGCCATTTTTTCGGTGTCGTTGTAGGCGTCGAAAACGGCGCGCAGGACGGGCGCGGGAGATGAACCTACCGTGCCGTTGTTGAGATACACCTCGCCAGCGGGAATAAGAAATTGCTTGCGAAGTTCGGCCCAATATTTTTCAGGATCCGCGTCGTACAGCGAGCGATCCGGCAACGGAACCGGGGCTTGATACAGGAGTTCGGGCGAACGAGGCGAAAGCGGAAGCGCTCCGACGGCTGCAGCAATGGATGTGAGGAAACTGCGACGATTCAGCATGGCGCCCCCCGGAGCTTCCGGCTGGGCGCATTGTACTCGCATCGAGAGAAATTTGTGCGCCGCTATCTGAGGTCTTGGGTCAAGTGTCGAGAAATCTTTGTTCTCGCGTCGAGTGTAAAACGGGATGCGCTCACAGACATGACTAACGGACCTCGCGCGAGTTCGTCAGCCTAGTTTCGCCACATCTTGTTGGCTAAGACCAATTCCCGAATATTGGTTTGCGACCCTAATTGTTAGACAACATCTGCTTGTGCGAACTGATGCCACGCAGCGTCGAATGAATACCTGCTGCGGCCGATCTCACGAGCGGCGCGACCATGCAAGGAACATCTGCTAGAGCGAAAGTGGATTCAGGCAGAAAAATATGATAGGTTACATGTAACCGATCTTTGGGGAGCGTAGAAACATGGCACGGAGCAGATCCAAGTCGTCACGCGACAAGGTGAGAGCGCACCGCAAGCGATTGCGCCGGCAAGGATTACGCCCCATTCAGATATGGGTGCCCGACATGCGTTCGCCCGCCTTCCGGCTAGAGGCCCACAAACAGTCCCTCGCCGTTGCCAAGAGTCCTCATGCCGAGGAGGACCAGGATTTCATCGACTCCATCTCTGATCGGGGCACAAAGTGAAGCGCGGCGAGATTTGGACTGTTGCGGGCGGCGAGCACTACGCGGGCAAGCCCCGCCCCGCTGTGATTCTTCAGGACGATCGCTTCGACCTGACTGACTCGATCACTCTCTGCGCATTCACCAGCGATCCGACGGACGCCCCTTTGTTTCGTCTCCCCATTGAGCCGAGCGCGGGGAACGGCCTCCGTGCTTTGTGCCGCTTGATGGTGGACAAGATCACAACTGTTTCGAAGGCTAAAATCGGAACGCGTGTCGGCCGTCTGGCCGACGAGGACATGGTGCGGCTGAACCGGGCCATTCTTGTCTTCTTCGGCATAGCCTCCCCTGCCAGCAGCGAGTAGTTGGAATCACGATAGAGCCAGTTGCTGGCAGGAGTCTCTCCTGTCCTGAATCCACCATTCAGGGTCTGTTGGCCATTCCTCGCACTCCGAATCGCCCAAGTTAATGAGAGACATTGAGGCGAAGAAAATCTCATCGCGGACGGACGGAATGGACACCGTTATGAAACAGATGTTTTGACGTGCTCGTCTTCCGAACCGGAAATATTTCCGGTTCACATAGAAACCGAAAGAACTAGCCAATCACCCTTGCGGCGGAATTGATGAGAATATTGGTCTGCCTTCCGGACAGCATGCGTCAGCGGTAGAAGCGAGGAATTGCAGCGCGTGGAAGTCATTTCTCGATGCGTGCAAGGAAACCTGGCGCGCCAGAGGCGCGGAGCTGCTCGAGCTATCGCCTCGGCATATCTAACCCTCAAAGCCCGCTATCGGCTGCGCAGCGCAGCCAACAGCCACGTACCGATTAGAGCTCTAGGTACTCGGCTTAAGCATGACGCGAATGACTTTGTGATTCAGGTCGTAATTTCCGTGAGCCTTCGAGGGAGACTCAAAAAGCCAAAGCCAGTGAATCGCATTCTTAACGTGGGAATTTTCCACGTCGACGTCGGGAATTTGCGGGAGGTCCCAGGTTAGTAAGTCGCTGGGATCGCTCCACGCGACGATCTCCGCGGCTGACTGAGCGCCGAGGGCTCCTGGCTGCGAAGCCAAGTATTCGCGCCGGAGTTTTCCCCACAACTCAAGGTGCTGGCGCATGTTGCCGTTGTCTATTGCGTCCAACTTGGCCAGTTCGAAAAGACGAATCTGGTTTGCAAGGAAATACGCGATGGAAGTGCGGCCGAGAATTCGCTCAAACTCGACTTTCCACTGCGGGTTTGACGGTGGAACTGTTTCAGTCAGGTCTAGGGCGGAAAACATGAGATAACTTCCGAGGCTGTGCGAGACAACGACAAATTCCTGATCCGGTATTGCGGCGGCGGCGTCTCCTCTCCTACCGTCAGCATTCACCTTCACCGACTTCAGAACCAACAGCCGAATGCCCTCAAGAAGGAGAGGACGCTCGGGGCCCAGAGCTATCAACGCATCAGAAAATCCCCAGTCAAGGATGTAGTTTTTCAGGCCTCGATTGATGAGCGCGCCTCTCTTAGGCATGGCTTTCAGCCGGGACGCATCAGAAGGTCCAATCCATGCATAAGAGATATACCTTCCGGGATTCTTCGCGTCGGGCTTAGACGACGCGCATACGTCGATATACGCCGCGGCGGGCCCAGCCAATGAGGCATCATTTGCCACTATCTGGCGGCATTTCAACGCGAACACGAGGGGCCACCAGTTTATCTCGTCGACATAGATCGTCGGCCCGCTCTTGCGTGCGATCTTCCAATGATCCACAAACGGCGCCGAGGCATTCCATTCTTCCGACGAAGAGCCGACCGGGTTAGTCCTCCAGACCGGTTCGCCTAGATAGGACAATTGAGGACCCGGAGCATTCAGGGCAAACCTGTCCTTGTCGGCGTACTCCCTGCCATCGTAATCGCCTTCCGGCGACACGCAATCGTGCCAGTAGCTGCAAATGCTCCTTCTTAAAGGTTGCGAGTCGGAATGGCCAGGTCCCGCGGCCGCCATTCCATGAACGTAGAAGATATGAAGCTGGGTAGTAGTCGCGCTGGCGCGCTTGAGCGAATCTGCGAGCGATCTAACGGGTTGGGGCCGATTCTGCGCCTCCGCGCTCCCGTCTCCGGCTAGCGTGAGTCTGTACGTCAACAAGAATGCGCAAATTACCAAGGGGACGTAGCCGTGCCTTCTGAGTAGCCTCGGTTTCAGGTCTGTCACATTGGAGTTCATAGAATCTCCATATAAATGAACGGCGCCTCGCGCTGTACGGCGCGCATGGGCCTACACCGTCGATAGCAAAACCACACGGAACATCAATGGTTGGCCAACTAATTGCCATTATCCAGGTGCCATCCGACGTTCACCCACTTGCCGTGACGAGACACAAACATTTCCGTGGCGCGCCCGGAGAGCGTTGTTTGCTTGCCGCCCATTTCCGTTTCAAGCGCGAATTTCGTATAGAGGATAGCCGTATGACCGTAAGCTTGAATTTCGGAGCCTGTCTATCTTAGCTAATTGGGCCATACCGCTCACCGACATTTCCGCAGGCCGGTTTAGGGGCCTAAGTCTCCGAGACACTCACCTTCTTAGAGAAGGGCAAGGTGACAATCCATGGGAATGGTGATCTCAAGGTCTCCCCCGAATTGCCCTGCGCGTTCGATTGCCACAGGTCCCTGAGTACTTAACTTGGCAAGAAATTCGGCATAATCGCGGAAAGTTTGTTCTGTGCGGAAGATTTCTCGGCGGCGAATACCGAATCGCTCCATGGCTTCTGCGCTGCGTCGAACTTTCTCTTCTTCCGCAGCTTGGAAGGCCCAAGCCGAACCCGAGAAGTGATCGAATACGACTATGTCGGGGGCTAGCGTGCGAGCATGCACGAGAGCTCTCATTGGGTCGGCCATCTCGTGCAGGCAGAACTCGAAATACACCACATCGCCAGACAAAGCCACCTCTTCGAACTTCGCGCAAACAACATCCACGAAATCTTGCATCCCTTCAGCCGCAACACGCCTCTCAAACTTGACGAGGGCTTCCCTGTCATGGTCGATTGCGATCAGCTTCTTGGGTTTGACGCCGGGATCGAGGAGTTGCCCGCCGCCCGCCCCAACAAGGAGCACAACCTTCGCAGTGAAATCGTAAAAGCTTCGAAGCTGGACGAGCAACCTTGCGTAATCGGCGGCCATGGCTAAAAGGATCCTGAGCAACTGGGCAAAGCCGCTTCAGGTTCCGATTCGCTCTTCGTACGGTCGGAATGTGATATCGAACCGCCGCCCATGACCGTCGTCCTGGCAAAGGTCGTGAAAGTCATCAACTGCAAGCAAACGGAAAGACGGAGCGCAACGACCGGATCGTCGCTCTTCCCGTGGGCGCAAAGTCTCATGGGGAATAGACACCATCGATGTTAGCGAGGTAGCAAGAGGTACTTGTTCGACCTTGAATGCTTCGACGTGCTCGTCTTCCGAACCGGAAATATTTCCGGTTCAGATAGAAACCGACCTGTCTGATCGCACCGTCGACTTAAGTACTTTTTTTACAGCACGTTATCGGTGATTTTATGGCCGCGAGCCCCCCGTTACAGGAACACGCAGCTTATCCTTTATATTGGTCCTTAACCCCAGCCACGGGAGACGATCGCGTTGACGTTGCTCGACGCCAGCGGCTGCTTCCATTGCCCGTGGCCTCTAGATGAACTCCGACTTTAACGTACACAACGTTCTCGACGTACACTGCCTTTAGATCCCTGGTCATTCGGCATTTCGCACGTCCGTCTCTGAGCCATTTGATGGTGTCGGGCCTTGGCCAGTTACCAATTCTGAGCATAAGCCGC
>Ga0187783_10003540_pt1 | contig 11506 bp, 10 predicted proteins | sample 1015_SJ02_MP02_2_FD_132471 | JGI IMG/M metagenome (GOLD analysis project Ga0187783, IMG submission 132471) | Tropical peat soil microbial communities from peatlands in Department of Meta, Colombia - 1015_SJ02_MP02_20_MG | ecosystem: Environmental > Terrestrial > Soil > Wetlands > Peat | place... | reverse complement strand
TCCGATCGTGCCGTCGGCGCCTGAGCGCAGGTGTCCGTCGTGAAGCTCGCCCGCCGTCACTTCGAGCCTCAGCCGGTAACCGGCCGCACCGTCCAGCCGGTCGCGCGACCAGGTCAACGTGCGCCCGCGTATGACCGGCGCCGCAGCAACCTCCGGCGGCACGGTGCCGAGCCCCTGATAGTCACGCAGCACTCGCACGCTCGAGAGTAGCGCCTGGCGAGGCTCGAGGTCGCGCGCGCTGATGGTAACGTCGGCCGTGATGCCGTAGAGCGGTCGTCCGCGGCCGTCGGCCTCCTCTGCCGCCGACAGCGCACCGTGCAGTGTCCAGCTCGCGCCCCGAGGCAGGTGGGCGAACCAGATTCCCACGCCGCTGTTGCCCGCCGGAAAGGCAATGAGGATGCGCGGGTCGCTTCCAGAACGCAGTACCAGATGCGCCGCGACGTTGCCTTCGCGCAGGAAGCGGTTGAGGTTGAGGCCTTCGTCGACTTCGAACTCGAGCCGGGAGCGGTCTGCTGGTGGCGCGGCGAGTGCCTGTGGCACGGCAGCGCTCACCGCCGGCAGCAGCCACGAGGCTGTCACCATTGCCGAGGTCAATCGTCCCACAGCGGAACTATACCGGAGGGCGCAGTCGCCCCGGTCGGCGCGGGCGCTGGTGCGCAGACACGATCAGGTGCCTGGTCGATACTGAACCATTTTGTTCACTATCGATGAAGGGACCCCCACTCCTCTACTCCCGCGGCGGGCTGCCCACTGCCGCGGCGGCACCGACCCCAGCGCCGCGCCGCTATACGTTCGAATCCGGGAACGACGCCTTGCGCCGGGCGATGTACTCGAGCAGCGCCTCGTCCACCGCCGGATCGAGCGGCGGCGCCTCGTATTCGGCGAGCTGCTTCTTCCACAGCGCATTGGCCCGCTGCGTCATGTCCTTGGAGCCTTCCGCATCCCATTGCTCGACGCTGTTGTTGTCGGCGAGCGGGGAGCGGTAGAAAGCGGTCTGGAAGTTGGCCTGGGTATGGGCGCAGCCGAGGAAGTGTTTGCCGGGACCGACCTCGCGGATGGCATCGAGTGCCTGACCGTTGTCGGACAGGTCCACGCCGGCGAGCAGGGTGTGCATCATTCCTGCCTGGTCGGTGTCCATGACGAATTTCTCATAGCCCATCGCGAGGCCCCCCTCGAGCCAGCCCGCGGTGTGCAGCACGAAGTTGACCCCGCCGAGACAGGTGGGCAGCAGCGTGTTGGCCGACTCGTACGCCGCCTGTGCATCCGGGATCTTCGAAGCGCACAGTGAGCCGCCCGAGCGGAACGGCACGCCGAGGCGTCGCGCCAGCGCCGCCATTACGTACAGCACCAGCGCCGGCTCGGGCGTACCGAAGGTCGGCGCGCCCGACTGCATCGAGAGCGAGGAAGCGAAGCTGCCGAGCACCACCGGCGCGCCGGGATTCACCAGCTGCGCGAGCGCCATCCCCGCCAGCGCCTCGGCGAGTGTCTGCGCGGCCGTGCCCGCCACCGTCACCGGTGACATCGCCCCGGCGAGGATGAAGGGCGTCACGATCAGCGCCTGGTTGGCGCGCGCATAGACCTTCAGTGCCCCGAGCATGGTCGCGTCCCAGGTGAGCGGCGAGTTGGCGTTGATCAGGCTGATGACGCAGGTACGCGGCTTGCCGCTCGCCGGATCGGTGAAGTTGTCGCCGAAGAGGATCCGGGTCATCTCGACAGTGTCGCGCGCGCGTTCCGGATGGGTCACCGAGCCCATGTACGGCTTGTCGCTGTATTTGATGTGGCTGTACACCATGTCGAAATGCCGCTTGTTGACCGGCAGGTCGACCGGCTCGCAGATGGTGCCGCCTGAGTGGTGCAACGAGGTCGCGACGTAAGCCAGCTTGACGAAATTGCGGAAATCCTCGATGCGCGCATAGCGGCGTCCGTCGTCGAGGCTGCGCACGAACGGCGAGCCATAGGCAGGAGCGAACACCGTGCGCCCACCGCCGACCACGACGTTGCGCGCCGGATTGCGGGCGTACTGAGTGAACTCCGCCGGAGCCGAGCGACGCACGATGGTGCGGCACATGCCGCGCGGGAAGTGCACGCGCTCGCCCTTGACGTCTGCGCCGGCGTCCTTCCACAGCTGCAGTGACTCGGGGTCGTCGCGGAAATCGATGCCGATCTCCTCGAGAATGGTATCGGCATTGTGCTCGAGCAGCTCGAGGCCCTCGGTGCCGAGCACTTCGTAGTACGGGATCTTGCGGGTAATGTAGGGAACGAAGGCGTGGCTGCGCGCGGTGCGCGCCGCGATCTTGGCGTCGCGGCCGCTCGGGCGGCGCGCTCGCGCCGTGGGACTCGGCTGCTGCTGAGGTTCCATGAGGGTGTCCTGCGGCCCCGAAAGCCCATTATGGTCACGCCCCGGTCGCCGGAACAGGCCGGTTTGCGGCATCGACTTCTCCCGCAGCGCCACCGGACGCCGCGGCGCACGCGGCCCTCCGGGCCGGGCGCTCAGTGCGAGTCGACGACCGGCAGGGAGATGTAGCTCGACACCCCCCCGGTGTGGAATACGCGCTGGGTCGCTTTGACGTAATCGGCCGCGTGCGCGAAGAAGATATTGTCGACGTAGCTCTGCGGGTTGCGATCGTAGAGCGGAAATAAGCTCGACTGGATCTGCACCATGATGCGGTGACCGGGCAGGAACACGTGATTCACCTGCGGCAGCGCAAAGCGATAGCGCTGCACCCGGCCGGCAGGGATGGCACTCGGAGCGGCCAGGCTGTCGCGGTAGCGGCCGCGGAAGATGTCCAGCGCTACGGCAAGCTGATAGCCGCCCATCGGTGGATCGGCCGGCACCTCGTCGGGATAGACGTCGATCAGTTTCACCACCCAGTCGCTGTCGGTGCCGCTGGTCGAGGCGTAGAGATTCACCACCGGCGCTCCGCCGATGTGCAGCGGCTCGGTCAGCACCTCCGAGGTATAGCTGAGGACGTCGGGGCGATCGGCGACCGAGCGCTGGTCGGTCACCAGCCAGCGCTGCCAGGCGTCACGATCCTCGAAGTGCACCGGCCGCGGAATATACGGGACCGGCTTGGCGGGATCGGAAACATATTCATCGTAGGGCATGCCGCTTCTCACCGGCGGAGCGGTGAAGTCGAGGCCGAAGTGCGGCTGCAGGAAGAGCGGCCGCGAGCGCCCCTGGCACCCCGACTCGCACGACAGCGGCCACGCCGGCAGCCGGCGCCAGTTGTTGGTGCCGGTCTCGAAAACGAATGCCGCCGGGGTGTCGGCGCGCGCCGCGCCGTCTTTCAGATGCGCATCGAGAAAGGGCAACATGACCTCGCCGCGGAACTGCAGCGCGGTGTTGCCCTCGAACCTGAGCGGCCCGATGCTGGTGCCATCGTAGTTGGCGCCGCTGTGGCGCCACGGCCCGAGCGCCAGGAACACGCCGACGCCCCGGTCCTTGCCGACGGTGGCCGCATAGGCGTGCACCCCCCCGTAGATGTCTTCCTGGTCCCAGATGCTGGTCACGAACATCGTCGGAACACTCAGGCCCTGGCGGCCGAGGATCTGATCGAGCGCTTGCTCGCTCCAGAACTGGTCGTAGGCGGGGTGCTCGGCGATCTTCTGGAAGAACGGCAGCCCATCGATGCCGAAGCGGCGGGCGAAATCACCCGCCGAGCCGGTGGCGAGAAACAGCGCGAAGTCGTCGTAGGCGCCGCGCGGGATGTTCTTGCCCTGGCCGCGCGCCGTGGTCTGGAGGTACAGGTAGTCGAAGTTCGTCTGCCGGAACGCGCCGTTGTGAAACCAGTCGTCGCCCTTCCAGCCATCGACCATCGGGCACATCGGCACCGCAGCCTTGAGCGCCGGGTGCGGATTGACCAGTGCCATCAGCACCGTGAATCCCTCGTAGGAGGAGCCGATCATGCCCACCCGGCCGTTCGACTCCGGCACGTTCTTCACCAGCCATTCGATGGTGTCATAGGCATCGGTCGAGTGATCGACCGCCGTGGCATTCAGCGGGCCGCGCAGCGGCCGTGTCATCACGTATTCGCCCTCGGAGAGATACTTGCCACGTACGTCCTGGAACACGCGGATGTAGCCCTGCGGCACCAGCACGTCGTCGCCCATCGGCAGCGTCGCCAGCATGTGCGGACTGGCGAACCGCTCGGCGCGCTTAGCTGCCTCGTAGGGCGTGCGCGTCAGCATGATCGGCGCGCCTTTCGCTCCCTTGGGGATGACGATCACGGTGTAGAGCCGCACACCGTCGCGCATCGGGATCATCGCCTCGCGCTTGACGTAGTCCCATTCCGTGGTGGGCGCGTTGAAGGCGGCCGGTATGTCGGCTTGCATCGGTGGGATCGGCGCGGCGGCAGTCGCCGCGGCAGCCAGGGCCGCGACCAACAGCGATGTTCGCCTCAGTCTCGCGCTTCGCATTGCCTTTGCTCCCTCCCGCGCACCTGGCAACAGCCTAGCAGATGCACGAACACGCCAAGGAGGCATACGATCGCACCATGGCCGCCACCGATGTTGCCACCGCCCTGCGGGCGGTGCTGCCGCGAGAGTGCGTGCTGTCACGCCTGGAGGAACGCCGCCCTTACGAGTGCGATGCGCTCACCGCCTTCCGTGAGCTGCCAGCCGCGGTCGCGCTGCCGCGCAGCGAGAACGAGCTGCTTGCGGTTCTGCTCACCTGCAACCGCCTCGGGGTGCCGCTGGTGGCGCGCGGCTCGGGCACCGGATTGTCGGGCGGGGCGACGCCGCACGCCGACGGCGTGCTGCTCTCGTGCGCACGCATGAACCACGTGCTCGGCATCGATCCGCGCAATCGCACCGCGCGGCTCGAGCCCGGCGTGCCGAACCTGCGCATCTCCGAGCTGGCCGCGGCGCACGACCTTTATTACGCGCCGGACCCCTCCTCCCAGGTCGCCTGCTCGATCGGCGGCAATGTGGCCGAGAACTCCGGCGGCGTTCACTGCCTGAAGTACGGTCTCACCCTCCACAATGTGCTCGGTGTGCGCGGCTACACCGTCGCCGGCGAGCGCCTCGAGCTCGGGGTGTCCGGCGGCGTGCTCGACTCGCCCGGCGGCCTCGACCTGCTGTCGCTAGTGGTCGGCTCCGAGGGACTGCTGATGATCGTCACCGAGGTGACGGTCCGGCTCATTCCGCGGCCGCCGTGTGCGCAGCTCGTGGTCGCCTCCTTCGCCAGCGTCCACAGCGCCGCCGACGCGGTGGCGGCGATCATCGCCGCCGGCCTCATCCCCGCGGCTCTGGAGATGATGGATCGCAAGGCGACCGTGGCGGTCGAGCCCTTCGTGCACGCCGGCTACGATCTCGAGGCGGCAGCCATCCTGCTGGTCGAGTCCGATGGCGCGCGTGCCGAGGTGGACGACGAGGTCCGCGAGATCGAGCGCGTGCTGCGCGATTGCGGCGCCAGCGGCCTGCGCGTGGCCGCCTCAGCCGCGGAGCGGCAGCGCCTCTGGTCGGGCCGCAAGAACGCTTTCCCGGCGGCGGGGCGGCTGGCGCCCGACTACTACTGCATGGATGGCACGATCCCGCGCAAGCACGTCGGGCGAGTGCTCGATGCCATCGGCGAGATGGAGCGCCGCCATGGTCTGCCCTGCCTCAACGTGTTCCACGCCGGCGATGGCAACCTGCACCCGGTGATCATGTTCGATTCCAACCGGCCCGGTGACTGGGAGAAAGCCGATCGCTTCGGCGCCGAGATCCTCGAGTTGTGCATCGAGGTGGGCGGCACCATCACCGGCGAGCACGGTGTCGGCGTGGAGAAGCTCGGCGGGATGTGCGTGCAGTTCTCGACCGCCGAACGCGCTGCCTTCGCGGCCGTCAAGGCGAGCTTCGACCCCGCGGGGCTGCTCAATCCCGGCAAGCTGATCCCGACATTGGCGCGCTGTGCGGAATACGGCCGCATGCACGTGCGCGGCGCAGCGCTGCCGCACCCCGAGCTGCCGCGGTTTTAAAGGCGTTGAAGTGAGCGCTGGCCAGACTGCCGTTCTCGATGAGTGGCGGGCGCGCATCGCCGCCGCCGCAGCGGCGCGCGCGCCGTTGCGCCTGCGGGGCGCGGGCACCAAGGACTTCTACGGTGAAGCACTCGACGGCGAGCTCCTCGAGCTCACCGCCTGGCGCGGCATCATCGCCTACGAGCCTTCGGAGCTCGTGATTACGGCGCGCTGCGGTACGCCGCTGTCGGAGATCGATGCGGCACTCGCCGAGCGCGGCCAGGTGCTCGCCTTCGAGCCGCCCGCCTTCGGCGCCGACCCGACGATCGGTGGTGTGATCGCTGCCGGACTCTCGGGCCCGCGCCGCCCGTACGCCGGCGCGGCGCGCGAGTTCGTTCTCGGCGCCCGGCTGCTGACCTTCCAGGGAGAGCTGCTGCGCTTCGGCGGCCAGGTGATCAAGAATGTCGCCGGCTTCGATGTCTCGCGGCTGCTGTGCGGATCGCTGGGAATCCTTGGCGTGATCACCGAAGTCTCGCTCAAGGTGCTGCCGCGCCCGCGAGCGGAGCAGACGCTGCGCCTGGAGCTGTCGGCGGAGGCGGCGGTGGCGGCCTTCAATCGCTGGGCGGCAATGCCGCTGCCGTTGTCGGCGGCCGCGTGGTGGCAGGGCGCCGCTCTGCTGCGGCTATCGGGTGCAGCCACGGCGGTGCAGGCGGCGTGCGAGCGCGTCGGCGGAGAGCGGCTGGAGGGCGCCGCAGCGGACGAGTGGTGGAGCGCGCTGCGACACTGCCAGCTGCCCCTGTTCTCACGGCCGGCGCTGTGGCGCATCTCGCTGCCGGCGGCGGCGCCGCCGCTGGCTGTTGGCGCGGAGCCTCTCATCGACTGGGGCGGAGCCGTGCGGTGGTATGCCGACCTCGACGAAGAGCCGCCGGTGCGGCTGCTCGCGCAAGAGGCCGGTGGCACGGCACTGCGCTGGCGGGGGCCCGCGCCGCAGGGGCGCTTCCATCCACTGCCGCCGGCGCTGCTGGAGCTGCACCGGCGCCTGAAGCAGCGCTTCGACCCTCAGGGCATCTTCAACCGCGGCCGCCTGATCGCTGGGTTATGAGCCAGTGGCCGCGCTCACAAGTTGACCGTGCCGCGCCCGAGCTCGATGACGTCGCCGCTCACCAGCACCTGGTGCTGCGCGTCGACGCGCAAGCGCAGTGACGACGGACGCCCGGTGTACTCTCCCTGGGAGATCTCGAGCTCGCACGGCAGCGCATGATCCGTGGCCAGGTACCAGCCGCCGAGGTTCGCCGTCGCCGAGCCGGTGGCAGGATCCTCGAGCACCGCATTCCCCTTCGGAAAGAAGAAGCGCGCCAGCAGCCCCGTGCCCGCGGGGGCGAAGATGTACGCCATGCTCTGCCCGCTGGCGCTCAAGAACTGCTCGAGCAGCTCGGCGCGGACCCGTACGCGGCGCACCGCCGCTTCACTCGTGAGTGGCACGATCAGCTGTTCGGTACCGGCATTCACCCACAGCGGCCGCTCGCCGATATCTCCCTCCTCGACTCCGAGCATCGCCGCCAGCGTCAGGCGCGGCTCGGAGACTTCACGCCAGGTAGGCGTGTTCGCCGTCAGCGTCCAGCGGTCACCGGCGGCGCGCACCGGAATGATCCCCGCGTTCATCTCGAGCGTCAGCCGGTCACCACCGATTCCGAGCGCGCGGCAGACGTGAGCCGTACCGAGCGTCGGATGCCCGGCGAAAGCCATCTCGTACCCCGGTGTGAAGATGCGTACGCGGGCGCTGGCACGCTCGGAGGGCAGGATGAAGGTGGTCTCGGACAGATTGAACTGCAGCGCAAGAGCCTGCATCCTCGCGCTATCGAGCGTCTGCCCGCGCTCGAACACACACAGCGGGTTGCCGCTGAGGGGCGCGCCCCTCTGTGTAAAGACGTTGACGAGCCGATAGGCATAGGTGGGCATTGCCGTCGGATTCTACGCGCGCCGAGGCGATCAGGGTCATGACCACCGAGCTGCTGTTCCGCGACGACGCTTACCTGCGCACCGCCACCGCCACCGTCGTCGCGGTTGGCGCCCAGGGGATCGAGCTGGACCGCACGATCTTCTATCCCTTAGGCGGCGGCCAGGCGGGCGACAGCGGCACACTGCGGCGCTCGAGCGGCGAAGCAGTAATGATCGGCGATACCCGCAAGGCCGCCGAGCCCGGGCGCGTGCTGCACCTGCCGGCGGGCGGCGGCGCCCTCGAGCCGGGCGAAGCGGTGACGCTCGAGCTCGACTGGCCGCGCCGCTACCGGCTGATGCGGCTGCATACGGCGCTGCACTTGCTGTCGTGCGTGATCGTCGCTCCGGTCACCGGCGGCAACATCACGCCGGAGAAGGCGCGGCTGGACTTCGACATCGACCTGGCGCTGCTCGAGGCCGGCGCGATCGAGCGCAACACCAATGCGCTCATCGCGCGAGGCGCGGCGACCGAGACCGTATGGATCACCGATGCCGAGCTCGAGGCACAGCCGGAGCTCGTCAAGACCATGAGCGTGCAGCCGCCGCGAGGTGCCGGGCGCGTACGGCTGCTGCGCATTCCCGGCATCGACCTGCAGCCGTGCGGCGGCACGCACGTCGCCGACATCGCCGAGATCGGCGGCATCCGCGTGCTCAAGATCCGCAGCGAAGGTCGCCGCAACCGCCGCGTCGAGATCGCGCTCAGCGATAGCGGCTGAGCTCGATGCCGTTGCCCACCGCGAGCAGCACCGAGCTCATCTCGGCCGCCGTTCGCACCCGCTCGCGGTAGGCGCGCGCGTGTGCGCGCGCGCTCTCGGGCTGGAGCATGTTGTCGGCGACGATCAGCGCCCCCGCCGCCAGCTTCGGATGAAGCCGCTCGAACACCGGCACGTACAGGTCCTTCCACAGGTCGATGAGCACGAAGTCGAATGGCCCGGGGAGCGCGGCAAGCGAGGCGAGCGCATCACCGATGCGGAACTCCACGTAGCCGTCGAGTCCGGCCCGCGCCAGCTGTGTGCTGGCGTACTGCGTCTTGGCCGCGCGCAGCTCGAGCGATATCACCTTACCGTCGATGGCACGCGCGGCTTCAGCGAGCCAGGTGGTGGAATAGCCGAAGGAGCTGCCGACCTCGAGAATGCGCCGGGCGCCGGCTTCCTTGATGAGCAGATTCATGAGACTGCCGGTCGCGCGACCCACCGGCAGCAGCAGCTCATCGAGCCGCTGCACATGCTCCTGCGCCGGGAGCTCCTGCTCGCGCCGCGCCCGCGCCTCGTAATCCTCGATTACACTCCAGAACGCGGGATCGATCGATGCCTTCGGCTGCATTGCTGCCCCCTCGCTGCGCCTCAGGCGGCGCCGGAGAAATATTCCTGCAGCGAGGCCACCCCCAGCCGCTTGGCCTCGAACAGACTCTCGAGATGCTCGCGCGAGTTGACCAGCCCGCGCGCGCGCAGAACTCCCTGCTCGTCGAGCAGTGCCGCAAACGGCAGGCGGCTCACCTGGTAGGCGAGTCCGAGGGCCGCGGATACCACGTAGGGAATGCCATCGAGCCCCTGGGCGCGCACGAACTCGCGCTGCTCGCGCGTATCACCGTCGCTCGCCAGGATCACGTCCATCCAGCTGCGTTCGTCCTTGCGGCTCGATTTGACGGCAGGAAGGAGCGACTTGCACACCGGGCAGCTCGGCGAGACGAACAGCAACAGCGTGCTGCGTCCGTCGCCGCGCGGGCTGCCGATCCGGTGCGCGTGTCCCTCGAGGTCGGCCACCTCCAGCAGCGGTGCCGGCTCGCCGACCGCGGGTCCGCGATTGAGCATCAGCGCCCCTGCAGGCGCGATGCGCTCGTGCAGCACTCCCACCTGCCGCACCAGCGCCAGTAGTACCCCTGTCAGCACCAGCACCAGGATCCAAAGCACGGTGTTGGAGATGGCGAGCGCACTCATGGAGCCGAAGTCCGCCACGCTGCCGTGCGCATCACGAGACGGCCGAGCAGCCCGTCGAGGCTGATATATAAGAGTGCGGCGACGGCCGTACCGGCGCCGATGGTCAGGGCATCGGTCGGACCCAGCGGCCGCTTTGTCCACGGCAGCAGCATCGCGCCGAGCAGGCCGGCGAGGATCAGATTGCGCCACACCATCCAGGGAGCGATCGGCCGCCGCTCGTGCGGACCGCCGCAGCCGCAGTCGAGGTCGCGCCGCCCGCGTGCCAGGTTGATGCCGATGGCGGCGGCATACGCCAGCAGCAGGCCGATCCCCGCCGCCGCTGCACCGGCCCGCGAGCCGCGCTCGAGCAGCGCTGCGCCCACGGTGAGCTCGAGCACCGGCACCAGCGCCGCGAGCGGCGCCAGTGCGGCCGGCACCACCGCGTAGGCGCGAAACACCTCGGAGAACTGCGCCAGAGCGGCGAGCTTGTGAAGCGCGGCGCTGGCAAACAGCAGGGCGAAGGCTCCCGCGAGTAGCGCGCCGACGGCCGGATCGATCATCAGCGCATGATACCCGATGCCCCTGCAGCCTCGGCGCAGCCCGCGCCGCTGCCTGATGACTTGGGCCTGGCGGTGCACGTACGATGCACCGCGTGGAGCCCGAGCGCCTCGAAGCCTTCACCGATGGTGTGGTGGCGATCATCATCACCATCATGGTGCTCGAGATCCGCGTGCCGCACGGTAGCGATCTCGCGGCGCTTCGGGCCGACGTGCCGGTGTTGTTGGCGTACGTGTTGAGCTACGTGAACGTCGGCATCTTCTGGAACAACCACCACCACATGCTGCACGTGACCGAGCGAGTCGACGGCAAGGTGTTATGGGCGAACCTGGCGCTGCTGTTCTGGCTGTCGCTGGTGCCGTTCGTGATCCGCTGGCTCGATGACTCGGGATTCACCGCACTCCCCACCGCCGCCTACGGAGTGGTGCTGGCGTGCGCGGCGGTCAGCTACACCGTGCTGGAGCGAACCATCATCGCCGCCAACGGTCCGGGTTCGCGCCTTGCCGCCGCCGTCGGCACCGACGCCAAGGGCAAACTATCGATTGCGCTCTACCTGGCAGCGATCGTACTGGCGTTCGCGCAGCCGTGGATCGCGATCGCGCTCTATGTCGGCGTGGCACTGCTGTGGCTCGTGCCCGACCGGCGCATCGAGTCACGCGCGAACCAATGATCCGCCGCGGCGGCGGCCGCTGCGCTGGCCGCCGTTAGCGCGCAGCGGCGTCCGCGACCTGAACCTGCGCCTTCAGCTGCGTGCTGCCCGGCCTACCCGGGAGCAGCCTCGAGCTGTGCCGCGGCGCCGGAAGCCGCCCCGGTCCTGTCCATGCGTTGTAGATTCGCAACAACTCTTGTTATTGCTAATTGTTCGCATTAGAGTTTTGGACAGGGTACAGGTCTCGGCGGCAGGGGAACGCTTGTAACTGTCGGAAATCACGCACGGCATCCGACATAACGCGTCCTCGGCCTCCATCAGTTGGTCCGATCGGTTGTTCACCGGCTCTTAGCAAGCACATCGGGGAGGGGACCGTCCATGAGAGTGAAAAGCAACAAGGCACTCCGAGGGAGTGTCCGCCCGGCTCGGCAAGCTGTCGTGTCCTTATC
>Ga0187783_10003539_pt1 | contig 11508 bp, 7 predicted proteins | sample 1015_SJ02_MP02_2_FD_132471 | JGI IMG/M metagenome (GOLD analysis project Ga0187783, IMG submission 132471) | Tropical peat soil microbial communities from peatlands in Department of Meta, Colombia - 1015_SJ02_MP02_20_MG | ecosystem: Environmental > Terrestrial > Soil > Wetlands > Peat | place... | reverse complement strand
CCCGCCCAATCAATGCTTGACGAGATCGCCGAGCAGGCTCGCCGCGACCGCTAGCTTCGACAGGGTCAGCCCGGATCCGGCAATGTCCTGAACGGCGGTCCTGATGCGCTCGACGTCACTGGATCGCGGTTTGACCCAGGCGTCAACCGCCGCCGCTCCGACCGCGCCGTTGCCCACCATTTCGACCGCGATCCGCCGCTCGGCTTCCGAAATAGAATCGAGCGTGCGGTCGAGGGCCAGACGATCGAAATAATCAGTCACCTGAATGCTGCGCGCCGCGTTGAGGATGCGGTCGAGCCGGAAGAAAGTGCCGGCCGCAAAGTATGTGGCGGCTACTTCGGCAACCGGTTTATGGGTGCGATCGGCAACCAGCACGACATCGGGTGCTGCGGCAAGGACCGGAAGACTGGCAATCCGGCGCGCCAAGTCCTCGGGCACGCGCGCCGTTGTCAGCGCGGTGATCCGCGCCGTCCGGACCGCGGCCGCTTCGTTCGAGAGCACCCGATCGAGCACGCCCGCCACGGCGGCGATCCCGCCGCGATAGTGTTCGACCACATCCGCAAGCCCCTTGGAGAGGTCAAGGTTACGCAGAAACCAGACGACGCGATCAAGCAGCAGATCCTGGACCGCCGCATAGAGTTCGAGCTGCAGCTTGCCGCTGATCTTCGCGTCCAATGCATCGATCGCGGAGTTGAGATCGGTCATGGCGTAACTATCACGCACGGCCGCAAAAGCGGCCGCAATGCCGGCTGGCGCCGCCCCGGTCTGATCGCCAATGCGAATGACGAGGGTCGGGCCGCCGCGATTGATCATTGAGTTCGACAGCTGCGTTGCGATGATTTCTCGCCGCAGCCGATGTTTGGCGACTTCGTCCGAAAAGCGCTCGACCACAGGCTTGGGGAAATAGCGCGCCAACTCGCGGCCAAGATAGGGATCATCCGGCACCGCCGAGTTGAGCAAATCATGGTAGAGCGTGGTCTTGGCGTAGGCGAGCAACATCGCCAGCTCCGGACGCGTCAGCGCCTGTCCACGCCGGCGCCGGTCGGCGATTTCCATGTCGTCGGGCAGAAACTCAAGCGCGCGGTCGAGCAGACCGCGCTGCTCCAGCGTCTGCATCAGACGTTGCTGAAAACCGAGATCCTCAAGCCCACGCCGTTGGGCCAGCGACAGCGCCAGCGTCTGCAGATAATTGTTGCGCAGCACGAGCGAGGCGACCTCATCGCTCATTTCGGCGAGCAGCGTCTTGCGTTTTTCGGAGTTCAGTCGGCCATCCCGCAGCGGTCCACTGAGCGCGATCTTGATATTGACCTCGAGATCGGAGGTGTTGACGCCAGCGGAATTGTCGATCGCGTCGGTATTGAGCCGGATGCCGGAGTTCGCCGCCTCGATCCGTCCCCGCTGCGTCATACCGAGATTGGCACCCTCGCCCACCACCTTGCAGCGCAGTTGCGCCGCGGTAACCCGAATCGCGTCATTGGCGCGATCGCCAACCTGATCATCAGTCTCGCCGGACGCCCGCACATAGGTGCCTATACCGCCGAACCACAAGAGGTCGACATCAAGCCTCAGGATGGCACTCATGACCTGCTGCGGAGTTGCCTGGCTGCGGGGCAGGCCGAGCAGCGTCTGGGCCTCGGCGCTCAGCGCAATTTCCTTGGTGCTGCGCGGGAATACGCCGCCCCCGGCGGAGAGCCGCGAGGGATCGTAATCGTGCCAGCTCGAGCGCGGCAGATCGAACAAGCGTTTGCGCTCGAAGAAACTCGTCTCCGGGTCGGGATTGGGATCAATAAAGATGTCGCGATGATCGAAGGCCGCTACCAGCTTGATGGTGCCGTCAAGCAGCATGCCGTTGCCGAATACATCTCCCGACATGTCGCCGATCCCGGCCACTCTGAACGGCGTCGAGCGGATATCGATATCGATCTCGCGAAAATGTCGCCGCACCGCTTCCCAGGCGCCACGGGCGGTGATCCCCATCTTCTTGTGGTCATAGCCGGCCGAGCCACCCGACGCGAAGGCATCGCCGAGCCAGAAATCGTGCTCGATGGCAATGGCATTGGCAGTATCCGAGAACGTGGCGGTCCCCTTGTCGGCGGCGACCACCAGGTACGGATCATCGCCGTCGTGACGGACAACGTCTTGCGGACCGACGACGCCTTGTGGGCCGAGATTGTCGGTAATGTCGAGCAGGCTTGAGACGAACAGCACGTAGGCAGCCATTGCCTCGGCTTGAATCACCTCGCGCGAGCCGGCGGCGGGCAGCCATTTCGGGATGAAGCCCCCCTTGGCCCCGACCGGCACGATGACGGCATTCTTGACCTGCTGCGCCTTGACCAGCCCGAGCACTTCGGTACGGAAGTCCTGCGGGCGATCCGACCAGCGCAGGCCCCCGCGTGCCACGTGGCCAAACCGCAGATGGATGCCCTCCACGCGTGGCGAATAGACAAACACTTCATACAGCGGCCGCGGCAGCGGCAATCCGTCGACTTCATGGCTGTCGAGCTTGATGGAAATCGTCGGCTTGGCCTGCCCGCCGGCATCGACCTGAAAGAAATTGGTCCGCACCGCCGCGATGATGGCGTTGACGAAGTGCCGCAGGATGCGATCCTCGTCCAGGCTCGCGACCTCCTTGAGGGCGCGCTCGATCTCGGCCAGCAGCTCCGCTTCCTGCCCGGAGCGCTGCTCGGGCGTGACCGTCAGCCGAGGATCGAACCGGGTCGCAAACAATCGCACGACCAGCGTGGCGAGCGCTGGGTGGTTCCTCAGGCTCGTCCACAGATAGTCTTGCGAATAGGCCAACCGGATCTGGCGCAGATAGCGCGAGATGGTACGCAAGAGAGCAACCTCGCGCCATTGCAGACCGGCTGTGAGAACCAGCGCATTATACCCATCATTTTCAGCACGCCGGCGCATGACCATGATGAAACAATCCTCGAGACGCTGCTTGAGCGCCTCAAGATCCCTGGTCACGCCGTCGGCGCACTCGAGCACCATGTCGTGCAGCCAGACCTCGGGGGTGTCGCCGACCGCCTCGATGCGGTAGGTGCGTTCGTCGACCACCTTGAAACCCATATTCTCAAGCACCGGCACCCGCTCGGACAGCGACATCGGCTGTTCACGGCTCCAGACCTTGAGCCCCGGACCGGTCGTCGGACCGACAGTGCGGGAATAGAAATCGACGCCGAGCGGCCGCGCGGCGGTCAGGCTCTCCATCATGCGAATATCGGCGACCGCCGCCGAAGCTTCATAGAATTCGCGATAGCCGAGCGGAAAGGCGTCACGAAACCGTCTGAGCAGCGCCTGCGCGCGGACCGGTTCGTGGACCAGCGTCAGCGCCTCCGCCAGTCCGTCGGTCCAGGTGCGAACGATGCTTTCGACCGCTTCTTCCAGCGCGGCCCGGTCTGGATTGGGCGTCTCGCCCTGATCGCGGCCGATGATGTAGTGAACGCGCACCAGCGGCCCTTCGGTAAAGAAGGGGTAGAAGGCGGATACCCGTCCATTGTAGATGCTGGCCAGAAAGCTGCCGATCGCCAGGCGCGTGCCGCTGTCGTAGCGTTCGCGCGGTACGTAGACGAGCGCTGAAACGAACCGGTCGAACCGGTCGCGTCTTGCCAAGACCCGCACCCGCGGCCGCTCGTCGAGAAGCAGAATCTCCATCGCAAAGCGAAACAGGGTCGCTTCGTCGATCTGGAACAGTTCGTCACGCGGGTAGGTCTCGAGCACGTTAACGAGCGCCTTGCCCGAATGGCTGTCCGGATCGAATTTGCTGCGCTGAATGATGGCGTCTACCCGACGCCGAAGATAGGGGATGCTGCGTGTCGAACGGGTATAGACGGTGGAGGTAAAAAGCCCCGTGATCCGCAATTCACCAACCAATCCGCCATCCCGATCGAACCGCTTGATGCCCACATAGTCCATATGAACGCGCCGATGCACACGCGAGCGCATGTTGGCCTTGGCGATGATCAGCGCTTTCGGTTCCTTAAAGAATTCGCGGATCTCGGGCGTGATGCTGACAAGCTCGCTGCCGCGCCTCAGCACGCGCGCTTCCGGAGCGCGCAGGATGCCGAGCCCGGTCTCGAACTTGGGCGCGATGTCGCCGTTCTGATCGGTGTAGGCGTATTCCCGCACGCCCAGGAAAGTGAAATTGTCGTTTCTCAGCCACTCGAGAAACTGCACCGCCTCGGCAATCTCCTCAACCGGCAACTGCGGAGGATGATCGCGGATCTCGGCGATCATGTCGCTCACCCGGTTGAGCATGGCCCGCCAATCCTGCACGCAAACCCGGACATCGGCGAGCACCTGCTCGATGGCCTGGACGATGCGGACCTGACGCGCCTCGTCCTCGATGCGTTCCACATGGATATGAATCAGGCTCTCGCGGATGACGGCGCCGCCCCCCGCGTTCTGCCCATGGAAGCCGATCAAGTTTCCGGCCGAATCGCGCTCCACCGACAGGATCGGATGCACCACCAGTTTGACGTCGATGCTCTGCTCGGTCAGCTCCCCGAGAACCGAATCGAGCAGGAACGGCATGTCGTTGTTGAGGATCTCGATAACCGTCACCGTCCGGGTGCGCGCCGTCCCGCTTGCACCCTCGCGGGCCTCGCAGCGAATCTTGGGGGTGTTGGCTTTACGCTCCTTGAGGAAACGCCAGGCTTCCTTGGCAAGCGCCGCAAGATCGTGCGGGTCGTAGCGGATCAGATCTTCGGGGGCCGCATGCCGGAACAGTTGCACCGCGAAGCTTTCCGGCATATCGCCGTGCAGTCCGGCCAAGATGGTTGCCGTCTGCTCGATCAATCGGCGTGCCGAACGTTCCTCCTCGGTGCCGAGAAGACCTTCAAAACTCATCTCGTCCTAAACCCGAAATCGTGCTCGATGTATAATGTTGTGGCCGGTGACGGAGAACCTACGGGCTCGTACCCAGACCAGGACTTTGGGTGCGGCAGTTTCTGCGATTGATGCATTTCCGTCGAGAGGAAAAGCAGCTCGTCCCCGGACGGTTCATCAACCAGGGCGGGCCAATGGAATGCACCGCCAACGTGGCGATGTGGATCCGCCGCTGAGTAATAGCCACTTGAGGCCTCGCGCAGCCGGGCAGCCCAATTCGCCATAACAGGCTGGCCCTGGCGTTTCAATACGTGCACTATCGCGGCCGCGGCTTGCGGCTCTCCGCCCCGAACGGCAAGCCAGAAGCATCAAACCGCCGCGAACTCTCGCGCAGCGGCGAGCTTGGCCTTTTTTCGCTCAACGCAACTGAATGCAGGCTCGTGGTGACCGAGACATCAAACAAGAGCCCACCGCCGAAGCGCGTCGCGACAGGCGCCCGAAGGGCGCGATCAGGGCCGGGGGCCCACCCGGCGGCTGACGAAACCGCTCGACAATCGCCGGCGAGGTCCGATCCGATTGGCGCGGCGCCGGCTGACCGTCTCGCCGGCCCGGTGGAGGCCGTGGTCGACCTCACGTTGCCATCGGCGCCGCTGAGCCCCGCCATGGAGGCCTATTTCGCCAAGTGCCAGGAGAAGCTCGGCTTCATACCCAATGTGCTGCACGCCTACGCTTTCGACATGGCCAAGCTCGAGGCCTTTGTGGCCATGTATAACGATCTGATGCTCGCACCGTCCGGCTTGAGTAAACTCGAGCGTGAGATGATTGCGGTCGCGGTCTCCTCGCACAATCATTGCTATTATTGTTTGGCGGCACACGGTGCCGCGGTGCGGACTCTCTCCGGCGACCCCGTACTCGGCGAATTGATGGTCATGAACTATCGGGCGGCCGCCCTCGACAACCGTCAACGCGGCATGCTCGACTTCGCCGTTAAGCTCACTGCGCAGCCCTGGCTGATCGAGCAGGCCGATCGCGACAACCTGCGGTGCCTCGGCTTCTCGGATCGTGATATCTGGGACATCGCCGCAGTCGCGGCGTTTTTCAACATGTCCAATCGTCTGGCTTCGGCAACCGACATGCGCCCCAACGCGGTCTACCACGGTCAAGCCCGCGGTTGACGTGACGCGACGGTCGATTGCGAAGACCCGCGACCGGTCACGACGGTTCAAACGGCTTCAGATTTCAATCACCTGGTCGGGGAGTTGATCCTTCTTCACGGTCCCGGCAGGCAATGGGAAATGCGCCGCGAGCACTGCGCCACATTGCTCGATTGCGGCCACAAAGCCGTCGGCGGGCTGGCCGCGCCTGAGCGCGGAGGTCAACGCTCCGAGCGCGCCATCCCAGGTCCCCGGCGACACTTTCTGATAGATGCCGGCATCGGCAATGATTTCGGCATAGCGCTCGGCAGCCGACGCGAAAATCAGCACACCGGTACGTTGCTCGGTGAGATGCAGCCCTTGGGCCCAGAATTGCCGCATCGCGGTCAGATGCGCCCGGTCGCGCTTGGCCTGGCGTGGCACCAGAGCGATGCGAATGGCGGGCCACGACAAAACAACGGCCAGAACCACGAAGGTCACGAGCTGCAGCAGATAGATGACCATCGCCGGCCAACTCGTCAGGACGATCAGCGGCAGGGGAATTGCCAGTGCAATCGCCGCGGCCCAGGCGACCGGCACCAACCGGTAGTCACTCGACGCTTGGGCAATCACACAGATGATCTCACCAGACGTCGCCGCTTCCGCCGCATGAATGGCGGAGACGATGCGATCGCGGTCGCTTGCCGAAATCATCGCTGCCTCAATAATCTCCGGATGCACCGCCACCGCCAAAATCGCCCCCGCCCCCCGAAAAACCGCCGGAATCGCCCGAGCCGGACGATCCGGATCCAAACGGGCCGCCGGGTGGCAGGATAACCGGTCCGAACCAACCCGGTTGGCGGCGCGAACCGCGCAATCGTCCGCCCGGACCGGACATGCCGCTGAACATGCTCATGAGAATAATGAAGAATACTACGACGACGAATACCCCCACAACGGCGTCGAAGGAGCCGCCGACATGATTTGCCCGCCGCGCAGCATAGGCCTCAGCACGGCGCTGCCAGTCTTGCGGATCCTCGGTGAGCACGCTGATGATATCGTCGACTCCGCGGCTGATGCCGCCGGCGAAATCATTCTTCCGCAGCCGAGGTGCGATGGCATTCTCGATGATGAGCCGCGTCACCGCATCGGTCAGTCGGTCTTCGAGACCATAGCCGACCTCGATGCGGATCTTTCGCTCGGTGGGCGCTATGATGAGAAGAGCCCCGTTATTCTTGCCCTTTTGGCCAATCCCCCAGTGCCGGCCGAGCTGATAGCCGTAAGTCTCAATCGTGGTTCCGCGCAGCGTCTTCAAGGTCACCACGACCAGCTGGTCGGTCGTCTGGGCCTCGAGCGCGGCAAGTTTGCTGTCAAGCGCGCTCTTGGTCGCGGCATCGAGAACTCCGGCCTCGTCGACGACCCGCCCGGTCAGCTGAGGAAAATCGAGCGCGGCCGCCGCCCCCGGCACAAGACCCGTCAGACAGTCGGCCGCAAGCACCAAGGCCAGCGCCATGATGATCGGACCGAGGCGGCAATCGACTTGGATGGTCGGCCAACGCATCGGTGTCGGTCGGAATCAGAATTTTACCGTTGGCGGCCGCGCCAGATCCTGTGGAACGCTGAAGGTCTCCATCGGTTTGTCGGATCGGTACAACGTATTCGCCCAGATCACACCGGGGAACGTTTTCAATTCAGTATTATAGTTGCGTACCGCCTCGATATAGTCGCGGCGTGCCACCGCGATCCGGTTCTCGGTGCCTTCCAGCTGCGATTGCAGCGCCAGGAAGTTCTGATTGGATTTGAGGTCCGGATAGCGTTCGGAGACGGCCAAGAGCCGGCCCAGCGCACCAGTCAATTGGGCCTGAGCGTCCTGGAATTTTTTGAAGGCTTCAGGGTTGGTCAACACATCCGCGGGCACCTGGATCGAGGTCGCGCGCGCGCGGGCGTTGGTGACGTCCTCAAGTACCTCCTTTTCCTGCTTGGCGTAGCCCTTAACGGTTTCCACCAGATTCGGAATAAGATCCGCGCGGCGCTGGTACTGATTCTGCACCTCTGACCACTTCGCCTTGGCGGTCTCTTCGTAGGAGGGAATATTGTTGATGCCGCAGCCCGACAGCAGCAGACCAAGAAGGATTATGGTCGGCACGCCGATGGCGCGGAATTCGCGAACGGGGACACGCGACATGACATTCTCCCTCCCTTGGCTTTGCACAGTCAATCACGACGGCGCAGCGGCCCGCGCCGCGACCCTAGCGAGTGCTGCGGAGACGTCAATGCCGCGCGCAAGGCTCCCCATTGGCTTTGTCGACTTTACATCGCGTCGATGATTGCGTGCGGTCTCCCGATGCCGCATTGACGACAGCTGGCCGAGCATTCACCCACCCGGGGAGCTGACGATGTTTTCTGTTGTGCGCATCGCCGTGGTCGCCCTCGCGCTCCTGAGCACGCCGATCGGCGGTCTGGCACAGACCGCCCCAGCGGCAGGACCGCCGCTCCGTGCGGAAACCGCCCGCCTGCTGCCGGTCTTGGCACGGCATGCGATGGTCGCGAGCCAGGAGGCGCACGCCACCGAGATCGGCGTTGAGGTGCTCAAGAACGGCGGCAACGCCGTTGACGCGGCGGTCGCGGTGGGCTTCGCCCTTGCGGTGACCTATCCACGCGCCGGCAATCTCGGCGGCGGCGGCTTCATGATCATTCACCTCGCCGATCGTCACGAAAACCTTGCCATCGACTATCGTGAGACCGCGCCGGCGGCCGCGACGCCCGACATGTTTCTCGACGGCCAAGGCGAGGCAGACCCGCACAAATCGCGCGATTCAGGGCTCGGTGTCGGGGTACCCGGCACGGTGGCAGGCCTCGCGCTGGCCCATGCCCAATACGGTTCCGGCAAGTTCACGCTGGCTGAACTGATCGCGCCGGCAATCAAACTTGCGCGCGAAGGCTTTGCGGTCGATGACGACCTTGCCGACTCGCTGCCGGTCGCCGTCCCACGACTTGGCCGTTGGCCGGATTCGTCAAAGATCTTCCTCAAATCGGATGGCACCGCGCTCGGGCGGGGCGACCGCCTGCTCCAATCAGACCTCGCGGCTTCCCTGCAGGCGATCGCAGAACGCGGCCCGGCGGGCTTTTATGATGGGCCACTCGCCGAGGCGATTGCCGCCAGCGTGCGGACCGCCGGCGGCCGCATGACGGCCAACGACCTGCGCAACTACCGGGCGCTGATGCGAACGCCGATCCGGGGTATCTATCGGGGCTACGAGATCGTCTCAATGCCGCCACCGTCTTCCGGCGGCGTGCATCTCATCGAAATGCTGAATATTCTCGAACGATATCCGCTTTGCGACCTCGGAGCCGAATCGGCGGCGACCCTGCATGTCATGATCGAAGCCATGAAGCGCGCCTACGCGGATCGCGCCGAATATCTTGGCGACCCCGACGTTGTGACGATCCCACTCAAGGGGCTGATCTCGAAATCCTACGCAGCAGGCCTCGCCGCCACCATTGATCCGTTGCATGCTACACCGGCCGAACAGATCCGCGCGGGTCAACCGGCCGACTTCGAAGGTGACAACACCACGCATTTTTCCGTGGTCGACGCCTCCGGCAACGCGGTGGCCAACACTTACACCATCAATTTGAACTATGGCCTCGGCCTGGTGGCGGAGGGCACCGGAATTCTGCTCAATGACGAGCTCGACGATTTTGCCGCCAAACCGGGGGCTGCGAATGCCTTCGGCCTGACCGGCTCGGCCGCCAACGCGCCCGCTGCCGGCAAGCGCCCGCTCTCCTCGATGGCGCCGACCATCGTCATGAAGGACGGCCGCCCGGTGCTCGTCACTGGTTCGCCGGGCGGCAGCCGTATCATCACCACGGTGCTTCAGGTGATATCCAATGTCATCGATCACGGCCAGACCATTGCGGAGGCGGTTGCCGCCCCGAGAATTCATCATCAATGGCAGCCCGACGTCGTGGTCGCCGAACGCGGTCTGTCGCGCGACACGATCCGTCTGCTGGAAGAACGCGGCCACAAAATCATCGCCGGGGCAGCGTCCGGCTCGGCCAACTCCATCCTGATCACCGATCAGGGATTGACGGGTGCGGCCGACCCGCGCACCCGAGGTGCGCTCGCCGCCGGGTATTGACGACATCAACCACATCAACACCACGACTGAAGCACTCAGCTGTCAAATGCGTTCATGGCGCCGCTCTTGCTGTCATCTCCGCTATGCTGCGCGCCATGGAAACAAACTCGCTCGGCATCATGATGATAGTCATGGTGTTCTGTTCGGCGCCGACCTCGGTGATCATCTGCATCCGGCGCAACTCAAGTCCGGCGGGATTCTGCATGATGATTTCCGACGCCTTGCGCAATTGCTCGGACGCCTCCAGTTCGGCCTGCGCCTTGATCAACCGCGCACGCTTTTCGCGCAACGCTTCGGCTTCCTGTGCCATGGCACGCTGCATCGATTCCGGAATTTCGACATTCTTCATCTCAACCCGCTCAACCTTGACGCCCCAAGGCTCGGTGACCGCGTCGATCTTTTCCTGAATGATCCGAGCGACTGTCTCCTGTTCCTTGAGGACGTCATCAAGCGAATGCCGACCAATACCGGTCCGCAATGTCGTCAGAGCGACCTGAATAACCGCATTATCGATCGACCTGACTTCCAGGATCGCATCGCGCGGATGGATGACCCGATACCAGACCACAGCGTTGACCTTGATCGGCACATTGTCCTTGGTGATGGTCTCCTGTTGTTCCACCGCTGCCGTGACAGTGCGCAGATCGATGATCGTTTTCCATTCGATCAAAGGGATAATCCAGTAGAGACCGGGCCCCCGCGTTGCCTGATAACGTCCGAGCCGGAAAACAACCGCACGCTCATATTGATTTGCGATCCGGAACCCCGCCAGAGTGATGAGCAATCCCAGGACCGTCAGAGTCAGCAGCCACATCGATTTCCCCGCTAAATTGATGCGATGATCTGATTGTGCCGGTTCCGGCCGGCAATTAGAAGAGCCATCAATCACGCTCCGCCGACGGGGATCGCAGGCCTGCTGTATTGATTTTGACCTGAGCGGAGCCCTCAAGACGGTCAGGACTTGCTTGCCCGATGGCGGCGTCATTCAATATAGGGCTGGCCGCCCTGGCGATCGTTGGCAGAATTGCGGAAATCAACGGCGCCAGTCATTCCGGTCGTCGTCACACAACCGGGCATCGACCGCCGTCGACGTTGATCGCCGTGCCGGTGATATAGGAGGCGGCATCGGAGGCCAGAAAACAAGCGATGTTGGCAAACTCCTCCGCAGACCCCATGCGGCCCAGGGGGACATCCTTGCCCATATCAGATAGATATTGCTCGAGCGGCAAATGAGGGGTCTGTGCCTGATGACGCTGCACCCATTGGTCGCTGACGATCAACCCCACCAGGAGTGCATTGACCAGAATGTTGTGAGGCGCTCCCTCACCCGCCAGCACCTTGGTCAAGGCCATGCCGGCCGCTCTCGAAACTGCTGTCGGTGCGCCGCCGGCGCGCGGCGCCTT
>Ga0187783_10003538_pt1 | contig 11518 bp, 9 predicted proteins | sample 1015_SJ02_MP02_2_FD_132471 | JGI IMG/M metagenome (GOLD analysis project Ga0187783, IMG submission 132471) | Tropical peat soil microbial communities from peatlands in Department of Meta, Colombia - 1015_SJ02_MP02_20_MG | ecosystem: Environmental > Terrestrial > Soil > Wetlands > Peat | place... | reverse complement strand
TGCAGGCGATCAGCGACCACGTCTCGAGCGGGACTGGGCAGCTGCGTAGCATGCCGCAGCCCCAGCCGGCGAGAGTGGACTCTGCGATGCGGCGCCCGATGCATCCGGCAATCGCGAATCAGCGATAGCACGGCGCGAGCGGTTCAAGAAAATCTTGCCAGGCGGCGCGGTTTCCCTCCACGGAGGGGAGCCGCGCCGCCCCATCTCTTCGCAGCTTTCATCCATTCCTTTGTAGCCGTAGCAGTGGCCTTCAGGTCGCCATCGTTATTTTTGCTCGGGGAATTCATGCTCCGGCGCGGCCATTCATGGCAGAGGCTGCAGCGTAGTGTTGACCAGACGCGGGTCGTCGAATCCTGTGCGATCGCCGGCACGCTTCCCTTGAACCGGCAGGAGCCGCGCCGTGAGCGGCTTCGACCATTTCACGGAAAGACTCGCGACGTCGCCTAGAATCCGCTCAATCTCCTCCACGGACACATCGCCCGGAAGCGGCACGGCGTCAAGTCCTGTTGCACAAACGGAGGAATAAGAAAGCAGGTCATCCAGTGTTAGCGCACCTTCTCCCCAGCGCTGCGCGATGCGCGAATCCTCGAGTACGGGCAGCATAAGTCCGTTGAGGCCTATCTTCTTGAGCATAATATCGTTGAGCGCTCCTGTGATCACAGCGACGATGGAAAGTGTGCCGGGAGCGCCGAGCTTCGCGCCGGACGCGGTTTCGATGGCCGCTCCGATAGAGTCATCCTTTGCAGGCGCCGGGGAGAGATCAATCCCAAGGAAATCCCAGCCCGTTTGTTCATCGAGAATGCTGCCGAAGCCGTCTACGGAATTCAAGGCGAGTCCAAGTTGCGCCACGATCGCACGGCGCATTGTCGCGGGGTCCTGCCTCTGAGCGAGAACTTCAGCCACGACGCTTGCCGACTCGACTCCGACGGCGAACTGACGGCCGAAGCTATCGTGATATGCGGCGGGAAAGAACGGAGAGTTTTCAGGCACCATCGCAAGCGCCGCGAAGCGGAAATTTCCCTCGCTGTGCGGCGTGTCGTTCTCGAGATACTTGATAATGCCCGCGGCGGCGCGAATGGCCTTCCAGTGAATCCCGTCGCTCCCGGCGATGACAATACTGCCGTAGAGGTGCGTCGTCCTGCTCAGGACTTGAGCGAGTTTTTCCGCTTCAAGCGGATTATCCGAGTCGAGCGTCATGACCGGGCCGACGCAGATTTCGAGATCGTCCTTGGCGGCGAGGGCATCGAGGTTAGTGAAAAACGCCATCGCTGCCTCGGGCGTCATGTCCTGCGTGAAGCGGGGGAACGGTTGCGTAACGATGCGAAGCGACTCCACCTCGAAGCCGCCCCGCTGGTAGACGCCTTCGGCCTTTTGTAGAAACTCAAGCGCGGCAGCGACCTGCTGCTCGTAGCGGCTCGGATCAAGGCGTACGAACGCAGTGATCGTGCGGATTTTCGGTTTCTGTTGCGCTGAACCTGCCGCGGCACCGGCGACGAGAATCGCCGCGCACGCCGCAGCCCGAGCAACCGCGCGCACCCACCTGCGCGTGGAATTCATTTCACCCCCCATTGTCCGATCGGGTAGAACGGCCATCACTCGATCGCAGAAATTCCAGTAATGCGTTCGCCGATAATCAGGCGATGGATGTCGTGAGTTCCTTCGTAAGTGTAAACCGATTCGAGATTGTTCATGTGGCGCATGATGCAGTAGTCGTCCACGATTCCGTTGGCGCCGAGGATGTCCCGCGCCTTGCGCGCGATGTCGAGCGCAATGGCAACGTTGTTCATCTTGAGCATCGACACATGAGCGTGATCGAGGCGCCCTTCGTCCTTGAGGCGCCCGCAATGGAGCGCAAGCAACTGCGCTTTGCTGATTTCAGTAATCATCGTGACCAGTTTGTCTTGCACGAGTTGGTGCGACGCGATGGGCCGCTCTCCAAATTGCTTTCGCGTCTTCGCGTAGTCGAGCGCGGTCTGGTAGCAGGCCATCGCAGCTCCGATGACTCCCCAGCCGATCCCGTATCGCGCCTGCGTCAAGCACGAAAGCGGTGCCCGCAAATTCTGCGCACCGGGGAGGGCGTTTTCCGCCGGGATTTCACACTCGGAGAAGGAGAGGCCGGATGTGACGGACGCGCGCAGCGACCATTTCCCGTGCACGTCCCACGTGCGAAAGCTCGGCGTTCCTTTCTCAACGAGCAAGCCAAGCACCTCGCCTGTCTCATCTTTAGCCCAAACGACCGCAATGTCGGCTATAGATCCGTTCGTTATCCAGAGTTTCTCACCGTTGAGAACGTAGCGATCGCCGCGGCGCACTGCGCGCGTCAGCATGCCCCCGGGGTTCGAGCCGAATTGCGGCTCCGTGAGGCCAAAGCAGCCGATAGCTTCGCCCGATTGCAGCCGTGGCAACCACTTTTTCTTTTGCGCTTCGCTACCATACGCATGGATCGGGTACATCACGAGAGCACTTTGTACGGAAACGAAGCTCCGAAGGCCCGAATCACCCCGCTCCAATTCCTGCATGACGAGGCCGTACGCGACATTCGACATTTCGGCGCAACCGTAGCCTTTCAAATTCGCGCCAAAGAATCCCATTTCGCCGAGCTTCGGCACGAGATGCATCGGAAAAGTGCCGTCGCGATTATGCTTCTCTATGATCGGGATCACTTGCTCGTCCACGAACCGCCGGGCGGTCTGGCGAACCAGTTTTTCTTCGTCGGAGAGCAGGGAATCGAAGTCGAGGAAATCCACGCCGGGGAATCCGGGCATTCATTTCTCCTTGGAGCATGTGCGCCGCAAACGGGATTCGGCTGGGCCCGAGCGGAATGATTCTAGTTCCGTTGCAACTCTTTTGGCCATCTGATTCAGCGGATCGAGCGATTCCTCGATCTCTCCTGGAAAAAGGCCGCCCAGTGTTCCCAGGTGAAAATCCGCATTGAGACGCGTAGGATGCGGGTTTGCTTATGGGGACCTTTCCCATTTCTGGCCGGGACAAGAATTGGCGACGCGGCTTCAGGGGACTGATCGCCACGCAGTTTCAAGGCGCGTTCAACGAGAACGGTCTCAAGTCGTTTGTCATTTTTCTCATCCTCGGCGCTTCGCTGAGCGACTTGCAGAAAGAAAATATGGCGCTGCTGGTCGGCGCGCTTTTTTCCGTGCCGTTTATATTGTTTTCGATGACGGGCGGCTATTTCGCCGACCGATACAGCAAGCGCAGCGTCACCATCGGGACAAAACTCTTTGAGATTGCCGTGATGTTGCTGGCGGTCTACGCGTTTGCGATAGGCAACGTCCGCCTCGCGATGGTCACCGTTTTTCTCGCCAGCACGCAGGGGGCTCTCTTTGGCCCGTCGAAATACGGCCTACTGCCGGAGATTCTGCCGCAGGAACGACTATCGTGGGGCAATGGCGTGCTCGAGTTGGGGACCTTTCTCGCGATCATTGCGGGAAGCGTGGCCGGAGCTGCATTCTCCGATGCGTTTCGCGGGCGGCAACTCGTACCCGGGCTGATCTTTTTCGGCTGCGCGGTCCTGGGCCTGGCCTTCAGCACAACGATCACGCGTGTGCCCGCCGCGGATCCGGGGAGAAGGTTTCGCGCCAACTTTCTCGGTGACCTCTGGTCTCAAGGAAGTTTAATCCGAAAGGATCGAGCCCTGTGGCTTGCGGTTGTCGGGAACACCTATTTTTGGTTTCTTGGGGCGCTGCTGCAATTTGACATTGTCTTTTACGGAAAAAACATTCTAGAGATCAGCGATACGCGCAACGGTTTCCTCCAGGCGGCTGTGGCCATCGGAATCGGCCTCGGCAGCCTCGCGGCGGGTTTTCTTTCTGGCGGCACAATCGAATATGGATTGATTCCGCTGGGCGCGCTGGGAATGACGACCTTCGGATTTCTGCTCGCGCGCCACGGACTATCATTTTCCTCAGTGCTTTGCCTGCTCGCCGCGCTTGGGTTTTCGGGCGGTTTTTTCATCGTGCCCATCAACGCATTGATTCAGCACCGTCCCGATGAAGACAAAAAAGGGGGGGTGATTGCAGCAGCGAATTTGCTCTCTTTCGTGGGCATCGCGGCGGCATCGGGCGTTTACTATCTTGTGGCGCGCTTTGCCCATCTCGGTCCCACCGCGATCTTCCTGTGGGCATCCGCGGCGACGCTGCTCGCGACGCTCTACATCGTGCGGCTCCTGCCGGATTCGTTATTGCGGCTGCTGTTGTGGCTCGCCACGCACACGCTCTATCGCATGGACGTTCAGGGCCGCGAAAACATTCCCGCGAAGGGCGGCGCGCTGCTCGTTCCGAATCACGCGTCGCTTGTGGATGCATGCCTCGTCATCGCCAGCACGGACCGATTCGTGCGCTTCCTGATGTTCAAAGACATTTACGAGCATCCGTTCATCAAACCGTTCGCAAGGATTCTGCGCATCATTCCCATTTCCTCGCAACAGCGGCCGCGCGAATTGATCCATTCGTTGCGCGAAGCGAGCCAGACGCTCCGCGACGGCGAACTCGTCTGCATTTTTCCCGAAGGCCAGATGACGCGCATCGGCCAGTTGCTCCCGTTCCGCAAAGGGATGGAGCGAATCATGAAGGGCGTGGACGCGCCTATCATTCCGATCTACGTAGACGGCATCTGGGGCTCGATCTTCAGTTTTTCCGGCGGGCGCTTCCTGTGGAAACTGCCCCGACAAATCCCGTATCCGATGCGCGTCGTGATTGGAAAACCTTTGCCCGCGGAAGCGACAGCCGTGGAAGCGCGCCAAGCGGTGCAGGAACTTGGCGTTGAAGCCTTCGCGCGCCGCAAGCCGCAAATGAGAACGCTTTCGCTTTCGTTTATTCAGACCGCGCGACGTTTCCCTCTTCGATTCGCCATGGCGGATGGCCGGATTCCGCACTTGAACTTCTTTGGCGTGCTGACGAAATCTATTTTCCTCGCGCGACGATTGCGGAACCGATGGCGCGGGCAGGAGATGGTCGGCATTCTGATGCCGCCTTCGATTCCCGGCGCGCTTGTGAATATAGCGGCGCTGCTGATGGGCAAAGTGCCAGTGAATCTGAACTACACGGCATCCAACGAAATCCTCGCGTCGTGCGCGCTGCAGTGCAATTTGAAGACCGTAGTGACCTCAAGACAATTTTTGGAGCGCGTTCACGTCCAACCGCCTGCGGAGGCAATCTTTGCCGAAGACCTTGCGCAGAAGCCTAGGTTGGGCGAAAAGATCGGAGCATTGCTTGCCGCATGCCTCTTTCCCACGCGTGCAATCCAGGCGTTCGTCGGAGCGGAACGTCCCGCCACGCTCGACGACGTCGCGACGATTATTTTTTCGAGCGGCTCGACCGGCGACCCGAAAGGCGTCGTTCTCACGCATTTCAATATCTCCGCCAATATCGAACAGGTGGACCAAGTTTTTCTCCTGAGCCACAAGGATCGCATCCTCGGAATTCTGCCGTTCTTCCATTCCTTTGGATTCACAGTGACGCTGGGCTTGCCGATCGTCAGCGGCCTCGGCATTGTGTTTCATCCGAATCCTCTGGACGCCCGCGCGATCGGCGCGCTCGTCAGCAAATACGCTGTGACGGTGATGGTGGGGACGCCGACGTTTCTGAACAATTACGCGCGCCGATGCCCGCCGGAAGACTTCGGCAGTTTGCGCATCGTGATGGCCGGCGCGGAGAAGCTGCCGGACCGCATCGCAATCGCATTCGAGGACCATTTCGGCATTCGGCCGCTCGAAGGATACGGCTGCACAGAGTGTTCGCCTGTTGTCGCAGCCAATACGCTCGATTTTCGCGCGGCGGCATTCCGCCAGGTCGGCGCGAAACGCGGCACAATCGGCCAGCCGATGCCGGGAATGAGTGCGCACATACTCGACCCCGAAACGCGACAGCTTCAGCCCGTCAACACACCGGGGCTGCTCTTTGTTCGCGGGCCAAACGTGATGCAGGGTTATCTCAACCGTCCTGACAAGACTGCGGAAGTCTTGCAAGACGGCTGGTACAACACGGGCGATATCGCCACGGTGGATGAGGAGGGATTTTTGCGCATCACGGACCGCCTGAGCCGATTCAGTAAAATCGGCGGCGAAATGGTGCCGCATATCAAGATCGAGGACAAATTGCAGGAATTGGCCGAAATTCCGGAGCAGGCGTTCGCCGTCACGGCCATCCCCGACGAGAAAAAAGGCGAGCGGCTGATTGTCTTGCACACATTGCCCGAAGAGCCTCTGCACTCGGTTCAAGAAAAACTTGCCAAGAGCGATTTGCCCGCGTTGTGGAAGCCGCGTCCCGATCAATTCATTCACATTGACCAATTGCCATATCTCGGCTCCGGCAAGCTCGATTTGCGCCGTCTCCGCGACATTGCGCAGGAATTGAGTGCCACGCGGACGTAACACCGCGACCGTGTCTGCCCCGCCGGGTGCGATCGAATGACCCGTCCACGCTTTGCACGGAGGAAGAATGTCTTGACGCGCGTGGTGAGAGTGTGAGATAAAACCCCTGCGGGAAACGTGGCGATTTAGGGCGACTTGCTCCACGTTAAAAACTGCTAAAAGGCCGGAAGTGGTTCCGAAAGCAGATTGAGCCCTCCGAGCACTTTAGCGGAGGGTTTTTTGTTTAGCCCCTCCGCGAAAAATCGCCAAGGAAAGTTCAGAGGATTTCAGCCGATAGCGCCTCCGGTATTTACCGTGGGAAAAGTCCACTTACTGAGACTACCGGCGTCATGGAGGGTGACATGGGAGAGCGTTACGAACTGCGATGTAGGGAATGCGGGGCACGGCTGGGGAATCAGCCGCGGTCCTTCTGCGAGGAATGCCTCTCCCCGCTCGAGATCACTTACGATTATGAGGCGATTCGTCCGGCGCTGACGCGCGCGTCCATCGAGTTGGGCCCGCCGAGCATCTGGCGGTATCGCGCTCTCCTTCCCATCCCCGACGACGACCAACCGGGCTTTCCCGTGGGTTTCACGCCACTCGTGAACGCGCCTCATCTTGGCAAACGCCTTGGCGTGCGGAATCTCTACGTAAAGAACGACGCAGTCTGCTTTCCAACGCTCTCATTCAAGGACCGCGTCGTTGCCGTGGCACTGAATGCCGCGAAGCATTTCGGCTTCGAGGTCGTGAGCTGCTCTTCGACCGGCAATCTAGCAAACGCGACCGCGGCACAAGCGGCGCGCCAGGGTTTTCAAGCGTGGATTTTCGTTCCCGCAGACATTGAGCAGGCGAAAATCATTGGGACGCAAATCTACGGCGCGCGGCTGGTGCGCATCGCGGGGAACTATGATCAAGTGAACCGCCTGTGCACGCAAATCGTCGAAAAGCTGCGCTGGGGATTCGTCAACGTGAATCTCCGGCCGTATTACGCCGAGGGCTCAAAGACAGTCGGATTTGAAATCGCCGAGCAACTTGGCTGGCGCCTGCCGGACAACGTCGTCGTGCCGATGGCCGGCGGCGCACTGATTACGAAAATTCGCAAGGCATTCGATGAATTGATCTCGCTCGGGCTTGTGGAAGAGAAGCCTGTGCGCTTCTTCGGCGCGCAAGCGACTGGCTGCTCGCCGATCACCACCGCTGTGAAAGGCAATCAGGAACGCTTTGAGCCGCAAAAGCCCACGACGATCGCGCGTTCCATCGCGATCGGAAACCCGGCGGATGGCTACTACGCGATTCGCGCGATTCGGTCGAGCGGCGGCTGGGCCGAAGACGTGAGCGACACCGAGCTTGTTCGCGGAATCGAATTGCTCGCGGAGAGCGAAGGAATTTTCACGGAGACGGCCGGCGGCGTCACAACTGCGGTTACGCGCAAGCTGATTCAGCAAGGACGAATTGGCCCTGATGAGACGACGGTTTTGTGCATTACGGGCAATGGCCTCAAAACGACAGACGCCCTCGCAAATACGATCAAGATCCCAGAGGCGATTGCGCCGCGCATGACGGATTTCGAGGCGTATGTGGATCGCGTGGCCGAGACGGAAGTCGCTTCCACCGTTCGAGCCGCAGGTGCATCGCGATGAGCATCTCCGTGGAGATCCCCACGCCGCTTCGGCGATTCACCGGCGGCGTAGCAAAGCTTGATTCGGGCGCGAGTTCCCTAAGCGAACTTGTCATCGACCTCGAGGGGCGCTTCCCTGGCATCGCTAAGCATTTGCGCGATGAGGCCGGCCAAATTCGGCCATTCCTGAACATCTATGTAAACGAGGAGGACATTCGTTTCCTCGGCGGGGAATCTTACCGTTTTAAGGAAGGCGATAAGGTCCTGCTCGTTCCTTCCATCGCTGGAGGATGAATGCGGGGCAGTGCCCGTCGCATTTCGGGCCCATCCATATGATTCGGAAAGAGTTCAGGGCGCGCGCCGGCCTCTTGTCATCGCTGGAATTCGTTATCTCCTTGCATACCTTGATTTTCCGCTAAGACCCGCTTATACTGTGGTTGCTCTGAAGCCGGTCGAACACTCAAGTGGGCGCGAGCCCACTTTTTTGTTCTCCGGAGATTTTGGCGGGGCGATCCTGCCCATGCAGGAAAAGGGTAGGGTGTGGCATGGCGATAGAGTTGGAGCGTATCCGAGGAGCGGCTGAGCGCGTCACCCACTCGTTGGGATTGGAAGTCGTTGATGTCGAGTGGAAGGTCGGCAAGCAGCGCTTCCTTCGCGTATATATCGACAGGGTTGGACCGCCGGGCGGACCGGCTGAGAGCATCAGTCACAAGGACTGTGAAGCGGTCAGCAACCAATTAAGCGTGATCCTCGATGTCGAGGATTTGGTCCCGGGACCTCGATATATTCTCGAGGTCAGTTCACCGGGGCTCGACCGCAGGCTGACGAAGCCGGCTGAGTTCGAACGGTTCGCCGGCCGACGGGCGAAGATTTCGACGCTGGAGCCGGTGGAAGGGCAGACATTTTTCGACGGCCGCTTGGCTGGATTCGCCGAGGGCCGCGTCACGATGGACGTGAATGGGCGCCGGATCGGTGTGCCTATCGAGACGATTCGCAAGGCGCAATTGGTAGTTGAGTTCTGAGAGAGAGAGTCGTTATGGCCAGTTTGCTGTACCAGACAATTGAACAGATTAGCCGGGAGAAGCACATCGAGCCCGAGGTGATTGTCGCCGCCATCGAAGACGCGATGGTGGTTGCCGCGCGCAAGTATTACAAGACCGAGGAAGAGCTGCGCTCGAAATTCAATCCGGACACGGGCCAAGTGGATGTTTTCGCGGCTCGTTTGGTCGTCGAGGAAGTGACCGACCCGAAGAAGGAGATCACGCTCACGGAAGCTCGCAAAACGCATCCTGACGCCGAGATTGGGAGCGAGATCCTTTTTCCGAAGCCAACCGACGTCCTCGGCCGAATCGCTGCCCAAACCGCGAAGCAGGTGATCATGCAGAAGGTTCGCGAGGCGGAACGCGACACGATCTTCAACGAATACAACGGGCGCGTTGGCGAGTTGATGAACTGCATCGTCAAGCGCATTGAAGGGCCTGACGTGATCGTCGATTTAGGCCGGGCCGAAGCGCGCCTGCCGCGGCGTGAGCAGTCGCGGCTTGAGACCTACAACATTGGCGATCGGCTGCGCGTGGTCATCAAGGGTGTAGACCGCGCGGCGAAGGGGCCGCAGGTGATTGTCTCCCGGGCCGATCCAGCCCTGGTGCAGCGGCTATTCGAGATGGAGGTGCCGGAAATTTACGACGGTACCGTGCAGATTCGCGCCGCAGCGAGAGAGGCCGGCGAGCGGACGAAAATTGCTGTCGCGAGCCGCGATAAGGACGTCGATCCAGTGGGGGCGTGCGTCGGGATGAAGGGCATGCGCGTTCAATCCATCATCCGCGAATTGCGCGGCGAGAAAATCGACATCATCCCGTTTTCCGAGGACACGATGACGTTTGCGCAGAAGGCGCTTTCTCCAGCGAAAGTCACGCGCGTGCAGATTATCGATCCCGAGACGAAGCATCTCGAGATCATCGTCGAAGATACCCAACTTTCCCTGGCGATCGGCAAGAAGGGACAAAACGTTCGCTTGGCCAGCAAACTCATCGGCTGGAACGTGGACATCAAGAGTGAGGAAGAGAAGCGGCAGGAGATCGAAGCGCAGATGGCGGCGCTGACGGCTCCCGGCACTCCACTTTCGGAATTGAAAGGCGTCGGCCCGAAGACCATCGAGCGCATCGAAGCCCATGGAGTTACCTCGATTGAAAAGCTCGCGGACATGACTCCCGAGCAACTCATGGAAATCCAGGGCATAGGCGAGAAGATGGTTGAAAAGATCCAGCTTTCGGTCGCCGAGTATTTCCAGTTGCTCGAAGCGCAGCAGAATGCCGCGGCCGAAGGCGAAGCTGCCACGGCAGAGGCGGAAGCGGGTGAGGCTGGCTCGGTTCCTGAGGAAACGGAAGTCTTAGCCGAAACAGCAGCGGAGGAGCTTCCACCAGAGGAGAATTCGACCGACGAAACGCCCGCTCCTGACGCTCCAGCTGAAGCTGCGGCGAGCCCGGACAATAACGAGTCACATTCAGAGACACACGGAGAGGAATAGACGATCTAGCGAATGACTGACGCCGCCCAAATCCGCATCAATGAACTGGCCCGCGAGCTCGAGGTCAAGGCCAAGGCCATCATCGATTTTCTGCCTGAAGCGGGCGTCGCCGAGAAGAAGACTCACTCGAGTTCGATAGACGTCGCCGCCGCGGAAAGGGTGCGCGCACATTTTCGCGAGTTGGCGGACGCTGAAGCCGCCGAACAGGCGCGCGCGGAGTCTGAGAAAGCTGCGAAGGAAGCCGCTGCCAAAGCGGCTCGAATGAGGCCGCCTGCGTCGGTCGCTCCACCCACACCGCCACCTGTCGTGGCAAAACCAGCGGCAGCGAAGGTTGCTGCGCCTCCTGCCAAGCCGATTGTACCTGCTGCAGAGCCGCCTGCCGCGAGCGTCTCTGCCTCTGCGAAGCCCGCGGCGCCAGCGGTGGTTGTCCCGAAGCCGGCGACTACGACACCACCAGCCGCGCCGACATCAGGGCCCACTGTTCCGCCAGCGACGAGGCCTGCGGCACCTCCAACTCAAGTTCGACCCGCAGCGGCGGCACCAGCCGCCCCCGCGCAGGCTCCTCGACCCGCTGGGGCGCCTGCGCCGGGAACGGCCCCCGCCTCTGCGCCGCGCCCCGGCGGTCCCTTCGCCCCGGGTTCGCGGCCCCCGTTCCGTCCCGGCCAACCCATTGCGGCGCGTCCCGCAGCGGGTGCTCCAGCTTCACGTCCCGGTGGGCGCCCAGGCGCCCCAGTTCTCGGGCGGCCGATTCCTGGAGGACGCCCGGCACCACGCCCTGGCGGAGGTCGAGGTCCGGCACTTCTGCCCCCGGACCGCGTGCCGCCGAAAGCCGAGCCTGGTAAGCCAATTTACGAACGCAAGCCCGCCGCGCGCGCACGGCCCACGCTTGAAAAGCGATTCGAGGAAGGCGAACGCAAGCTCCACCCCGTGCGCGCGCGCACGGGCGTGGCGGAACGGCGCTCTACGCTCGTGGAGCGCGTCGCGCCCCCGCCTCCTCGCGAGCCTCGCG
>Ga0187783_10003537_pt1 | contig 11519 bp, 21 predicted proteins | sample 1015_SJ02_MP02_2_FD_132471 | JGI IMG/M metagenome (GOLD analysis project Ga0187783, IMG submission 132471) | Tropical peat soil microbial communities from peatlands in Department of Meta, Colombia - 1015_SJ02_MP02_20_MG | ecosystem: Environmental > Terrestrial > Soil > Wetlands > Peat | place... | reverse complement strand
CCGAGAACAATCGAGTCCGGCACCAGCTCGCCGCGCTCCATAAGCGGCGCGGCCGCACGTCCGAGCGACGTACCGCGCGCGATGGCCTCGCGAAGCATATCGCCGGTCGAAAGATGCGGAACGCCGTAGCGTTCGGCCAGCCGCTTCGCCTGGGTGCCCTTTCCCGCCCCCGGCGGCCCGAGCAGAATTAGCGCTCGACGGAGAGCCATGTTGTGAGAGGCGACGGCCTCGACGGAAATAAACTCGATGGCGTGCGCGGCGAAACGCCGTGCCCTGACCCCATCACCTCAACCTAACCGCGGCGGCTGCGCACACGGCCTTTTCGCACGAACCCTTCGTAATTGCGCATCACGAGCTGCGCTTCAAGCTGCTGAACCGTGTCCATGGCTACGCCCACGACGATGAGCAGCGAAGTTCCGCCAAAGTAGAACGAGATGTTCAGGCCCTCGAGCACCGGCCGCCACATGTGCGTGTCGAACCAAATACCGACCGGCCCCGGCAGGTGCTGCAAGTGAATCCCGGAGATCAGCCACTCCGGCAGCAGGCAAACGAGCGCCAGATAGACGCCGCCCACGAACGTCAACCGCGTCAGGATGCGGTTGATATGTTCCGACGTATTCCGGCCGGGACGGATGCCCGGAATAAACCCGCCGTACTTCCGCATGTTGTCGGCCAGCTCGGTGGGATTGAAAATAATGCCCACGTAAAAGAAGGCGAAAAAGATGATCAGCGCGGCGTAGATCACCGTGTACAGCGGCTCGCCCCAGGCAATCGATTTCGCGAACCGGTCGAAGAAGTGCGACTTGCTCTGGGCGATCATGGCCAGCGTCTGCGGAAAGGTCAGCAGCGAGCTCGCGAATATCGGCGGAATCACCCCTCCGGAATTGACGCGCAGCGGCAGGTAGGTCATCTGCCCGCCCATGACCTTGCGGCCCATGACCCGCTTGGCATACTGCACCGGGATGCGGCGCTGACCGCCTTCGACGAAGACGATGAAGGCGATCACCGCGGCCATCAGGATCAGCACACCGATCAAAACAATGGGCGTGAGGCCGCCCCACGGCTGCGTCTTGACTTTGCTCCACAGGTCGGTGAGAGCGGCCGGAAGTCCGACGATAATCCCCGCAAATATGATGAGGGACATGCCGTTTCCGATTCCGCGATCGCTGATCTGCTCGCCGAGCCACATGATGAACGCCGACCCGGTGGTGAGGGTCAGCATGGTCATCAGGATGAAGCGGGCGCCGGGATGAAAAACCAGAGCCTGGTTATTGTAATTCTGCCGCATGAGCGTGAGGGCGATGGTGAAGGACTGGAACGCGCTCAGAATGATCGTCAAATAGCGGGTGTATTGCGTGATTTTGCGACGGCCGAGCTCGCCTTCCTTTTGCAGGCGCTCGAGATACGGCCAAACCACGACGAGGAGCTGCAGGATGATGGACGCCGTTATGTAGGGCATGATGCCGAGCGCAAAGATGGTCAGCCGGCGAAGATTATTCCCGCTGAACAGATTGAAGATCCCGAGAGCCGTGCCCTGATACTGCTTGAAGAGCTGCTCGAGCAGCTCCGTATTGATGCCCGGCGTCGGGATGAAGGCACCCAGTCGATAGACACCCAGCAAGGCCAGGGTGAACAGACACCTGTTGCGCAGATCCGGCATGCTAAAGATATTTCGAAATGCTTCAACGAGCTTTCTCATGGCGGTTACCGAATCGCGCCGAAAGCGGCACCAAGCACGCTCACAGCGCGACGACCTCGACCTTCCCTCCGGCGCGGGCGATCTTTTCCTGCGCCGACTTGCTAAATGCGTGCGCCCGAACGGTGAGCGCAACCTTCAATTCGCCATCGCCCAGCACCTTGATGCCCCGGTGGCTGGCCCGCACGATCCCCCGGCCAGCAAGGGTGTCCGGGGTTACCGTTTCGCCGGCCGAGAAAACGTTCAGGGCTTCGATGTTGATGACCGCGTAGTCGGTCGGGAACGGGTTGGTGAAGCCGCGCTTCGGGAGCCGGCGGTGGAGCGGCATCTGTCCGCCCTCAAAACCCGGCCGGCGCGAGTAGCCGCGGCGTGACTGCTGGCCCTTGTTGCCGGCCCCAGCCGTCTTTCCCAGTTTCGATCCCATCCCGCGGCCGACGCGCACCTTCCTGTGGCGCGAGCCACGCGGGGGTCTCAGATTCGAAAGGGTCGGTTTCATAGTCAGTTTTCCACTTCGACCAGATGGTGAACCTTGGCAATCATGCCGCGAATCGAGGGCGTGTCCGGGCGCTCGACTACCTGCTGCATGCGCCGAAATCCGAGCCCGCGAATGGCCTGGCGCATGTCCCGGGGGCAGCCGATAAAGCTGCGCACCCATTTGATTCTTACCGTTCCCGACTTCTTCTTCGCTGCCATGGCTTAAGTCCAAATCCCCCCGTAAGATAGAGCGCCAGCGGCTAAGCGCCGCTCGAGGCCGTGGTGGCCTCCTCAGCCGCAGCCTTGCCTCGCGATTCGGCAACCTTTGCTGCGTCCTTCAGGTGCAGGAGCGCGTCGAAGGTGGCCTTGACTACGTTGTGCGGGTTCGACGTGCCAATCGATTTGGTAAGCACGTTCTGAATGCCGGCAACCTCCATCACGGCCCGTACAGGGCCGCCGGCAATCACCCCGGTTCCTTCCGGGGCAGGTTTGAGCAGCACCTGGCCTGAACCGTAGTAGCCAACGACCTGATGCGGAATGGTCGAGCCCTTCAGGTTGAGCTTGATCATGTTCTTCTTGGCCTGCTCGATGGCCTTGCGAATGGCCATGGGAACCTCGCGGGCCTTGCCCATGCCGAACCCGGCGTGGCCGCCCTGGTCGCCGACAACCACGAGTGCCGAGAAGCTCAGATTTTTTCCGCCCTTCACGACTTTCGTGACGCGATTGATGGAAACGACTTGATCTTTCAGATTGGCCGCGTTCGTCTCGAGCGGACGGCGGATGGCCAGCGTATCTTTGAGTTCCTGTTTTGGCATAGTCTTAGAGCTTGAGGCCCGCTTCCCGGGCTGCCTCGGCCAGGGCTTCGACCCTGCCGTGATAACGGTACCCGCCGCGGTCAAACACCACCTGCCCGATTCCTTTCGCTCGCGCACGTTCCGCGATCACCTTGCCTACGACTTTCGAAGCCGCGATATTGCCGCCGCCCTTGATTTGATTCCGCACTTCCTTGTCGAGTGAGCTGGCCGAAACCAGCGTGACGCCGGTCCGGTCGTCAATCACCTGCGCGCGAATGTGTTTATTCGAGCGATGCACGCAAAGCCGCGGCCGCTCGACCGTGCCCGCCATCGATTTGCGCAGCCGAACGTGGATTCGGCGGCGATGCGCCTGACGCGATAGTTTCAGAACCGAAATTGCCACGCTCGCTCTCCTTCTCTCTTACGCCGCCGTCTTGGCCGCCCCGGCCTTGCCGGCCTTCTTCTTGAGCCGCTCACCCGTGATGCGAATGCCCTTCTGCTTGTAGGGATCGGGCGGGCGCAGCGCGCGAAGATTCGCCGCGATCTGGCCAACCTTGTTCTTGTCCGCGCCGGAGACGGTCAAATGTGTCTGCTTGTCAACCGCGATCTGGATTCCTTCCGGGATCGCAAACTCGATTGGATGCGAATAGCCGAGTGACAGCACAAGGTTCTTGCCCTTGACCTCGGCGCGATAGCCGACACCTACGATGTCGAGTTCCCTCTTAAATCCCTGGGTCACGCCGGTGACGGCATTGGCCACCAGGGCGCGAGCCAAACCGTGTAGGGCGCGGCGTTCCTCGGAATCGCGAGTGGCCACCAGCGTGCCGTCCTTGCGCTCGAAGCGAATCCCCTGCGGAACGCGAATGGTCATTTTGCCCTTGGGCCCTTGCACTTCGACGGCGTCCTCCCTGACCTCAACCTTCACGCCCGAAGGAACGCCTATGACTTTGTTGCCGATGCGCGACATTTCCCGATCATCCTTTTTTCCATCGTCGGACCTAACCGCCTACCAAACCTCACAGAGCAGTTCGCCGCCAATTCCTTGACGGCGCGCCGCTCCCCCCGTCATCAACCCGCGCGGGGTCGAGAGAATCGAGACCCCCATCCCGCCCATGACCGCCTTGATGGCCATTTTCCCGACGTAGCGACGCGAGCCCGGGCGTGACACGCGCCGGAGGTTGGTGATCACGCTGCGGCGGTCCGGGGTGTAGCGCAGAAAAACTCGCAGGGTCTTCTTGCCCTTCTCGTCGACGACCTTGAAATTCGTTAGATAGCCCTCTTCCTTCAGAATGCGGGCGATTTCGACCTTCATTTTCGAGGAAGGCAGATCAACGCGCGGGTGTTTGGCGCGCGTCGAATTGCGAATCCGCGTGAGCATGTCGGCGATGGGATCGGTGGTCATGGCTTTTTGCCCTTCTCGCTTTCTACCAACTGGCCTTCACGACGCCGGGAATCTCTCCGCGCAGGGCCAGTCGCCGGAAGCAGATCCGGCACATCTCGAACTTGCGGATGAATCCGCGCGGGCGTCCGCAAATCCGGCAACGGTTCCGGCGGCGAATCTTGAACTTGGGCTTGCGCCGCAGCTTTGCAAACTGACTGTCTCGAGCCATGCGCTTTCTGTCTCCTTTTTAGGAGCGGAAGGGTACGCCGAGCAGCTTGAGCAGCTCGCGTCCTTCCTCATCCGTGCGGGCCGTCGTGGTAATGGTCACGTTCATGCCCTTGATTTTGTCGACCCGCGTGTAATCGATTTCCGGGAACACCAACTGGTCCTTAAGGCCGAGCGTGTAGTTGCCCCGGCCATCGAAGGAATTGGGAGGCAAGCCTTTGAAATCGCGCACGCGCGGCAGCACAACCGAGGCGAGACGATCGAGAAACTCGTACATTCGCTCGCCGCGGAGCGTGGCCATGCAGCCAATGGGCATGCCCTTGCGAATCTTGAAATTCGCGATCGACTTTTTTGCGCGCGTGATCACGGGTTTTTGACCGGTGATCTGGCCAAGTTCCTGGGCCGCCGTGTCCAGCAGCTTCACGTTCTGGCTGGCTTCCCCCAGCCCGATATTCACGGTCACCTTCGAAACGCGGGGAACAGCCATGGCGTTCTTGTAGCCGAAGCGCTTGGCCAGCGCCGGCATGGCCTCTTTCCGATATTTTTCGTGCAAACGGCTTGTCATTTCCGCACCCTCTTGCCCTCTGTGCGCTAGCTCTCGACCGTCGTGTTGCACCGTCGGCAAATGCGCGCGCGGGTCCCGTCGGGAAGCCTGGTGTGGCCGACCCGCGTGTGTTTTCCGCAGGCGGGGCAAACCAGCATCACGTTGGAAACGTGAATCGGTCCTTCCTTTTCGAGGATCCCGCCTTTCACGTTCTTCGACGGGTTCGGACGGGTGTGACGCTTGATCATGTTGGCGTGCTCGACCGTGACGGTACCCTTCCAGGGATTGACGGAAAGGACCTTGCCAGTCCGGCCCTTCGATCGCCCCGCCATCACCTTCACCGTATCCCCGTGGCGAATGCTGGTCGGGAGCTTGCTCGCTCCGGTTTCTCTCATGCCTACCACACCTCCGGGGCCAGCGAGATGATCTTCGTGAACTTCTTCTCGCGCAGCTCCCGCGCAACGGGCCCAAACACACGCGTTCCGATGGGCTCGCCCGCGTCATTGATCAGCACCGCGGCATTGTCATCAAAGCGGATATAGGTGCCGTCCCTGCGCCGCTGCTCTTTCCGCGTACGGACGACGACGGCCTTCACCACTTTCCCCTTTTTGATCTGACCATCCGGCGAGGCTTCCTTCACCGCGGCCGTAATCACGTCGCCGAGCCCCGCGCGCAAACCGGCATCGCCCCCCAACGGGAGAATGCAGGTAATCTGACGTGCGCCGGAGTTATCGGCAACCGTCAGCCATGTTCGCATCTGCACCATCTGAGTGCTCCCTCGCCCGCCTCAGGCCACGCGCGCCGAGCGCTGAATCACTTCCTTCAGGCGCCAGCGCTTCAGCTTCGATAGGGGCCGCGTCGACGCAATGCGCACGACGTCGCCCACGCGTGCCTCGCCCGTCTCGTCGTGCGCGTAGTACTTCTTTGCCGAACGCACCACGCGGTGATAGAGCGAATGCTGCGCGGTGCGCGTAACCTTGACCACGATGGTCTTCTGCATGCTCGTGCCGGTCACCACCCCGACCAGCTCCTGCCGTGCCCCTCGCTCGCGAACCGGCGGCTGAGCCGCTGTCGTTTCTTGTGCCATCACGCCTTCCTCAATTGCGCCCCGCGCAGCAGCGTCTTGACCCGCGCCAGGTCCTTCTTCGCTTCACGAAGCTTCTTGAGCCCTTCGGCCTGGCCCGTAGACAGCTGAAACCGCAGACGAAAGATCTGCTCGGCGAGCTCGCGCTGCTGGATGGCCAGCTCGTCCGGATTCATTTCGCGAAATTTCTCGATGCGCCGCGTCATCCAAGTTGCTCCGCACGTGTGACAAATTGCGTGGCGATCGGCAGCTTGTGCGCGGCCAAATCCATGGCCTCGGTCGCCGAGGCCAGATCCACGCCCGACATTTCGAACATGATGCGACCCGGCTTCACCACGGCCACCCAGCGTTCCGGCGGACCCTTGCCCTTCCCCATGCGAGTTTCGGCGGGCTTTTTCGTAAACGGCTTGTCGGGAAACACGCGAATCCAGAGCTTTCCCCCGCGCTTAATGAAGCGTGTGATGGCCACCCGAGCGGCCTCGATTTGGCGGTCGGTGATCCAGGCCGGCTCGAGAGCCTTCAGCCCGTATTCGCCGAAGGCCAGCGAACCCCCGCGCCAGGCCTTGCCCGTACGCCGCCCGCGCTGCTGTTTGCGATATTTTACTTTCTTCGGCATCAACATAAGACTTTCCCTAGGCTAGCGCGCCGGCCGGGGCAGAACTTGAATCGCGCTGCGGGATTCTTTCTCCCTGATACACCCAGCATTTGACGCCAATCACCCCATAGGTGGTTTGCGCCTCCGCGGTGCCGTAGTCGACGTCCGCGCGAAGCGTTTGCAGCGGCAAGCGTCCTTGCAGATACCACTCCTTGCGAGCGATTTCCGCGCCGTTCAGTCGGCCGGCCACGCGAACTTTGATTCCCTTGCATCCGAAGCGCAGAGCCGAGTCGACCGCTTTACGCATGGCGCGTCGAAAGGCCACGCGCTTTTCGAGCTGCAGAGCAATGGATTCGGCAACCAGCTGCGCATCGAGTTCCGGCCGATGAACTTCCTGGATGTCGATGTGCACTTCCCTGTTCGTTCGCTTCTGCACTTCGTTCTTGAGCTTATCGATCTCCGAACCCTTGCGGCCGATGATAATGCCCGGACGCGCGGTGTAGATGCGCACGACGAGCTTGTTCGCCGCGCGCTCCACCTCGATTGAGCTCACGCCCGCCGAGCGCAGCTTGTCCTTGAGCTGCTTGCGCAGCAGAACGTCTTCGTGCACGAGGTCCGCGTATTCCTTTCTCGCAAACCAGCGAGATTTCCAGGCCTTGTTGTAACCCAGGCGAAAGCCGTACGGATGTGTCTTTTGACCCAAACTGGCCTCCTACTTTTTCTTCTTGCGAGCTTTCTCGACGTCTCGCGCGCGTTTCTCGAGGGCCTTGCGGGCTTTGCGCACCGCGCCCTTCACGCCCTTGGAGGCCTCGACCTCCGCCGCCCGAGCTGCCGCACGGCTCTCCGCAGCGCGGGCGTGCTCGGCCACTTCGACGACAATGTGGCTCGTGCGCTTCTGGTAGCGGAACCCGCGTCCCATAGGCGCCGGACGCATGCGCTTCCAGCGCGGCCCGTCGTTGACGAAGCATTGCGTGACGAATAGCTGGTCGACATCGAGCGACTCGCCGGCATCGTCGGCCTTGTGCTCGGCGTTGGCAATCGCGCTCAGCAGCGTCTTTTCGACCTCCCGGGCAATGCGCTTTTTCGTGAACCGCAGAGTCTGCAAAGCGCTCTGCGCACGCCGGCCTCGAATCAGGTCGACGACGAGCCGCGCCTTTTGCGGCGAGACGCGAATGAAACGCGCCTCAGCCACCCCGGCGATTTGAGACGGACCCATGGCTGCCATTCTCATTCCCTTCCTAGGGCGCCTTCGGAGCGGGTGCCCCGCCGGTGGCCGCGCCACCGGCGCCGGCCGGAGCGCCGGAGGGCGGGGCGCCGGCCGCGGCCGCCGCCTTCTCCAAAGCCGCCTTCACCGCGTGGCCCTTAAAGGTGCGCGTGGGCGCGAACTCGCCCAGCTTGTGCCCTACCATCTGCTCGGTGATGTAAACGGGAATGAACTTCTTCCCGTTGTGCACGGCGATGGTGTGGCCGACCATCTCGGGCAGAATCGTCGAGCGGCGGGACCACGTCTTGACCACCTTCTTTTCGTTTCGCGTGTTCATCCCGTCCACCTTCTCGCGCAGGTGAGCGTCGATGAACGGCCCTTTCTTGAGCGATCGCGGCATCGACTGCTATTCCTCCACGCGGCGCAGCTTGACCCACTGCGCACGCCGCAGCTTCCTGAACCCGCGCACTGGTCCCGGAACGCGGTGCGATAGCGGGCAAAAGGGACAGACAAAACGCGTTCCTTGCGCGTGCGGGATCTTCTCGACGGTCACCGCCCATCCCGCCCGGCACAGTCGAAACATCACTTGGGGCGGAGGGGCGAACTTCGATACCGCTTTCTTGGCCGGCCTGCTCGCCGCACGCAGCACTCGCTTCCGCGGCCGCGCCGCGCGCCGTGAGGCATGCCGATTCGTTCGGGTGGCTGTCATAGGGGTGCTCTCAATTCCCCGCCGCGCCGGGTTCATTTTTCTGCTTCTCCAAACAACGGTTCCCACCTTGTCTCGGGCGGGAGCCGAAACTCTTATTTGCGCCGCTCCACAATCATGCGGTCGCTTGGCCGCTTCTTGCGCGTCTTGGCGCCCAGCGTCGGGAAGCCCCAGGGTGTCTGCGGGTGGTTCCCTTTTACGCGGCCCTCACCGCCGCCGTGCGGGTGATCGACCGGATTCATGGCCACGCCTCGAACGGTGGGACGTCTGCCGTGCCAGCGCGTGCGCCCCGCCTTCCCGTACTTCACGTTTTCGTGGTCGAGGTTCCCCAGCTGCCCGATGGTGGCCATGCAGTCAACGCTGAACTTGCGCACTTCTCCCGAGGGCAGCTTCACCAGAGCAATATCGCCTTCCTTACTCAGCAGCTGGGCAGCTCCCCCCGCGGCCCGCACGATCTGTCCACCCTTACCCGGATAAAGCTCGAGGTTGTGTACCATGGTTCCCGGCGGAATATGCCGGAACGCTAGCGCGTTGCCGGGAAGGATGTCGGCACCCTCGCCGTTCTGGATGGTCATGCCCACCTCCAGCCCAACCGGCTGCAGGATGTAGCGCTTTTCCCCGTCCGCATAATGCAGCAGCGCGATTCGCGATGAGCGGTTCGGATCATATTCGATCGAGGCAACCTTGGCAGGTATGCCAACTTTGTCGCGCCGAAAGTCGATCCGGCGGTATTTCTTGGCGTGCCCGCCGCCGCGGTGCCACATGGTGATCTCACCCTGGGCGTTGCGTCCCCCCGAGCGCTTCTTGGGCTCGAGCAGCGACTTCTCCGGCGTTTGCCGCGTCAGATCGCTCTTGTCGAGAACGGTCAAGAAGCGCCGGGCCGGTGTGTAGGGCTTAAAGGTTTTCAGTGCCATCGCTACCCCTTGCTACGCGCCAACTACAGATTCTCGGCGTATTCGATCATTTTTTCGCCGGCGGCCAGCTTCACGTAGGCCTTCTTCCAGTCCCGCCGAAATCCCTCGGCTCGCCCGCGGCGCCGCAATTTGCCGTGATAAATGGCCGTGCGCACTCGATCGACCTTCACCTTGAATGCGCGCTCGACCGCCTCCTTGATCTCCGTCTTCGTGGCTTGGCGAGCCACTTCGAAGACCACCGTGTGCTGCGTTTCCTTCACGCCCAGGCCTTTTTCCGTAATGATGGGCCGGCGAATGACCTGATAGACCTCGGTCGCCATGCTTTATTCCTTCGTCCTCTTGGGCTTGGGGCTCGCTCGCTTCTTCGCTGCGGGCGCCTTCTTCCCCGCCTTAGCCGTTTTCTTTGCCATCCGCTTGCGAGGCGCCTCCGTAGCGGGCGCCGCGGACGCGGTCTCCGCCGCAGTTTCCACCTTGCTGGCCGACAGAGCGCGGCTCAGCCGCACGGCCGCCTCCCGGGAAAGCATCAAGCGGTCGTGCCGCAGCAAGTCGTAGGCCTCGAGTCCCGTTGCCCGAACGAGCGAAACACCGTCGATATTGCGGCTGGCGCGTTCGAGATTCACGTTTCCGCCGTCTTCGACCAGCAGGATGGTACGCGAATCGCCGTCCAGTTTATCGAGCGCCGCCCGGAACGCCTTCGTCTTGTGCGTCTCGAGCTCCCAGGCGTCCACAACGGTCAGTTTCTCGTCGGCCAGCTTTGCCGAGAGCGCCGAGCGCAGCGCGCCCAGAATCATCTTCTTCGGCAGCGAATATCCATAGCTGCGGGGCACGGGCCCGTGCACGGTTCCCCCATGCCGCCACAGCGGCGAACGAATCGACCCAATCCGCGCCCGCCCGGTTCCCTTCTGCCGCCACAGTTTCTTTCCCGAGCCGCTGACCTCGCTCTTCTGCTTCGTCTTGTGCGTGCCCGCGCGGCGCCCGGCCAGATAGTGCCGGACGGCTTCGTGCAGCAGGTGGGGATTCACCCGGGCCGCGAACACGTCGTCGGCCAGTTCGAGCTGCCCGACCTTCTTGCCTTCCAGATTCCTAACGTCCACCACAGCCATGGTCGTCTCTCTCGGTCACCCTTGGCGAGCCGCTTTGCGGATGAAGATATAGCTCCCGGCGGGCCCGGGAACCGCCCCGCGCACGAGCAGCAGATTCTCTTCCGCATCCACCTTCACCACGCGCAGATTCTTCGATGTTTTCTGCTCGTTGCCCATGTGTCCGGGGAAATGCTGCCCCGCCCAAACCCGCGAGGGAAACGAGCTCGCGCCAATCCCGCCCGGCGCACGATGGAACATGGAGCCGTGTGAAGCGTCGCCGCCTCGGTAGTGCCAGCGCTTCACCCCGCCCTGAAATCCCTTGCCTTTGCTCACGCCGGTCACGTCCACGTACTCGCCGATCTTGAAGCCCTCGACCAGAACACGATCGCCCGTCTTTGTCTCGTCCTTCGCCTCCGCGATCGGAACTTCCCTGATGTAGCGCATGGGCGCGACGCCGGCCTTCTTGAAATGGCCGGCCAGGGGCTTCGTCACGCGCTGGGGCTTGATGAACTCGACCAAGCCGAGCTGAGCCGCATCATAGCCGTCCTTCTCCTTGGTCTTGCGCTGCACGACCACGCAGGGGCCTGCCTGCAAGATGGTGCAGGAGACCGCCGTGCCGTCGTCGGTGTAGACCTGCGTCATGCCGAGCTTGATTCCGAGGATTCCCTGAACAGGCATAATCCGTTCCTTTGCCGCCTTACTTGGCCACGTGTTCGCGCCCGAAGGCCTTGATCTCCACATCGACCCCCGGCGGCAAATCCAGTTTCATCAACGCATCAACGGTGTCCGGCGTGGGCTCGAGAATGTCGATCAGGCGCTT
>Ga0187783_10003536_pt1 | contig 11521 bp, 11 predicted proteins | sample 1015_SJ02_MP02_2_FD_132471 | JGI IMG/M metagenome (GOLD analysis project Ga0187783, IMG submission 132471) | Tropical peat soil microbial communities from peatlands in Department of Meta, Colombia - 1015_SJ02_MP02_20_MG | ecosystem: Environmental > Terrestrial > Soil > Wetlands > Peat | place... | reverse complement strand
GACGGTGATATCTTCACACAATTTATAATAGCCAGATACGGTAATTACAAGGCCAGTGTTTAAATTTACTTGAAATAGAGGAATGACCTCGCCAACGGAACATGCAATATTATCGATTACTGATCCCAAGGATTCAAGTTCTTCATCAAGCATCGAGCAGCATGAAGCAAGATGGGAAAGAATGTCAGCATCAACAATACTAAGGTCGTCTATAATACTTACAGTTACCGCTTCTACCGTGGATTCTATGGTACATAGCTCTTGTCTAAAGGCACATACACAGCAGGTGAGCTGTATCAAAAGATCCACATCGCCGGTGCATGGCGGCAATGCTTGCGTGATCGTCTCTCGTGGTGCTTTGAATAACGATTCACATGCATATGTGCTGTTGGTAAAAAATGCTAACATCAATGAAAGGAATATGCCATTTTTAGAGGCGTGGTATGTATTCATGTGCTCTAAACCTTTTTTGACTCATGCAACCGATTTATTCTTTCATACCATGCTCATATCGTGAAAGCAAAGATTTGATATACATGGGTGATTTTAATGCGACTCAACCCCAAAAATGAACCCCTATAGCTCCTTCCTTTTTCCTTTGCTTCTGCTACACTGTACCCTACACGAGCGTGAAGCACTCATATACGCATATGCAAGAGTGGCGGAATTGGCAGACGCGCTGGACTTAGGATCCAGTTCCCGAAAGGGAGTGTGGGTTCAACTCCCTCCTCTTGCACCATACTTCGCTCGAAGACGAGCTTCGTATGGCAGGCCATACTTTTTTAAGGTTTTCATTTAAAAAGGCGACCTGTTCTACGTAGCCTTGGCGAAGTAGAAAGTAGGACAGGCCATTTTAAAGGTAGTAATGATATAAAAAAGGAGATTAAGTGTGTCAAATCCACAGGTAGCTTCGGCTCCACCGGAAACGGTGTCTCATGTTTGTCTCGATACTCCCGCCACATTTTTAACGCATGCTATTACGTATCTATCGGATCATCGTATACGTATCACGATACTCATCAATCCGGTACTCATACATACATTATTCAATGAGGCTGCACATGCACAACAAAAACTGTTATGTCCTGCGGGATTTGAAAATCGCGATATACCGCTAGAGTTTATAAAACAACAACATTATCTTTCGCTCATCTCCCATTTAAAAGAATTTTTACTCAAATTCTGTGTTCTCAACTATCTGTTTAAAGCAGTGCGTACTGAAAAGCTGATCATCGGTGGCGAGTTGACGCTCGATGATATTATCATAGAACTCGATGGTACGAGCAGTTTTAGTTTTGTAGGTACTCCTGTTGTGGCGCCAATTATTCAAGAGTGGCGTTATCTCCCGTTCAGAGCACCGAAACGGAAAAATTATAAGGATCTCGATCGTCAAGTTGAACATTTTATTGCAGAAGAGCTTCGCAATCTACACATGCATGTTAGCACACAGATACAAGAAAATGATTGGATCTGCATCGGCCTTACTCGCACCGATGCGCACGGCACGCCGCTCTTTGCCGATTTTACTCACTATTTTTGGATTCAGATCAGTGATGAAAAAGTAGAAAACCCGCTCCGCGACCTATTGGTCACCATGCATCTTGGTGACACGATCATTACACAGAATCAGGGGTTGCAAGATTATTTTAGTGAACAGTTAACGACCAATTATAGTTTTAAGTTGGAAATCATCTCGCGCATTCCCCATAGTTACGTCTGTTTTGAACAGATCAAAAATCACTTTAGACTCAAGACAAAAAAAGATCTGCTCAAAAAGTTGATCGAAGTATTTTCATATCGGAATGATATTTCGCAGCGGCGTGCAATGGCGGAAGAATGTCTTGCATTGTTGCTGCACAAGCATCCGATTGAAGTGCCGGAATCGGTCATTGCATCATTTCAAGAATCACTCTTAAAAGCTATGCATGCATCACCCGATTACAATGTATATCGTACGCAAAAAGATTTTTATATGCTGGTGCATAGTCTTGCTCAAAAAATGGCGCGCGAAGCGGTACTTTTGGATGCACTTGCATATCACGAGAAGGTTCCATTAGAACGAACCGATATTGAAAACTATCTGAACTGCATTAAGCGACCACGGACCAAAGAGTTTATTTATGCACGTTCGACCATTCCGCACCATGAAGGCCAATCGACCCTCATTCCTGAAGAAGAACTCATGCACACCGTTGTACGAGAAAAAACGATCAATCATGTTTTGTATCATCTGACCAAGGAGTAGCCATGCCACAACGCGAACGTCTTGTTATCATAGGCTCCGGCCCCGCTGGTCTGACCGCTGCGATTTATGCGGCACGTGCTAACCTGAAACCACTAGTGATTGAGGGAGGCAGACCGGGTGGGCAGTTGGTCGGCACCACATTTGTTGAAAATTGGCCCGGTGAAAAACGGATTCTTGGTCCTGAACTGATGCAAAAAATGCAAGCTCACGCGGCTGCATTCGACACACGTTTTATTGCGGGACGCGTGACCGCACTCGATGCAACACGTACACCATTTGTGATTACCTTGGATACTGGTACCATCCTCCACGCAGATGCAATCATATTGGCAATGGGGGCTGAACCAAAGCGGCTCAATTGCCCCGGTGAAGAAACATACTGGGGCAAAGGGGTTTCCACATGCGCAGTCTGCGATGGATTTTTTTATAAAGATAAACGGGTTGTTATCGTCGGTGGTGGCGATACCGCGATGGAAGACGCCTCATTTGTACGCACCTTCACCACCAAAATTACGGTCGTGCACATTCTCGACAAATTAACTGCATCACACGCAATGCAAGAACGGGTCATTCATGATGCTGCTATTAACATCATCTATGAACACACGGTAACAGCCATCGAAGGCACTGCGGATGGCGTCACTCACGTGATTATTAAGCACCAAAAAACTGGCGCCACCCAAAAAATAGAAACCGACGGCCTGTTTATTGCCATTGGTTTTAAACCAAATACAAGCTTTATTAGTGCACCACTCACACTTGATAAGTGGGGTTATGTCGCCGTTTCAGAGTGTACCAAAACCTCGGTACCCGGCATTTTTGCCGCCGGCGATGTGCAAGATTTTCGCTATCGACAAGCGATTACCGCAGCCGGCAGTGGCTGCATGGCCGCATTAGATGCGGAACGGTATCTTAATAGTCCTGCGACCAAATAAGTTATCAATATTTGTGTGTATAGTTCTATTTTGAGTCTGCAGACAGATATGGTTGTTGTTGTATATGCTTTGCGAATTTTTTGTAATCAATTACTGCATTACGACTATCAAACCACATTTTTTTGATTGCTTGACACAGCTTAACATCGTTCGGTTTGCGTTCATCACAACCCATTTCATGCCATAACGCTTCGGCACAGTCCGCTCTTTTTTGCATCATGTCTGATCTCTGCTGCAAATAGGGAGATACATCATGAACCAATACATTGTATGCTTCGAGTGTTGCAGATACACCAGACAAAAGTGCTTTGCTAATATGCGACGGTTGATCTGCAGCTGCTTCCATAACAGCAACAGCAGGCGTTTCAGCTTCTGCATATTCTGCAAAAAGACCGATCTGACCGAAAAAACTGAAAAATAGACATGCGTGGAATATAGCTTTCATAAATATCCTCTTTTGTTGAGTATACCTATTAGAATACACGATCATTTCAATTTGTCAATTTATGCCCCAAAAAACTGCCCATACACCGTACTTAAATTCATGTTTGAAAAAGCCGTTCTTTACCGCTATACTTGCTTCATACGGTATTTTAAGTCCATAGGATTAGCATGTCAGTCACCTTATATAAGAAAAGTGTCAAAAAACGCAACCGCAAGCATGGTTTTCGTGCACGGATGAAGACCAAAGATGGTCGTGCGGTTCTCAGACGGCGTCGTGCGCATGGCCGTAAAAGGCTTGCAGTACGAGGCTATTAAAGGTTCCTCATGCCATCGGTATCGGTACGTGCCCTCAGTCGATTAAGTACCCTAGAGGTACGAAAGTTATTCGATGCAGGGCGTCTTCTGTTTAGAAACAGCAGTATGACCGTACTTTATGCCCCCCGTCCTCAAAACCATAATCATGGCCGTATCCTTGTGGTGACTTCCCGCAAAATCGGCAATGCCCCGGCCCGCAACCTGATCAGACGCCGTCTTAAGGCCTTATTTTATGAAGAAGGTTGGTATAACTTACCCTATGATTTTGCCTTTATTATTCGCACCCCGGCACTTAATTATTCATTTCAACAGCTAAAAGCACTATGCACCAACTTTATGCGTACCTTGGGTTCATCGAGCTCGGTCTAAAAAAACTTCTCCGTTTTTGCATTATCGGCTTCAGACCACTCTTGGGCCCCGCCGCATGCCGCTTTCCGATCGGCTGCACGAAATATGCGTGTAACATGCTTGAAGAAAAACGGCTTTTTGAAGCGTTGGTGCTTATTTGCCAGCGGCTGCTTTCTTGCAACCCATTGTCATAGCGAACTGGCATCTTACCAAAATTCTAAATCTGTATTTTACATTGTGTATTGATATTCCGTAACGCTTGTTTATCTTCAACTCCAATATTGTTATTCCACAAATGGAGCTGAGTTAAAGTTGTGTTATGTGGCAGTGATGCTGAAATCGCCTTTGCTCCTTCAGCTCCAATATTGTTATACCTCAAATTGAGCTGAGTTAAAGTCGTGTTACGTGGCAGTGATGCTGAAATCGCTTTTGCTCCTTCAGCTCCAATATTGTTATACCTCAAATTGAGCTGAGTTAAAGTCGTGTTACGTGGCAGTGATGCTGAAATTGCTTTTGCTCCTTCATCTCCAATATTGTTACCCCCCAAATCGAGCTGAGTTAAAGTTGTGTTATGTGGCAGTGATGCTGAAATCGCCTTTGCTCCTTCAACTCCAATATTGTTATTCCACAAATTGAGCTGAGTTAAAGTTGTGTTATGTGGCAGTGATGCTGAAATCGCTTTTGCTCCTTCAGCTCCAATATCGTTATACTCCAAATTGAGCTGAGTTAAAGTTGTGTTATGTGGCAGTGATGCTGAAATCGCCTTTGCTCCTTCATCTCCAATATTGTTACCTCCCAAATTGAGCTGAGTTAAAATTGTGTTATGTGGCAGTGATGCTGAAATCGCCTTTGCTCCTTCATCTCCAATATTGTTATACCCCAAATCGAGCTGAGTTAAAGTCGTGTTACGTGGCAGTGATGCTGAAATCGCTTTTGCTCCTTCAGCTCCAATACTGTTACCTCCCAAATTGAGCTGAGTTAAAGTTGTGTTATGTGGCAGTGATGCTGAAATCGCTTTTGCTCCTTCAGCTCCAATACTGTTACCTCCCAAATCGAGCTGAGTTAGCTTATGCGCAATCTTATAAAACCGCGCATATCCTTGATACGATGCACCGTTAAATTCTATCGGTCCGGTAACATTGAGACTGTTTGAGAATAGTAAGCCTGATATAAGCTGTGATGCAGTATCGCTCCATTCTTCACTATCATTCAGTTGCAAATTAAAACACAAAGACGATGCGTTAAAGATAATGGCATGTGCAAATATTTTTTGTACTAGGCGTAGCGATAACAAAACTTTTTTATCACATGACTGAACCATATGTGCAACAATCTCAGGGGGTAGAATTGACAAATCTGATTGCCAATCATGGTGATAGGCTTTTGACGCGAAAGCTTGGTAGTGCTCCGGGTTAAAAATTGGAGTTCGTTCAGCACTCTGTATCATTCCCACCGTCATTATTGCCAATATTATGGCATGTATTCTTAGTTGCATATTGTTGCTCCGTGTCATTATTTTTCACTTTGTTTTACAGTGTATGTACCACAATACGCACCAGGTCCACCACAGTGACCACCCATAAGTAACGCGTATCGTGACTGCATCACATATTCCGCTATTTTCACGTATATGCTGTTTTACGTATCGGCTGCTGATTGCAAGCCATTGATGGCCATGGGTCCACATTTTACCGATCAAACCGGTTCGCGGCGCACCGATCACGACACATAAAAATAGAATGCCGGTCCAGATCGCAATCGAGCCTACAATAGAATAGTCACCAATTGCTGCGCATGCGTAGCCGCAGACCGCTGCGACAATACTATAACTTGCAGCATGCACCAGCATCTGATCAACCGAGCGGGCTGTACACCATGCAGATGCAGCGGGTACAATCATAAGTGCCACGACCACTACAGAACCGACCAGTGAAAAAACACTCACTGCCACCATGCTCGTCAGCAGCATCATACCGTAATAGACCATCGCCGGGCGTGCTTGGGTGACCGATGCAAAGACCGGATCGAATAACACGGTGATCAAACGCACCCGAAGTAGCATAAACGTCACGATAGTCATCAGCGTCATACACAGGCCAACTATGAGCGCCGTGGGGCCATAATCGATGCCGCCAAGCACACAACGCGAAAATGGTGCAAACACGAGATCGCCGAGCAATACAATATCAGTATCGAGATGAGTATCCCGTGCGTAGCAGGTAATAAGCATTACGGCGCAGGAAAAAAAGAAGGGGAAAAATAATCCAATGGCTGCATCTTTTGGTAACTTGCAGCGGGCCATGCTCCATTCAGTTAACACGACGACGGCAAAACCGGCAATACCCGCACCAACCAACAGCAGCGGTGAATGTAATGAGCGAACCCACAAAAACATGCCCACGATGCCAAGCAGCAGCGCATGGCTCATCGCATCACTCATCAAAGATACTCCTCTGAGCACCAAAAATACACCAGGTACAACGCACACAAGGGCCGTGCAGATCGCGATCAACAGCAGTTCACATGCAAGCCAGTTCATGCAACACTCCTACGCGCCAAACCTGCAGCGAGTACGAGCAGCGTACCGCCGGTGGCCACAATAACAATTGCAGGCCCTGTTGGCAGATGGGCGGCCGACAGGCTCCAGAGCATGCCAAGCATACCGGCACAAGCTCCCCAAGCAGCTGCACAGAACGCCATATGCTGCACCGATCGGGTAAGTGCACGTGCGGCAACTGCAGGGGCAACGAGCAGACTACTCATGAGCACAACGCCGACCGCATAAAGACCTGCCACAATCACAAGTACCAATAATATGTAAAAAAGAGTCAGAATCACCCACACCGGCATGCCAATAGTGTGTGCATACCGCTGATCAAACAACACGATTACAAGCGGATGCCAGATGCAAAACAGTGTGACGCATACAATGCAACCGACGATTGTTAATAACAGAAGATCTTCGTACAACAACGTCGCTGCTGAGCCGAATAGAAATTTATTAAGCACTGCTTGCGCAGCGATGGGCAACTTTTGAATGTGGGTCAGGAGCACGAGTCCGAGACCAAAAAAAACTGATAAAATGGTGCCAAGAATTGCGTCACTGCCGATATGTGTGTAGTGCTGCAGGATTGTCACGAGTGCAACGGCACAAAGACCTGCAATAAAACCGCCAAAGATTAGTACCATACTACTGCCATTGTTGGTGAACAAAAATGCGCCACAAATGCCTGGCAATGCAGCATGGGCTATGGTGTCACCGAGCATCGTCTGTTTTTTTAAAAAAGCGAACGTACCCACAAATCCGGCCATCAGGCCGATAATGAGTATGCCTAGCGCAGGTATTAACGCGGCATATAGTGTGTAGTCACACATTTGCCATACCTCTGGCACCGAGCACAGGGCGACCGTAGGCATCTATTAAATGTGGTTCAGTTGTAACCTGTCCGCAGGGTCCGCTGGCGATTAATTTCGTTCGCAATAATATGGCCCAATCGGCATAGGAAGCTACCGCTGCAAGATCATGATGCACAAGCAAAATCGTGCATCCCTGTGTGCGCAAAGCTTGGAGCACTGTCGTATAGATCGATTCGGTCACCGCATCAAGGCCCGTATACGGCTCATCGAGCATCAAAATCGGCCGCTCTTGTGCAAGCGCTCGGGCCAAAAAAACCCGCTGCTGCTGCCCACCTGAAAGTTCGCCAATAAGTGCTTGAGCGTAAGGCAGCATACCAACCATCTGGAGGGCCTCTTTTACGATACGATGATCTTTTTTTGTTACGCGTCCCCAAAAACCGTGTGCGGGATACCGCCCCATCATTACCACGTCGTAGACAGAAATTGGAAAGTGCCAATCGACACTTGACCGCTGCGGCACATAGGCAACTTGTGAACGTCCTTGCGGTGCTGGCAGCCCACCGATAGTAATTACGCCACTGAGCGGTTTTACAAGCCCGACCAGTGCATTCATGAAAGTACTTTTGCCCGCACCATTCGGGCCGATGATGGCACAGATCACCCCGCCGGGAATTGCAACGGAAATATCATCAAGCACCGGCGTGGCGCCATATAAAACGGTCAGATGCTGGACGGTAATGGCAGGGGTATTGTTCATAACAAATGCTGTATAAAGAGGGATAATGGATCATCAGTATAACATAAAATGGGAATAAAAAGGTCCTCACTTACGGGGACCTTTTTTGTATCTATACAATCTATTTGACCGCAGAAAAAGTTTTTGCGAGTATAAGCACATCTAACCCCCATTACATTTCTCAAAAAGGAGATACTATGTTTAAATGCATAGGTATATCATTGGTCCTTGGAGCAACTTTCATCAATGCAACGCTTTCTGCAGGAGTTTCAGATTATGTGCAGAGCAAAATCGATAGCTTGCGATTCTCAGCCGAAATCTCATATGTCCTGAATTTAGGCGTATTTTTATGCTCGAGCGCAGTGGTACTCGGTGAATTTCTGGCCCCCGAAGATGCTGCTACAGCACTTAAACATCATGTACCCTATGCTGCACTAGTTGCACTCTGGAGCGGCTACAAAGCATTCTGTGGATCCTACACGATTAGAACCCTGGATGATATCGAAAATGCGATTGCTGGTGAGCAATACGATAATAATAATGTACAAGAATTCTATTATTATACTTCTTCATCCACAGTAGTCAGCGACTAATGGCGGCCTGAACCAATCATCGAATATTAAACATACGCACTGGTATGCACTGACCGTGTGCTGCCGGTGCTTATTTTGTGTGTATTTTTTGCCATTTGACTATTTGGCAAATTGATTGTAGAATAAGCTTTATATAGAAATGAATTTATTCAGTGCGGTGCGTACAAATTTGAGCGTATGTGCCGCATGGCACACCTCAAAACTATGATAGGATCGTATGCATTTCACCGAACTGGGTATAAACCCACTTATTATCAATGCGTTAACCGCACTCGGCTTTACTGAGCCTACCGAGATTCAACAAAAGGCTATCCCCTTACTCTTAGCAGGAACCAAAGACCTCATCGGTCTTGCCCAAACCGGTACCGGTAAAACGGCCGCATTTGGTATTCCCCTGCTTTCCATGATCAATACTGAATCACGTACCGTGCAGGCAATTGTGCTGTGCCCGACGCGTGAATTGTGTATCCAGATTGAACGGGAACTCCGCAAATATGGAGCACAGATCCCCGGTCTTTCAGTACTCGCTATTTATGGTGGTGCTGATATGGGTAAACAAATCAATGCCCTCAAACGTGGTGTACATGTCGTTGTGGGTACTCCTGGTCGTGTGATCGATCATTTAAACCGTAAAACTCTCAATTTGAAACAGGTTAGCATTGCGGTGCTTGATGAAGCAGATGAAATGCTTTCCATGGGCTTCCAAGAAGATATCGATACTATTTTGCAAGAAACACCCACCGATAAAAAAACGTGGCTCTTTTCTGCTACTATGCCGCGCGAAGTGGAACGCATCATCGCACGCTATATGCAGGATCCCGCACGTGTTACGGTCGGCAATAAAAATAGCAGTGCGCGTAATATTGCGCATAAATATGCGGTGGTCCATCGTGCTAATCGCTACCGTGCACTCCGTCGCATCATCGATATGCATGTTGATTTTTTTGGTATTGTATTCTGTCGTACCAAAAATGATGCACAGGAAGTTGCTGCGGCACTTATCAAAGATGGATATCTTGCCGATGCGTTGCATGGCGATCTTTCACAATCACAGCGTGATACGGTGATGCGTAAGTTACGCAATCGCATGATTTGCATTATTGTTGCAACCGACGTTGCTGCACGTGGTATCGACGTGAGTGACTTAACGCACGTTATTCACTACAGCATTCCTGAAAAGATTGAAAATTACACGCATCGTTCAGGGCGAACTGCGCGTGCTGGCAAATCAGGTATGTCGATTGCCTTGATAGGTGCGCGCGATCTACGGTCACTCAAAGCAATCGAACGCATTATCGGTACTTCAATTGAGTATATGACCATTCCCGACAGTGCAACCATTCGTGCGCTCTTTATCGAGCAGGCAATTAAACAGTTTATTTCAAAAGAATGTGCTGCATTGCAACTTGAAAGTGAGAGTGCGCGCGCGGTGCTCAATGCACTGAGCAAAGATGAGTTGATCAATCGCATTATCGATCAACACGCACATCGCGTCTTGGCAATTCATGGTGATAGCATAGATTTAAACGAGCAATATTCGCCAAACGCTCAGTACAACTCATCAGAACGTCGTGACAATGATTATAACCGTAACCGCGGTGGTGGTTATCGTGGTGATCGTAATCGTCGTTTTGACCGCAATAATCGTGGCAGACGTCATGGTGGCTATCGCCATTCACGAGATTTTAGTAGTCACGCTGGGCAATAACTATTTCAGTACTGTACCATTCGGCACCATACTATTTGGTCGCACTGGTTGTGGCACGCCTTGTGCATCGGCTGCAGTCAGCAGCATACCATGTGATTCAATACCCATCATCATGCGTGGTTTTAAGTTAAGTACAAAAACTGCTTGCGTACCTACTAATGCTTCTGGCATATGATGCTGGCGGAGGCCGGTCAAAATAGTGCGCATACCATGTGTTCCAAAATCGACCATTAACTTAATTAATTTGTCTGATTTTTCAACAGTAGTTGCTTCTGTAATAGTGCCAATTGCAAGTTGCACTTTTGTAAATTCATCGATGGTAATATCGGATTGTTTTTCTTGTGTGTTTTTCGGTTCTTCTGTAGACATAGATTCTTTCATGACTGTTGGTTCCGGCTTTATAAACAATGGCGGCATAGATGCATACATGTAGGTAGTTGGTGGTGATGCGTCGAACTGCAGCGCACGCGTATTGTGTGCATCCGCACCAAGACTATGTAACAGTGTTGCCATTGATTGTGGCATAATTGGCAATAACATGCATGCTGTAACGTACAAACCTTCTGCAACCACTGCAAGTACTTCTGTGCATGCAGCAACATCTGTTTTTGCTAATTTCCATGGTTCATGTGCATGAAAATATTGATTTAACCCATGCAAGTACTGCTGCACGGTCGTGAGTGCAAGATGGATCATACCGGCATCCATGTGTGCCTTATATTCATTTAAAATAAGTTGTGCAGAGATATGCATTGCATGTGCTGCAGGGGTCAAACTTTGTGGCAGTATTACGGTGCCTTGTGCAACCGATTGTGCAAGCACCGACGCGCGATTAAACAG
>Ga0187783_10003535_pt1 | contig 11522 bp, 13 predicted proteins | sample 1015_SJ02_MP02_2_FD_132471 | JGI IMG/M metagenome (GOLD analysis project Ga0187783, IMG submission 132471) | Tropical peat soil microbial communities from peatlands in Department of Meta, Colombia - 1015_SJ02_MP02_20_MG | ecosystem: Environmental > Terrestrial > Soil > Wetlands > Peat | place... | reverse complement strand
TCGGTGACGGTGCCAACCAACACCAAGACCGTCAGCAAGCTGAATCCGCGCAGCGGAAAGATGCTCGAACTCCCGGCGTCGACCTGGACGTCGCATCATGAGCTGGCGTACTTCGACGTCGGGGCCAGCTCATTTGCAGGGCCCTTCGACCTGGCCGACGCGCCCTCGCTGGCGCGCGTCACGACGCTGGCGGACGACAAGCACCTGTACCTGTGGACGGTGCCGGAGGCGAGGCCCACGGCAGCTGGCCAGGCCTTCAAGTCTGTGTCGTGGGACCGCCCGGTGCCGAGCCTGGCTGCCTATCCGCTCGGGTCCGGCCGGCCAAGCTTCTCGGTACTCACCGCCGATCCGTGGCCGGTGAGCGGCGAGCCGGTGACGCTGCTGCCAAGTGGCGAGTTCGCCCGGCTTGCCTACGCTCGCACGGTCCAGGTGTATTCGCCGGCCGACGGGCATGTCGTGGAGTACGCGATTCCCGGACTCAGCCTCGATTCCGCCAAGCCGGGCGCGCCATTCATGCAGTTGCAGCCCAACGGCACGGTCCTGATGGCCAACCCGGCGATCGGCCGGGCCGTCATCGCCGACCCCGCGGGGAGCTTCCGGGCGCAGTCGGTGATCAGCTTCCCCGCCCCCCTGTACCGGGCCGGCGGGCCGGCCAGCAAGGTCGCGCTGTCGCCGGATGGCAAGACGCTCTACGTGCTCGGGTCCGCCAAGGCGGGCGGGCTCGCGGCTTACGACGTGGGCACCGGGCGGCTTGCCGCGTCCTACAGCCACGGGGTGCAGTACACCGGCCTTTACCAGGTCAGCGGCACGCTGATCGCGACCGCAGGCAACAACCCCCGGCTTACCTTCTTCAGCTCCGCCCTCGAGCCATTCAGCTCGCTGAACACCGACCTGCATGTGACCGAAGTGTTCTAATCCGCAATCTCAGTCTCGATAGACCGGAGGACCACAGGAATGGCCGGATACGACACGGCGAGCCTCGTCACCAGTGCTTGGCCAAACGCCGAGAGCTACAGCTTCGGCACGCCACTGTTCTGGCTGCGGTACTTCTCGCCCTGCTACTACACGCCCGTCAATACAAGCTCGAGTAACGCCAACGCTGAGTGCAGAGAGATCTGGATCAGCAACAGCTCGAGCCCGATGCTCGGCCCGATCACCACGCCGACGCAGTCCCGGCTGAGCGGAAGCTCGGCGGAGGGACAGGCAGACGGGCAGACCTTCGCGTCCGCGCTGGTGACGGCCTATCTGGACGTCGTCCCGATGCTGCTGCCGACCAACGGGGAGCTGTACTGTTGGCTCGACCAGGAAGCGTCGACATCGCTGAGCCTCGCCTACTGGAACGGCTGGGCGGATTACGTCGGACTGTATAACTGGGAGGGGACCGGCGCGCTGCCGCTGTTCCCGTGCCTGTACTGCAATCCCGATGCGCCGCCGCCGAACTGCTCGACTATCGGTAACGCCGATGCCTGGCCGGCCGCAGCGGTCTGGTCCTCGGAGCCGCTCAGGTGCAGCAACTATGTCAAGGACACACCAGCCTGGGCAGCGGAGACCTGCGGGACCTTGAGCGCCACGCCCACCGAAGTCTGGCAGTTCAACGACGGCTCGGGCATCTGCAACGACTCGCTGGTGGACCAGGACGTAGGAGCGCCGGGCTTTTACACGCCGTCATACTGCTTCTACCTCGACTCCGAGCCGCCCTAGAGGCCCGCGGGAGTGCCAGGTCCCTGGGCGCTGCAACTGTCAGGTGCTGTCTGCTGCAGCGCAGTAGTCCTGGCGCTGGCGGGCGCGGCCAAAATCTGGCGCGGCAGCCCGGACTCGGCTATCCGGCGGGTGCTGCGGGTCGGGCCGGCCCGCTGGCGCCTGACCGAGTGCGCATTCGGGGTGCTCGAGTGCGCGACCGGGATCGCGGTCTGCACCGGCAGCGCGCCTCGCGCGGCGGGCTCGGTGATGGCCGTGCTCGGGACCTTGTTCGTCGGCCTGCTCGCGGCGGCGCGCCGCCGCCGGGCACCAGGCGGCTGCGGCTGCCTGCCGTGGCATCGAACAGGCGAGGCCGTCACCTGGCGTGCGATCGCGCGGGCCGGATGCGTGCTGGCCGCCGGAGTCGCCGACCTGACCGCGACGCCGAACGGGCTCCGGCAGGCCGGTCACGCCTGGTTCGGTGTCGGCGCGCTGATAGCGGCGCTGGCGTACACGCTGCTCAGCATGCAGTTGCCGGTGCGCACGCCGCGATGTCACCGGAGCTTGTGGTTCCCGGTGCGCGACGCCTTCAGCGCGCTGACCAGCAACGCCATCTTCAGCGCGTTCCTGGACTCGCACGGGCCTACCGGCGCGCCCAGTTACCAGCGGGACGGATGCACCGACCAGTTCTCGTTCAGCGTTCCCGCTGTCTCCGAGGGGCCCTCGCAGGAACTGATCTTTGATGTATCCCGCGGCCCCGGTGGCACTGTTGCGGTACGCGCCGCTGTCAGAGCACGGGAGCGGCCAGCCACCGGGCGCACTGTTCATCTGCCCGCAACCAGTCGCCCCCGATGGTCGTCGAAAGAGATGGGTGACAAAAGAACGGAATTAGAAGAAACAGGTGCATCATGATGCTCGCCAAGCTCAAGGTCATCCGCAGGGCAGTCCTTGTCGCTGCCCTCCTTTCCTTAGCCGGGTGCGGTAGCACGCCGTCTGCGTCCGCGCCATCGACATCACCGTCAGCGTCGGGCTCGCCGCCGCCGACCACGACCTCGGCGGTCGCCGTCTGCTCCATCTCGCAGCTGCGGATCACTGTGGCGCGCAGCGGTGCCGCTGGACCGGCCGTGGGCGGCTACATCGGCTTCCGCAACACGGGGGCCGTGCCGTGCCGTCTGTCCGGCTGGCCGCGGCTGGTGGCCGTGACGGCCGGCGGTTCCGCGGTGACCGCGAATCACGTGATCACGACCGTATTCGGGCCGAACATCCAGTCCGCACCGCAGGTGACGCTCGCCCCCGGCACTTCGACCGAGGCGGTGTTCACCGGCGGGGAAAGCGGCGGCTCGTGCGGAAGCGGGACGCTGCCCACCTACCGGACGCTGCGGGTCACCCCGCCAGGCGACACCCAGTCCACCACGCTCTCGGCCTGGCTGGGATCCGTGGGCACCTACCTGCCAGCCTGCGTCGCGATCAGCGTGTCGCCGGTAGTGCCGTCGGCAAGCCTCTACCCGATGGGGTCGAGCTGACATCAGACCGCCCGCCTGCCCGCCGGGCGGCCTGACCGGCGTCGGATCGCCGCCCGGCGGCACAGCGGAGCGGTGCTAGCATCCGGTTCGGTATGAATGCGGCGACCGGTCTCCCAGACGCGTCCGCGTGGTCCCTGGACCCTGGGCTTGCCTATCTCAACCACGGCGGGTTTGGCGCGGCGCCGGTGTGCGTGCTTGACCGGCAGCAGGAACTGCGGGCCGCCATGGAGCGCAACCCCTCCGGATTCCTGGCCGGCGAGCTGCCCGGATTGCTGGACAGCGCCCGCAGCCAGATAGCTGCATTCCTCGGCGCCGAGGAAGAGGGCCTGGTCTTCGTCGACAACGCCACCTCGGGCGCGCAGACGGTCATCGCCCAGGCCGGGCTCGGACCCGGTGACGAGGTGCTGACGACCGACCACTGCTATCCGGCGGTCCTCGCCCAGCTGCGCCGGGCCGCTGCGGCCACCGGCGCCGCACTCAGGATCGCGCCGGTGCCGATGCGCCCATCGGGACGGGCGGAGGTCGCCGAGGCCGTGCTGTCACGGCTGACCGCACGCACCCGGCTGGTGGTCGTCGACCACGTCGCTTCCTGCAGCGGGCTGGTGTTCCCGGTCGAGGAGATAGCCGCGCACTGCCGCGGCGAGAACGTCCCGGTCCTTGTCGACGGCGCGCACGCGGCCGGCATGCTCGCGGTGGACCTCGCCAGCCTCGGCGCCGACTTCTGGGTCGGGAACCTGCATAAGTGGGTGTGCGCGCCGAAGGCGTCGGCGGTGCTGTACTCGGCCCCGCCGTGGCGCGAGGCGCTGCGCCCGCTAGTGGCCTCGCACGGCTTCTTCGACGGCTACCGGCCATCGTTTGACTGGACCGGCACCCGCGATCCCACCTCGATGCTCGCGGCCCCGGCGGCGCTGGCGTTCTTCGGTGAGGCCGGCTGGACGGCCGTGCGTCGGCACAACGAGGATCTTGTCCGCGTGGGCGCGGATCTCGTCGCCCACCGCATCGGCACCGATTCCTGCACTGCTGACGGGCTGGCAGCGGCCATGCGGGTCGTGCCGCTGCGGGCGCCGCTGTCCGAGGCCGAGGCCAGGGCGGCGGAGCGGCGGCTGCTGGACGAGCACGGAATCGTCGTTCCCGTCACTTATCACGATGGCTTCCGGTGGCTGCGGCTGTCGGCGCAGCTCTACAACACGCTGGACGACTTCGAGCGGCTCGCCGCCGCCGTCTGAGACAGATCAGCCGCCAGCGGCGAGGTGGCGGTCAAACCAGCCGAGGGCCAGCTTCGCGACCTGTGTCAGCGCCCCGGGTTCCTCGAACAGGTGAGTCGCGCCCGGCACCACCGCGAGCTCGCTCTCGCACCTCAGCCGCGCCTGAGCCAGCCGGTTGAGATCGAGCACGGGCTGGTCGTCACCGCCGACAATCATGAGCGTGGGAGCGCGGACTGATCCGAGCATCGGCCCTGCCATGTCCGGGCGCCCGCCCCTGCTGACCACCGCGGCGATGTCTGCCGCAGGGGCGGCGGCAGCAAGCAGCGCGGCCGCCGCCCCTGTGCTGGCGCCGAAGTACCCGACCCGCAGGCCGGCGGTCACGGCCTGTGCACGTGCCCATGCCGTGGCGTCAGCGAGCCGGTCGGCCAGGAGGCCCACGTCGAAGACGTTGGCGCGGTCCAGCCCCTCGTCCGGGGTCAGCAGGTCAAACAGCAGGGTGCCCAGGCCCGCCTGATTCAGCTCGCCCGCGACATAGCGGTTGCGAGGGCTGCGCCAGCTGCTTCCGCTGCCGTGTGCGAACAGCACTATCGCGGTCGCCCCGGCGGGCAGCATCAGCTGGCCAGGCAGCCGGGCCGGCCCGGCAGCGACCACTGTCTCCCGCTCCATGTCAGCGGGGTGCGCGGCTAGGATGCCCGGCGCCGGGCGACCGGCCGGTGCCGCCCTGCTGGCCGGTGCCGCCCTGCTGGCCGGTGCCACCGGGCTGCCCGGGCGCACGCGCTCCGGCGCTCGGATCGGCTGTCCGCGCTGCCGCGTCGCTCAGGCAGCGCACGACCTCATCGTCGCTGGTCTGCGTGAAATCGGCATAGAACTGGCCGATCGCGAAGAACGGCGCTGGCGTGGCCACGCACACCATCTCGTCGGCATCCCAGCCGATTCTGTCCTCCCAGCCGCGCGAGGCCACCGGCACCGCCAGCACCACCCGGGCCGCGCCCAGTGCCCTGGCGACCTGGCAGGCGGCCCTGGCAGTCGAGCCGGTGGCGATGCCGTCATCGACGATCACCGCGGTCTTGCCGGTCAGGCTGACCCGGTCCTGATGGCCGCGGTAACGGCGCACCCGCGAGGCTACCTCCGCGCGCTCGCGCGCCTCGACCTGCTCCAGTTCTGGACCGGACACGCCGACCTGGCGGACGATCTCCGGATCGATGACACGCACGCCGTCCTCGCCTACCGCGCCCATGCCAAGCTCTGGCTGGAACGGAACGCCAAGCTTGCGCACCACGATCACATCGAGCGGTGCGCCGAGGACCCTGGCCACCTGCGCCGCGACGGGCACGCCTCCGCGCGGCAGCCCAAGCACGACTACTGGCTGGCCGCGCAGGTGCAGCAGCTGCTCAGCGAGTTGCCTGCCCGCGTCGGCGCGGTCCCCGAACAGCATCACCGATCATCCCCGCCCTGCGCCCGGTGCGGAAGGGCGCTGATCCCGACTAAGGATCTTGTCGGTACGTGCCCGGCCGACGCTGCAGGTATGCCTGCGCCAGGGGTGCCAAACCGACCTTTCCGGTCAGTCGCCGGGTAGCGCGATGGACCTGCCCGCGAGCACCCCTCCCCGTATGGCGTCGTTTCGCTTGATGCCAGACTTATCAGCAGACGCGTAATGGAGGCGGAATGGCCGAGGCGGAGCAGGTACCCGCGGGCGTGGACATCACCAGGCCGAGCCCGGCGCGCATGTACGACTACATGCTCGGCGGGACGCACAACCTGCAAGTCGACAGGGATGCGACGGAGCGATTCCGGGCGCAGTGGCCCGACCTGGAGGACGCTGCCTTCGCCAATCGCGGGTTCCTCGGCCGCGCCGCCCGGTGGATGGCCGCTGACCAGGGGATCAGGCAGTTCGTTGACATCGGGTCCGGGCTGCCGACGCAGAACAACACGCACGAGACCATCCGCCAGGTCACGAGCGAGGCACGAGTGGTCTACGTCGACATCGATCCCATGGTGGCGCTATATGCCCGTGAATTGCTCACCGACGACGGCGCCACCGCAGTGATCCAGGCCGACCTGCGCGATCCAGACAGCGTGCTGAACCACCCTGGCCTGCGCGCGCTCATCGACTTCGACGAGCCGGTCGGGCTGCTGATGACCGCGGTGCTCCAGTTCGTGTCGGACGCTGCCGACCCATGGGGGCTCGTTTCCCGCTACCTGAGCGCTGTCGTGCCCGGCAGTTACCTGGCGCTGTCCCACATCACCGGCGACCACATGCCCGCGCGATCCGTGCAGACCGGCGTGGAGGTGTACGAGCGGGCGACGGAGCGGGCCTACCCGCGGACGCGAGCCGAGATCGAGCGCTTCTTCAAGGGCGTGGAACTGGTAGCGCCCTACCCCGGTGCCGAGCCGCAACTCGTCAACGTTGGCCAGTGGGGCGCAGAGGACCCGACCGTGGCCAACAGCGACGGCGCGCTGGCGTTTTACTGCGGCGTCGGCCGCCGTCCGTGACCGCACGACACGAAGATCTGATACGACGCAGAGACTGACTTAATACCAACCTGCTGCGATCCTTGCACCCATGCTTTCACTCTCTCCCAGGACGGGCGTGCTGGCGGCTGGCGCGCTAGTGGCGGCCGGCACTGTGCTGCTTGCGGGCTGCTCCTCTAACGGCAGCCCCGCGGCTGCACCGGCCTCCAGCCCCGCTGCCTCCGCTGTGATCGCGCCGGCGGGCTCGAGCACGACGCCGACCGCGGCGCCCTCGTCACCGTCCGGGCCGGGCCCGTGCCAGTCCACCGCCCTGAAGGTGACGCTCGCTAACGGCGGCGCGGCGGCGGGCACCGCTTATTACTCCATCGACTTCACCAACGTCTCGGCCACCACGTGCACGCTGTACGGGTACCCGGGGGTGTCGTTCACTGGCGAGACCTACAGCGTCCAGGTCGGCCCGGCCGCCACCCGGAACCCCAGCAGCCCGAAGCAACTGGTTACGCTGGCGCCCGGCGCGGTGGCCAGCGCGCAGATCAGCGTCGTGGACGCGCTGAACTACTCGCCAGGACCGTGCGGACTAACAACCGCCAGCGGGATCCTCGTCTACCCGCCGAACCTGACTACCGCCGTCGGGATCCCGTTCAACGGGTACACCTGCGTGCACGCCAAGGATCACGTCCTGACTGTCGACGCGGTGGTCGCCGGCCCCGGCACCTGAGCGCTCGCCGCACGCTCGCGGTCAGACCCGATGCGGGCTGAAGAAGATGACCGCGACCCCGACGGCGACGATCGCCGCGCCGAGCCAGTCGTAGTTGTCGGGACGGTGGCCGTCCACCCCCCAGCCCCATAGCAGGCTCATGATGACGAACACGCCGCCGTACGCGGCGTAGATGCGGCCGAAGTCGTGCGATGACTGGAGCGTCGGGATGATGCCATAGCAGACCAGGATGATCGCGCCCGCCAGCCCGACTGGCCAGGGCGATCCCTCGCGCAGCCATCGCCAGACGAGGTAGCCGCCGCCGATCTCGGCCAGCCCGGCGGCGGTAAAAAGGCCAACGCTGCGCAATACGTTCATGTCCAGACGCTAGCTGGCCCGGGCGCGTCGGCCGGCCCGATCCGCCGGCGGCCGCGCAGCGCTCAGCGCAGCGGGCTGGTGGCCTGACTGGCGTCAGCGAGCCGACACCAGCAGTACCGCGGCGAAGCAACCGGCCAGCAGGAACGGCCCGAACGCGAGGCTACTGCGCAGGCCGGCCCGCCGGGTGCCGATCAGCCACAGCGCATAGCCCGCGGCCAGCACGAACCCAGCGGCCACGGCGTCTGCCAGCGCGGCCCAGCCGAGCCAGGCCGAGAGCGCGCCGACGCTGAGGGCCAGCTTGGCGTCGCCAAGTCCCGCCGACCCCGGCCTTATCAGGGCCAGCGCCGCGAAGATCCCTGCTAGCAGGGCGGCTCCGGCCGCTGCCCTGGCCAGCTGACCCCAGTCTCCGTCGACCCAGGCGGCGGCGAGCAGGAACGCCGCGGTTCCGGCGAGCGCTGCGCCGGTCAGCACGTCAGGCAGCCGCCGCACCGCGATGTCGATCACGGCCAGCGGCACAGCGCAGATGACCAGCCAGCAGGCAGCGCACCCTACGAGCGCGGGATGCACGAGCCAGGCCGCCGCGAAGGCCAGCGCTGCCATCGGGACGGCAAGCGCCAGCCCGGCCAGCCGCAGCGCGCAGCGGTAGTCCGCCCAGTGCCGCGGTAACGCCCCCGCCGGACCCCCGAACGCGTCGACCGCCGCGAGCGCCGGCCAGCCGCAGGCAGCCGCAACCGCCGCTGCGGCCACCGGAAACGCCAGGCTCATCTCAGCAACCACCATAAGCCCGGCAGATCATGATCCTGGAAGGACTGGGTGGTTCTGGCGGGGCTATAACCCCGCCAGAACCACCCAGTCCTCGTCGGCAACCGTCGGGCACGTTGAGGGCGAGAATGGAGCGACTGAAGGGAGAGCGGAGTGACGTGGGATGAGCTAGTCGGCTACTGCCTGGCGAAGCCGGGCGCCTGGCAGGACGAGCCGTGGGAGGGCGACGTGGTCGCGAAGGTGGGGAGCAAGATCTTCGCGTTCCTCGGCTCGCCGCCGGCGACCAGAGTCGGCCTGAAGTGCGGGCCGACCAGGGAGGTTGCCGACGAGTGGCTGAAGCGTTTTCCGGACGACGTCACCGTGATGCCTTACGTCGGCCGGTCAGGATGGAACACGCTGCTGGTGGGCGGCGCGATCTCGGACGAGGACCTGCTCGAGGCCATCGACACCTCTTACGATGCCGTCGTCAGCAAGCTCCCGAAGCGAGAGCGCCCGTCCTAGTCACATCCGCGGGCGCGGGCGGCAATCAGCATGCTCAAGCCGTCCAGGATGCGGTCGAGGCCGAAACCGAGGGCGTTGTCGCGGCTGCCTGGTGGGCCGGATTCGGTAAAGGCGGCGGCCGTGCGTGGGTAGTGGTCGGCCTGGGCAGCCAGAGCCAGGGAAACCTGGCGGCCGAGGCCGGCTTCGCTGTTGTCTTCACCGGATGCGGCCATCTGCAGGGCCAGGCCGCGCACATGCCCGGCCAGCAGCGCGATCGTGTCCAGGCTCTCCGCGCCGGTCAGCCCGGTGCCGGCCAGTGCGGTCAGAGCAGACTCGATCCAGCCGACCTCGTTCGGGCCGACCGGTCGGATGCCCTGCGCAAGCTCGTGCGCCCAGGGATGCGCCAGCATCCGCTCGAACATTGTCATCGCCCAGGCGCGCAGCTGCGCGCGCCATGGTTCCTCGCGGTCGGCCACGGCGGCGGCCGGATTCGGTGCTGCCCCGAGCGCGGTGTCCAGCATCAGCGCCTCAAGCTCCGCCTTGCCGGGCACGTACCGGTACAGCGCCATCTTCGCGCAGCCCAGCCGCTCGGCCAGGCGCTGCATGGACAGGTTCGGTAGGCCCTCGGCGTCCGCGTACGCGATCGCCTCGTCGATGATGCGCGCGAGCGTGAGCGAGGGTTTGGGACCGCGCCTTGACCGCTGCGCGGTGCCCCAGAGCAGATCAAGGGTGGTCGGTGTCGACATGTGTTCATCCTCGCGGCCCGGAGCTTGACATAAAACTGCGTCCACCATACGCTAAATGGCGTCCGAAAGACGCAGTTAATGAATCGGGGAACCACCGTGAACGCCAAGACTGTTCTGATCTCCGGCGCGAGCGTCGCCGGCCCGGCCCTGGCCTACTGGCTGGATCGTTACGGCTTCCAGGTCACGGTGGTCGAACGCGGCGCCACGCTGCGCCCTGGCGGCCAGGCCATCGACTTCAAGGGCCATACCCAGCTGACAGTGCTGGCGCGGATGGGCGTGCGGGAGGAGATCTTCCGGCGCCAGACGGGCCGGGCCGATTTGCAGTTCCTCGACGCGTCCGGGCGGCAGCTGGCCGTCATGACCGGCGAGTTTCTTGGCGGTGACGTGGAGATCCTGCGGGGCGATCTGGCCGCCGTCTTTTATGAGCGCACCGCCGACCGCTGCGAGTACCTGTTCGGTGACTCGATCAGCGCGCTCGTCGAGACGGCGGACGGTGTCTACGCCGAGTTCGAGAACGCCCCGGGCCGCGCTTTCGACCTCGTCGTTGGCTGCGACGGCGTGCACTCGGCCGTGCGGCGGCTGGCGTTCGGTCCCGAGCGAGATTACGTCCGCCACCTGGGCTACTACTATGCCGTCGCGGGTGCGCCCGCCTGGGGGATGCAAGCCAGCCGACCGCAGCGCAGCGTCGCCAACGCGTGGAGCGCACCCGGCCGGCTGGCCGTCAGGGGCGGCTCGAAGGCCTCTCAGCTCTACATATTTGCCGCGCGGCAACTCGACTACGACCGCCGCGACGTCGCGGTGCAGCGACGCCATCTCATGGAGCAGTTCGCTGCGGTCGGCGGCGAAGTGCCGGGCATGCTGGCCGAACTGCCCGGGCTGGACGACTTCTACCTGGACTCGATGAGCCAGGTCCGGATGAAAGGTCGGTACACAACCGGCCATGTCGCGCTGGTCGGTGACTCCGCCTACGGCAACACCCTGGGCGGTGTCGGGACGGGAATCGCCGTTGTCGGTGCATACGTGCTCGCCGGTGAGCTTGCTGTGGCAGGCGGCGATTACACCATCGCGTATCCCCGCTACAACGAGATCATGCATCGATACGCCAAGATCGCCGGCCAGTCCAACGCCGGCCGCTTCCTGGCGCCGCGGACGGCGCTCGGCATCCGCGCACGCAACTGGTTCCTCGGCTCGCGGGCCTTTGACCTGATGCTGAAATACGCCAGCAACGCTGCCAACGACATCCAGTTGCAGGACTACCCGGCTCTGCTGCCAGCGGCCTGAACCGCGCTCGGCGTGCCCCGGAGCGGTGGCGTTCCTTGCCGCCCGCGGCTGGCAGCCCTGGCGGCGTTAGGCGATGTTCTCCGCGGCCGTGGGCTAGCTGTTTCCCTGCCGCAGGCGCTCAAGCCGCTGGACCGCCTGCTCGAACTCGGCGACCAGATCCGCGATCACGTCGGCTACTGGCCTGACCTCGTTCATCCGGCCCACGATCTGCCCGACTGGCATCGGGATCACGTCCGGCCGGCCGGACCGCATCAGCCGCTGGTGCGCGTCGGCCACCAGCAGGTTCTGCAGCGGCATCGGC
>Ga0187783_10003534_pt1 | contig 11522 bp, 11 predicted proteins | sample 1015_SJ02_MP02_2_FD_132471 | JGI IMG/M metagenome (GOLD analysis project Ga0187783, IMG submission 132471) | Tropical peat soil microbial communities from peatlands in Department of Meta, Colombia - 1015_SJ02_MP02_20_MG | ecosystem: Environmental > Terrestrial > Soil > Wetlands > Peat | place... | reverse complement strand
TTCCGTCCTCCTCTTACCTCGCGGCGCTGATTCGGGGCAGTTCCTACGAACAGAAGACAGCGCTATTCGCAAGCGAGGCGGTCGCAGACAGTTTGGCGCTCAACGTTGTAATGAAAGTTGTGAGTAGGAGGCTGCGTCCATCGGACATTCTTCCTAATGGTAATTTCTCGGATACTTTTTTTCGCCACAATGCTTCGGTGTTTAACGGAAGTTTTCCTTCAGCGCATGCCATGGCTGCATTTTCGGTTGCAACCATTTTTGCCCGCCGTTATCGCGATCATCGCTGGGTTCCCTGGGTGGCTTATGGAATGGCGGGGGTTATCTGCTTCTCCAGAATTACTTTGCAGGCCCATTTCCCATCCGACGTCTTCCTCGGCGCTGCCTTGTCGTATCCGATTGCGCGTTTCGTTGTGCTCCAAGGTGAGTAGCGTGAGAACATTTTGGATTTTGCACTTTGGTCCTTCGTCCATTAGACTTCCGCTCGCCCCAGAAGCTTCCGGCAGTTGACTTGCCCGATGGCACCCAACGGATGATCGAACTTACCGAACTTTCCAAGAGTTATGGCGACGCTGGATGCGTTTTGGCGCTCAACAATGTGAACATGTTTGTGGAGCGCGGGGAGAGGGTCGCCGTAATGGGGCCCTCGGGCTCCGGGAAATCCACGCTCCTGAACCTGATCTGCGGTCTGGACCGTCCCACCTCCGGTTCAATCAAGATCGATGGAACGGAACTTTCGGCGCTCAATGACGACGAACGAACCCGTATGCGCCGCGAAAAAATCGGGATGATTTTTCAGACCTTCAATTTGCTCTCCACGCTGACGGCAGGCGAGAACGTTGCTTTGCCCCTGCGTCTTCAAGGTCTTCGGCGGCGTGAGGCCGAACTCCGCGCCGAGGCTATGCTCGAGCGAGTTGGTCTGAAGGATCGGACTTGTCACTTGCCTGACGCCCTCTCCGGCGGCGAACGCCAGCGCGTCGCCATTGCCCGGGCGCTGATTTTCACTCCGCCAATTCTTTTGTGTGATGAACCCACCGGGAATCTCGATTCGACTACGGGCGAAGAGATTCTCCATCTTCTTGGCGCTCTGCATCAGGAGTTCAACTCGACGATCCTCTTGGTCACGCACAATGTCCTCGCCGCCCACCACTGCGATCGCATCCTGACTCTGCGAGACGGCCATATCGTTCAGGAGGAGCGGCATTCTCCGGTTTGCGACGGAGACAATTGATGCTCCCAGCCCTCTGGATGATCAGCTTGAAGGAATGGCGGATGCACCGCCTCCGCGTCGAGCTCACCACGTTTGGTATCGCCCTTGGCGTGGCCGTTTTCTTCGCAGTTCGCACCGCGAACGCCTCACTTCTCAACTCCCTTGAATGGACCGTGGAGCGCATGGCGGGAAAGGCAACGCTGGAAGTGAGCGCGAGCGAAGCGGGTTTTCCCGAGAGCGTTCTCGATACCGTGCGCGCGACGCCGGGGGTCCAACTCGCCGAACCCGTCATTGAAGTGATTGCTCAAACCTCGTTTCACAATGAAGGGACCTTGCTCGTCCTGGGCGTGGACACAACGGGCGACCAAGCTTTGCGCGACTACGAGTTCGACCGCTCCCAAACCGTGATCGCTGATCCCCTTGTCTACCTTGCGCAGCCGAACTCGCTTCTAATCTCCCGCGCTTTCGCCGCACGCCACTCCCTCAAAATTGGCGATTCCTTCGATCTGTTCGCTTCGAGAGGACGGCAAACGTTTACGGTTCAAGGCCTTTTCAAGCCAGTGGGAATCGGCGAGATATTCGGCGGCAACATCGCGGTGATGGACGTGTATTCCGCGCAGGTCGTCTTCAATCGCGGCCGCAATTTCGATCGCATCGATCTGATGAATTCGCCGGACACGCCGGTCGAAACTTTGCAGGAGCGATTGCGCGCGCGACTTCCATCGGGCGTTGACGTGGAGCGTCCCGAAACGCGCGGGGAGGCGCTCGAAAATACCGTGACGGCGATGCGCATTGGCATGCTCATCACGAGCTTCGTCGCTCTGCTGGTGGGCGTGTACATCATTTTCAATTCCTTCACCATTGCGGTGAATCAGCGATGGAAGCAAATCGGCGTTCTGCGCGCGGCCGGCGTGGAGCGGCGCAACATTCGCTGGATGTTTCTCAGCGAGGCGCTCTGTATGGGCGTGATCGGCTCGGCGATCGGGATCGTGGCAGGCTATTATCTCGCGGCGGCGGCCGCAAAACTCATGAGCGCGATTGCGGCCTCGGTTTACGGCCTTGTCTCGGCGCCTGGCCGCTCTCCGATCCGCGTGGAGTCGTGCCTTGCTTCTCTTGCGCTCGGGATGGGGGCCTCGTTGGTTGGCGCTTGGTTCCCATCGCGGGCAGCGTCACAGTTGGATCCCGTACTCTCGCTCCACAACGTCGAAACTCGGGCCCGTGAAGGAGTTCTTGGTTGGGGCCGCACTTCGATCGGCATGGCATTGATCCTGATCAACTTCATTCTGATCCGCCGATCCCCCGTGCGTTACGGCATGGTGATTCAATTCTTCTATGCCGCGCTCATGTTGATTGGATTGACTCTCGTCTTGCCCAAGCTCGTCCAATGGTCCGCGCGAATGCTTCGCCCGGTCATGAATCTTCTGGGCGGCTCCGAAGGCGCTCTTGCCGTCGATTCCATGATTCAAGCGCCGCGTCGCACTTCCGCCACCGTCGGAGCCCTGATGGTAGGCTTGATGTTTGTTTTCTCCACCGGCGCCTATATTCAGAGCTACCGGCGAATCATCAATCGCTGGACGAGCCAGATGCTCAATTCGGATTTGTTCGTCGCGGCATCTGTCCTTTTGCGCTCGCCTTCCTATCATTTCAGCGAGGACCTCGGCCAGCGAATCTCCGAAATCCCGGGTGTGCGCCGGGTCGAAAACGTGCGATTCACCGCCGTCCCCTACCGAAACGATAGCGCAGCAGTGGTCGCGATCGAGATGGACGGCTTCTTGTCGCGGTCCCGTGACGCGATCGAAGGCTCCAGCACGCGCACCCTCGAGCAGGCATTGCCCACCGGGGAGGGGTTTCTCGTCTCACGCAATTTTTCGAATCGCTGGGGACTCGGTGTCGGCGACCACGTGCTATTGAACACGCCCTCCGGCCCGCTGGATCGCCCCATCGTCGGCATCGTGGACGATTATCGGTCCGAAAAAGGCACGATCTTCATGGACCGCGCGCTTTACAAGAAATATTGGAACGACAGCGCGGTCGACTTTGTGGACGTCAATCTGAAACCGGGCGTGGACCCGGCCGCAGTAAAGAGCCAAATTGAGCAAATTACGGCGGGTTCTCTGCACGCATTCGTGTACACGAACGCAGAATTCAGGTCCTGGATTGCTGGGCTTGTGAATCAATTCTTCGCTCTGAACTATATTCAGTTGGTCGTGGCCATCTTGGTGGCAGTTCTAGGAATTGTGAATACGCTTGTCATCTCGGTTTCTGACCGGCGGCGTGAGATCGGCATCATTCGCGCGATTGGCGGCTTCCGCTCTCAGATTCGCAAACTCGTGCTGCTCGAAGCCCTTGCGATTTCCCTAGTGGGGGTTTTTATCGGGGCGGTAGCGGGAGCGCTCGACACGCTGTTCATGTCCGATACGGTGTCCATGCTCCTCGCAGGCTACAGTATCCCGTTCAATTTTCCCTGGCTGCTGATTCTGCTCTCGCTGCCCGCGGTTGCGGCCGCGTCTTTGCTGGCCGGCTGGCTTCCGGCGCGGCACGCGGCGCAAATGGAAGTCGTAGCGGCAATCGGCTATGAATAGCCGCGGCAAATTTCTCATCTTGCCCGCGGCCTTCCTCGTATTCATCGCGATCACATTTGCGCAGGCGCCTGATCCGAAAGCCATCGTCGCCGCCGTATATTCTCAAGACACGAGCCACGACCGTACCCTGCGCGCCACGCTCGATGTCTTCAACAATTCCGGCCAGTCCAGCCGGAAGAAATTTACGCTTCTCGGCATCGGCACACTGGGCGATAGCAAGACGCTCGTGCGTTTCACCGACCCTGCCGAGATTCGCGGCGTGACGCTCCTTTCGATCGACCAGCACGGCGCTGCAGTCCAACAATACATTTACACGCCGGCCACGCAGCGCGTCCGTCCGGTTTCTCCTCGCGAGCGTTCGGAACGCTTCGTTGGCACGGACTTGACGTTTGAGGACATCGCCGAGCCCATGCTTGACAATTTCAACTATCGGATTTTGGAAGCCGCGGACGAAATGGAAGGGCACAAGACCTACAAGATTGAAGCGGACCCGGTTGATTCGACCCGCTCACAATACAAATTTCTCTATTACTGGATTGCGCGCGATGTCCCCGTGATCCTGCATGAAGAAATGTACGATGCCGATGGCCACCTCGTCCGCACCCTCCACGCGAGTGCGCTACATAAAGCCTCGAACATCTGGGGCGCGCGCCGCATCGAAGTCGAAACCGTGCCGGATGGCACGCATACCGTCCTCACGATTGACGAAGCCCGCTTCAACACCGGCTTGAGCGACGCCCTTTTCTCGCCGGACGCCCTGCCAGCCGGGAAATTCTGAAAAATTTCCTCTTTTGAGGAAGAAAAGCTACGGAAGGACCGTAATCGTTCCGGTGATCTAGGCTTGCGCGTTTTGAACGGGCAGATGTGCCGCTTCCCACGCGGCGATCCCGCCGGCAATCTCGCTAACGGGATCAAATCCCGCGCGCTGCAACAAACTCGCGGCGATGGATGATCGGTAGCCGCCCGCGCAGTAAACCAGTAATGGGCGGCTCCTCGGCAACGTCTTGAGATTTTCCGCGAGATGATTAAGCGGAATGCCCACGCTGTCGCGGATACGCTTCTGTTCGCGCTCGCGTGGCGTGCGCACGTCAATTGCGAGTGGCGTCTCGTCCGAAGAGAGCAGTTCCTCGGCGAATCGCGCGCTGAGGCGCTCCGTAAACGCGACCAATTCCGGCCGCGATGCAAGACTCTGCAAACCGTTTCGCAAATAACCGGCCACGTGATCGAACCCGATACGCCCAAGCCGTATCGCAGCTTCGTTCTCCCGGCCGGGGTCCGCGATGATCACGATCGGATGCTTCCGATCCAGCACCGTTCCAGCCCATGTCGCATATTGGCCGCCGAGACCGATGTTGATGCTGCCCGCAAGATGCGCCGCGCTGAACTCACCGGCGTCGCGCGTGTCGAGAACCTGCGCGCCCTCCGCTTGCAGCGCCAGAACGGCCTCGAGTGTCAGGGGATTCATCTCGCGGGCAAGCGTTTGGTCAAGAGTGGGTCTCTCTTCGCTGTTTAGCACCGCGTCATACGTAAAATAAGCGGGGGCCTCCGGCTGATCCGCCGTCACCACCTGGATGAACGCTTCCTTGCTCATGGGCTGCAGCGCATAATTCTTTCGCCGCTGCTCCCCCAGCGTGGAGACGGTTTCCTTGCTGATCGCTTTTCCGCACAGCGACCCCGCGCCGTGCGCTGGATATACCAGGCTCTCGTCCGGCAGCTTCAAGAGCTTCGCGTGCAGCGAATCGAAGAGCATGCTGCCCAACTCCGTGGCGGACCACCCGAGCGCCGCGCGCAAATCGGGCCGCCCTACGTCGCCGATGAACAATGTGTCTCCGGTGAGCACCGCATGCGGCTGCGAATCGCTGCCGTTCAAATCGTAAACGAGAATGGAGATCGATTCCGGAGTGTGGCCCGGTGTTTCCAGAATCTTCAGGCGAACGCGCCCGAATTCAAGGGTGTCGCCATCACCTACCGGATTGAACGCATACCCCGCCTTCGCAGCCGCGCCCAGATAAATCGTTGCGCCACCGCGATCGCGCAGTTCCAAATGCCCCGCCACGAAATCGGCGTGAAGATGCGTCAGAAATACATGTTTGATTTCGAGCGCGTGGTCGGCGGCAAACTGAACATACTGGTCAGTGTCGCGTTGCGGGTCAACAACGGCCGCGGTGCCTGTCGCTTCGTCTCCAATGATGTAGGAAGCGTGCGCCAGGCACGACAGATAGAACTGCTTGAAAATCAATCCGCGTTCCCGCTGGCGGCCTTCTCTTTCGGTTGGGGAACGATCCGGATATAAGGCCGAGGCGACTTCCATCCTCCAGGATACTTTTTCCGCGCATCGTCGTCCGAAACGCTGCCGCTGATGATCACATCCTCACCCGGCTTCCAGTTCACCGGCGTCGATACCTGGTGCTTGGCCGTGAGTTGCAACGAATCGAGAACGCGCAACACCTCGTCGAAATTGCGGCCAGTGCTCATCGGGTAGCTGAGCATAAGCTTGATCTTCTTGTCCGGACCAACGACGAAGACGGTTCGCACCGTAGCATTGGTGGCTGGAGTACGCCCTTCGGACGTGTCGCCGGCGTCGCCCGGCAGCATGTCGTACAGTTTGGCAATCTTGAGCTGTGGGTCGCCGATCATCGGGTAGTTCACCTTGTTACCTTGCGTCTCCTCGATATCCACGGCCCATTTGTTGTGGCTGGTTACCGGATCCACGCTCAGTCCAATGATTTTGGCGTTCCGCTTCTCGAATTCTGGCTGCAGCCCGGCCATGTAACCCAACTCGGTGGTGCACACTGGCGTGAAATCCTTCGGGTGCGAGAAAAGAATGGCCCAGCCGTTCCCCATCCATTCGTGGAAGTTGATGGTGCCTTGGGAAGTTTCTGCTGTGAAATTCGGAGCTTCGTCGTTTATGCGCAACATGCTTCGTCTCCTGGGGTTATGCCCTTTAGGGGCGGATTCTCGGGAATCATCCTCCCGCCATTCCTACAATAAGGAAGATGCGGAAGCAGCACTCCTCGACTCAATGTTCCGGTCGTCGCATCCTACGCTTCTCGGGGCCAAGACTCAACCCATTTGCTCGAAGCCGGGCTTCTAGGCCGACCAGACGGGTCTATTCTGGCCGGCCTGTCCTTGTCCCGCAGGTTCATTCGCGCCCTTGCCTTCCCCACAATCTGCTCACGTGCAATTGCGGGGTGCTTCTTTCCAATCGGGTATGTTATATTCCGTGTACCAGATAACCCTCACATGGACTCAACCATTAGAGGAATGCCATGGGCAAATTCTTAGGATGGGTTGCAGGAATCCTAGCGACTGCGATTGGCGGCTGGCTCGTCTGGTACTTCACTCGGCCACCGGCGACGACCACCTTCGAGGGCATGGTGATCAACGGGGCCGCAAACACAGCCGTCGCGAACGCTATGGTGACGATAGAAATCAAAGGCCCATCCAGCGCTGGCGATTATCACGATGTGACGAACCAGGCTGGCTCCTACGGGATAGACTTTACCGGGATCGGCAGCACCTCAAGCGCGACAATTCAAGTCTCGGCGGAAGGATTTCAGCCGCCTGCGAGCCTTTCGCTGAGCACCCTCACTTCGGATAATCGTCGCGACTTTGTCCTTATCCCTTTACCCAACCTGACTCCACAGCCTCCCGTCGGCGGACCCCACACCCCCATCTTGATTCATCCGCTCACATATGTGCCAAAGCCGACGAGGCCGATCATAAAACTCCAGCCCTAAACCCGGACATAGCTATGGGCCGGCGCAAGTCAAGGTTTGATTCCATCTGGTGCGGAGGCTGCGCAGCAGAGACGGATAGACGATCCACTTGCGAAATGGGTCGATCACGGCCATGTAGATTGGCGTCAACCTCCCAACGCTGTGGACGTAAACGGCGAAATAGAAGCGATAGCCGGTAGCGGTCTCGGCCAGTGCGCTCAGCGCCGCAGCATGGACAGTCTGATTGATCACCTCGAGGAGCTGCTCGTTCTCGAATCGGTACACCACCCGGAAGAATCCATCCTGCGTTCCTGGCGGCACGAGCGACCCTGTCCGATCGGCGGGAGTCAGGCGGGCGTCGAAGCTCTCGCGCTTCGACGCGGCCGAGTCACGATCCCAACCGAATAACCGGCCGACAAGAAAGCGAATACCGAGCAGCACGCGCACTGTCAAGGAAGGCCTGAATAATCGGTTGTTTGACGCACGCAAGAACTCCTCAAGAGTCACACCGGTCCGCGGGCGTGGCAGATCGATCACCCAGACGTCATGCAGGGGCACCCCTTCAAGAAAGGTGTGAACTCGCAGCGGCACTTGCTCAAACTCGCTCGCCGAAACTTGCGGCACGGCCCCTCGTCTCCTTGCCAGATCAATCTTACAACCGGGGAATCACTGAGCCACAGTCTGCAGACAGGTTTTCTTATCTCGTCGGATGCGATGGCGTTTTGCTGCTTCTTATTGATTCCGTTTGAAGAGTTTGTCGACGACGGTCAAAAGCGATCAGGTTTGCGGCCGTCCAGTGCAATGCCAGCCTCAAAATCATTTACATGCGAAACGAGGATACACCTTCACAGACTCGGTGTGGCGCTCCTGGCGTGAGCGAGATGCGCTGAAATCCAGCCTTTGATGTCAGCCATCACCTGTTCCTTGCCAAGGTCATTCAGCAAATCGTGATAGTGACCTTCGTAGAGCTTTAATGTCTTATCTGCGGAGCCCGCTTTTTCGTAAAAGAACTGGCTTCCGCTCGATTTCGCTGCCTGATCCGCTGTTCCATGGAGGATCAGCAAGGGCAGCGTTATGTCTCCAAACCTAACCTTTAGCCGTTCGTCAGCGCGCACCAATTCCGCGACCGTGCGCGTTGGCTGCGTTTCATGAGCAATCAGGGGATCGTCATTCATCGTCCTGACCACTTCCGGATCGCGCGAAAAATCCTCGTTCTTGAGGTGCAGCACGTGGGCGTGAGGAGCCAGATGACTCAAACCTTTCACAACGGCAAGCGCGAAATCAGGAGCCGGCGTTTGGAAGGCGAAACTCTCACAAATCAATCCGGCCAGCTCGCCCTGATGATCGAGCGCATAGAGGCAGGACAGGACCCCACCCGCGCTATGGCCGAGGAGGAACACGGGAAGGCCGGGCTCCCGGGATTTAATGAGTTTGAACAGGGAATCCACGTCGCTGAGGTAGTCCGCGAATGTATCGACATAGAAACGCTCGCCATCCGACTGGCCGCGTCCGCGCAGGTCCACAGCGTAAACGGCAAGTCCTGCAGCCGCCAATTGCGCGCCGACCCACCCGTAGTAACCGCTGTGAGAGTTAAATCCAGGAACGATCGCCACAGCTCCCCGTACTTCCCCGGCTGGCCGCCATGATCGTACGAATAGTCTCAGGCCGCCTGCGCCTTGGATTTGCTCTTCCGTTGCATTAACTCTGGCTGTCTCCGTCATTGATTTCCTCCTCGCGAATGAGAGCGTCGAAATGTGCGTGCTCTTGAAATCAAACACCGGACTACTTCTTGTTGGCCATCGGGTCGTTGGCAGGATCGAAGTACTTTGTGTTCGTCGGGCCATAGCCGGAAATCTCCACAACCACCTCGGTGACCCCGCTTCGAGCGAAGTGATCCTGCCCGGCTGGCTCCGAGTATACGCTCCCAGGCGGAAGCCTCTTCAGCAGCTTCCCGTCAAAGTGGTCGCCGTAGCCAAGATACCAGTCACCGGAGACGACCGTGGCCATCCGATCATCGCGATGCGAATGGGCCTGGATGGTCGTGTGCGGAGGGACGAAAAGCAGGATTGAGTAATAACCCGCTTTTTCCGGATCGCCGAAGAGCACCTTCGTGTGAACGCCCTTGAGTTCGGAGCTTCCTACCTGGTAGGTGTCGTTCGCGTTGGTGGTGGCCGTAATTTCAGATGGCGTCATTCGCATCTCGGGAAGGGTTTGGGCCGAAAGTGTAGAGACGAAGAAAAAACACAAACTCAACACCGTCCAATTCACGAAGCTACGCTTCATCTGAAGCACTCCTTTCTCTCACCGACGTCCGGCGGAGGTATCAATCAAACGTGGACTTCACAGAAAGTTGACCAGCGCATCCGTGGTCTGTTTCTGCTGTTCCTCCAAGACCCAGTGCCCGGCGTTCTTCACCACCACAACCGTGACATTCGACGCAACCAACTTCGCTTGTTGCCCGAGCGCCTCGCCAAGCGACTTATCACCGCCGATGGTAAGAACGGGAATCGTCAGCTTGGTCTGCGCGAGTTGGGCGAAGTCTTTTGCTGTTTGCTGGAAGGAGACGAAGTAGGCCCATCCCGCGCGCATTCTTCCTGGCCGCGAATAAGCCGCGACGTAGGCTTCGCGGTCCGCCTCTGGAATCGAGTGTGCCTTGTCGGCCGCGAAGTCGTTCCAAAAATAATCGAAGTAGATTCGTTCGCGGCCGCGGACTAGGGCCTCGGGAGTCGGCCCATGGAAGCGGAAATGCCAGAACGCAGGACTATTGTAAGTGCCTTCCCAACCGGGCAGCCCCGGCAGAAATGCATCCATCAGCACAAGCTTGGTTACTTCTGTCGAGTACTGAGCCGCATAGGCGTAGGCCACCATGAGCCCAATGTCATGCCCCACGACCTCAGCGCTCTCGACGCCGAGGGAGCGGGCCAGAGAATGAATACGCGCGGCGGCGTACTCCATATCCGAACCGCTGGCCGGGATCTCCGAGTCTCCGATTCCCGGCAGGTCCGGCGCAATGACCGTGAAACGCTCGGCCAGAACGGGAATGACCGGCCGCCACATCCGCGAGGTCTCCGCGTAACCGTGAATCAGGATTACGGCTGGACCTTTTCCCGCGGTCAGGTAATGCAATCGGACTCCGTCCACTTCTGCCGTTCGCGAAGCGATTATGCTTGCAGTGCCCTGCGCACTCAGTGGCGACAGGACGAAGAGAAAAACGAGCGCGAACCACGCGGCAGCCAAACGCAAAGACCAGCTGGTTCTCATTGACGCCTCCGGAGATTGAATTCCAGACCATACAGTCTGGAATCACACTTGTCAAGCGCAGAGTTGTAGACTAGGGAGTCCAATATGGCGCGCACCAAAGAATTCGATCCAGCCAAAGCCCTCGCGAAAGCCATGTCCGTCTTCTGGCGCTACGGCTACGAGAACACCTCTACTGAATCGTTGATGCGCGAAATGGGCATCGCCAAACAGAGCCTCTACGACACTTTTGGCGATAAGAGGAGCCTGTACCTGAAGGCCCTCGCCTACTACCGCGATGAAACGAATACGGCCGGGCGAAAGTTACTTCAGTCCGAGCGGTCCGTGAGGCGAGGCTTTGCCAAACTGCTGTTCGGAATCGCCTCCGAAACTAAGGAGCAACACGAGCGTGGCTGCTTGCTGCTAAGTGCGAATCTGGAACGCGACACCGGGGACGCCGAGATTGCTGAGTTGTTGCGCGGAAACCAAGCCGAGGTGCGGTCCATTTTCGTCGAGGCTCTTCACCGGGCTCAAGCCAATGGCGAGCTATCGAACAAACAAGACCCCGTCGCACTGGCCCGATTCTTCACCGTCACAATCCAAGGTATGCGATCCATGGCCAGATTAAAGTCGGATCGCCGCGCGTTGCGACAAGTCGCCAAGCTCGCCTTGGCGGTTTTCGACAAGAAGCAGCGCGCTGCGTGATGGTGGACGTGGGCGGGCTCGAACCGCCGACCCCCTGCTTGCAAAGCAGGTGCTCTCCCAGCTGAGCTACAC
>Ga0187783_10003533_pt1 | contig 11524 bp, 11 predicted proteins | sample 1015_SJ02_MP02_2_FD_132471 | JGI IMG/M metagenome (GOLD analysis project Ga0187783, IMG submission 132471) | Tropical peat soil microbial communities from peatlands in Department of Meta, Colombia - 1015_SJ02_MP02_20_MG | ecosystem: Environmental > Terrestrial > Soil > Wetlands > Peat | place... | reverse complement strand
GGAAATCGTGTGCGCGCGCGACAGTGCCATCCTGCTGGCCGAGGCCGACGGCGAGCTGATGGCGTGCTGCCAGCTCGAACGGCGGCCCCTGGCGGTGGCCTACTTCGGCATGTTCTCCGTGCAGCCAGGCGGGCAGGGTCAGGGGGTCGGGCAGCGGGTGCTGGCCGAGGCCGAGCGCATCGCCCGCGACGAGTGGGCCGCCACGACGATGATCATGACCGTGCTGGCGCAGCGAACCGAGCTCATCGCGTGGTATGAGCGGCGCGGATACCGCCGGACGGGCGAGCGGCGGCCGTTCCCGTACGGGGACGAAAGGTACGGCATTCCGCGGCGACCGGACCTCGTGTTCGAGGTACTGGCCAAGCTGCTCGAGCCGTAAAGCTGACCAGTGCGCGGCCGCGGCTGCCGCGTTATGCTGACCCCGAGCCCCGGCCACTAGGCGTCGGGGCTCACCAGTTCCGGTGCTGACTGACCGCGGCCGACCGTATGACAGCGGTCCACGCCCGGGCACCAGCCTGCCGGTCAACCCTCGGGGAGGGACCATGCCTAGGCCAATGAAGTTAGCCAGCGACCGGTGCGCCATTTCCGCCTTTGCCATGATGCTGCCAGGGGCTCGGGGTGTCTCTGATGACGACACAGCAACGGAGTGAGGCAGCCGAGGCGGAATTCCGGCGCTACGCCGCGGCCGGGGCGGCCGCGCTGCAGCGGTGGTACAGCCCGTGGACCGGCCGGTGGCGGACGACTGGCTGGTGGAACGCAGCGAATGCCCTCACCGCTGTCGTTGACTACACAGCGCGGACCGGGGACCGAAGGTTTGCGTGGGTGATCAACTGGACGTTCTGGGTCGCTCGCTGGCAGCACCCGCGTTTCATCGACAACTTTTTCGACGACAACGGCTGGTGGGCGCTGGCCTGGGCCAAGGCTTATGAGCTGACCGGCAGGGAGCGGTACCTGGCGGCCAGCCGGCGTCTGTTCGAGAACATGATCACCGGCTGGGACGAGACGTGCGCCGGTGGCCTGTGGTGGAACCAGGACAGGACGTACAAGAACGCGATCGCCAACGAACTCTTCCTCGCAGCCGCGGCACGGCTGCACCGGCTCTGCCTGGGCGCCGGCCGTCCCTACCTCGACTGGGCTTTGCGTGAGTGGGACTGGTTCAGCGCCAGCGGCTTGATCGGCCAGAACGGCCTCGTCAACGACGGGCTCACCGCGGACTGCAAAAACAACGGCGAGCCCACGTATACCTACAACCAGGGCGTGATCCTCGGCGGTCTCGGTGACCTCTATAGCATCACCGGCGACGACGCGTACCTGCGGCACGGCGAGCGCATCGCCGACGCAGCGCTGAGCGAGCTGACTACCACGGGATCCGCCACCGAGCCGGGCATTCTGGTCGATCCCGGTGAGGCAGACATGGCCGGTCGGCGCGGCGACAAGAGCCAGTTCAAGGGGGTATTTGTGCGTAACCTCTGTGACTTCTACCAGCACAGCGGGCGACCCGCCTACCGTGACTTCATCATCAGAAACGCGCGGTCGATCTGGGACAACGACAGGAATGCCAAGAACCAGTTCGGAGTCTGCTGGACCGGGCCGTTCGACTCAGCCGACGCCAGCAGGCAAAGCTCGGCGCTCGACGTGCTCACCGCCGCTGTCTGGCTCACCTCCTGACGGCGGCGGCGACCCGGACGGCCGGAACGTGCGACTACGCGGAAGACGCCCCGCTCGGTGCGGGTTCACGGTGCGGAAAGCGTGCCGATGACGAAAGCGGCCATGGCCGCGGGAAGCTCGGCCGGGCACCGGCGCGCGGCGGCGGCGCTCACCTCGGTGAGCACGCCGGCGCTCGCTGCTGCGGCGCGGCGCAGGCCGGTGGCGTCGAGGCTGGCCACGGTGGCGTCGATGCCGGGTGGCAGGTTGCGCGGATCGTCGTCGAGCACCTGAGACAGGCCGTGCCAGGGGTACAGCGCGCCGACGGCAGCGGCCCAGAGCGCCCAGATCTGCTCGCGTGCCTGGTGCAGCCGGTTGTGGGCCTCCCAGAGCGAACCGCGGCGGAGGTACTTGTCCATGTCGATCAAGGCGCACCAGCCGAGGAACGCCCACTCGCGGACCTGCTGGCCGGTCACGGCATAGCCTGGGTCCGGCTTAGTGGCATCCCCGGTGTTGGCCTGCACCGGTATGTCTGGCTGGTCGGCTGTGCCGTAGAGCCAGACGAAGTCGGGGTGGGCTGCGGAGCTGCCCCGGCGGATCTCGGCCTCGGCTATGACCGTGAGGTCGAGCTGGCTACGGTCGGCGAACTGGCCGAAGATCCGGAGGATGAACCTGTCCGCGGGCCCGTATCGATGCCGGAGCACGTCCACGACTGGCCCCAGGGCGGGCAGGGCCGCCACGACTCCCGCCGCCACTTCCTGGACCTGCGCAGCGCCGGCCTCGCCAGGATCGGCACGGACGCCGAGCGCCGCGTCGACGTCGGACAGCGCGTCCGCCACGCCGCGGCCCAGCGAGCAGCCCACCAGCAGCGACGTCACCGCCGGGGTGGCCTCGCAGTGGTCGAGCAGCCCGGTCATGAGACGTCGCTGGCTGGTGAGTTCGCCCGGCAGCGCTGCCAGCCAGGCGCGGCCGCTGGCCGCGGCGGAGCTGCCATCTGGGCGGTCCTTCGTGAGGTCTGTTCCTGACTCGGGAACGCCCGCGCTCAATGCCGCTCCTGTGCTGGTTGGTGTGCTCGGCAGCATATCTGCGGCCCCGGCCAGCTGCCCGTAGCTGCGGCGAGCCCGGCACCGTTCGTTACGCTTCGCTCGTGACCCGTGTCAGCATGCCCGGCGCGCCGCGGGCCTGGACTCGCGGGCTGTTGCGCTGCGGCGCGGCCGCGGGCCCGGTCTTCGTCGCTGTGTTCCTGCTCGAGGGCGCTGTCCGGGATGGTTACCGGCCACTGCGCCAACCGGTGAGTTCTCTCGCGCTCGGATCGCGCGGCTGGATCCAGACCGGGAACTTCGTGCTGACGGGAACGCTGTTCCTGGCTGCGGCCGCCGGCCTGGCGCGCGCGGGTGATCCCGCCACGGGTGGCCGGGCAGCGCCCGCCTTGATCGGTGCCGCGGGCGCGGGTCTGATCGGTGCGGCCGTTTTTCCCACCGACCCGGTGGGGGGATACCCGCCGGGAACGCCGGATGTACCCACCGCGTTCAGCCCTACCGGCACTGCGCACAATCTGGCGGCCGTCCCGGTGTTCCTGGGCCTTCCCGTCGCCGCGCTCATCGGTGGCTGGCGGTCCTGGCGGGCTGGCCAGCGCGGCCTCGGTCTGTACTGCGCCGGCACCGCAGTGACGATGCTCACGACCATGGGCCTCGCGGGCGCGGGCTTCGGCCAGTCACCCCGGCTCGTGAACCTGGGCGGGCTGTTCCAGCGCGCCAGCATTATCACCGGCTTCGGCTGGCTCACCGCCCTCTGCGCGGCGACACTCCGGCGAGCGCCGGCTCTCGCGGCACCGAGTCACTCCGCATAACCGCCACACGTCACTCGGGTTCGCGGTGGACCCTTGGCCGGTTAACACCTGCGGCAACCCGTTGACCGTTCGCTGCATCCGCGCTTAGCTTCCGGGCATGGAGGACATCGAGGCCAGCGTGACGGTCCTGGCTCGCACGGCAACGGACGGACCCGGCCTCGTCCGCACTCTGGTCGAGGTTCGGCCACTCGGTCGGCACGCGGGCGTTGCCGGGCCCGGCGGCGAGCTCTGGTTCGTGATCGACGGCTCGGGCCGGCTCGAGGTGGGCGGTGTGCCAGGACCCGCGCTGGTCCGCGACCGCGGCCTGCGGATCCCGGCCGACGCGGCGTATCAGCTGGAGTCCGACGGTGTCGGCTTGCTGCGGCTTGACATCGTCGCGTTGCCCGCCGCCATGGCCCGGCCGACCGAGGGGAACGCACGGCTGCCGGCCAGCGGCACCGACGTTCCGCTCGGCCGTGACCTGCGGGACTGCCCGGTGGAGGTGACGGGAGACCGGAGGTTCCGGGTGCTCTTCGGCCCCGGCCGCGACTACGCGGCCGCCACTCAGTTCGTCGGCGAGATCCCGCCGGGCCGGGCGCCAGAACACCGTCATCCCTATGACGAGGTGGTACTGATCCTGCAGGGCACGGGCGTCGCGCACGCGGGCGGCGCCGACCGCGAGCTGTCCGCTGGCACGTGCCTGCATCTGCCGCCCGGTCTGCCGCACTGCCTGGAGAACACCGGAACGCAGCCGATGCGGGTGCTCGGCGTGTTTCATCCGGCAGCCAGCCCGGCGGCGAAACTGGCGCGCTGAGCTGCCTGCCGTTGACCGAACGGCGCGGGCTGACGTGCGGGTGCCGGCCGGGAGCTAGATCAAGGAGGTCAGGGTGTCCGACGACGTGCCTGCGCAGGCGCTCCAGCTGCGCTCCCTGGTGACCGACACCGCGACCGTCTCGGTGTCGCTCGAGTTGGTCGATGTGCCCGTGCCCGGGCCCGATCAGGTTCTCATCCGGGTGGAGGCCGCCCCGATCAACCCGTCGGACCTCGGCCTGCTGTTCGCGGGTGCAGATCTTGGCAGGGCCGCTGTCCGCGGCACGGCCGAGCGGCCGGTGGTGACCGCGCCGCTACCGCCCCCCGCGGCGCGTGCAGCGGTGGCCAGGGTCGGCGAATCGCTCCCGGCTGGCAACGAGGGTGCCGGCACGGTCGTCAGAGCGGGCTCATCAAAGACGGCCCAGCGGCTGATCGGCAAGACCGTGTCGATTGCCGGCGGCGGGATGTATGCCCAGTACCGGTGCGCCGACGCGGCGGCGTGCCTGGTTCTGCCGGATGGGGTCGGCGCGGCAGCGGGGGCGTCGGCGTTCGTCAACCCGATGACGGTGCTGGGCATGGTCGCGACCATGCGCGACGAAGGGCATGCCGGGATCGTCCACACCGCGGCCGCGTCGAACCTGGGGCAGATGCTCAACAGGGTGTGCATCGAAGACGGCATCCCGCTGGTCAACATCGTCCGATCAGCGGAGCAGGTCCGGCTGCTGGCCCGTCATGGCGCCGCGCACGTGCTCGACTCCACGGCCGCCAGCTTCATGGCCGACCTGACGACCGCGCTGAAGGAAACCTCGGCGACGATCGCCTTCGACGCCATCGGCGGCGGGCAGCTGGCCAGCCGCATCTTGACGTGCATGGAGGCCGCGCTCAGTGGGGATCAGCCGTTTAGCCGCTACGGCTCCGAGACGCACAAGCAGGTCTACATCTACGGCGGGCTTGACCGAGCCCCGACAGAACTGACCCGGGGCTACGGCATGGCCTGGGGCGTCGGCGGCTGGCTGCTCACGCCGTTCCTGCGCAAGGCGGGCCCGGTAGCGATCGCGGCGATGCGCGAGCGGGTCGCCGCGGGCCTCACGACTACGTTCGCCACCAGCTACGCCGGCCAGCTGTCCCTGCCAGGGGCCCTGCAGCCAGCTGCCGTGGCTGCCTATGCCCGGATGGCCACTGGCAGCAAGTACCTCATCGCGCCGCAGAGAGATCCCGGGTAGCGGGCGTGCTAGAGCTCGTCGGCGCGGTAAGCGACGTGCGTGTCGCCCCGGCGTATGGCCTCAACGATGTCGCCCAGGCGGCCGGCCATGACGCCGAGGCCGACGCGAAGGTCGTCGAGGGAGCCTTCTGTCACGGCGCGGTTGACGTGACTGACCGCGAGGTTGAGGGACTGGCGGGAGAGGTAGCCGATTACCGAGGCGACCGCTTCGTTGACGGTGATCTCGCGGATGGGTCGGTCGTCAGTGGTGGTCATGGGGGGTTCCTTCCTTGATCGGTCGGCTGGCCTCGAGAATCGCGTGGATGGCTTCGGCGCCAGGCCGGGCTGGCACGACCCGGACGACCGCCGTGTCGGCTCCGGCGACCTGCCGTCGTACCGCTTCGGCGGCTCCGGAGGCGGGGCCGAAGTAGCCCAGTCCGCGCAGCATCCGCTCGGGGAACGCCTCGGTGATCTCCTCCTGCCCGGCGCCTTGCTCGGTCAGCCGGTCGACTTCGGCGATCTCCGGCCCGTATCCCATCCGGGTGAAGGCGGCGCGGTAGGCGCGCGGTCGGGCGCCATTCCAGCCGGTGACGTAGCGGACCAGCGCCGCGGCGAGCGCCCTCCTGGCGGCGTCCGGGTCGTCGTCGACGCAGACCCGCGCTGACGCCGCCAGCGTGACCTGGGCAGGATCGCGGCCGGCGCGGGCGGCTCCGGCAGCGATGTCGGCGCGGGCCCGCGCGACGCTGTCGGGCGTGCACCAGCTTAGGTAGATGCCGTCAGCCAGCTCGCCGCCCAGCTTGGTCATCTCGGGCCCGGCCGCGCCCAGGAACAGGGGCGTATCGGCGGGTGCGGCAGGCAGCCGGGCGCCGTCGTACCGGATCCCGCTGCCGTGGAAGGTCACGCTCTGGCCGCCCAGCAGGCCGCGGATGGTCTGCAGATACGCGCGGACCAGGGCGAGCGACGACCCTTCCTCGATTCCCCACGTGCGCCGGAAAGCGGGTTCGTAGGCGGTGCCGGCGCCAACACCGAGCACGAACCGGCCGCCGGTGAGCCGCGTCAGCGCCGCCGCGCTCGCCGCGAGGCTCGCCGGGGTCTGCGTGCCCACCGGCACGACCCCGATGGCGGTGCCGACGCCGCCCGGTATCGCCGAACGCGACGCGGCCCAGCGCAGCGCGCACGTCTGGAACGGATCGGCGACACTGCCGACCCAGACCCGTCCATAGCCGAGCCGGGCGGCGTGCGCCGCGATCTCCGCCTCGGCGTCGTAAGGGAGGCCGATGAGGTCCAGGCCAACGTCGAGGTCCACTGCGCGGCTCCGTCCTGGCCTGCGTCCGGAGTCGGCAGGCCGCGTCAGTCGGCTTGGCTGTTGCTGCGTTGCTGTTCAGCATTCCATGCCTGTGTCGCGAGAAGTAGAGCCCCGTTCCCAGAGGTGTCGGTCTCAGCGGCCCGGGAGGCCGACGGCGAGTATCACGCCGAGATCGTCTCGCGCGCCACTCGCGCCAGTGTCAGCCCGAAGTCACCGTCCCGGTCGGTCCAGAACCGAACCGACTCCAGCCCAGCGGCCGCGAGCTCGGCCTGCAGACCATCCCTCCGGAACTTCGCGGAGATCTCGGTCCGCAGTTCCTCCCCGGCGGCGAAGTGCACCGAGAGGTCAAGATCGCGGATCGTCACGAGCTGCTCGCCGACCGCACGCAGCCTCATCTCGATCCATTCGTTCACGGGGTCCCAGAGCGCCACGTGGTCGAATCGGTCCGGCTTGAAGTCGGCACCGAGCTCGCGATTGACGACGCTCAGGACGTTGCGGTTGAACTCGGCCGTTACGCCGGCCGCGTCGTCGTATGCGCGCAGCAGTCTGCCAACATCCTTGACCAGGTCTGTGCCCAGCAGGAAGGTATCGCCGGCACCCAGCGCCGAAACGACCTCTGCCAGTAGCCTGGCGCGCGCGGACGGCTCGAGATTGCCGATGGTCGAGCCGAGAAAAGCGATCATGCGCCGGCCACCAGGCGGGACAGCGTGCAGGTCGTGCTCGAAATCGCCGACGACGGGTGCAAGCCACAGGCTGGGATACTGCACGGCCAGCGTGTCAGCAGCATCGGTCAGGACCGCAGAGTCGACGTCAAGCGGGATGAACTCGCGCAGGGTGCCCCCGTCGAGCAGGGCCCGCAGCAACAGCCCGGTCTTGGTCGAGGTTCCGCTGCCCAGCTCCACGAGAGACTCGCACCGTGATAGCTCGGCTATCTCGGCCGCGTGCTGGCGCAAGATCGACGTCTCGGCCCGAGTCGGGTAGTACTCGGGCAGCCGCGTGATCTCGTCGAACAGCACGCTGCCGCGCTCGTCGTAGAAGTATTTGGGAGGCAGCGTCTTCGGTGTCGCGGTCAGGCCGGCCCGCACGTCTGCGCGCAGCTCCTCGCGGTACCTGTCCGGACGGGCTCGGACCTGATTCTGCACGGGCATTGGTCATGCCTCCAGATCGGTGAGGGTGACCGTGTCACCGCTGACTTCGACGAGGTGGTGCTCGGGTACGTCGACCCAGCGCGGGTCGTCGTCGTAGGGCTCGCTCGCGACGACGACACCGTCGTCGCGGCGAAGAAAGCTGAGCGTGTCGTTCCAGCGGGTCGCGATGATCTGGTGCCCATCGGTCAGCAGGACATTCAGCCGCGCGCCCGGATCACGGCTGCCGACATCGGCGACGAACTCCGCGGTCCGCTCCGGGCCGTAGTCGAACAGGTGCGCGGCCAGCTGCGCGGAATCGCACACGGACTCGGCATCTGGATGGGGCCCGAGGATCGCGCGGTCGACGACGCCGTTGTGTGACATCAGCCACCGGCCCGACTGGAACGGGGCGGCCGCGGTTTCGTCCAGCGGCATACCTGCCGTCGCCGACCGGACGGCAGCCAGCACGCAGCCAGCGGAAAGAACGGGCGCCACCGAGGCGAACGACGGGTCCGCCCACAACGGCCGGCTCGACCGCCAGCGAGCGGGCTGCTTGCGCTCGGCTGCGAAGAAACCGACGCCCCAGCCGTCGGCGTTCATGAGGCCGTGGCTCTGGCGGCGCGGCGCATACGACTGAACGAGCAGTCCGTGCGGCTGTTCCAGTACCAGGTCGCTAAGGGAACGCGGCGCGCCCAGCCAGGCCAGGTGGCGGCACACTCAGACGTCCCAGGCCAGTCGGAGACCCGTGAAGATCTGCCGCCGGATCGGGTAGTCCCAGTTCCGGAAGGACGGCCGGATCGTCGAGGGCGCGACGGCCCAGGATCCGCCGCGCAGAACCTTGTAGTCGCCGCCGAAGAATGGCTGGCTGTAGTCGCGGTAGATCATGGGCGTGAACCCTGGCCAGGGACCGAAGTCCGACGATGTCCATTCCCAGACGTCGCCGATCATCTGCTCCGCTCCATAAGCCGAAGCGCCCTGAGGATACGCACCGATCGGCGCCGGCCGCAGACCGAGCCCGCCCAGGTTGGCTAGCTCGTCCGTGGGTAGCGCTGAGCCCCACGGCCAGGTCCGCCGCGTGCCGGTAGCCGGGTCCCAGGCGCAGGCCTTCTCCCACTCCATCTCGGTGGGCAGCCGGCCGCCTGACCATGTCGCGAACGCTTCCGCCTCGAAGTAGCTGATGTGCTGCACCGGCTCGTCCGGGGGGACCTCCTCCTCGACGCCGAAACGACGCCGGGTGCCCTCGGCGGTCCAGAATTTCGGCCGGGTGAGGCCGGCCTCGACTCGGTGCACCCAGCCGCGTGGCGACCACAGGTCGCGCCGGTCATAGCCGCCGTCTGCGATGAAACCTTGCCACTCGCCGCTGCTGACCGGCGTCCGCCCGATCCAGAACGGCGCGACGTCGACGGTGTGTGCAGGCCGTTCGTTGTCGAGCGAGAACGGCTCGGTCGAGGAGTCCACGCCGAGCGTGAACGGGCCACCGGCGACGAACACCCGGCGGGGATCCACGCTGCGCCCGACCGGAAGCCGACGTCGGGCTAGCAGGACGGGAGGTCCCTGACGAAGCTGGAGCGTCGCGTACATGGTCTCGTCGTGCTGCTCCTCGTGCTGCACGACCATGCCCGCGGTGAACAGGTCCTCGTCGGGCGTGCGCTCGAGCAGGTCCAGGACGCGGCCACGCACCTCGTAGTCGTAGGCCCGCGCCGCCACGGGCGGGAGCAGCGGCAGCGAGGGACGCTCGGCCCGCGGGTGCCTGAACGCGTCGTAGAGCGAGTCCACCTCGGGGTCGAGGAGTCCGGGCCGCCGGGGATCGCCGCCGCGCAGCAGCCACAGCTCCTCTTGCTGTCCGACATGAGCGAGGTCCCAGACCAGCGGGCTCATCAGCGGGTCGTGCTGGGCCACCAGGGTCGGCTCGTCGAGGTCGGTGAGGCCGAGCGTGCGGCTCCTGGCCCGGTCAAGGTCACGGACGACGTCGTCAAGCATGGGCAAGCTCCTCCAGGGCAGCGAGCGGTCCGACTTGAGTGATGCGCCTGGCCAGCAGGTCGGCTGGGCTTTGCCGTGACTCCACCAGGTCGGCCAGGTCGCCCACGGCGGGGGCCAGTTCGGCCGGCACGCGGCTGGCCGCGATGGCGAGGCACCGGCGGGCGGAGTCGGCGAGCACGTCGTCGTGCAGGCCGTCCCGGGCAGCCTCGGCCCACCGTCCCGCGGTGCGCTCGGTGGCCTCCATTGCCAGGTCGGCTGCCTGGCTGTCGTCCATCAGCGTGGCGGCGACCGCGGCGATAGCGGGCCACCACCGCGGTGCGGTGACGTCCATGTACCGCAACTCGAGGAATCCGCGCAGCCGCACCGGCGGAAACAAGGTGGTCAGGTGCATGTCCAGGTCTGCTGCCGTCGGCTGCCTGCCGAACAGCCGGACTCGGCCGGCTGCCCACCGGCCAAACGAGACCGACGCGCGGACAGGCTGGGCCTCGTCGCCGTCGCCGCGCACGACGATCACCGGCGCGGACATGGCGAAGTGAGCCCATGCCGCTGCTGGGTCCGACTCCGTCATCGGTGCTTCCGGTGCCGGGTCGCAGCCGCGCACCGGGCCACACGCGCGCTGGTCAAGCCGCGCCCAGGTCGCCTGCCGTGCCGACTGCCAGCCCGTGGGGCGACCGTGCAGCCAGGGCGAGCAGGCTGCGATCGCGACCAGGGTCGGCCCGAGCCGGTGTGCTCGCTCGACGCGTGCCCGCCATGCGCTGCGCGGGCCGGCCTGAAGGTTGACTTGGAGCGCGGCGGTTGAGTTCATCATCACGGCGCCGGCCGCTGCGCGCCCGGTGCTGGCGAAGTGCTGTTCCATGGCCTGGTAGCGAGGACGCGGGTTCATCCGCCGGGATGGCCGGAGCGGATCAGCGCCCGCAAAGGCGGCCCCGAGACCGTGGTCGGCCAGCGCGAGCCGCACGCCTTGCCAGTCGTGGCGCAGCGCGGCGACCGCCGTCACGACGTTCGGCTCTGGCTGGCCGGACAGCTCGAGCTGGCAGCCGGGCTCGAGCGTGACGGCACTGCGCCGGACGACGGCGCTCACGACGTCTCTGATCTGCTCCACCCGATGCCAGGCCACGGCCTCGGGAACAGCCGCCAGATCGACGAGATGGGCCTCAATCTCGAGCCCGACGGTGCCGACTTCCGAGTCCGCGAGCGCGGCCTGGCACGCCAGGGTGCGGGCGGAGTCCAGCGTCAGCGGCTCGGCTAGATCAACGATATCCTGGGCGAAAGTGCTGATAACGGCCATAAATGGCCCCTCCAGGTCCGGGCCGGCGGACTCCTGTGTCCACCGCGGGTCGGTGCGGGGCGACCGTAACGACAGCCGTCCATATTGTCGGTGTTGCCGGGCGCTTCATCAGCGGCCTCACGAACATGCTACGTGAGCGGTCTGACAACGGTTCAGCCTCGCGTCCACGACTTGCTCGGTTCGAGAAAGTCCGCAGGTAGCTGACGGTGGTGGCGGCCCCGCCGGCCGCCGTCAGCCGCGGTCCGGGCCGGGGATCTCGGGAGCTGTGACCCAGACCGCAGCGCAGTACATATCGGTAATGTCGACGATTCCGGCCACGCCAGCGTCCGAGCTGGTCGAT
>Ga0187783_10003532_pt1 | contig 11524 bp, 8 predicted proteins | sample 1015_SJ02_MP02_2_FD_132471 | JGI IMG/M metagenome (GOLD analysis project Ga0187783, IMG submission 132471) | Tropical peat soil microbial communities from peatlands in Department of Meta, Colombia - 1015_SJ02_MP02_20_MG | ecosystem: Environmental > Terrestrial > Soil > Wetlands > Peat | place... | reverse complement strand
CCACTACTTCCAGATGATTCAGTCGCTCGGCAGGTACTACGGTTTCGACGTCGAGACCCCCTGGGAGGAGCTCCCCGAGCACGCCCGTCACGTGCTGCTCCAGGGCAGCGGCACCGAGGCGATCGAGTTCAGCTACCGGGGCGACGGCGGTCGAGGCGGCCGCCGGCGTCACCCGTTCGAAGGCATCCTGCCGAACCTCACGCGCCGCTACCGTGAGACGCAGTCACCGGTGGTGCGCGAGGAGCTGGCGCGCTATCTCGGCGTGCGGCCCTGCCCGGAGTGTCACGGCACGCGGCTCAACCGCGCGGCGCGCTTCGTATTCGTCGCCGGGCGCAGCCTCCCGGAAGTGGCGCGTCTCACGGTGGGACGCGCGCTCGAGTTCTTCTCGCAGCTCGAGCTGCCCGGCTGGCGCGGCGAGGTGGCCGCGAAGGTCATCAAGGGCGTCAACGAACGGCTGCGCTTTCTCACCGACGTCGGCCTCGACTACCTGACGCTCGATCGCAGCGCCGAGACGCTCTCGGGAGGTGAGTCGCAGCGAATCCGCCTCGCGAGCCAGGTCGGCTCGGGGCTCACCGGGGTCATGTACATCCTCGATGAGCCATCGATCGGCCTGCACCAGCGCGACAATCGCCGGCTGCTTGCGACGCTGCGGCAGTTGCGCGACCTCGGCAACACCGTGATCGTGGTCGAGCACGACGAGGAGGCGATCAGGGAGGCCGACCACGTCGTCGACCTGGGACCCGGCGCCGGTGCGCACGGTGGCTATCTGGTCGCAGAGGGAACCCCCGCCGACATCGAGGCGAGCTCCGACTCCATCACCGGACAGTATCTCTCGGGCCGCCGCCGCATTGCGCTGCCGGGACTGCGCATGCGGCCCGACCTGGCGCGCGAGATCCACATCGTCGGCGCGCGCGGCAACAACCTGCGCAATGTCAGCACACAGATCCCGCTCGGGCTCCTTACCTGCATCACCGGCGTCTCGGGCTCCGGCAAGTCGACGCTCATCGTCGATACGCTCTTCGGTCACGCCGCCGCGCGGCTGCACGCTGCACGCGTCGAAGCCGCACCCTGCGAGCGCATCGACGGGCTCGAGCTCATCGATCGCGTCATCGACATCGATCAGAGCCCGATCGGGCGCACGCCGCGCTCCAATCCCGCGACCTACACCGGACTGTTCGCGCCGCTGCGCGAGCTGTTCGCGGCCGTGCCGGAGGCGCGCGCACGCGGATATGACGCCGGGCGCTTCAGCTTCAACGTCAAGGGAGGCCGCTGCGAGGCCTGCCAGGGCGACGGGGTGATCCGCGTCGAAATGCACTTCCTGCCCGATGTCTACGTGCCCTGCGACGTCTGCAGGGGCAAGCGCTACAACCGCGAGACCCTCGAGATCCGCTACCGCGGCAGGAATATCCACGAGGTGCTCGAGATGACGGTCGAGGAAGCCGCACGCTTCTTTCAGAACGTCCCCGCGGTCAGCAGCAAGCTGCAGACCCTGACCGACGTCGGTCTCTCTTACATGCGGCTCGGACAGAACGCGACCACACTCTCAGGCGGCGAGGCGCAGCGCGTGAAGCTCTCCCGCGAGCTCGCCAAACGCGCAACCGGCCGCACGCTCTACATACTCGACGAGCCTACCACGGGCTTGCACTTCCAGGACGTCGAGCAGCTGCTCCAGGTGCTGCATCGCCTGCGCGATGAAGGCAACACCGTCGTAGTCATCGAGCACAATCTCGATGTCATCAAGACTGCCGACTGGGTCATCGACCTCGGTCCCGAGGGGGGCGAAGGCGGCGGTGAGATCATCGCCGCCGGCACTCCGGAGGACGTCGCGGCGTCGGCGCGCTCCTGGACGGGAAAGTACCTGGGTCCCCTGCTTCGGCGCGAGCAGCGGCGCGGACGCGACGCTGCAGCAACAGCGGCCACGGGCTGAGGGCTCACCGGCTGAGCGCTCACGACGCCACGACCCGCCGCTATTTGAGGGTCACCCAGATCAGATCGATCGGCGTCTTGCCGATATTGCCCGACTCGTGCCCCTCGCCGATGTCGACCGGGGTCATCCAGCCGACCTCGCCGTCCGCGGAGGCTGAGGGATAGGCATGCTCCGGCTCGTGATGCGAGCGCGCCGCCCATTGCCCGCCGTGAACGTGGATGTAGAGCATGTTGGGGCCGTGCGCGTGGATCCCCTCCCAGGCGCCGGGCCCGACGGTGAAACGCTGCACGATGACGTAATCGTTCTCGAGCAGGTCCTCACCCGGAATGTTGGGATAATCGAGGTGCCGGTCAACCGGGGACGTTACGGCGCCCGCCGCAGCAGCCACCGGCTTCAACGTCACCCACAGCAACTCGATCGGCGCATTTCCCGAATTGATCTCCCCCTCATCGGGAGCAGCACCGTCGCCGTGCCATCGCACCCGCCCATCGCGCCAGAGTACGGCGCGGCCGCTCCCCTTGGAGGTGAGCACTCCACCGTGGACGAACACCAGCAGCTGGTTGCCGCGCGGCGTATGGCGCCCGGTCCACTGGCCGGGTGCAATCGTGAAGCTCTCGACGCTGACCCGTGAGTTCTCGAGCAGGATGCTGCCCTTCAGATTGGCGTACGTCGCATCGCTCGCCCAAAGTGGCGCGGCATAGCAGCCAAAAAGCAGGGCAGGCAGGGCGCCCGCCCACTCCAAGATCCGCACCCGGGCGAATCCCCATCGCGTGAACGCGCCAATCCGCGTGACACTCGTAAGCATGGCGCGCGGCAGTTTAGTGATAACACGCTGATTGCACTAGCCTTTCGAGCACCGAGGCAGCGCTATCGATCGCAGGGCCTTACGGCGCCTTCCGATGGCCTCTCATGGGTATTCTGCCCGATTGCAAATGCGAACCGTTCTCATCCATACTTTCCGTATGGACGTTGCAGTCGCCCCTTCGGGTCATGTGCTCGACCCGACCTTCGTGAGCCTCGCGGCGCTCGCTCCGGGCACTCGCGCGCGGGTGGTGAGCGTGGGGGCGGGCGGCGCTCTGAGTGCGCTCGAGCGGCGGCTCCTCGAGTTCGGATTCGTGCACGGCGAGCAGGTGGAAATCCTCGCCGAGGCACGGCCCGGCCGCGATCCGTTCGTCGTAAGGGTCGGTCATACCACGCTCGCCCTGCGGCGCCGCGAGGCGCAGAGCGTCTTAGTCGAGTTGCAGCCCGCCTGGGAGAGCGTACGGCGGCACGCGGTGCCTGCGGCTGTCGCCGAGCGGATCGAGCCGCAGCAATGAGCGCTCCGGCGGCCGCGGCTCTGGCCGCGCCGCAACTGAGCGTCTCCCTCGTCGGGGTCCCCAACTGCGGCAAGACCGCACTCTTCAACCGTCTCACCGGCAGCCGACAGAAGGTTGCCAACTATCCCGGGGTCACCGTCGAGCGTAAGGAAGGACGCCTGACGGCGCCGCGCACCGGGCGCACTTTCCGCATCGTCGATCTGCCGGGCGCCTACAGCCTCGAGCCCGCGACCCTCGACGAGGCGATCGCCCGCGACGTGGTGCTCGGCCGTCACGCGAGCGAGCCCGCCCCGGACCTCCTGGTCTGCGTGGTCGATGCCACCAATCTGCGGCTCAATCTGCGCCTGGTGCTCGAGCTCCGCAGGCTCGGCCGTCCGCTGATCGTGGCGCTCAACATGAGCGACCTCGCCGCCCAGCGCGGCTATCACCTCGATCGCGCCGCGCTCGAGCGAGCGCTCGGCGTGCCGGTGATACCCACGGTGGCGGTACGCGCCGGCGGCGAACGCGAGCTGGTCGAGGCGATCGACGGCTACCGCTTTGCAGTGCGCGCGCACGAGCGTAGCGGCGCAGCGCCCTTGACACCTGCGCCCGCCGGCGCCGCCGAGATCGAGGCGACACAGCGCGAGGTACGCCGGCTGCTGCAGGAAAGCGGCTACCGCGTACCGCCGCGCGTCGCGGCGCTGACACGGCTCGATGCGCTGGTGCTGCACCCGGTCGCCGGCCCGCTGTTGCTCGCGCTCGTGCTGTTCCTCATGTTCCAGGCGGTATTCACCTGGTCGAAAGCACCGCAGAACCTGATCAACGTCGCCGTGCAGCGGGCGGCGGGCGAGCTCGGGAGCGTACTGCCGGCCGGCCCGCTGCGCGGGTTGCTGCTCGATGGCGTGCTCGCGGGCACGGGCGCCGTGCTGGTGTTCCTGCCGCAGATCCTGATCCTGTTCCTGTTCATCCTGACGCTCGAGGACTCCGGCTACCTGCCACGCGCCGCATTCATGCTCGACCGGCTGATGGGCCGCGCCGGCCTCTCGGGGCGTGCCTTTATCCCGCTGTTGTCCAGCTTCGCCTGCGCCATCCCGGGAATCATGGCGACGCGCACCATCCCCTCCGCGCGCGACCGCATCACGACCATCATGATTGCGCCGCTCATGACGTGCTCGGCGCGGCTGCCGGTCTATGCGCTGCTCATCGGCGCGTTCATTCCGCAGCGCTCGATCGGGCTGTTCAACCTGCGCGGACTGGTACTGTTCGCGCTGTACGTTGCCGGCGTCGCCAGCGCGCTGGCCGTCGCCTTTGTTCTCAAGCGCGCCCTGATGCGCGGGGAGTACCGGCCGCTGTTGCTCGAGCTGCCGGAGTATCGCCTGCCGCACCTCACCAACCTCGCGCTCGGACTGTGGGAGCGCACACGCATTTTTCTGACGCGCGTGGGCACCGTCATCCTCTCGTTGATGGTGGTGCTGTGGTCGCTGGCGAGCTTCCCCGCCCCGCCCGCCGGCGCCTCGGGTCCCGCCATCCAGTACAGCGTCGCCGGGCTTCTCGGGCGCGGCCTCGAGTTCCTCTTCGCGCCCATCGGCTTCAACTGGCAGATCTCGATTGCGCTGGTGCCGGGCCTCGCGGCGCGCGAGGTGGCCGTGAGCGCACTCGGCACGGTCTATGCGATGTCGGGCTCCGACGATGTCGCCGGCGCGCTGCAACCGCTGATTGCGCACGGCTGGAGTATCGCGACCGGATTGTCGCTGCTCGCCTGGTACGTGTTCGCGCCACAATGTCTGTCGACGCTGGCGGTGGTGAGACGCGAGACCAACTCCTGGCGCTACCCGTTGTACATGGCGCTGTATATGTTCGCACTCGCCTACGCCGCTGCCCTGGTCACCTATCACACGGCGCGGCTGCTCGGCGGAGCATGAGACTTCCTGTGTCAACCCCGAAGTTAAGCGGGGGTGAGAAGTGGTACGGCGTTGCGGTGCTTGGTGGGGTCATAGGGTTTGTGATCGATCCAGGTTCGCCAGATAACACGCAGCCAAGCGCGGCCGAGGATGCGGATCGCGTGGGGATGGTCGATTCCGCGAGCACGAGCTTTTGCGTAGAGCGAGGCGGCCCAGGGCGAGGCATGTCTGGAGTTGTCGGCGAAGGTGGTGAGGGCGGCTCGCAGGCGCTTGTTGCAGGCCCAGCGGAACACGACGGCGTGACTTTTGCCGCTTTGGCGGGTGACGGGGCTGACACCGGCTTCGCCGGCGAGGGCGGCGTCGGTGGGGAAGCGCTCGCGGACGGAACCGAGCTCAGCGAGGAGCTGAGCGGCGTTGACGCGACCGATGCGCGGGAAGCTCATGAGGTGTTGGCCATCCTCGAGAGAGGCGATTTCGTGTTCGATGCGGGCGGTGAGCTGTTTGAGCTGCTCAAGGAGAGTGGAGAGGACGGCGGCGAGGGAACGCACCAGCTCGCCTTTGGCCTCGGACTCGAGGGGTCCGCAGTGGCCGCAGGGGGCCCCCTTCAGACGGGCGAGCAGTTCGGGGAGGGGGCGGCGTCCGCAGTAGTGATGCTGGGCGAGGAAGCTGGCGAGGCGTTTCTCGCCCAAATGAGCCGCAGAACTCGGAGTGGGATAACGACTGAGGAAGGCGAGTGCGATGGGCGAGTCGAGGTCGGCGAAGATCACGCTGGCGCCGGCCCAGAAACTGTCCAGCAAGGCGCGCAGCTGATTAGCCAAGGCGAGGCGTGCGGCCACCAGATCATCGCGCGTTCTAACCCAGGCGCGCAGTGCCTTGATCGCATCGGACTCTGGGGTGAGTGGGTGGAAGCGATGTCCATCGGTTCGCAGCAGGTCAGCCAAAAGGAAGGCGTCGCTGCTGTCGGTTTTACCACCGGCTATGTGGTAACGGGGTCGAGTGGCTTTTACTGTATTGGGATGGATCGGTACTACGGTGTAGCCGGCCTCGACAAGGGTATCAACGAGCAGACCCGTAGGACGCTCAATCGCGACGCTGATCTCACTGGAGGCAGAGATTTTAGCCAGCCGCTGGCGCAGCTCCGCAAGGCCGGCGCGATCGTGGCCGATCATGAACTGCGTGAGCCGCTGCCCTTGAGCGTCAAGGGCGCAGACGGCGTGTTGCTGACTGCCCCAGTCCAGACCGATGTAGATCCTCATGGCGAACCTCCCCGCAGTTGGAGTATCACTATCCGTGCTGGGAGACCTTGCGGATTGCTCATTGACCGGCGCTCTGGGCGGCTACCCACGGCGCAACTTCCTGTAGTCCGACGGGGTCTCCCGGCTCCCGCCGCGCCGCAAGTCTCATGCGGGCCGTCAAGCGGCCAGCGAAGAAGGCGGTCACGGCGAGCGCACGGAAAAAACGCACCCACACTAACTGCCAGGTGTGAGGTTGCCCAATGAGCGAGGTGAGCCAGCCGTTGCCGGGGGTGAGCGTCGACAGTGTCACCGGCATCGACGTCTCGCTGCCGCTGGCCGGCCCGGGCGCACGCTCTTTCGCCTTCATCATCGACTGGCACATCCGCATCATCATTGCGCTCGCCTGGTATGTGGTGGCGGGGGTCGCGAGCAACGGCGACTTCACGCTGGCACCGCCGCCGGAACATGGACAGCGCTGGTTCATAGTTGTGGTGTTGCCGGCGCTCGCCATCTATTTTCTCTACCACCCGGTGGTGGAAGTGGCGATGCATGGGGTCACGCCCGGTAAGCGCCGCGTCGGCATCCGCGTGGTGACGCGCAGCGGCGGCCCGCCGGGCATCGGCGCACTGCTGCTGCGCAACGTTTTCCGGCTCATCGATTCTTTGCCGGTGCTCTACGGGGTCGGCCTGACGCTGATGGTGCTGACCCGCGACGGCCTGCGCTGCGGCGATATGGCCGCGGGAACGCTGCTGGTGTATGAGCGCGGCGCCGGCGACAGCGAGCTGCTGCGCGATGCTGCGCAACGCCTCGGCAGGCTCGATCCTGCCGGGGCAGAGATCGCCGCCGATCTGCTGCAGCGCTGGCCGGGCCTGGTGCCGGAGGCGCGCATCCGCCTGGCGCGGCAGCTGCTGGTGCGCTATCTGGGTGCCGAGGCCGACTTGAGCGAGGGCGACGAGCTCCAATGGCGCTCGCGCGTCGAGCGGCTGGCTCGTCCGTAGATGCGGCGCACCACCGATCCCCTCGCGCGTCAGAAGGCGCTGGCCAGTGCGCTCCTCGGGCGTGCGCACGAGTGGACCGAGGCTGACGCGCGCCTGGCGCGCTTCGCCCGCGGCCGCAGCGACGATGCCGGTGAGGCCACGCGGCTCGTGGAGGACTATCGGCTGCTGGCGCACGATCTGGCACGCGCGCGTGCGCTCATGCCGGCGAGCCGCACGCGCGAGTACCTCGAGGGCGCCTACGCGCGCGCGCACGCGACGCTGCACCACGGAGCCTGGCGCGCCGGCAGCGCATTGCAGGCGCTGGCCCTCGAGCAGATCCCGGCAGCGGTGCGCTGGCTGGCACCGTACCTGCTCTGGACCACGCTCATCTTCGTGCTCAGCGGCTGCGCCGGCTACGCGCTGGTGCACCGCTACCCGGAGCTGATCGCGCTGTTCGCCTCGCCGCAGATGATTGCCAGCGTCGAAGGCGGCAAGCTCTGGACCCAGGGACTGCTCAACGTCGTGCCCTCCTCCATCCTCTCGGTCGAGATTCTCACCAACAACATCGTGGTGAGCCTCTTTGCCTACTGTCTCGGCTTCTTGTTCGGACTGGGAACCCTCTACATCCTCGGACTCAATGGCTTGATGTTAGGCGCGATCTTCGCCTTCGTCGGCCAACACGCCCTGGCAGGCGAGCTGTTCAGCTTCATTGCGCCGCACGGCTTCGTGGAGCTCTCGGTGATGTGCCTGTCGGGTGCCGCCGGCGCCGCCATCGGTGAGGCGCTCATCCGCCCGGGAGTCGGCGGCCGCCTCGAGTCGTTCCGTGCCGCGGCGCTGCGCAGCGGCGTGATCCTCCTCGCCTGCGCGGCGCTGCTGGCGGGAGCCGGCCTCATCGAAGGCTTCATCTCACCGGATCCGCGCTTTCCGCTGCCGGCGCGGCTCGTGATCGGAGTCGGCTACTTCGCGCTGATGATCGCCTTCCTCAGCGGGCGGCTGTTCGGGCGGCGCAGGCGGCCATCTCGGTGACGCAGGCGGCCCGCAGGGTGCCGGCCAGGGATGGGCCGGCACGAAAAACGGCCGCAGAAGGCCGTTTTCCAATTCACTATACGCGCCGCGAGCGGCGCAACGCCTCATAGCGCTCGAACAGCGCCGCTTCCAGCCGCTGCGCCGGGGCCGCCACCACCGGCACCCCCAGCCGCTGCAGCAGCGCGCGCTGGCCGGTGGCACGTTGCTCGTGCTCGGCCGCGGCCAGCGAGATCCACGGATCCTGCCACTCGCGCGACACGCGCTGCGCCAGGGCCTCGATCTCGCCACTGTGTACGCCGGCGATCAGCACCAGGTGCGGCGGCGCCAGCAGCCGCACGGCGCGCGCCAGCGCGGCGGCGATGTTGGCATCGTCCAGGTCGGTGAGCAGCACGATCAGCCCGCGCTGGCGCAGCAGGTGACGGATGCTGATGGCGGCCGCGGTGGGATCGGACTCGGCCGGTTGCACCGAGAGCTGCGCCAGCGCCCGCCGCAGTCGCGCCACTGCCGGTAGTCCGCGCGCCGGCGCGCAGCTCACCTGCACGGTGTCGGCATAGATGACCAGCCCGATGCGGTCGTCGTTGTGCGTGACGATCTCGGCAAAGCGGGCGGCTGCGTTGCTGTACACGCCTAGCCGGTCGAGCGCGCCCGCGCGCACCCGGCTCAGGCGTCCGGCATCGATGGCCACCAGCACGTCGAGGTGCTGATCCTCGCTGTAGTCGCGGCTCACGAGCTCGCCGCTGCGTGCAGTCGCCTTCCAGTCGATGCGCGTCAACGGATCGCCTGGCGCATACGCACGCAGCTGGTAGAGCTCCTGTCCCGCGCCGACGACGCGGCGCGCTCGCGCGCCGGCAGCGAGCCCCTGAGTGCGCGCGCGACCGCGCAGTGTGTCGGGCGCCACCACGCAGCGAGCGTGCGGCTCGAGACGCACATCCCACCAGGCGAGCGCCAGCGGCCCGCGCAACCGTGCCGGCAGCTGCGGCCAGGGTTGCGGCCCGAGCCGCACCGGCAACAATGGCAAGGGATCTTCCAGCTCGCCGTGCGCCGGCAGGTTGAGGCGCCGCACCGCTGGCGCAGCCTCGAGGCCCGCTGGGGTCGCCGCCGCGTAGTCGAGGACCAGCGGCCGTGCGGCGCGATTGCTGAACAGCACTGCGGCCGGCAGCGGTCGGCCGAGGAAAGCCGGCGCGGCTCTCTCGAGGCGCACCTGCGGCAGGAGCCGACGCACCAGCAGCCCCTCGGCGGCGAGCCCGAGCAGTAGCAGAGCGGCCGGTACGCGCCATAACCGCGCGAGCTGCGGGTTGCTCGACCAGATGCCGGCGATCGCGATCACCGCCGTCAGCACCACCGCCAGGTAGCTGCGCCGCGCGAGATGCATCGGTGAGCTTCAGCGCGGCACCGGCGTCGTCGCCAGCAGCCCCTGGACGAGCTCGGCATCGCTGCTGCCTTCGAGCGTCGCTTCGGGTGTCAGCACCAGACGATGCGTGAGAATCCAGGGCGCGACCTGCTTCACGTCATCGGGCGTCACGAAATCGCCGGCGCGCAGCCCCGCGGCCACCCGCGCCGCCTTGACGAGCGCCAGCGCCCCGCGGGTCGACAGCCCGAGCGCGAGACGGGGGTGCTCGCGGCTGGCGCGGGCGAGATCCAACACGTAATCGGAGAGCGCCGAGGAAACGTGCACCCGCTCCGTCAGCGCACGCGCCTCGGCGAGCAGCGCGCGGTCGATCACCGCGACCGACGCGAGCGCCTCGTGCGCGGGAGCGAGCACGCCGCCGTAGCGGCTCATGATCTCGCTCTCCGCATCGCGCGCCGGGTAACTCATGTCGACGCGCAGCATGAAGCGATCGAGCTGCGACTCCGGCAGCGGGAAGGTGCCCTCGAATTCGCGCGGATTCTGCGTCGCCAGCACGATGAAGTCGGGCGGCAGGGACAGCACGCTGCGCTCGACGCTGACCTGGCGCTCCTCCATCGCCTCGAGCAGCGCCGACTGGGTTTTAGGACCTGCGCGGTTGATCTCGTCGACCAGCACGACGTCGGCGAACAGCGGGCCCGGACGGAAGGTGAAGGCGCGCGCCGCCGGGTCGAAAACGTGCACGCCGATGATGTCGCTCGGCATTAAGTCCGCGGTTCCCTGAATGCGTTTGAACTCGCCACCGAGGGCCCGCGCCAGCGCCTTGGCGAACAGCGTCTTGCCCAGTCCCGGCACACCCTGGACCAGCACGTGCCCGCGCGCGATGAGGGCGATCACCAGGGCATCCACCGCCGGCTCGACTCCGATCACGACGCGGCCGAGCTCTCGCGCGAGTCCCTCCCGAAGCTGCTGAATCGCGTTACTCATTGGGCGAGCTGCCTTTGGATGCGGACGAGGAGATTGTTGAGGCGCACCAGCGGCACGCGCCGATCGGCGCGCGCAGCCGACTGCCATGTTCGCAGCTGCAGCACGTCGGTGCGGCGCAGAAGCGGGTGATTCTCGAGCCACTCCCACAGCCGCTCTTCCTGCTCCGGGTTGCGGCCCGTCGCGCGCGCCACGCGCTGCAGGAACTGCTCGAGCAGGCGGCGCGCCGCGGCGGCCGGCCGTAGCACGCGCGCGAGAAACAACCCGGTGGTGCGCACCAGCTCAGCCTCGCGCGGCGCGCTCGCGCGATTGAGTGGCGCCTGTAGCCGCGTTGCGCCGAGCACCCAGCTCAGCCAGACCGCGGCGATGACTGCAAGCGTGGCATAGAGACGCGGGTCGCGGTAGAACCTGGCCGGGTCATAGGCGGCGCTGAGACCCTGGTGCTGATCGTCGAATATCACCGTGCCGTCACGCGCCATGGTCGCAGCGATCAGGTTGGCGAGCAGCCGCGCGTTGTCGGCGACGCCGAGCGCACGGTTGCTGAAGAGCGAGCCGAAGGCGCTGACGATGATCGTGCCCTCGCCGACGGGGCGGATCCACAAGGCGTCCCCGCCCGCGCCGCTCTCGTGAGCCAGTGACAGCACGAAGCCGTCGCGTGGAGCGGTCACCGTGTTGGTGAAAGGCGCGTAGTCCGAGAAGGCCACCGCTTGCGCGACGCCGGTGAAGTAGGGATGGGTGCCGTTGGGCCGCAGTGCGCTGCGCTGCGGGGTGGTGAGCTCGGTGGCGAGCCGCCCGATGTCCGTGACCTGACCGCCCCGGCGTCGTGCACCCGCT
>Ga0187783_10003531_pt1 | contig 11524 bp, 12 predicted proteins | sample 1015_SJ02_MP02_2_FD_132471 | JGI IMG/M metagenome (GOLD analysis project Ga0187783, IMG submission 132471) | Tropical peat soil microbial communities from peatlands in Department of Meta, Colombia - 1015_SJ02_MP02_20_MG | ecosystem: Environmental > Terrestrial > Soil > Wetlands > Peat | place... | reverse complement strand
TTCGACAATGACGGCACGTTGTGGGTCGAACAGCCGCTGCCCGTGCAGGCCTGCTTCGTGCTCGATCGTATCCGGGCGTTGGCGCCGCAGCACCCCGAATGGCGCGACCAGCAGCCGTTCAAGGCCGTGCTCGAAGGCGATGTGGGTGGGATTATGGCTGTGGGCATGGACGGACTGACCGAGATGGTGATGGCTACCCACGCCGGCATGTCCACCGAAGCCTTCGCGGCGCTAGTGCGCGACTGGATTGCCACCTCGCGCCATCCGCGTTTCAACCGCGCCTATACCGATCTCGTCTACCAGCCGATGCTCGAACTGCTCGCCTTGCTGCGCGCAAACAACTTCAAGACCTTTATAGTCTCCGGCGGCGGCATCGAGTTCATGCGCACCTTCAGCGATACTGTCTACGGGATCCCGCCAGAACAGGTCATCGGCAGCAGCATCGTCACCCGATATGTCGTGCAAGACGGCGAGCCGGTGCTGTTGCGCGAGGCCGAGCTGCATTTCTTCAACGACAAGGAAGGCAAGCCCGTCGCTATCAACACCTACGTCGGACGCCGCCCGATCGCTGCCTTCGGCAACTCGGACGGCGATTTCGCGATGCTGGAATGGGTGACCAGCGGACCCGGCGCGCGCTTCGGCCTCATCCTCCATCATGACGACGCCGAGCGTGAATTTGCCTATGATCGGGATGCCGGTCTCGCTCGCCTAGCACGCGGGCTCGATGAAGCGCCACTGCGGGGCTGGACCGTTGCACGAATAAAAACCGATTGGGAGCTTGTCTTTCCGAACTAGGTTGCTGCTGCCGCTGCTCTAACCGATTCTTGATTGATTGTCAGATTCAGCGTGGCCAGAGAATGGCTGCTTTCGGATCTCATGGGTGCCGGCCCTCATGCAAGATGCGTACTACAAGGTCTCGTATCGTCGAACCGCGCTAGTCCGCGGATTTCGTGGCAGTTCTGCGTTGAGGGCCCTCGACGAGTGACGTCTCCATTGGTCGATGTGGACGGCCATAACATTCGCGCAGGTGAGCGGTTAAGGATGGATGCGCATTATGTAGAGTTGCAGGAGCTTCGCTGCTGGGCGTCAAAACGATCCGAACAGTGTCCCAAGCACAACGACAGCTACTAGAGCCAGAACTGCACCAACGATGCCGACCATAACGATATCGAAATAACTCTGACGATGGGTCGTTCCGCAAACGGCAAGCAAGGTCACTACCGCACCGTTGTGCGGCAGGATATCGAGCGTACCAGAGCCGATCACAGCGACGCGATGCATCAGTGCGGGACTGAGGCCAGTTTGTGTTGCGATGGTCATATACGTCTGGGCGAGGGCGTCGAGTGCGATGGTCAAGCCACCGGAGGCCGAACCGGTCAGCGCGGAGAGGACGTTCGTCGCTACTGCCAGCGACACAAGTGGTCCGCCCTCGATTCCCAGGACCCAATCACGGACCGTAGCGAAGGCCGGCAAGGCCGCGACGACGGCTCCGAAGCCAACCAGGCTCGCTACACTGAGCGCCGGAAGGACAGATGCGTTGGCGCCGGCATCCATGCTCTGGCGCAACGAGGGCAAGCGGCTGCGGTTGAAGAGGATCACCGTTGCAATCGCGGCGGCTAGTGCAACAACCACTGACCAAACGCCCGCGACGGCGGTAATCGACGTGCCGCCCCAGCGTTCTTCCGCCAGGAACGAAAAATCAAACCTCCGCAGAACGAAGAACGACATCACGAGATTGACTGCCACGACCACCATTAGTGGCAGCGCAGCGAAGGCGATAGGTGGCGCGGAATCGCTGTGCTGGCCGCGCTGCATCTCTGCTGGGTCAAATTCCCGCGCGGCAGTCGCGCGCTCGCGCACCAATTCGTCCTCCGCCGCCGCATCGGCGTGCATCGCTGTCTCTCCGCCGTAACCCTCGCCCGCGCGGCGCGCCTTGCTCTCAGCCCGATGCAGCCACCACAAACCGAAGCCCAGCATCACAAGCGAGGCGATGATGCCCAGGCCGGGCGCAGCGAACGGCGTTGTGCCGAAGAACGGCATCGGGATCGCGTTCTGGATCGACGGCGTTCCCGGCAGGGCTGACATGGTGAATGTCGAGGTGCCGAGTACGATCGCTGCCGGCATCAGCCGCCCGGGAATGGCCGCGGTGCGAAACAGCGCGTGCGCCATTGGTGCTAGCACAAAGAATGCAACAAACAAACTGACGCCCCCATAGGTGACGATCGCGCCCGCGAGCACGACGGCGAGCATCGCGCGATTTTCGCCCAGACGGTTCGTCATATATTTGGCTACCGCTGAAACCGAGCCGCTGTCGTCCATGAGCTTGCCGAAAACGGCGCCAAGCAGAAACAGCGGAAAGAACTGCGCCAGAAAGCTGCCGGCGCTGCCCATGAAAATCTGCGTCCAGTTGGCGAGCAACGGTTGGCCGTCGAATAAAGCGGCAAGAAGCGCGGCGGCTGGTGCGAGCAAGAGCACGCTCCAACCACGGAAAGCGAGCCAGATCAAAAGACCAAGGCCAACAAGGATGCCAAGCAGGCCCATCGGTTAGCATTCCGCTAGCAGTACATCCAAATCAGTAGTCGAACGCTCGCCGAGATCCACCGCGTGTGTATCAAGAAATTCGCTCGCGGCTCGGCGGCCTTCGACCCGCAGCATCGAAACAAAATCCCACTCGGCATTGAGTTTCGATGACGCGCCAAATTCTGCTAGCACGTCAGTCGCGATTCTGTGCGTCCGCATCTGCGCCCAGCGCGCGCCCTCGCCCGTCCCCGGGTCTGCGACCTGGCGCAAGAGCGCGATCATTCGTAATTCCTTCATCAGCGGCGAATTGAAGGAAATTTCACTGAGCCGATTGAGGATCTCCGCTGCTGAGCGCGGCATATCCAACCGCTCGCGTGGATTAATTTGCACTAGGATAGTGTCGTGCGCGTCGCTTTCGCGAATCAGCGGCGTGATCGTCGGATTGCCGGCATAGCCGCCATCCCAGTACGCCTCGCCATCGATTTCGACCGCCCGGAACATGGTCGGCAGGCAGGCCGATGCAAGCAAGACGTCGGCTGTGATCTCTGCGTTGCGAAAGATGCGCCCGCGGCCGGTTCGCACGCTGGTCGTTGTAACAAAGAGCTTGATCGGCGAGCAAGCAAGCCGATCGAAGTCGATGCATTCAGTAAGGATGCCACGCAGTGGATTTAAGCCAAACGGATTTAGGTCATAGGGCGACATCACTCGCGAGATTAGATCCATTGCTATGTATGCCGGCGAGGTATCGAGTGTCCAGCGGCCCATTAGACGATCGAGCGGAGAGCGCTGCAGAAGACTGAACGCAGCCGCGCGCGACACTTGTTGCCAATATTTGTCAAGCGCCGAACGCGCTCCTTCGGCGCCACCTTCAACCCATCCGTCAGCCAGAACTGCAGCGTTCATCGCGCCCGCGGAGGTGCCAGAGATTGCTGCGATATGAAGTTGAGGCTCTTCGAGCAGGCGATCCAATACGCCCCAGGTAAATGCTCCGTGCGAGCCACCGCCTTGCAGCGCAAGATCGATTAATAATGGGTCCCCGGTCCGTCGCATCAGCAGGCCACCCTACCTGACCGCTCTCTCAGATTCCACCGCATGATTGGTTTCCCCAGTGGGGCGTTCAGTCTGCCGTCGGTAGTCGCGCCACGTACAGGCACCTTTACGAGTGTCGCGCGCCGACACCATGCTGGTTCGGGCCGTGTCGCAAGTCATTTTTCCGGCCCAGGTATGCAGACGGTTTTGACGGCGAGGTGGCTTCTTCCCAACTCATGGGCCGCCTGTTCGCATGATTGCTTGGATTGATACCCGGGAACATTGGTGATCGTGCGGCCCGCGGTATGACCGAGGCCGGAACTTACTATGACAATCAACACCCAACTCATTTACGTTCTCCTGTTACGGGGTGTGCCTGGCGATCAAGGTGGACTTGCTTCCGAGCAACATTTCGATGCGATGCAGAGGTGAAACCGAGAAGAGACATTGCAACCGCACCGTCATTCTGCACGATGACTGCCAGGAACAGGACGATCATCAATAAAGCCGCGAGGCGCCGCCACTGCGGCTCCCACGCTTGGTCAGCTTGCCTCGATGTTTTTCGTCGTGCGCGATCATGGCATCGTTATAGTCTCCTTGACCGCACTTGCCCTTGTTTTTCTCCGCGCAGTGGGGTCCTGAAGTGCATGTCTGTATTATTGTACCAAACAAAGAAGGACAGGCGGCCTTTGCTACTGCGTATGCCTGGCAGAATCGTTCCGAGAGGTCGAGCCGATGGACGCGTCTGCACCGAACCTCAGATTCTAGCTGAGGCCAAGCGGTAGCCGTAGAGATTATAGCTCCAAAATGACCGGCCTATGATTAGCGCGAGCACAGGGTTCGCCGCCCTTGGCGGCTGCCCTGGATTCGCGAAAGGCATGGTCAGCGGAAGCTGCACCGTAGTGATGCGACTCCGCTATCGGCACGCTTAGGCGATATCAGTCAGTGGTTGTCCAGAGGAAGCAACTCAAATACTCCCCGAACCACTCGAATAAGGACGGCATCACGGCCATTCATCACGCATGCAATGTTCAAAGGCGCGGTCGTGGAGGGTGGATTTCAGAAGAGTTTGTGACATGGTCCTCGGCAATTTCGAGGCATAGCGGCGTGCATAGTCACGGGCATAAGATTGGCAAAAGCTCTCGGACGCGGCAAAGGAGGTCGACGGCGGCAGAAGCGCTCCGATCGCCATGAAAATCGCAATGACGGCCAACATTTGCCAGCATATTTTTATAGGATGGTATCTCACTTTTAATCCTCCTCTAAGGTGTCCAAGTTTGCCATCGTGATTAGTGGCCCTCTTCTCTTGCGCCAGGGGAACTACTATCAACAAAAGCCAACTATCGACGTTGCCCATCTAGGTGGTCTTTGGCAAGATGAGGGTTCTAATCCTTTTGGCTATCCAGTGCTAACGACCGACTCTCTACTTCGCGACCTGTGGCGCAGCGTCTAGTACGAGGAAGTCTCTTGGGTCGGCCGCCAAGTCTGGTGCGGCTTGAATTGGTCGGATTAAGCTTGCGAACGACAATCTTGTCACGTCAGACTTTGTGAAGGAAACCCCTCAACGACGCGACCCGCAATTGCTCACCCGGACACCGCCGGTAGCCAAAGCCGAACGGATAAAACCGGCACACTGGATGGCTTGTCCAAGTACAGCCACCCACAAGGGCTACCAACAATCGACACCGCGAAAATCAAAAGCATTTTGCCTTTCTAGCGCATGGTCATAGGCTTCGAACATCGCCGCCAGTGGAGTGCGCCGTGACCAGATCAGGTCTTGGGCCCGATCGCAAGACTCCCGACATCAACTTGGCGCTGTTCGATCCGCGCAGAGGTGATGCCGAGGACGACGCTTCGAGCCCCAAGCAGAGATCATTGCTCGCGCTCGCGGGGAGTCTGCTCGCCGAAATCAGCCTGCCAAAGCTTGTATTCGCCTGCGCGTTCTCGATTCTTTTGCCTGCGGTGCTACTAGGATTAGCACCGCTAATCGCAACGGCTTGGTTACTAAAATTCTCGAAGACTGTCGCTGAGTTGACCGGGCTCGGCGCAGTGTTGTTCCTTCTCGCTGTAGCCGGATTGGGATTGATCGGTTGGCGCCCGTTGTGGCGAACTGCCGAGATCAATTTTTGGTCACTCAATGCGCTGGCGGTTCAGCCCGGTTACGCGTTCTGCCGCGAGGCGCTGCGCTATTTGGCCGAGCGCATGCTTGGCCAGGGTTCGAGCATCGTCAGCCGGACGCGTCTGCGTGCAATCAGCTCCGCCGGAGCCGCCGTCATCCTGTGCATCTGCGGTGCGCTCATCGCGACCTTGGCTTGGCCCGCCTCGCGCTGGTTCGGGACGCCGACGGATCTGCTGTTTTTGCACCAGCTCATCCTGCCGACGCTCGCGAACGCCATCGTGGTGGTCTCAGCATACTTTGCGGTCGCTTCGCTTATCTGGGGTTTTGCGGATGCAAGCATGGACCAGCCGATCGACCTCGCCGCATTCGATACCGCCCCGGGCAACTCGACGTGGCGCATCGCGCTTCTCTCGGACATCCATCAGGTCGGGGAGCATTACGGATTTCGCATCGAAAGCGGGCGCGGCGGGCCACGTGGCAATAACCGCTTCATGCATATTATGGATCACCTCGAGGCGATCCATAACGCCAGGCCGCTCGATATCGTTCTCATTAGCGGTGACATGACCGACGCCGGCCGTGCGACCGAATGGGCGGAATTCCTCGACGTTGTGGAACAGCATCCGGTGCTGGCCGAACGGATGCTCATCCTTCCCGGCAATCACGACCTCAATATCGTTGATCGCCTCAACCCGGCACGACTCGATCTGCCATTCAGCCCGGGAAAGCGGCTACGGCAGATGCGTGCGCTGTCGGCCATTGCGGCTGTGCAGGGTCATCGAGTGCTCGTGGTCGATCCGAGCTCAGGGAAACTCGAACGCACGCTCGCTGAAGCGCTAGCTCCCCATCGTAAACGGATCGCGGACTTTGCGGATTCAGGGAGAATCCGGCTGTCGGCCGGGCTTGGACGTTTCTGGGACGATCAGTTTCCAATGATCATGCCGCCCACCAGAGTGAACGGTCTCGGCGTAGCGATCCTCAACTCCAATGCCGAAGCACATTTTTCATTCACCAACGCGCTTGGCATGGTCTCCGCCGAGCAGGCCCGCAGGCTGGCGGAAGCAATCGACCGATTTCCGAGCGCGCACTGGATCGTCGCGTTGCATCACCATCTAATGGAGTATCCGACGTCGGTGGCAACCTTCTCCGAGCGCGTGGGAACCGCGCTGATCAATGGCAGTTGGTTCGTCCGCAAAATCAGGTCCTTCGCGGCGCGCACAATTGTCATGCACGGCCATCGGCATATCGACTGGATCGGCGCGTGCGGGAAGCTGAAGATCATCTCAGCTCCGTCACCGGTGATGGGTGCTAAGAGCGATGCCGGCACGTATTTTCATATTCACACCTTGACGCCCCGCGCGAGCGGACAGCTTTGTTTGCTTGCACCGGAACGCGTGGAAGTTGCGGGCCCTGGACCAGCCCGCTGACTTAGCTAGAGCCGGGCTTCATCTCTGCGCCCTCGTCTTTACCCGGTCCACCAAGCAGATCGGCTAGCCATCGGGTGGACGGATGCTGATCGCAGAACGTGAGAATAGCGAGGGTGATCGGAACACCAATGAAGGTGCCGCACAGGCCCCACAGGAAGGTCCAATAGAAGATCGCAAACAGCACGACAAGCGGCGAAATGGACAACACGCTTCCCGACAACCGAGGTTCGACATAACTACCGACCGCGAACTGGATAATGCTCAGGCAGATGAAAGTGCCGAGAACAGCATGCCAGCCGTCAAATTGCGTCATCGCTACCAGCGTCGGAAACAGCGTTGCGCGATCCTCGCGCTCCATCGCGGGTGAGCGTCTGCCGCAGCCCCGCGCACGATCTTGACCGCCTTCGCCAGGATGCCCATCGTATTGCCACCTGGTCGGGCCATCGAACCTACGAGTCCCTCCCCAACCATATCGTCTGTAATAAGTTTATCAGCAACGACTCCCTCGTGATCAACCCGCGCGAGCGGTTGGACACCCTGCGCTTCGTCACGCGGCCGCGCGGCGTCTAAGCACAAGGCCAATTCGGGACGGCTCCTAGTGTCGCTCACTTACCGCTGGCCAGCACCACCAAACACCAGTGCAGTTGACCCAGGTCATCCCTCGCCGTTCCTCAGCCCCCGCAGCCACCTCCAGCGCGTCATCGGGGATATCGCAGCTGCAGTCGAAGAGGTCGTAGGTCATGTTGTCCACGGCGGCCCGGTCAAACTTAGTAATGCCCTTCATGGCCATCCGGTTTTCGGTATCTAACAATGGGAGCTGAAGCCAAGTACCCAAATACTATGCGACCGGGAGCAGGATGACAATTACGATTGCTCTTGTTCCCACCAGCGTTGTTTGCCTAAGCGCGTTGCTTACCTTAATCTTTGGCTGCGCGGCTTCTGCCTTCTTTAGGAGACGTGAAGCTGCCAGCTTGATCATACAGGCCAAGGCCGGGAGTATGGCCATGCCCGGACGCACCGAGTTGGTTCGCTACAGCCCGGGGATTGAAGCGCCCCCGACCCCAACTTCGATTCGGCGCTTCATACGGTCCTCGAAGACCTCAGGCAGCAGGTGACGGCTTCGCCCAAGTTCGATGGCGGAGTCGCTACACGCAACGCGCATGCGAAAGGCTACGGGCTCGCCCGCGGCGAGGTCGAAATAACAAGACGGGGCCATCTTTTCGATTCCGCAGGCGCCGGTCCGGCGCCGGATTCATAGCATCGAGACTTTCAACGTTCGGCGGACGAGTATCTGTTCATGCCGAGCGGGCATTGCGGTCGATCGCGGAACTTTCTTGAGTCCAGCCAAACGGCACGGCTCGCCCGAAGTCGAGTCCGCTTCCGAGCAAGTTCGTCTCCGTAATGCCATTTGCTCGGCGGCCCCGGAGGCGTCCTTTTTTCGGCTCACCGCACGAGGCGTCGGTTTCGCGGCGCGAGCGTTACTTCCGTCGTTGGAAGCTGAGCTGACTTCAGCAGGACATCGCCGAAACGCAGAGATGCCCGAAGTCGGAAGCCGAGCCCCACGCGAGGACTACGGCTCTTTGCAATGGGTTATAGGTAAATCCATTGGTAGACGAGGGCAACCATTAACACGGTTGCCTTTACTTTGGGCACCCATTCTTTTGGGATAGACTGAGGCTAATCAGCGGCTGTAACCGCCACGCAACGCTTCATCCGAAAGAAGCCATCAATGGTTTTCATACTGGCGTTGTTTCCCCCGTAACCGTTGGTTGGTATTGAATGTCGGTTCGGAAACTTCTCGCAGATAGACTTCTTTGGGAAACGCTTGAGCGATGGAAGCGTTCAAGTCCTGAATCAGATCGCACTAAGTTCCTGAAGACGGTGACTTTCTTTAACGGACTGTCGGACCGGCAGCTCAAAACCGTTTCGGGCATTCTGTTCGAACGCGAATATGAAACCGATGAATTAATTTTTGAGGAGGGGCAGCCAGGCGCGGCGCTGTTCTTGATTTTAGGCGGCAAGGTTGCAGTTGAAATGCGCCGCGAAAATCACACGACGACCTTAGCCATTCTTGAGAGAGGTGCGTTCTTTGGAGAGATGGCTTTACTGGATGAAGCGCCGCGATCAGCCGATGCCCGTTCCCTCGAACAGACCCAGACTCTAGCACTTTATCGGAACGACCTCAGTCAATTGATTCAGCGGGATCCCCAAACTGCATGTCAGATATATCTCGCTCTGGCCCACGTGATCGGCGATCGGCTGCGCTCAACCAATCAGTTGATGGAGATGGAGATTTCCGCAGATAAGGAGTCGTAGCATGAGTCCCGATCACGCCTTCGAAGAGAAAGAACGGGAACGCAAAGTTCGCCGGCTGGTTTTTCAACTCATCTTTGCAATTCTTGTCCTGATCTCGGGCGGATTTCTGATCTGGAAGTTGAGTGGTCTCGTCGTACCGGTTATCGTTGGCGCCTTGTTGGCCTTTTTATTCCGTCCCGTCAAAGAGCGATTTAAGATCCCGTGGTTGCCCCATGAGCTTCAAGTATTGTGTTCTTTTGCTGCAATTGGTTTGGTTTTGTTCTTCGCCTTCGACACCGCTCGAAAGTATGTTCCTGATGACAAGCAGCAGCTCGAATACAGGGTACGCCTAAAATACAAATTGAACGAGAAGTACCAGCAACTGGTGACGAAATCGCCTGAGGGAAAACCGAGCATGCTGGTGAGCTTTGTTCAGAAACAGACCGACCCACTCATGGATAAGGTCAATCAGTTACTTGAATTGGATCCGAAGGAACGGGAGCAGTTTGTGACCTACCGTACCGGTCACTTCGGGGCAGAGGATAAAATTCTCAGGTACTTTCAGGCGAATCAAACCACGAGCAACTACGCAGCGCCCGAAGAGGCTCCTGTCGCTGCGCCGGCCTCGACCGCAAGGATTGCTGCTCCTATCGAGCCTCCTCCTGCCCGCGAAGGCTCTACTTGGGAGCCGTGGATTTTGGCTCCATTGATTTTTATTTTTCTCGGCTTCGATAATGGGCAGATACGGCGCTATTTTATCGGCCTCGTCCCCAATCGCTATTTTGAACTGTCACTCACGCTGCTGGACCGATTGGATAACGCAATCGGCAAATACTTGCGGGGGACGTTGACGGAATGTACTCTGGTTGGCCTTACTCTGTGTCTCGGATTGATTTTGCTTGGGGCTCCCGTCGGGATCGCGACGGCGATTGGCTTAGTTTGCGGACTGGTAAACGCCGTGCCGATGCTGGGAACGGTCATCGCCTTGGTGATCTGTCTCAGCTATGCCTTGATCGCGGAAAACCTAGAGCCGCTGATTCCTGGATTGGACCCTAACAATCTGCCTCTCTACGTGGCGATTCTGGTTGGGATAGGTCGTGTATTGGACGACATTGTGTTTCAGCCTTTTGTTCTCGGTAGCGCTGTGAACATTCATCCGCTCGTGGTCGTCGTCGCGATTATTGGCGGCTCCCTCATCATGGGCTTGTGGGGCATGTTATTTGCAATTCCAACGGTTGTGGTCGTAAAGACGGCCGTCGAAACCTTGTTCAAGGAATTGAAGGATTACCGCATTGTTTAGAGCGGGACTTGATCAGCCCTGTAAAGTCGTTCAGGTGGAATATCAACGCCACAATGGAGGATGAAACGGAAGATGTCGTACATTGACCTGTGCAAACAAATCATCAGGATTGTGCCGGCCGCCGAAGAGCAGCGATCGTGACGAGATCAGTGGATCTGATGCAAGGCCGGATGGTTCGCCTCCCTCATTTCGCTGACACTGCTACATCACGTAAAGTCGGTCAGGCAGCTCATTTGACGAGCCGTCGGGCGGCGCATGCTCGGCGATTATAGCCGCGCAGCGCTCGATCGCCGCGACGAATCCGTTGGCGATTTGACCGCTGTGAATGTGGGTGATCAGAACATCGATCACAGCCTTCCACTGCGCGCCTTCTACCTTCTGCGCGATTCCCACGTCGGCGATCACACGCGCATAGTGCTCCGCCATCGAGACGAAGATAAGAATGCCACAACGATTGCGCGCGTGCATCGTACGGCGGACGACAAATTGCTCGAGTGCAGCTCGATGCGCTTGTGCACGCTGAACGGCACGCGGTACGAGCATTAGCCGGAGCGGCATCCACGACAGAACGATCGCGCCCAGGATGAAGACCACCAACTGCAACAAGAAGATCCGCTGCGCGCTCAATTGGGTGAGATCAATGAGTGGCCATGGAACGAGGAACGCAATGACGCTCGCCCACAGGATCGGGGCAAACGCGTAGTCAGAAGACGATTGGCTGAGCACGCAAATGATTTGTCCGCAAGTACGGCTCTCCGCTTCGCGGATCGCTGCTGATACGGCCTCGTGATCCGCCTTGGTGAGCTCCATCACCAGCTTCCCGACGAGCCACCG
>Ga0187783_10003530_pt1 | contig 11525 bp, 9 predicted proteins | sample 1015_SJ02_MP02_2_FD_132471 | JGI IMG/M metagenome (GOLD analysis project Ga0187783, IMG submission 132471) | Tropical peat soil microbial communities from peatlands in Department of Meta, Colombia - 1015_SJ02_MP02_20_MG | ecosystem: Environmental > Terrestrial > Soil > Wetlands > Peat | place... | reverse complement strand
TCGGCGGCAATCCTTACCCGCGCGTCGTGGTCACGCATCGCCCTAGCCAGCGCGAAGCCGGCTGGGCATACGGCCCGTTTCCATCACGCGCCGCCGCCGAGCGCTACGCCGAAGAAATGCTCAAGCTCTTCCTGCTGCGCCGCTGCATCGACGACCTTCATCCCGATCCCAGCCACCCCGGCTGCATCTACTCCGAGATGAAGATGTGTCTCGCTCCCTGTTACAAGGGCTGCAGTGACGCGCGCTATGCCGAAGAGGCCGCTGCCGTCGAAAGCTTCCTCGCGACGCGCGGCGAAAGCCGGCTGGTAACCCTGCGCGCCCAGCGCGACCAGGCCTCGGCCGATCTTGAGTTCGAGTCCGCAGCCGCGCTTCACGAACAAGTGCAGCGCGTCGAAGCCGTCGGCGCTCTGGCTTCAGAACTCGTTCGCCCCATGAACCGCCTGCGCGCCGTGATTGTTCAGGCCTCCGCAAGCGACGGCGAAGTCACCGTCTTTCTTTTCGAGAATGGCACTCTGCGCGGTCCTGCCGTCTTCTCTACTCTGGGCATGCGCATCCAGAACGAGCAGTCCGGCTCAACGTCGCTCTTTCTTCAACCCATGTCGATCGAGCCGGTGCCCGAAGAACAGGGAACGAGGGAACAAGGGAACAAGGGAACCCCTGTTCAAGCGGAAGAGACCCAGGAGGCGCACCAACTATCGAGGCACGTTCCTTCTGTTCAAGCGGAAAAGTTTCAGGAAGCGCACGAAGTATCAGGGCACGACTTAAGTCGTGCCGCAATAGGCCCCAAACAAGAAGAAGGGGCTTTAGCCCCTGCGACCGCAAACGCTCCGTCCAGAGTCCCGCGCACGCAACTTGAATCGCGCCTTGAAAGCGTCCTCGCCGCGCTCGCCGCGCCTATTGAAGCGCCCCCGGCCACCATTCGCCAGGGCCATCTTGCCTTGCTCAAACGCTGGTACTACCGTCCTGAAGCCAAGCGCGCCGGCGAAATCTTCTTCCCCGGCGCCGACGATCGCTGGCCCATCCGGTCCATCCTGCGCGGCATCGGCCGCGTCGCGGCAAAATCCCTCGCGGCCTCAACAGAACAATAGAAGCGGCCACGCCCACAGCCACAAAAGCATGGCCCGGAACCGCAGCCACTTGAGCTTCCCCGACTTGTTGACTGCCGCTCGGCCATGAATCGCAAAGATTCCGCACTGGAAGGCTAAGCTGTCTCGGCACGAAATTTCACCAAATGTTACAGCTCCTCGTGCACCACGCACTCGATCAGCGCAACCTCTGAGGCCTTCCGCAGCGTGTTCTGAATCTCTGCCACCGTATCCGTATGCGTCATCAATTCGAAGACTCTTTCCCTCGGCGATGAGCTCCATGCAGTAGCGCGATACCGAATGCTTTCCAGTGGCAGCCCTTCGCCCGTAAATTCCCCCATCACCTCTACTTCCACGCCTTCGATCTCCAGCTCCTGTTTACGCGCTTCCCGGTACAGGTCGTTGCAAAAGCAGGTTGCCAGCGCAAGCAGCAACAACTCGCCGCCGTTGGCCAGAGACCCAAAGCCGTCAGGCTTTGACGGAATCGAAAGAGAGTGCTCACGCTCTCCCGATTTCAGATGCACCGAATGACTTGCCTGCCGATTGACCACATGCGCTCGAATGTTCATGCCATAAACCTCCATGACACCGCCGCTTGATTGTCTGACCGATTATCTCCCGATCTCCTTACGCTGATACACTGTCCCCGCAAGGATTTACACCCTTCAGTCATGGTCGAGCTGCTGCCATCCATCCTCTCCGCGGACTTTGCCCATCTGGCCGGCCAAATCGCCGCGGCCGAGCGCGGCGGCGGCACCACCATTCATGTCGACGTCATGGATGGCCACTTTGTGCCCAACCTGACCGTCGGGCCGCCGGTCGTCGCCAGCTTGCGCAAAGCCACCAACCTCCCGCTCGACTGCCACCTGATGATCGATAACCCCAACGATTTCATCGCCGCATTCGCCGAGGCCGGCGCCGACTGGGTCAGCGTCCACTACGAGGTCTGCCCCCATTTGCACCGCACTCTCGAGATGATCCTCAACCACGGCATGAAGCCCGGTGTCGTCCTCAACCCCGCCACGCGCGTCGATCTCATCTCAGAGATCCTGCCCATGGTGCATCACGTCCTCATCATGAGCGTGAATCCCGGCTTCGGAGGTCAGGAATTCATTCCCTTTACCCTCGACAAAGTCCGCCAGCTCGTCGAAATGCGCCGTAGACTCGGACTCAAATTCAAGATCGAGATCGACGGCGGGGTGGCTCACGACACGGTTGCCGCCATCGTCCAAGCGGGTGCGGAGCTGCTGGTTGCCGGCAGCGCTGTATTCGCAGCCGGCGAGCCCGAGCGCGACGCGCGCGCCCTGCTGGCTGCTGCGCGCAATGCCGACAAAGCCGGCGGGCCAAGCAAGAACCCGCCCGGAAAGAGTAAAATCCAGTAACGACTGCAAGCATTCGCCGGAGGCGCCACGGGCCCTCCATCACTTTGAGGTTGTATGAATCGCTGGTCCCCGAAGATCGCCGCCGTTGCGTTGACCGGATTGCTTGTGGGTGGGGTTCGAGTCGAGGCCCAGGCCCAGAGCACAGCCCAGAATCAGACTTCCACGCCGAATCAAAAAGCCGCCCAGAACCAGGACGACGTCCATCCCATCAAGGCCAAAAAGCAGAGAAAACAGAAAAAGGCATACGACCTGAATGCCAATCCCCTGGCCGGCGTGCAGTCGAAGCAGCCCGACAAGGAACTCTACGACAAGGCGATGGTCGCCATGAAGAAAGGCCGCTACGACGTGGCCCGCCTTGACCTGCAGACCCTGCTCAATACCTATCCCGAGTCGGAATACCGCATGCGCGCCAAGCTCTCCGTCGGCGATACCTGGTACAAGGAGGGCGGCTCTGCAGCCCTCACCCAGGCCGAAGCCGAATACGAAGACTTCATTACCTTCTTCCCCGATGCGCCTGAAGCCGCCGAAGCCAAGATGAAAGTGGCTGACATTTACTACGACCAGATGGAAAAACCTGACCGCGACCCCATCAACGCCGAGCAGGCCGAAAAGGAATACCGGGAAATGGTCAATATGTTTCCCGATTCCTCCTTGATTCCGCGTGCCAAGCAGCGTCTGCGCGACGTGCAGGAGGTTCTGGCTGAGCGCGAATTCGAGATCGGCAGCTACTACGAGAGCCGTGAAGACTACGTGGCCGCGCTTGCCCGGCTGGAGACGGTCGCCGACACGTATCCGCTCTTTTCCAGAAGCGACCAGGTGCTCATCGGCATAGGCGACGCCTACGCCGGCCAGGCGCACAACATATCCATTATTTCCAAGATGAATGGCGCGATTCGCGAGCGCCTGCACACCATGTACGAGGACAAGGCCGCCGAGGCCTACGCCAAGGTGATCACCCGCTATCCCATGGCTCCGCATGTCGAGGATGCCCGCGATCGCCTCGTTGCCATGAACCGTCCCGTGCCCGAGCCTACCGATGCGGCCATCGCCGAGAGCGATGCCGAAGAGCGCAGCCGGCAGCCTTTGCACTTTACCGACAAGACTCTCGATCTCATCAGGCGCGGCCCCACCGTGGTTGAAGCCGTGCACGTGGGCGAGCCGTCGCTTGACGATCCGAAACGTGTGCTGGCGCCGGAGATTACCAAGCAGAGCCTTGTGATGTACGCCGATGCCGCAAATGTCGGCAAGCCAGTAGCGCCCGCGCAGGCCGTTGTGCCCACCGGCCCCAATGAGCCGCCGCGCAGCGATCAACCCTCTGCCGCCCCCCTGCAAATGCAGGCGCCGGGTGCAGGAACCGGTGTTGGCGTCGAGGTTGTGAACGCGCCGAACAGCGGAGCTGCTCCCGCCAACACTGCCGCCGCCGATCCCAATGCGCTGGTCAACTCCGTTGGCCCCGCCAGCACCGTTGTGCCTGAGGCCGAGAAGCCCGCCGAGGCTCCGCTGCAGCAGAATGACATTAAGCCCGGCGAAAATCCTTCGCAAGGCACTGATACCGTCAACGGCAAAGCCAAAAAGCCCAAGGTCAACCAGAGCGAGGAATCTTCGAGCAAGAAGAAAAAGAAGAAAGGCCTCGCCAAGCTGAACCCGTTCTAGAAAAAATCCAGTCCAAAATCCAAAGGGCCGCGCCCGATGAAGGTGCGGCCTTTCTCATTGCAGAGTTTAATTGGGTGAATGCCGCGCCAGCGGCCAGCGTTATCGGATCGCGAATCCGCCGTCCACGCGAATCGTAGTACCGGTTACAAAGTCTGAGGCTTGCGAGGCCAGGAACACTGCTGTTCCGGCGACTTCTTCCGGCTGACCCCATCGGCCAGCGGGGGTCCGCGCAATGATCTCGTCGTTCATTGCCTTCATGGGCTCTGTTCGCACAGGCGCGGTCATTTCGGTTTCGATCCAGCCAGGCGCAATTGCATTCACTTGAATGTTGTGCGGCGCGAATTCGATGGCCATCGACTTGGTGAGTTGCACAATCGCTCCCTTCGCCGCGCTGTACGAGGGGATGAGGCCCGATCCAAAGTACGAGTACATGCTGCCGATGTTGATGATCTTTCCACGCTTATTGCGAATCATCGATTCGGCTGCGAGTTTGGAAAGCAGGAAGACCGAATTGAGTTGCGTCTCAATCACGCCGTCCCAGTCTTCGGCTTTCTCATTCATCACGCCGCCGCTTAACGACACAGTCCCTGCATTATTTACAAGAATGTCTACGCTGCCGAGTTCGCTTTCGACTCTCTCCATCGCGGGCTTTAAGCCGGCGCGAAGGGTCAAATCAACTGCCAAAGCGATGGCAGGAACGCCGATGGATCGCAGCTCCGCAAGAACGTGCTGATTCTTCTCCTGATTGCGTCCGAAGATTGCCACGGCGGCTCCGGCCTGCGCCAATCCGAGGGCAATGCCGCGTCCAATTCCGCCGTTTCCGCCCGTTACCACGGCTACGCGGCCGGTCAGATCAAAAGATGCAAATGTCTTCATCGTGCGCTCCTGCCCCTTGAAGATTCCCTGCGCCGCCACCGATTGTACCCTGCGCGTGCCGCGGAAGAGATGTTTGGTGCGTGATCGGATTGCGCGGCCAACTGTGAGCCATCGGTTCGTTTCACCGTTGCGCTAAGATCCCGCAGGAATTCTCATGTCGCCTGAGCGTGATTTGCTCTCGGCCCTCCCGGCCTACCCTGTCCGCAAACGCGTCATCTGCTAACCTTGGAGGTAGGCTCCTCGCGCAAAAACCCTTTCGTCATGGGGATTTGGTGCTCATCTCAGGGGCTCCCGTCCGAACCCAATGCCTCACGAGCTGCCCAAAGCCTACGACCCGACGGCCATTGAAGATCACTGGGCCGGCTACTGGGTTCGCGAGAATCTCTTCTCGGTGCCAACTCCCACGGAACCGGTCCAAAACCAGGAAAAAGCCTTCGTCATCCTGTTGCCTCCGCCCAACGTCACCGGCCGCTTGCACATGGGCCACATGCTCAACCAGACCGAGATGGACATCCTTACGCGCTGGCGCCGCATGAGCGGCCGACTGGCCCTTTGGATTCCCGGCACCGACCACGCCGGCATCGCCACCCAGATGATGGTCGAGCGCCAACTCACAACCGAAGGCACTTCGCGGCAGAAGCTCGGCCGCGAAGCATTCGTGGCCCGCGTGTGGGAGTGGCGTCGACACTACGGCGGCGCCATCCTCGAGCAGATGAAGCGCCTCGGCGTCTCCGTCGACTGGAGCCGCGAATACTTCACCATGGACGAGCCGCGCTCGCACGCCGTGCGTGAAGCCTTCGTCCGTCTCTACCATCAGGGGCTCATCTATCGCGGCGCCTACATCGTCAACTGGTGCCCGCGCTGCCAGACCGCCATCAGCGACCTCGAGGTCGTCCACCAGGAGCAGAAGGGCCATCTCTGGGAGATCAAATATCCCGTCCTCGGCGACGGCGGCAAGCCCACCGGCGAGTTCATCACGGTAGCCACCACGCGCCCCGAAACCATGCTCGGCGACACTGCCGTCGCCGTTCATCCCGAAGACGAGCGCTACCTCCATCTCCACGGCAAAAAGCTGCTTCTGCCCCTCATGAATCGCGAAATACCCATCGTGGTCGATCCCTGGGTCAGCCGCGACTTCGGCACCGGCGCCGTCAAGGTCACGCCGGCGCACGATCCCAACGACTTTGCCATGGCAGAGCGACATCATCTGCCCTCGATCAACGTGATGGACGACCGCGCCCACATCAACGAAAACGGCGGCGCCTACGCCGGCCTCGACCGCTTCGTCGCGCGCAAGAAAATCGTCGCCGACCTTGAAGAGCGGCAGCTCCTGGCCGGCGTCAAAGACCACATCAACAACGTCGGCCACTGCGACCGCTGCAAAACGGTGGTCGAGCCGCGCCTCTCGACGCAGTGGTTCATCGCCGTTACGAAAAAGGCGAACGACGGGCGCGCCTCAATGAAGGAAATGGCCATCGCCGCCGTCAAAGAAGACTCGAGCGGCAGCAAGGCCATCCGCTTCACGCCCGAAAACTACGAGAAGATTTACCTCAACTGGATGGAGGACATTCACGACTGGTGCATCTCACGCCAGCTCTGGTGGGGCCATCGCATTCCCGCCTGGCACTGCGCCGCCTGCCACAAGATCACCGTGCCGGAGCCCGGCTCAACCGCCGACCCCACCGCCTGCGCCCACTGCGGATCGACAGAAATCACCCAGGAGACCGACGTGCTCGACACATGGTTCTCCTCGGGCCTGCTGCCGGTGTCGGTTTTCGGCTGGCCAAACCTGACATCGGAAACGCGCGCCGATTTCGACGCCTTCTACCCCACGTCGCTCCTCGTCACCGGCTTCGACATTCTCTTCTTCTGGGTCGCGCGCATGATCATGCTCGGCTGCTGGTTCTCGAAAGACGTTCCGACGACCGACGGGCGCTCACGCGCTCTTGCGGAATCCGTCCCCTTCCGCGAGGTCTACATCCACGCCCTCGTCCGCGACGCCAACCGCGAAAAGATGTCCAAGACCAAGGGCAACGTCATCGATCCCATCGAGATCGTCAAGACTTATGGAACTGACGCGGTCCGTTTCACGCTCGCCAGCATGGCCTCGCCCGGCACCGACATCGCCTTCAACGTCGCCCGCACCGAGGGCTACCGCGCCTTCGCCAACAAAATCTGGAACGCCGCCCGCTTCATCTTCATGAACGTCGACAAGGCAGCCGAGGTCGGCATTACCGTCGATCCCAAGTCGCTCGGCTCCATGCCGACGGTCGGCGCTGACGCCCCCCTCGAAGCGCGCTGGATCGTGGCCGAGTTACATTCCACCTCTCAACTAATCGGTGAAGCGCTTCGGGATTATCGCTTCGACGAAGCGGCAAATATCGTCTACCAATTTTTCTGGGGGAGTTTTTGTGATTGGTATCTCGAAATCGCCAAGTTGCGTCTTGACTTCGGGTCCGATCTGCTCAACGCGCCAACCGGCGAAGTGCTCGCAGAATTCAAAGGAACCCGCGCGGCGCTGGCCACATTGGTTCAGGTCTTTGAAGCGGCGCTTCGTTTGTTGTCGCCCTTCATGCCATTCCTGACCGAGGAATTGTGGCACGCGATTTACAACGGCAATCCACCGGCGAGGTCAATTGCCTTGACGCCATATCCCCGATCAACTGGGTGGGATTTGCGCGTTTTTCCTGAAATGCACTTGGTCCAGGAGTTCATCACCGAAATCCGCGCTCTCCGCAAGGAGATCGGCGTCGAGGAAAAGGCCATGGTCCCCGTCGAATTGCGCACCGACGCAGCTTCGCGCAGAATCGCTGAAGAAAATCGCGGCATCATCGAGCGCCTCGCGCGCGTGAGCGAAGTGCGTTTCGTCGATCAGATTGCCGGCGGCCTCGCGGAGCACTCCACGCCCGCCTTCGACGTCGCCGTCGTCTACGAGAAAAAGATCGACGTCGCCGCCGAACGCGAACGCTTGACAAAGGATATCGCCAAATACGAAAAAGGTTTGGCAGCCGCAGAGCGCCAACTGGGCAATGAGGCCTTTCTCGCCAAGGCTCCCGCGCACATTGTCGAGGGCCTCAAAAAGCAGGAAGCCGAAACCCGCCTCCTGCTCGAAAAAGCAAGGGCCGCGCTCAACGCCCTGCCTGAAAGTTGATACGTTCGGTCTTGGCACAACTTGCTGACCACTGACCCCTGATCACTGACCACTGCTTTTATGGATTGGAAGTCTCACCGCATCGACGCACTGCTCGAACAGGCCCTTGTTGAGGACAAGGCCGCCAGCGATGCCACCACCAATCTGGTCATCGATTCCGGCCTGCGCGCCGCCGGCTCCATCATCGCCAAGGAAGAGCTGGTCGTAGCTGGCCTCGGCGCCATCCCGCGCTTCTTCGAAATCTACGCCCGCCTCGACGCCCGTCCCCAGGCGCAAACGCGTTTTGAGGTCGTCAGCCACCCTGAAATATTCGACGGCGTCCGCGCTCACCGCGGCCAGGTCCTCGCCGTCATCCGTCACAACGCCCGCGTCCTGCTCAGTTGCGAGCGCGTCGTCCTCAACCTCCTGCAGCACCTCAGCGGCATCGCCACCCTCACGCGCAAATACGCCGACGCGGTTCAGGACTCGAAGGGAGGCACGCAGGTCAGGGTGCTCGACACGCGCAAGACCGTCCCCGGCCTGCGCGCCCTCGAGAAGTATGCCGTGCTCTGTGGCGGAGGCACCAATCACCGCATCGATCTCGCCTCCGGCATTCTCATCAAGAACAACCATGTCGCCCTTGGCGGAGGCGTCGCAGCGGTCCTCAAGCGCGCTCTCGAGCAGCGCAAGCCCGGCCAGCGCATCCAGATCGAAGTGCACAACGCGCGCGAACTCGAAGAAGCGCTTGCCCATGGGGCCGAAGCCATCCTGCTCGACAATATGACGCCGGCACAGGTGCGTGCTTCGGTCGAGCGGATCAAGAAGGAAATCGCCAATCCGCCCGGCCGCTGGATCCCTGTCGAGGCCTCCGGCGGCATCGCGCTCGAGAACGCCCGCGCCTACGCTGAAACCGGCGTCGACTTCATCAGCGTCGGCGCGCTTACCCACTCCGCCAAAGCCGCCGACATTTCCATGACCATCACCGCGGACTAGGCCCCTGTGTACAACCTCGACGACCTCGAATCCGAACTCGCCGGCACCGTCTTCTCCGCCAAGCTGCACTACTCGCCGGCCACTGGATCCACCAACACCGACGCCTTCACCGCTGCGCGCAATGCCGCGCCCCACGGCAGCGTGTATTTCGCCGACGAGCAGACTGCAGGCCGTGGTCGCGGCGATCACGGGTGGTACTCAGCCGCGGGCGAGGGCCTCTATTTAAGCATTCTTCAGCGTCCGCAGCTGCCTGCCGCGCGCTTCGCCCTGCTGCCCCTTGTCGCAGGTTTGGCCGCAGCCGAGGCTATCCATTCCGTTTCAGGCCTCGCCGTCGACCTGCGCTGGCCCAACGATCTGCTCATTGGCCCGCGTAAAGCCGGAGGGATCCTTATAGAGTCGAGAATCGAGTCCAAAAGCCTGCCCCACGCAGTGGCAGTGGTAGTGGGAGTCGGCATCAACGTGCATCAGCGCGAATTTCCTCCCGGCCTCGCCACTCCGCCCACTTCCCTTGACCTTGAATCGAATAGCCGCATCAGCCGCCAAACTCTCCTCGTCGCACTGCTAAAATCTTTTGAGCGTGAAACCCGCGCGCTGAGCGATCCGTCTGCGGCCAGGATGGTTTTAGAGCGCGTGGAGCAGGCTTCCTCGTGGATCCGTGGCCGCAAAGTTCAGGTGCACGGGCCGCAGGGCTGTGAGGGCGTAACAGCGGGGCTCGATGAAAACGGATTTCTCCGCGTCGAAACCGCCGGCGGATTGGTCACTGTGCAGACCGGCGGCTTGCGCGCAAAAGACTAGCTGCTAGCCACTAGCCTCTAGCCTTTCATCGGTGAGCCAACCGACTCTGCCTTCGCAGGAGAAAGCTAATCGCTAGTGGCTAGAAGCCAGGAGCTGTCCTAATCGTGCTGCTCGCTCTCGATGTCGGCAACACCAACACGACGCTCGGCCTCTACCGCCTTGACGGCGCAAAGCCCGAGCTCGCCGCGCACTGGCGCGTCACCACTCACCGCGCCCAAACCGTCGACGAGTACGGCGTCTTCTTCGTGAATCTCTTCGAGATGCACGGCATGAAGCCCAGCCAGGTTACCGACATCATCATCGCTTCCGTCGTTCCGCCCGTCGACTCCACCCTGCGCCAGGTCTGCGAAAACTATTTCAAAGTTGAACCCCTTTTCGTCGAGCCCGGCATCAAGACCGGCATGAAAATGCTGATCGACAATCCCACTGAGCTCGGCGCCGACCGCATCGCCGACTGCGTTGCGGCCTTCGAGAAATACGGCGGCCCGTGCATCGTGGTCGACTTCGGCACGGCGACCAAGTTTGAAGTCATCTCAGAGCGCGGCGAATACCTTGGCGGCGCCATCGCGCCCGGGCTTGGCTTGAGCGCCGATGCCCTCTTCTCCCGAGCCGCGCGCCTCTATCGCGTCGATATCAAACGCCCCGCGAAGGTCATCGGCACAAACACCATCGGCCACTTGCAGAGCGGCCTCTACTTCGGCTACATCGGCCTCGTCGACGGCATCATCGAGCGCATCCTCAACGAACTCGGCGCCGACTCCGCCAAACCTCCGCGCATCATCGCCAGCGGCGGCCTGGCGCGCATGGTCGCAGCCGATTCGCGCTACATCCAGGAGATCGACGACCGGCTCACCATCGACGGCCTGCGCATCCTGTTCGAGCGCAATCGCTCCGCAAAGCCACGCGGGCGGGCGCACTGAGGGAAGGTGAATTTTGGGAATCGAGCAACTTCTTGCGCTGGTGGAAGAAGGATTTCAGAAGCCGGCGTGGCACGGACCGAACCTGCGGAGCGCGCTGCGCGGCGTTCGCGTCGAAGAGGCAGTCTGGCGACCGGCGCCGGGCAGGCACAACATCTGGGAGATAGCCGTGCACGCGGCCTATTGGAAATACACAGTGGCGCGCCGCCTGACGGGGAGCAAGAAGCATGAGTTTCCGGAAAAAGGAAGAAACTGGTTCGCACGGAGCAAGGCCAAGTCAGCCGGGGACGAGGCGGAGAAGCGCTGGAAGAACGATCTGGCGCTGCTCGCCAAGACACACCGGGAACTGTGTAACGCGATCAAAGGACTCAATGAATCGGAGTTGATGCGATCCACGCGCGGAAGCAGGCAAACGGCCCTGCGGAACATTGCTGGGATCGCGATGCATGATGCGTATCATGCCGGCCAGATTCAAGTGCTCAGGAAGCTCTACGCCAAGAAGCAAAACAGATCGTAGCGGGGTGCCCCATCCAAGTTCTGGTTGGGTGGGGGCTGGATTTCGCTCGCTCGGTCTGAGACCGGGAAAGCACGAACTCCGCGCGAACTGCACCGAACTTCACAACCCCGTCAGCAGCTCCTGCTCCTCCTGTTCCCCCGCGCGCAGCGATCGCGAGGTCAGTTCATTCGCCTTGCG